>Ga0209281_1000056_pt1 | contig 307619 bp, 275 predicted proteins | sample MedtruBG_FD_187514 | JGI IMG/M metagenome (GOLD analysis project Ga0209281, IMG submission 187514) | Root nodule microbial communities of legume samples collected from California, USA - Medicago truncatula BG (SPAdes) (version 2) | ecosystem: Host-associated > Plants > Roots > Nodule | place...
CTTTTCTAACGGCCGAAGATACAGGACTACGTAACATGTCTAAAATTTTTGATTTCGTAAAACCTGGCGTGATCACTGGTGATGACGTTCAGAAAGTGTTCCAGGTAGCTAAAGAAAACAACTTTGCTCTGCCTGCTGTTAACTGCGTGGGTACCGACTCCATTAACGCCGTACTGGAAACCGCTGCAAAAGTAAAAGCACCGGTTATCGTTCAGTTCTCTAACGGTGGCGCAGCATTCATCGCCGGTAAAGGCGTGAAAACTGACGTTCCTCAGGGCGCAGCAATCCTGGGCGCAATCTCTGGTGCGCATCACGTACACCAGATGGCTGAGCACTACGGTGTTCCCGTTATCCTGCACACCGACCACTGCGCGAAGAAACTGCTGCCGTGGATCGACGGTCTGCTGGACGCGGGCGAAAAACAATTCGCAGCGACCGGTAAGCCACTGTTCTCTTCTCACATGATCGACCTGTCTGAAGAGTCACTGCACGAAAATATCGAAATCTGCTCTAAGTACCTGGCTCGTATGTCCAAAATGGGCATGACCCTGGAAATCGAACTGGGTTGCACCGGCGGTGAAGAAGACGGCGTGGATAACAGCCACATGGACGCTTCTGCTCTGTACACTCAGCCAGAAGACGTTGATTACGCATACACCGAGCTGAGCAAAATCAGCCCGCGCTTCACCATTGCAGCGTCTTTCGGTAACGTGCACGGCGTTTACAAACCAGGTAACGTGGTTCTGACCCCAACAATCCTGCGCGATTCTCAGGACTATGTTTCTAAGAAACACAACCTGCCGCACAACAGCCTGAACTTCGTCTTCCACGGCGGTTCCGGTTCTTCTGCTCAGGAAATCAAAGACTCCGTAAGCTACGGCGTAGTGAAAATGAACATCGATACCGATACCCAGTGGGCAACATGGGACGGTATCCTGGGCTACTACAAAGCTAACGAAGCTTACCTGCAGGGTCAGCTGGGCAACCCGAAAGGCGAAGACCAGCCGAACAAGAAATACTACGATCCACGCGTATGGCTGCGCGCTGCACAGACTTCAATGATTACTCGTCTGGAGCAGGCATTCAAAGAACTGAACGCGGTTGACGTTCTGTAATTTGAATCGCTAAACGTGTCAATAAGGTCCGCATTTGCGGGCCTTTTTTTATGCCTTATCAACAAGCTGCATCCTCTGTTTTTGTGATCTGTTTGGCATCTTGCCTGCTTTTTGTTTACCCTTTACTAACCTGCCTGTCTCCATGTGGGATGGATTTTTGTGGTTTGATTGAGCATAAGGATGGATGAATGGAAGATCTTGGTGTAGTCGATGGCATTAACAACGCGGGGACATGGCTGGTACGTAACCAGGCATTGCTGCTGAGTTATGCCGTAAATATCGTGGCGGCGATCGCCATCATCATTGTCGGGATGATTGTGGCACGTATCGTATCGAATGCGATTAACCGCGTAATGCGCACCCGTCATATTGATGCTACGGTTGCTGACTTTTTATCAGCCCTGGTCCGCTACGGGATCATCGCCTTTACCTTAATTGCCGCACTGGGACGCGTGGGCGTGCAAACAGCATCCGTGATCGCGGTGCTCGGTGCTGCGGGTCTGGCAATTGGTCTGGCATTGCAGGGTTCGCTGGCAAACCTCGCCGCGGGCGTGCTGCTGGTGACCTTCCGTCCGTTCCGTTCAGGTGAGTACGTTGATCTGGGCGGCGTGGCGGGTACCGTACTGCAGGTGCAGATTTTCTCCACCACCATGCGCACCGTCGATGGCCGTATCGTGGTCATCCCTAACGGTAAAATCATTGCGGGTAATATCGTTAACTTTTCCCGTGAGCCGGTGCGTCGTAATGAATTTATTATCGGCGTGGCGTATGACTCCGACATCGATAAAGTTAAGCAACTGCTGACAAACATTATCGAATCTGACGAGCGCATCATTAAAGATCGTGAAATGACCGTACGTCTGAATGAACTGGGCGCCTCGTCCCTTAACTTCGTCGTGCGCGTCTGGAGTAAGAGCAGCGATCTGCAAAACGTTTACTGGGATGTGCTGGAACGTATTAAACGTGATTTTGATGCGAACGGTATCAGCTTCCCGTATCCGCAGATGGACGTGAACCTTAAACCTGTCAAAGACAACGCGGAAGCCTAAATTCTGTCAGTCCACAAGCCCGGTAGGTGCCAGCGCCACCGGGCTTTTTCTTTATTAGTATTGCTAATCAACAATTAAAATTATCAATTTCCGCTAATGCATGAATCACAGTATAGTCTGCTCAAGTATCGAATCTGTGAGAATTTAATCATGCTATCTTATTATTTTCAAGGGCTTGCGCTAGGCGCGGCGATGATCCTTCCTCTCGGTCCGCAAAATGCCTTTGTGATGAACCAGGGCATTCGCCGACAGTACCATCTGATGATTGCCCTGCTGTGCGCCGTCAGCGATTTGCTCCTTATCTGTGCGGGCATTTTTGGCGGCAGTGCGCTGCTGATGCAATCTCCATGGCTGCTGGCACTGGTGACCTGGGGCGGCGTGGCCTTTTTGCTGTGGTACGGTTTTGGCGCACTGAAAACGGCGATGAGCAGTAATCTTGAACTGGCAAGTGCCGAAGTGATGAAGCAGGGGCGCTGGAAAATTGTGGCGACCATGCTGGCGGTGACCTGGCTCAATCCGCACGTCTATCTGGATACCTTTGTTGTGCTCGGCAGCCTGGGCGGTCAGCTTGACGTTGAGCCTAAGCGCTGGTTTGCCCTGGGTACGGTCAGCGCCTCGTTCTTATGGTTCTTTGGCCTGGCTATTCTTGCCGCCTGGCTTGCGCCACGCCTGCGCACCGCGAAAGCCCAGCGCATCATTAATACGCTGGTGGGGCTGGTTATGTGGTTTATCGCCTTCCAGTTAGCGAAAGACGGCATTCAGCACGTACAGAGCCTTTTCAACTAAGCGTTGTCTTATGGACATCTGCACAAGACCCGCTAAGCTTGCAGGCATGCGCCCTGTTTAGGGGTACTCTTCGCAACATGGAGGAATGACAGTGAAGTTTAAAGTGATGGCCCTGGCGGCATTAGTGAGTTTGGGTACAGTGTCGGTGCAGGCAAGCGAATTACCTGACGGCCCGCACATTGTCACCTCTGGTACAGCGAGCGTGGATGCTGTTCCCGATGTTGCAACGCTTGCAATCGAAGTGAACGTCGCGGCGAAAGATGCCGCTTCTGCCAAGAAGCAGGCAGACGATCGCGTTGCGCAATATCTCTCTTTCCTGGAGCAGAATGGCGTCGCTAAAAAGGATATCAACTCGGCGAACCTGCGTACCCAGCCCGATTATGACTACCAGAACGGCAAAAGCATCCTGAAAGGATACCGTGCCGTGCGTACTGTTGAAGTGACCCTGCGTCAGCTCGATAAACTGAACTCTTTGCTGGACGGTGCACTGAAGGCGGGGCTGAACGAGATCCGTTCTGTGTCGTTGGGTGTTGCGCAACCGGAAAAATACAAAGACGAAGCGCGTAAAGCAGCCATTGATGATGCGGTGCGCCAGGCGCAACAGCTGGCATCCGGCTTTAAGAGCCAACTGGGGCCTGTGTACAGCGTGCGTTATCATGTGTCGAACTACCAGCCAAGCCCGATGGTCCGTATGATGAAGGCTGACGCTGCACCGGTGTCTGCTCAGGAAACTTACGAGCAGCCGACGATTCAGTTCGACGATCAGGTCGACGTGGTGTTCCAGCTGGAACCTGCTCAGGGCCAGTCAGCTCAGAGCCAGCCCGCTTCGGAGCCGGCGAAAGCCCAGTAAGCACTCTACAACGTCAATGTTAAGCCGGGTGGGCGTAAGCAACCCGGCTTTTTTATTTAGTCTTGTCTCAACACCTTATGTCCGTACGCCAGCAGCGCATCAGTGACGTTGCGCATCATGCGGCTTTCTGGCGCAAACCGATGCCAGTACAGCATCCGGCGCTGATACAGACCTGGGGTTAAATCGATAAGCTCACCGCTTTTCAACTCTTTCTCAATTTGCAGGTGCGGGATCATGCAGCAGGTGGTGCCCTGACGCGCCAGCTGCACGAAAGCTTCTGATGAGTTCACGATATGGCAGGGCACGCTGCCCGGCGGCAGATCAAAGTTCTGCTGCAGGAAGGCCTGATGCATGTCATCGAGATGATCGAACGCGACGGCGGGGGCTTTAAGCAGCGCCGCGCGGGTGACGCCATTCGGGAAGTAGCGGTTGGCAAACTCTTTCGAGGCGACAAACAGATAGTCCAGGGCACCAAGCTGATCGACCAGGCAGCTCGGCAAGGCCTGTGGCTGAATACTGACGGCACCGACCACTTCGCCACGACGCAGGCGTTCCTGAGTACGCGTTTCATCTTCCACCTGCAGGTTAAGACGAATCGGTGAATCCGCCAGAACGACGGAAAGAGCAGGCAGTAACCAGGTCGCCAGACTGTCGGCGTTGACCGCCAGTGACAGCAGCAACGGCGTTGAACCGGTTTGTTCATCGCCCAGCCATTCGTCTTCCAGCAGTTCGACCTGGCGCAGTAACGCGAGCAGCTTTTGCCCTTGCTCGGTCGGGCGCGGCGGGACGGTACGCACCAGTAACGGTTGTCCGAACATATTCTCAAGCTGTTTGATACGCTGTGAAACAGCAGATTGCGTGATGCACAGCTTTTGCGCTGCGCGCTCAAAACCGCGTTCACGAATAACGGCATCAAGGGCCTGAAGTGTTCTGTAGTCCGGACGTTTCATTGCGGGGCGATACTCCTGAATTTTGCTTAATCTGCACTATGACACAATTTTCCTTTCGTGGCAGACGAAATCCACCCGGGCTGTTCTATAATGCGCCCTGAGTTTTCTCACCACAGGCAAACGATCATGACGCAGGATGAACTGAAAAAAGCAGTAGGATGGGCCGCTCTCCAGTACGTACAGCCAGGCACCATTGTCGGCGTAGGTACCGGCTCGACCGCCGCGCACTTTATTGATGCGCTGGGTACGATGAAAGGGCAGATCGAGGGCGCGGTTTCCAGCTCCGATGCCTCCACGGAAAAGCTGAAAAGCCTGGGGATTTCCGTCTTCGACCTTAACGAGGTTGACCGTCTGGGTATTTATGTTGATGGCGCGGATGAAATTAACGGCCACATGCAGATGATTAAAGGCGGCGGCGCAGCCCTGACCCGTGAAAAGATAATCGCCTCGGTTGCCGATAAATTTATTTGTATTGCCGATGCCTCCAAGCAGGTGGATATTCTGGGTGACTTCCCGCTGCCTGTTGAAGTGATCCCAATGGCGCGCAGCGCAGTGGCACGTCAGTTGGTCAGGCTTGGCGGTCGTCCTGAATACCGTCAGGGTGTGGTTACCGACAACGGTAACGTGATCCTTGATGTGCACGGTCTGGAAATTCTGGACGCCGTGGCCATGGAAAATGCTATCAATGCGATCCCGGGCGTGGTTACCGTGGGGTTATTCGCTAACCGTGGCGCGGATGTCGCGTTGATTGGCACCGCTGACGGTGTGAAAACCATCGTAAAATGATCTGACGGGGGGAGCACTCCCCCCGCTAAATATTTTTCAAAAGCCAAATTCGGTGACTTGTGTCACGTTTTTCAGTGACCCCTGACGATCCTTCCGCGTTATAAAACTTCCGCAGCATTTTCCACTGTCATTTTGCTCTGGATGACTTTTCTTCAGAGTGGCGACGCAAACGTTCATATTGCTGCAATAGTTTTTTTTGATATGTTGGCTAGAGCGGATTCAAATCCAGCACAACAACAGTTCAGACAAAACAGGGTCGGGTAAATGGCAAAGGTATCACTGGAAAAAGACAAGATTAAGTTTCTGCTGGTCGAAGGCGTGCACCAGAAAGCGATCGATAATCTTCGTGCAGCAGGTTACACCAACATCGAATTCCACAAAGGCGCACTGGACACCGAGCAGTTAAAAGAGTCCATCCGTGATGCCCATTTCATTGGCCTGCGATCCCGAACTCATCTGACTGCTGACGTTATTGCCTGTGCTGAAAAGCTCGTGGCGATTGGCTGTTTCTGTATCGGTACCAATCAGGTTGACCTGGATGCCGCGGCAAAACGTGGTGTACCTGTTTTCAATGCGCCATTCTCCAACACCCGTTCCGTGGCGGAGCTGGTCATCGGCGAACTGCTGTTACTGCTGCGCGGCATTCCGGAAGCGAACGCCAAGGCGCACCGCGGCGTGTGGAACAAGCTGGCGTCAGGTTCGTTTGAAGCGCGCGGTAAGAAGCTCGGGATCATCGGTTACGGTCATATCGGCACGCAATTGGGTATTCTGGCTGAATCCTTAGGGATGCATGTTTTCTTCTACGATATCGAAAACAAGCTGCCGCTGGGGAACGCGACGCAGGTTCAGCATCTTTCCGACCTGCTGAACATGAGCGATGTGGTAAGCCTGCATGTGCCGGAAAATGCCTCGACGAAAAACATGATGGGCGCGGATGAGCTGGCACTGATGAAGCCTGGCGCATTGTTGATCAACGCCGCACGCGGTACGGTGGTGGATATTCCCGCGCTGTGCGATGCCCTGCGCCGTAAACATCTGGCCGGCGCGGCCATCGACGTTTTCCCAACCGAGCCTGCGACCAACAGCGATCCCTTCACCTCGCCGCTGTGCGAATTCGACAACGTGATCCTGACGCCGCATATCGGCGGGTCTACGCAGGAAGCTCAGGAAAATATCGGTCTTGAAGTGGCGGGTAAGCTGAGCAAATACTCCGACAACGGTTCGACGCTTTCCGCCGTGAACTTCCCGGAAGTGTCTCTGCCGTTGCACGGTGGCCGTCGTCTGCTTCACATCCACGAAAACCGTCCGGGTGTGCTGACCGCCATTAACCAGATCTTTGCCGAGCAGGGTGTGAACATCGCAGCGCAGTATCTGCAAACGAATGCATCGATGGGTTACGTCGTAATTGATATTGAGGCAGATGAAGAGGTCGCTGAGAAGGCGTTGCTGAGCATGAAGGCGATTCCAGGGACGATCCGCGCGCGTCTGCTGTACTGATTAGGCGGTGAGTCGTGTCGGGTGACGGCTGCGCCTTACCCGACTTCCGCTATCCCAGCGGATATACAGGCCGGGTCAGGTGTCGCCACCCCCCGGCTTTATTCTACCAGCGCCAAATTTTGCCGGGCGTGACCACCGCAGGCAATGGGATATCCCATTTCTCTACCGGCAATGCCTCCACGCCCTGACAATCGTGCGCATACCCTACCGGCTGAAAGCCATGCTGCTGCCAGTTTTGCAGCGTCCTGTCATAAAACCCGCCACCCATGCCTAAACGCTGTCCTTGCTCATCAAAAGCGACGAGGGGCGTGATCAGCACATCCAGCTGCGCAAGCGGCAACACATCGCGGACATCCAGCTTCGGCTCATAAATGCGTAAGCGGTTAACCAGCAGTTCACTGTGGGGATGATAATGCAGGAACAACAGGTTGCCGGGGCTAAAAGGGTGTAATACGGGCAAGTAGACTTTTTTTCCGGCGCGCCAGAGCTGGTCGATCAGCGGCTGAGTGTCCAGTTCTCCATCAAACGAGAGAAACAGTGCGACAGTATGCGCCATCACAACGGGCGGATAAGCCATCATTCGCGCGGCGGCCTGCACGGCAAACTGAGATTGTTGCTCGGGCGTAAGGGCGCGACGACGTTGACGGATGGTCTGGCGAATTTGCTGACGTGATGAAATAACTTCTGGAGGTTGAGTCATGGTAGTCGGTAGAGAAGAAAGAGGGAATCTCCGAGATGCCGCCGCAGGCTGTAACCCTTGAACCCTTGGTTCAAGGTGAATGTGTCGTCATAGTCTTAAGGCTTCTCGGACGAACCGAGCATGCTCACCGACCATGGAGCGCCACATTCTTGTGGTATGAAATATCGGCTCAGGGGACTGGCCCGCTTGCGAACATCTCAGAGAAATTTTGTCTTCACAGTCACTCTACCATAGTAAACTGCAAAGTGTTATTCAAACTTTGGCCCCGGTCTTTCGGGACTGCGACCCTGATCAAGCAACGCTTGTTCAATGGTCTGCTGAAGCATTTTAATGCGCTGCTCCATGCTCGCCGCATAGTCGCGGGTCTTCGCTTTTTCCTGAGCTAACTCATAGCTGATGTTCAACGCGGCGATGAAAACCAGCTGCTCAGTATTTGTGACTCTAGTGCGTTCTTTTAAATCTTGCAACCGCTGATTCAAATCGTCCGCAGCCTGATTCAAAGCATCCCTTTGTTCAGGCGGACAATTCACTCGCAGCGAACGGCCAAAAATTTGGAGATCGACGGGTTGTGCAGACATGCCACCTTCCTGCTGTTTGACTGCGCGACCTTCGCATACGGCCCTGGGGGGCTGCGAAGGGGCGACACTATAGCTACCCTGATATGAAGATACAAGCCCTTTTCTGGTATCTCCAGGGTCCAAAGTGGTAGCATATCATGAATATCCTCCCATTGATGACGAATGCGTATGTCTATACAGAACGAAATGCCTGGTTACAACGAAGTAAGCCAGTTACTGAACCAGCAAGGCGTGGGTTTAACCCCTGCTGAAATGCATGGTCTGATCAGCGGGATGCTGTGTGGTGGAAACAGCGATAGCTCATGGCAGCCGCTGGTTCACGACCTGACGAACGAAGGGCTGGCCTTTGGGCACGAGCTGGCCGAAGCGCTGCGTAAAATGCACGCGGCGATCAGCGATTCACTGGAAGATGACGGTTTCCTTTTTCAGCTTTATCTGCCTGATGGCGACGAAATTAGCGTGTTTGATCGCGCCGATGCGCTGGCTGGATGGGTCAATCACTACCTGTTGGGCCTGGGAATCACCCAGCCTAAACTGGATAAAGTAACCGGTGAAGCCGGCGAATCGATTGACGATCTGCGCAACATTGCTCAGCTTGGTTACGATGAAGACGAAGACCAGGAAGAGTTGGAGATGTCCGTCGAAGAGATTATTGAGTACGTTCGTGTTGCGGCCCTGCTGTGCCACGATACCTTTACGCGCTCCCAGCCCACCGCGCCGGAAGTCCGTAAACCTACTTTACATTAACAGCACCACGCACAGGAGGGTGTCATGGTCATCACGCAGGAAGAGTATCTGCGCCGCCGACAGGCGCTGCTGGCAAAAATGAAACCGGGCAGTGCCGCGCTGATTTTTGCGGCCCCCGAAGCCACGCGCAGCAACGATAGCGAGTATCCCTATCGCCAGAGCAGCGACTTCTGGTACTTCACCGGCTTCAACGAGCCGGAAGCTGTGCTGGTGCTGATTAAAAGCGATGACACCCATAATCACAGCGTCCTGTTTAACCGCGTGCGCGATCTCAGCGCCGAAATCTGGTTTGGTCGCCGTTTAGGCCAGGATGCGGCACCGGCAAAACTGGGTGTGGAACGTGCGCTCGCTTTTAGCGAAATTAATGAGCAGCTTTTCCAGTTGCTGAATGGTCTCGACGAGGTGTATCACGCACAGGGTGAGTATGCGTGGGCCGATGAGATCGTCTTTAACGCGCTGGATAAATTGCGCAAAGGTTCCCGCCAGAACTTCATTGCGCCTGCGTCAATCACCGACTGGCGGCCCATGGTTCATGAGATGCGCTTATTTAAGTCGGCGGAAGAGCTTGAAATCATGCGTCGTGCGGGCGAAATCAGTGCTTTGGCCCATACGCGGGCGATGGAAAAATGCCGTCCGGGCATGTTTGAGTACCAGCTTGAAGGCGAGATCCTGCATGAATTTAGCCGCCACGGCGCGCGCTTTCCTTCCTACAACACCATTGTTGGCGGCGGTGAAAATGGCTGCATTCTGCATTACACCGAAAATGAGTGTGAGCTGCGCGACGGCGATTTAGTGCTGATTGATGCCGGATGTGAATACCAGGGGTATGCGGGCGATATCACACGCACGTTCCCGGTGAACGGCAAATTTACCCCTGCCCAACGCGCCATTTATGACATTGTTCTGCACTCGCTGGAAACCGCGCTGAACCTGTTCCGTCCGGGCACCTCTATTCAGGCCGTTACACATGAAGTGGTGCGCATTATGGTGACCGGCCTGGTAGAGCTGGAGATCCTGAAGGGAGAGGTCGATGAGCTGATTGAAAACAACGCGCATCGTGCTTTCTTTATGCATGGCCTGAGTCACTGGCTGGGGCTGGATGTCCATGATGTCGGGGGGTACGGCGTCGACCGTTCACGCCCGCTCGAGCCAGGCATGGTCCTGACCGTTGAACCCGGCTTATACATTGCACCCGATGCCGACGTGCCGGCTGAATATCGCGGTATCGGTATCCGAATTGAAGACGACATCGTCATCACCGAGTCAGGTAATGAAAACCTGACGGCGTCGGTGGTAAAACGCGCGGACGATATCGAAGCGCTGATGGCGACGGCACGCGCATGAGTATTGTTATCGTGGGTGGCGGCATGACGGGCGCAACCCTGGCGCTGGCGCTTTCGCATCTGACGCAAGGGCAGCTGGACATTCATCTCGTGGAGGCCGTTGATCCCAAGGGTGCGGTACATCCGGGCTTTGACGCCCGCGCCATTGCGGTTGCGCAAGGCACCTGTCAGCAGTTATCACGCATTGGTCTCTGGCAGGCGATAGCCGACTGTGCCACGGCGATCAAAACGGTGCACGTCAGCGATCGCGGACATGCGGGATTTGTGACCCTCGAAGCCGAAGATTACCGGATAGAAGCGCTCGGACAGGTGGTAGAACTCCACGATGTCGGGCAGCGTTTATTCCGTTTGTTGAACGATGCGCCAGGCGTCACGATGCACTGCCCGTCTCGCGTTGCGGCGTTTAGCCGTCGGGAAGAGGGGGTAAGCGTGACCCTTGATGACGGCACCCACATTGACGCGCAACTGATGGTAGCAGCCGATGGCTCACGTTCGGCGCTGGGCACGCAGTGTGGCATTGCGTGGCATCAACAGCCGTACGGTCAGGCGGCGGTTATCGCCAATGTATCGACCGCTGTGGCGCATGAAGGGCGTGCGTTCGAGCGGTTTACCGAGCACGGCCCGTTAGCCATGCTGCCGATGGCGCAGGGGCGCAGTTCCCTCGTCTGGTGTCATGCCCTGGACATCGTTGACCGCGTTATGGCGTGGTCGGATGAACGTTTTTGTGACGAATTACAAAAAGCGTTTGGCTGGCGGCTTGGGAAGATCCTGCACGCGGGTCAGCGGGCCTCTTATCCTCTGGCGCTGACGACTGCGTCACAGTCTATTTCGCATCGCGTTGCCCTGGTCGGAAACGCGGCGCAGACGCTCCACCCCATCGCCGGACAGGGCTTTAACCTTGGTTTACGCGATGTCATGAGCCTGGCGGAAACCCTGGCTCAGGCTTGGAAAGCGCAGAAAGATTGCGGTGCCTGGTCCGTTCTGTGCCAGTATCAAAAACGTCGCCAGGCGGATAAAGACGCCACCATTGGCGTGACGGATGGCCTGGTACACCTGTTCGCCAATCGCTGGGCACCGCTGGTCGCGGGCCGAAATGCGGGGCTGATGGCGATGGAATTATTCATTCCGGCACGTGACGTGCTGGCGCAGCGGACTCTCGGTTGGGTTGCGCGTTAAGGAGTTAACTCAGTGCAGAATGTAGATGTTGCCATTGTCGGCGGTGGAATGGTGGGGCTGGCGCTGGCCTGCGGATTGCAGGGCAGCGGCTTGCGTGTGGCTGTGCTTGAACAAAATCTGCCTGAGCCTGTCGCGCCCGACGCCCCGCCTGCACTTCGCGTCTCTGCGATCAACGCCGCCAGCGAAAAACTTCTGACCCGTTTGGGCGTTTGGTCGGATATTACTGGTTTTCGCGCCAGCTGTTATCACGGCATGGAAGTGTGGGACAAAGACAGCTTTGGTCATATTGCCTTCGATGACGAAAGCATGGGCTATAGCCACCTGGGTCACATCGTTGAGAATGCAGTGATCCATGACGCGCTGTGGCGTAAAGCCCGGCAGTGTTCAGACCTGACATTAATCGCGCCGGCGCAGGTGCAGCAGGTCGCCTGGGGTGAAAACGAAGCCTTTATCACCCTGGAAAGCGGTGACATGCTGACGGCACGGCTTATGGTTGGTGCCGATGGCGCAAACTCGTGGTTGCGTAACAAAGCGGATATTCCGCTGACCTTCTGGGATTATCGCCATCATGCCATGGTCGCCACGATTCGTACGACAGAGCCGCACGGTGGCGTGGCGCGTCAGGTGTTCCACAACGATGGCATCCTCGCGTTTCTGCCGCTGAGCGATCCCCATTTGTGTTCTATCGTCTGGTCACTGGTTCCGGAAAAGGCAAAGCAGATGCAGGAGGCTACGCCAGAGGCGTTTAACCAGGCGCTGTGTATGGCCTTTGATAATCGTCTGGGGCTTTGCGCGCTGGAGAGTGAACGACTGGTGTACCCGCTCACCGGACGTTATGCACGTCAGTTTGCCGCACATCGACTGGCGCTGGTGGGGGATGCTGCCCATACCATCCATCCGCTGGCCGGGCAGGGAGTCAACCTGGGGTTTATGGATGCCGCGGAGCTGATTCAGGTCCTTCGTCGTTTGCAGCGCGAGGGCAAAGATATTGGTCAACACCTGTATCTGCGTGGTTATGAGCGCAGCCGTAAACACAGCGCCGCAATGATGCTGGCGGGCATGCAGGGTTTCCGTGAACTTTTTGCCGGTGATCATCCTGCTAAAAAGCTGCTCAGGGATATGGGATTAAAACTGGCCGATACGCTTCCTGGCGTGAAGCCACAACTCCTCCGCCAGGCGATGGGTCTGAACGATCTCCCGAACTGGCTGCGCTAAGTTAGACCCCCGTCACACTTTCATTTCCCGGCGATATCGCCGGGAAAATCTCCTCGTTTGAAATATTCTAATTTCACGCCTGTTTTCGCATTAGATTTTCTAATTTGGCCTTTTTTGCCTGACGGAAAATACGCCCGTTTTTCCGGATGAAATCTCTCAGTACGCTAAAAATGTATCTGCTTTGTTAATTTTATGCGGGTTAAATCGCATTTCCCCAGTGAATAACTCTGTAGGCTTCTTAGCGTTTTTTGGTCATAAGCTAATGTGATGACCCGTTTTACCTTATGGTTAATCGCCGGTTTCGGTGGTAAGTTCAGGTAAAAGAGAACGTTTGCGTCGGCGTCCAGGAGTGATGCTGACGACGGGTTTCGTGATGAATATTGAGGCGCGAAACGCAAGACAGCCCCGCTTATTCAACGAGGAAAAGATGGCTCAACACACTCCTTTGTACGAACAGCATGAGTTATGTGGCGCACGCATGGTGGACTTCCATGGCTGGATGATGCCGCTGCACTACGGCTCGCAGATTGACGAGCATCACGCGGTGCGCACCGACGCCGGCATGTTCGATGTATCACACATGACCATTGTCGACCTGCGTGGTAGCCGCACCCGGGAGTTCTTGCGTTATCTGCTGGCTAACGACGTCGCAAAACTCAAGACGCCGGGTAAAGCGCTTTACAGCGGCATGCTGAATGCCTCTGGCGGGGTCATTGATGACCTGATCGTCTATTACTTTACGGACGATTTTTTCCGCCTTGTTGTTAACTCTGCCACCCGCGAAAAAGACCTCTCCTGGATTTCCCAACACGCTGAACCTTTCGCCATCGACATTACCGTCCGTGACGATCTCTCTCTTATTGCGGTTCAGGGCCCCAACGCGCAGGCAAAAGCGGCAACGCTATTCACCGATGAGCAGCGTCAGGCAACAGAAGGGATGAAACCTTTCTTTGGCGTGCAGGCGGGCGATCTTTTCATCGCAACAACGGGCTACACCGGTGAAGCCGGATATGAAATTGCCATGCCAAACGAGAAAGCGGCCGACTTCTGGCAGGCGCTGGTCAACGCAGGCGTTAAACCTGCTGGCCTGGGCGCACGCGATACGTTGCGTCTGGAAGCAGGCATGAATCTGTATGGTCAGGAGATGGACGAAGGTGTCTCTCCACTGGCTGCCAATATGGGCTGGACCATCGCCTGGGAACCGGCAGACCGCGATTTCATTGGCCGTGAAGCACTTGAAATGCAGCGTGAGAAAGGTACGGAACAGCTGGTGGGCCTGGTCATGACCGAAAAAGGCGTATTGCGTAACGAGCTGCCGGTACGTTTCACGGATGTCAATGGCAATCAGCATGAAGGCGTCATCACCAGCGGCACCTTCTCCCCAACGCTGGGTTACAGCATTGCACTGGCACGCGTGCCGGCCGGGATTGGCGAGACTGCCGTGGTGCAGATCCGCAATCGAGAAATGCCCGTCACCGTAACCAAACCGATTTTTGTTCGCGCCGGTAAACCGGTCGCCTAATCATTTTTATCAGGAGAATTCCAATGAGCAATGTGCCAGCAGAACTGAAATACAGCAAAGAACACGAATGGCTGCGCAAAGAAGCCGACGGCACTTATTCCGTCGGCATCACCGAGCATGCGCAAGAGCTGCTCGGTGACATGGTCTTTATCGACCTGCCGGATGTGGGCGCGACCGTTAGCGCGGGCGACGACTGTGCTGTCGCTGAATCTGTGAAAGCGGCCTCAGATATCTATGCACCGGTCAGCGGCGAAATCGTGGCGGTAAACGACGCGCTGAGCGACTCCCCGGAGCTGGTAAACAGCGAGCCTTATGAAGGTGGCTGGATTTTCAAAATCAAAGCCACTGACGAAGCAGAAATCGCTGCGCTGCTGGATGCTTCCGCATACGAAGCCCTGTTAGAAGACGAGTAAGCCTTAACCCTCTCCCTTATGGGGAGAGGGCAGGAGTGAGAGTGCCAATCTTCCCCTCACCCTAACCCTCTCCCGAAAGGAGAGGGAATACACATTCACTGCACGTTTCAGGAACCATCGCTCATGACACAGACTTTAAGCCAGCTTGAAAACCGTGGCGCTTTCATTGAACGTCACATTGGGCCGGATGCTCAGCAACAGCAGGAGATGCTGAAGACAGTTGGCGCGGATTCATTGAACGCACTGATCGGCCAGATCGTGCCAAAGGATATCCAGCTTGCCACGCCGCCTCAGGTCGGTGAGGCCACAACGGAATTCGCCGCGCTGGCAGAGCTGAAAGCAATCGCCAGCCTGAACAAGCGCTTTAAGTCTTATATTGGCATGGGTTATACCCCTGTTCAGCTGCCGCCGGTGATCCTGCGTAACATGCTGGAAAACCCGGGCTGGTACACCGCCTATACGCCGTATCAGCCGGAGGTGTCTCAGGGCCGTCTGGAAGCGCTGCTGAATTTCCAGCAGGTGACGCTGGATTTGACCGGCCTGGATATCGCGTCCGCTTCACTGCTGGATGAAGCCACCGCAGCGGCCGAAGCCATGGCGATGGCCAAACGTGTCAGTAAACTCAAAAACGCCAACCGTTTCTTTGTGGCGGCTGACGTGCATCCACAAACCCTGGACGTGGTCCGCACCCGTGCGGAAACCTTCGGTTTTGACGTGATTGTCGACGACGCCGACAAAGTCCTCGATCATCAGGATGTGTTTGGCGTACTGCTGCAACAGGTAGGCACCACCGGTGAAGTTCACGACTACAGCGCACTGATTGCCGAGCTGAAAGCCCGCAAAGTGGTTGTCAGCGTTGCCGCTGATTTTATGGCGCTTGTCCTGCTGACCGCACCAGGTAAACAGGGCGCGGATATTGTTTTCGGCTCTGCACAACGCTTTGGTGTGCCGATGGGCTACGGCGGTCCGCACGCTGCGTTCTTTGCCGCAAAAGATGAATTCAAACGCTCCATGCCTGGCCGTATCATCGGCGTTTCAAAAGATGCCGCCGGTAACACCGCGCTGCGCATGGCAATGCAGACGCGCGAGCAGCATATTCGTCGCGAGAAAGCGAACTCCAACATCTGTACCTCGCAGGTCCTGCTGGCGAACATTGCCAGCCTGTATGCGGTCTTCCACGGTCCGGTTGGTCTGAAACGTATTGCCAGCCGTATTCATCGCTTTGCGGATATCCTGGCTGCGGGTCTGCAACAGAAAGGACTGAAACTCCGTCACGCACACTACTTCGATACCCTGTGCGTAGAAGTGGCAGACAAAGCCACCGTTCTGGCGCGGGCTGAAGCCGCAGAAATTAATCTGCGCACCGATATTCTGAATGCCGTCGGCATTACGCTGAATGAAACCACCACCCGCGAAGACGTGCAGGATCTGTTTAGCGTCCTGCTGGGCGACGCGCATGGTCTGGACATCGACGCGCTGGATAAAGAGGTGGCCCACGACAGCCGCTCCATCCAGGAGAGCATGCTGCGTAACGATGCCATTCTGGCGCACCCGGTCTTCAACCGCTACCACAGTGAAACCGAGATGATGCGCTATATGCACTCTCTGGAACGCAAAGATCTGGCCCTGAATCAGGCGATGATCCCGCTGGGATCCTGCACCATGAAGCTGAACGCGGCGGCAGAGATGATCCCTATCACCTGGCCTGAGTTCTCTGAACTGCACCCATTCTGCCCGGCTGACCAGGCGGAAGGGTATCATATGATGATCAACCAGCTCTCCGACTGGCTGGTGAAATTGACCGGCTATGATGCGCTCTGTATGCAGCCGAACTCCGGCGCGCAGGGTGAATATGCAGGCCTGCTGGCGATTCGTCATTATCACGAAAGCCGCAATGACGGCCATCGCGATATCTGCCTGATCCCAAGCTCCGCACACGGTACCAACCCGGCCTCGGCTCAGATGGCAGGAATGGAAGTGGTGGTAGTGGCCTGCGATAAGAACGGCAACATTGACCTCGCCGATCTGCGTGCGAAAGCCGGGCAGGCGGGCGAAAAACTCTCCTGCATCATGGTGACTTATCCTTCCACCCACGGTGTCTACGAAGAGACCATTCGTGAAGTGTGCGAAGTGGTGCATCAGTTCGGCGGGCAGGTCTACCTCGACGGCGCAAACATGAATGCGCAGGTTGGCATTACCTCTCCGGGCTTTATCGGCGCGGATGTGTCGCACCTGAACCTGCATAAAACCTTCTGTATCCCGCACGGCGGTGGCGGCCCGGGTATGGGCCCAATCGGCGTGAAAGCACATCTGGCGCCGTTTGTGCCAGGCCATAGCGTGGTGCAGATTGAAGGCATGCTGACCCGTCAGGGCGCAGTCTCAGCGGCACCGTTTGGTAGTGCGTCTATCCTGCCCATCAGCTGGATGTACATCCGCATGATGGGGGCGGAAGGGCTGAAGCAGGCCAGCCAGGTGGCGATCCTGAATGCCAACTATATCGCAACGCGTCTGAAAGAGGCGTATCCGGTGCTCTACACGGGCCGTGATGGTCGCGTGGCGCATGAGTGCATCCTCGATATCCGTCCTTTGAAAGAAGAAACGGGCATCAGCGAACTGGATATTGCCAAGCGTCTGATCGACTACGGATTCCATGCGCCTACCATGTCGTTCCCGGTGGCGGGTACGCTGATGGTTGAACCTACCGAATCCGAAAGTAAGGTGGAACTGGACCGCTTTATTGACGCGATGCTGGCCATCCGCGGTGAAATCGACCGCGTGAAAGCCGGTGAGTGGACGCTGGAGGATAACCCGCTGGTTAACGCACCGCATACCCAGAACGAGCTGGTGGCCGAGTGGACGCACGGTTACACCCGTGAAGTCGCCGTCTTCCCGGCAGGCGTGGCCAATAAATACTGGCCGACCGTGAAGCGTCTTGATGACGTCTATGGCGACCGTAACTTGTTCTGCTCGTGTGTACCGATGAGCGAATACGCCTAATCTGTCTGCCATACTATAGGCCGGGTAAGCGCTAGCGCCACCCGGCTTTTTTTTATTCGGAGAATATGAATGGCAATTGCACTGGTTACCGGCGCCAGCCGCGGTATCGGGAAAGCGACCGCGCTGCAACTGGCACGTGAAGGCTATACCGTGGCGGTGAACTATCATCACAACATCAAGGCCGCAACGGATGTGATCAACCAGATCGTCAACGCAGGCGGCAAAGCCTTCGCCGTGCGTGCGGATATCAGCGACGAATCGCAGGTGCTGGCGATGTTCGACAGTATCGACCGTGAAGGTGAAACGCTGACGGCGCTGGTCAATAACGCCGGTATTCTGTTTGAACAATCCACCATCGAAAACCTGTCGGCAGAGCGCATTAATCGCGTCCTGGCGACTAACGTGACCGGCTATTTTCTCTGCTGTCGTGAAGCGGTAAAACGCATGTCGCTTAAACACGGCGGCAAGGGCGGGGCGATAGTCAATGTCTCCTCAGCGGCGTCACGCCTGGGCGCGCCGGGTGAGTATGTGGATTACGCGGCCTCCAAGGGGGCAGTAGATTCGTTGACGACCGGTTTGTCGCTGGAGGTGGCGGCACAAGGCATTCGGGTTAACTGTGTACGTCCGGGTCTGATTTATACCGATATCCATGCGTCTGGCGGGGAGCCGGGGCGGGTGGATCGGGTCAAGTCCATGCTGCCGATGCAGCGAGGCGGTCAGCCTGAAGAGGTGGCGCAGGCCATTGTCTGGTTGCTGAGCGGGAAAGCATCGTATGTGACGGGCAGTTTTATCGAGCTGGCGGGCGGGAAATGAATTTCCCCTCTCCCTAAACAGGGAGAGGGGGAAGAATTACAGCGTTTCGCCGTTGCTGGCGATCACGGTTTTATACCACTCGAAGCTCTTTTTACGTGAGCGGGACATATCACCTGTGCCGTCATCGTGCTTGTTTACGTAGATAAAGCCGTAGCGCTTGCTGTACTGGCCAGTGGTGAACGAGACGCAGTCGATGCAGCCCCATGGGGTATAACCCATCAGATCCACGCCGTCATACGTTACGGCTTTCATCATCTCTTCCACGTGGGCGCGCAGATAGTCGATGCGGTAGTCATCGTTGATGCTGCCATCTTCTTCCACTTTATCGTAGGCACCGAAGCCGTTTTCCACGATAAACAGCGGTTTCTGATAACGTTCGTACAGTTCGCACAGAGAATAACGCAGGCCCACCGGGTCAATCTGCCAGCCCCAGTCAGACGCTTTCACGTGTGGGTTCGGTACGCTGCCTTCGAAGCCGGAAATGGCATCGCCGGTGCCGCCTTCGGCTTTAACCGCATTGGTCATGTAATAGCTGAAACCAAGATAGTCGCAGGTGCCTTCGCGCAGAATCGCGTCGTCACCGTCTTCCATTTTGATGTTAAATCCGCGACGCTCCCATTCGTTCAGCACGTAAGAAGGGTAGTAACCCCGCAGTTGTACATCGGTAAACACATAACGTTCACGCATGGACTCCTGGGCGAACATCACGTCTTCTGGTTTGCAGGAGAACGGATAGAGCGCCACCATTGCCAGCATGCAGCCGACTTTCATTTCCGGGTTAATGCGACGCGCCGCTTTCACCGCCAGCGCGCTTGCCACGAACTGGTGGTGCAGCACCAGGTACATGGTCTCTTCCGGGTTGTCATGCTCGGTATAAACCACGCCTGAACAGCAGTAACCAAACAGCGGCGCACGCCAGTTACGCTGGTTGTTGATCTCATTAAAGGTCATCCAGTATTTGACCTTATTTTTGTAGCGCTCAAACACCACTTCCGCGAAGCGCACAAAGAAATCCACCACTTTCCGGTTAGTCCAGCCACCGTATTCCTGCACCAGGTGCAGCGGCATTTCGAAGTGGGAGAGGGTGATAACAGGCTCGATATTGTACTTCAGCAATTCATCGAACATATCGTCATAGAACTTCAGGCCCTCTTCGTTCGGCTGAGTTTCATCCCCTTTCGGGAAGATGCGTGTCCAGGCGATAGAGGTGCGGAAGCACTTGAAACCCATCTCGGCAAACAGTTTGATGTCTTCTTTGTAATGGCCATGGAAGTCGATAGCTTCGTGGTTCGGGTAGTATTTCCCCGGCACCACTTCCTGCGTGATTTCGCGCGGCACGCCGTGTGCCCCACCGGTGAGGACGTCGCAAATACTGGGGCCTTTGCCGCCTTTATTCCAGCCGCCTTCCACCTGGTGTGCGGCGACTGCGCCACCCCATAAAAAATCTTTTGGTAAGGTTAATTTTTTCATCTTTGCTATTCTCCATGGAGGCATTATTGGCATCGAGTCTAGCAAAGCGACATTAAATGTCACGATATAACAATTCGCCGAAAATGTAATATGTCACATTTAAAAAACAGGGTGTTTTATTCCGTGAGCTTCCTGGCCAGTTTGCGCCCTAATGATTCCAGAATATAGATGACAGGTATTTGTGTCGTAATATCGTAGACGCCGCCAATACGGGTTTGCGGCACATGCCAGGAGAGATTAAAATCCGCCAGCTTTGCCAGACGAGAGTGTTCGTGGCTGGTGATGGAGAGCACTTTACAGTTATGCAGACTGAACTGGCTGGCGAAGCGTAAGATCTCCTCGGTTTCCCCGGAGACGGACAGCACAATGGCCAGCGCATTTTTGGCCATATCATTGGTGACCGGGAAATAGGGATCGTCAATATGGTTGCTGAATTTGCCAATATTTGAAAAGAAACGTGCGCCATATTTTGCAAGCGATCCTGAGGTGCCTGCGCCGACAAATATAATACGCTCTGATGCCAGGATAATATCGACCGCGCTATCTAATAATCCATCGAACTCTTCGTTGTTTACGCTTTTAAAAAAGCTGATAATTTCGCTTGCACCAAAATTCGCCTGTTGCGGTTCGTTCTGTTCTAAATAGAGTTTAAAACGCACGCGAAATTCCGAGTAGCCCTCGCAGTTGAGCTTGCGGCAAAAACGCAGGATGGTGGTGGTCGAGACGCCCGCAGCCTCCGCCAGTTCACGGATGGTCATGTACATCACTTTGTCACGGTTTTTAATGACATAGTGGTAGACCATCATCTCAAGGTTGTTGAGACTGGCAACGGCGGAATGGGAGAACATGCTCACAATGGCTAAACTCACTCATCAGACTTTTCTAAAGGGAATAATAACATGCAGCGAAACGACATCACTTTTTTTCAGCGCTTTCAGGATGACATTCTGGCCGGGCGTAAAACCATCACCATTCGTGACGAAAGCGAGTCACATTTTAAAGCGGGCGATATCCTGAGGGTAGGGCGTTATGAAGATGAGGGATATTTTTGCACTATCGTCGTCACTGGCGTGTCAACGGTGACGCTGGATACGCTGACGGAAAAACACGCTATGCAGGAAAACATGTCTCTTGCTGCACTCCGTGACGTCATTCAGGAGATTTACCCTGATCAAACACATTTTTATGTGATTGAATTTAAACGTGTTTAAAGTAAAGCTGACAGGTGTAAGTTCATTTTTTACTTCAATTTAATGATTTTAAAGGAATTATCTTATTCATGGATTTATTTTAGCTAACAGGTGTTCACTGAAATCATTCTCAGTTAGCATAACGGATGATGCATAAGCATCTTAAGTTTTGCTGGAGTTGCGCATGGTAAGTAAGCCATTAATCACACAGGGATATTCACTGGCTGAGGAGATAGCCAACAGTATTAGTCATGGTATTGGTCTTGTTTTCGGCATTGTGGGATTAGTGTTGCTGCTGGTTCAGGCGACCGATGCGAATGCGAGCGCCATGGCGATCACCAGTTACAGTCTGTATGGCGGAAGCATGATTCTGCTGTTTCTCGCGTCGACGCTCTACCATGCTATTCCCCATCAGCGGGCAAAGAAATGGCTCAAAAAATTTGACCACTGTGCTATCTACCTGCTGATCGCGGGTACCTATACGCCTTTTTTACTGGTGGGCCTCAATTCACCCCTGTCGCGTGGGTTGATGACCGTCATCTGGAGCCTGGCGCTGTTGGGCATATTATTCAAACTGACCATCGCGCACCGCTTTAAGGTGCTTTCGCTGGTCACTTATCTGACGATGGGGTGGCTGTCACTGATTGTGATTTACCAGTTGGCGGTCAAGCTGTCAGCCGGAGGAGTGACTCTGCTTGCCATGGGTGGGATTGTTTACTCGCTGGGGGTGATCTTCTACGTCTCTAAGCGCATTCCTTACAACCACGCGATTTGGCACGGTTTTGTCCTTGGCGGCAGCGTCTGCCACTTCCTGGCGATCTATCTGTATGTTGGGCAGGCTTAACGGTTACGCAGTGCTGTCTGATGCCCTCACCCCAACCCTCTCCCACAGGGAGAGGGGGCTTCCCAGGGGAGAGGGGTATCCCAGAGTGAGCCGCGGGGAGCGCGCATTTCAGGGGTAAAAAGCGTATCCGCCTTAAGGCAGTCTTACTCTTCCAGAGAGTAAGGCAGCGGTTCAATGCTCAGCGTATTGGCATCGTCACGCACGCGGAATACGGTATCGGCTTCCATATCGTTGTTCATCACGACCTGGACCAACAGGCGACCATCGTCGAGTTGAACAGCCGCCAGCACGGTTCCTGTTCGACGCCAGTTCTCACCCATTTTCATTTCTAAATCTTCGCCGGCTTCCGGCACACGACTGGCATGACCGGCCAGCGTCCACAGTGCACGTTTGTTCGCACCACGGAATTTTGCCCGCGCCACCATCTCCTGACCGGTGTAACACCCTTTCTTAAAGCTGATACCGCCCAGCGCCTGCAGGTTTGTTGCCTGCGGGATAAACTGGGCGCTGTTTGCCGCGTCAATCACCGGCAGTCCCGCTTCGATATTTAACGCCAGCCATTGTTGGCTGTTATTAAGCTGCGCTTCGCCGCGTAAGGCTTCCGTGACGCGCTCTGCCGTTGCCACGTCGGTCACCAGAAGGAAACGTTCTGCCGGATGTTCAAACCAAAGAATAGACGTTGCGCCCTCGCTAACGACCTGTTTTTCGGCGTCCGGCAGCGCGCTGAAGAGGTTTTTCAGCGCCGCGCGGGCCTGGAATCCGGCCACGCCCAGCAAGACATGTTCATCATCCGCGGCAATGGTCACTTTTGAGAAGACCGCATACTTTTTCAGTTCAGTCAGCTGCGCATCACGCAGGCTGCGACGCTCGATCAGGGCAAAGCCATCCTGACGGCGGAAAAGGCGCAGATTGCTCCACATTTTACCTTTTGGATCACAGTGCGCGGCCAGCAGGTGCTGGTGTTCCGTCATCTGACCGACGTCTGCCGTCACCTGGCCCTGCAGATATTTTTCGCTGTCGACACCCGTAAGAGTTGCCAGTGCCCAGTCATCAAGAGAAATAAGCGTCAGCGGCAGACGCGCAGAGGCGACGGGCTGGCGAGGAGAAAATGGTGTAAAAGCCATAGTGATGTCCTGAATTGCTTAACGCTTTGATAATGCCTAATGGTAAAAGAGACTGTGGTCATTGCAAGCGCTTTCAGCAGCCCAATTGTGCCTTATCGCCGTTCTGCGTAGCGCGACGCAGAACAGAGTAATCCGCTTTCTTTATGGGGTTTTTTCTGCAAGCATGCTTCTGGCTTGCAATATTCCAGTAAAGAAAGAGCAAAAAACACGTTACACTAGGGATTGTCCCCGGGAGGGAGATCACCATCCCGCGCCCTCTTTAGGGAAGAGCCTTAGCCAAACGTTATGCAGGAAAAACAACATGGACATTAACAACAAAGCCCGCATTCATTGGGCATGCCGTCGCGGTATGCGCGAACTCGATATCTCTGTCATGCCCTTCTTTGAGCATGAGTACGACAGCCTGAGCGATGATGACAAACGTCTGTTTATTCGTCTGCTTGAAAGCGACGATCCCGATTTGTTTAACTGGCTGATGAATCACGGCAAACCCGCCGACACCGAGTTGCAACGGATGGTGCAATTAATTCAAACACGGAATCGGGAACGTGGTCCTGTGGCAATCTGATCTGCGCGTTTCATGGCGCTCACAGTGGATGTCTTTATTGCTCCACGGTCTGGTCGCGGCCTTTGTTTTATTAATGCCGTGGCCGCTCAGCTACACGCCGTTATGGCTTCTGCTCCTTTCGCTGGTGGTGTTCGATAGCGTCCGCAGTCAACGGCGCATTAATGCCCGTCAGGGTGAAATCAAGCTGATGATGGATTCTCGCCTGCGCTGGCAGGGCAAAGAGTGGGAAATCGTCGGTACGCCCTGGATGCTTAATTCCGGCATGATGTTTCGCCTGCGACAGGCAGAAGGGAAGCGTTGCCAGCATTTGTGGCTGGCCGCGGACAGCATGGATTCGGCAGAGTGGCGGGATTTACGTCGGATGCTGTTACAGCAGCCGACGCAGGGGCGATAGCGCTTAGCTAAATTTTTCGGCCATTTCGCCCAGGATCTGCTCGCACCAGTTTTGCAGGCGCTCATCGCTCAGATCGTACTGATTGGTTTCGTCCAGTGCCAGGCCGACAAAGAGCTCGCCATCGGCGATCACCGGTTTCGGGCTGGTAAACTCATAGCCTTCGGTTGGCCAGTAGCCGATAAAGCTCACGCCTTTTGGCAACAGTTTATCGTGCAGCATACCGAGCGCATCCAGGAACCACTCTCCGTAGCCTAACTGGTCGCCCATGCCATACATGGCGATGATTTTGCCTTCAAGATTGAGCGAATCGAGCTGATCCCAGATGGCTTCCCAGTCTTCCTGTATCTCGCCAAAGTCCCAGGTCGGAATACCGAGTATCAGTACATCGTACTGCTCCATCAGGGCGGGGGAATCATCTTTCAGATTGTGTAGTGTGACCAGTTCCGGGCCAATAATGTCACGGATTTTCTCTGCTGCCATTTCGGTATAGCAGGTGCTGGAACCATAAAACAGACCAATATTCATCGCCAAAACGTCTCAATTCTTGCTATGACTTTAGGCGTAGTGTACCAGAAAGCTGTACCATTACGTCATAATGGCGAATGGCAACATCAAGGGGCAGATGTGGAAAAGGATCTCGCACTCGTCGAGCAATTTCTCGATGCGCTCTGGCTGGAGAAGAATCTTGCAGAGAACACGCTGAGCGCTTACCGCCGGGATTTAACCATGCTGGTGGAGTGGCTGGCGCACCGTGAACTGACGCTGGCCGAGGCCCAGAGCGACGACCTGCAAAACCTGCTGGCAGAACGGCAGGCGGGGGGATATAAGGCGACCAGTTCGGCGCGGCTGCTAAGTGCAATGCGCCGCCTGTTTCAACATCTCTACCGTGAGAAAATCCGCCCGGACGATCCCAGCGCGTTACTGGCTTCGCCCAAATTACCGCAGCGTTTACCAAAAGATCTCAGCGAAGCGCAAATTGAGAGATTATTACAAGCGCCAGCGGTTGACCTGCCGCTGGAGTTGCGCGATAAAGCGATGCTTGAAGTGTTGTACGCCACCGGTTTGCGCGTCTCTGAATTAGTCGGGCTGACGATGAGTGATATCAGTCTTCGTCAGGGCGTGGTACGCGTGATCGGCAAAGGAAACAAAGAACGGCTGGTGCCGCTTGGCGAAGAGGCCGTTTACTGGGTCGAAACCTGGCTGGAGCACGGTCGCCCGTGGTTGCTGAACGGCGTGTCAATTGACGTGCTCTTTCCCAGCCAGCGCGCACAGCAAATGACGCGACAAACCTTCTGGCATCGCATCAAACATTACGCCACACTGGCGGGTATCGACAGTGAGAAACTGTCGCCGCACGTGTTGCGCCACGCCTTCGCCACACATCTGCTGAACCATGGCGCCGATTTGCGCGTGGTGCAGATGCTGCTGGGGCATAGCGATCTATCGACGACGCAAATTTATACCCATGTCGCGACCGAGCGCTTGCGGCAGTTACATCAACAGCACCACCCACGTGCGTGAGTGCCGAGGAATTGCATTAGGAATGAATATGAAAAAGTCTTTCGCGCTGTTTACCTTGCTGGCAGCCTCTTTTACCGGTTTGGCCCATGCTGATGATGCCGCCATCAAACAATCTCTGGCCAAACTTGGCGTGACCAGCAGCGACATTCAGCCTGCTCCGGTTGCCGGGATGAAAACGGTTCTGACCAACAGCGGCGTACTGTATGTCACCGAAGATGGTAAGCATTTTATTCAGGGACCGATGTACGACGTCAGCGGCGCGCAGCCGGTGAACGTCACTAACCAGCTGCTGATGAAAAACCTGAATGCGCTGGAAAAAGAGATGATTGTCTATAAAGCGGCGCAGGAAAAACATGTCATTACCGTTTTCACCGACATCACCTGTGGCTATTGCCACAAGCTGCATGAAGAGATGAAAGACTATAACGCGCTGGGCATCACCGTGCGTTATCTCGCCTTCCCGCGGGCGGGCGTACAGAGCCAGCCTGAGCAGGATATGAAAGCCATCTGGTGTGCTAAAGACCGGAATAAGGCCTTTGACGACGCAATGAACGGGAAGGGCGTCCAGCCTGCTTCCTGTGATATCGATATCGCCAACCACTACGCCCTCGGCGTGCAGTTTGGCGTGTCCGGTACCCCGGCGATTGTATTGAACAACGGCTACGTTGTGCCGGGCTATCAGGGTCCGAAAGAGATGAAAGCTTTCCTCGACGCACATCAGAAACAGTTTGGTGGTAAATAATTCGCGTGAAAGCCCCCATCAAATTGCGCCGCCGCGAGGCGGATGAAAGCGTCGATTTACCGGCCGATCTCTCGCCGCTTTTGCGGCGATTGTATGCCAGCCGTGGCGTGCGTTCTGGCGTAGAGCTTGAGCGCAGCGTGAAAGGGATGTTGCCCTGGCAACAGCTGAGCGGTGTCGAGAAAGCGACCGGAATGCTCTATGACGCTTTCCGGGAAGGCACGCGCATTGTTGTCGTGGGTGATTTTGACGCCGACGGCGCCACCAGCACGGCACTGAGCGTGCTTAGCCTGCGGGCGCTGGGCTGCGACAACGTCGCCTATCTGGTGCCTAATCGCTTTGAAGATGGCTATGGTCTCAGCCCGGAAGTGGTCGATCAGGCCCATGCCCGCGGTGCACAAATGATCATGACCGTGGATAACGGGATCTCTTCCCATGCGGGCGTCGATCGTGCCCATGCGCTGGGGATCCCGGTGATTGTCACCGATCACCACCTGCCCGGCGAAACCTTGCCCGCAGCCGAAGCGATCATCAACCCAAACCTGCGCGACTGCGATTTCCCGTCGAAATCGCTGGCGGGAGTCGGGGTGGCGTTTTATCTGATGCTGGCGCTGCGCGCATTGCTGCGTGATAACGACTGGTTTACGTCACGCGGTATCGCCATGCCAAATCTGGCGGAGTACCTCGATCTGGTTGCGCTTGGAACCGTCGCAGACGTCGTGCCACTGGATACCAATAACCGTATTTTGACCTGGCAGGGCTTAAGCCGTATTCGTGCAGGCAAATGCCGCCCAGGGATTAAAGCACTGCTTGAGATCGCCAACCGTGACCCGCTCAAACTGGCGGCAAACGATTTAGGGTTTGCGCTGGGTCCACGCCTGAACGCGGCTGGTCGTCTGGATGATATGTCCGTCGGCGTCGCGCTGTTGCTGTGTGACAACATCGGTGAAGCGCGCGTACTGGCGAGCGAGCTTGATGCGCTGAACCAGACGCGCAAAGAGATTGAACAGGGAATGCAGGCCGAAGCGCTGACCTTATGCGACAAGCTTGAGCGAAGCGGCGAACCGCTGCCGGGCGGGCTGGCAATGTACCATCCCGACTGGCATCAGGGCGTGGTTGGCATTCTGGCCTCACGAATCAAAGAACGATTCCACCGTCCGGTTATCGCCTTTGCCCCCGCGGGGGATGGCACGCTGAAAGGCTCGGGCCGCTCCATTCAGGGGCTGCACATGCGTGATGCCCTGGAACGTCTCGATACGCTCTATCCGGGGCTGATGATCAAATTTGGCGGTCATGCGATGGCGGCGGGTTTATCCCTTGAAGAGGCCAAATTCGACGAATTTCAGCGACTGTTCAGCGCGCTGGTCACCGACTGGATCGACCCGGCATTGTTGCAGGGGGAGATTGTCTCCGATGGTCCACTCTCGGCTGCCGAGATGACCATGGACGTGGCGCAAATGTTGCGTGATGCGGGCCCGTGGGGCCAGATGTTCCCTGAGCCGCTTTTTGACGGGCGTTTTCGTCTGCTGCAGCAGCGCATCGTGGGAGAACGGCATCTGAAAGTGATGGTTGAGCCGGTTGGCGGTGGTCCGCTGCTGGACGGCATTGCCTTTAACGTCGACACCGCCGTCTGGCCGGACAATGGCGTTCGTGAGGTTGAGCTGGCCTTTAAGCTCGATATTAATGAGTTTCGCGGTAACCGCACGCTTCAGATCATCATCGACCATATCTGGCCAATTTAGCGTCAGTATTCTCTATAAAAAAGGGCGCGGATTCGGTACAATCCCGCTCTTATCACCGCATTTTGACTCGTCGAAAAAAGAAAACAGACCATGTTTGAAATTAATCCGGTAAAAAACCGCATTCAAGACCTCACGGAGCGCTCAGACGTTCTTAGGGGGTATCTTTGACTATGATGCCAAGAAAGAGCGTCTTGAAGAAGTAAACGCCGAGCTGGAACAGCCGGACGTCTGGAACGAACCTGAACGCGCACAGGCGCTGGGTAAAGAACGTTCCTCCCTCGAAGCTATCGTTGATACCCTCGACCAAATGTCTCAGGGGCTGGAAGATGTCTCCGGCCTGCTGGAATTAGCCGTCGAAGCCGACGACGAAGAAACCTTTAACGAAGCCATCGCAGAACTGGACGTGCTGGAAGAAAAGCTGGCTCAGCTTGAATTCCGTCGTATGTTCTCCGGCGAATATGACAGCGCGGATTGCTACCTGGATATCCAGGCAGGCTCTGGCGGGACAGAAGCGCAGGACTGGGCGAGCATGCTCACACGCATGTATTTGCGTTGGGCTGAAGCGCGTGGTTTCAAAACCGAAATCATCGAAGAGTCTGAAGGGGAAGTGGCGGGCATTAAATCCATCACTATCAAGATTATTGGCGATTACGCTTACGGCTGGCTGCGTACCGAAACGGGCGTTCACCGCCTGGTGCGTAAGAGCCCGTTCGACTCCGGCGGCCGTCGTCATACCTCCTTCAGCTCTGCGTTTGTCTATCCGGAAGTGGATGACGATATCGATATCGAAATCAACCCGGCCGATTTGCGTATCGACGTGTACCGCGCTTCCGGCGCGGGCGGTCAGCACGTTAACCGTACGGAATCTGCTGTGCGTATTACCCACGTCCCAACCGGACTGGTGACGCAGTGTCAAAACGACCGTTCGCAGCATAAGAACAAAGACCAGGCCATGAAGCAGATGAAAGCGAAGCTTTATGAACTGGAAATGCAGAAGAAGAATGCTGAGAAACAGGTGATGGAAGATAACAAATCTGACATCGGCTGGGGCAGCCAGATCCGTTCTTATGTCCTCGATGACTCCCGCATTAAAGACTTGCGTACCGGGGTTGAAACCCGCAATACGCAGGCCGTGCTGGACGGCAGCCTGGACCAATTTATCGAAGCAAGTTTGAAAGCAGGGTTATGAGGAACCAACATGTCTGAACAACAAGCACAGGGCACTGACGCGGTAGTCGATCTTAATAACGAACTGAAAAGCCGTCGTGAGAAGCTGGCTGCACTGCGTGAGCAGGGTATTCCCTTCCCGAACGATTTCCGTCGCGATCATACCTCAGACCAGCTTCACGCTGACTTCGATGCGAAAGAGAACGAAGAGCTCGAAGCGCTGAACATCGAAGTGTCCGTTGCAGGCCGTATGATGACCCGCCGTATCATGGGTAAAGCGTCATTCGTGACGTTACAGGATGTGGGCGGTCGTATTCAGCTGTACGTTTCTCGTGACGACCTGCCGGAAGGCATCTACAACGAGCAGTTCAAGAAGTGGGACCTGGGCGATATCCTGGGGGCGAAGGGTAAACTGTTCAAAACCAAGACCGGTGAGCTGTCTATCCACTGCACCGAACTGCGTCTGCTGACCAAAGCCCTGCGCCCGCTGCCGGACAAATTCCATGGCCTGCAGGATCAGGAAGCGCGCTACCGTCAGCGTTACCTGGATCTCATCTCCAACGATGAATCCCGTAAGACCTTCAAAATTCGCTCTCAGATCATGGCCGGTATCCGCCAGTTCATGGTGAGCCGCGACTTTATGGAAGTGGAAACCCCGATGATGCAGGTGATCCCTGGCGGTGCGTCTGCACGTCCGTTCATCACCCATCACAACGCTCTCGACCTGGACATGTACCTGCGTATCGCGCCGGAACTGTATCTGAAGCGTCTGGTTGTGGGTGGCTTCGAGCGCGTGTTCGAAATCAACCGTAACTTCCGCAACGAAGGCATCTCCGTTCGCCATAACCCAGAGTTCACCATGATGGAACTCTATATGGCTTACGCGGATTACAAAGATCTGATCGAGCTGACCGAATCCCTGTTCCGTACTCTGGCGCAGGATATTCTGGGCACCACTGAAGTCCCTTACGGCGAAGAGGTATTCGATTTCGGTAAGCCTTTCGTTAAGCTGACCATGCGCGAAGCGATCATGAAATACCGTCCAGAAACCAACATGGCCGATCTGGATAACTTCGACTCTGCGAAAGCGATTGCAGAAAGCATCGGGATCAAGGTTGAGAAGAGCTGGGGTCTGGGCCGTATCGTGACTGAGATCTTCGAAGAAGTGGCAGAAGCCCATCTGATTCAGCCAACCTTCATTACCGAATACCCGGCAGAAGTGTCTCCGCTGGCGCGTCGTAACGACAAAAACCCGGAAATCACCGATCGCTTTGAGTTCTTTATTGGTGGTCGTGAAATCGGTAACGGCTTCAGCGAGCTGAACGATGCGCAGGATCAGGCGCAGCGTTTCCAGGACCAGGTTGATGCGAAAGCGGCGGGCGATGACGAAGCGATGTTCTTCGATGAAGACTACGTGACCGCGCTGGAACACGGTTTGCCACCTACCGCGGGTCTGGGTATTGGTATCGACCGTATGGTCATGCTGTTCACCAACAGCCACACCATTCGTGACGTGATCCTCTTCCCGGCGATGCGTCCGGTGAAATAAGTCTTTAAGACGTAAAAAAAGCCCCGTGCGATTTCGCCGGGGCTTTTTTATTTTGCCGCGTAGGCGGTGAGCGCTTCGCGGGCGGCAGCGGCTTCCATTACCATCCACGGACTAAAGGCCCACGGCGTCGCGTCCAGGGCGCGGAATAACGTCTCCAGCTGGACCCAGTGATATTCCATCACCTCTTCGGGATTCACGTTAAGCTCACTGGTGATGCGGGCGGCGAAAACCGGGCAAACCTCGTTTTCAACGATGCCGGAAGGATCGACTTTGCGGTAGCGAAATTCAGGCGCAACGGGGGTGATGTCGGTAATGTCGGCCCCGACCTCATCGCGACAGCGGCGGACGATCGCCTGCTCAATCGCTTCGCCAATCTGCGGATGACCGCAGACGGAGTTGGTCCAGACGCCGGGCCAGGCTTTTTTATTCATGGCGCGTCGGGTGACCAGGCATTCGCCTTTCAGGTTAAAAAGCCAGGAAGAGAAGGCCTGATGCAGCGAGGTATGCGTTGTATGCGCGGCATATTTCTCCTCGGTGCCAATAACCTCTCCCCGTTCGTTCACTAAAACAACGTGTTCTTGAATGCTCATTCTTGCTCCAGTAACAAAAATGCCGAATGGCGTAACGCCTGGTCGGTTTACAGCGTGTTTTATCGCCGGTCCGGTCAGGGCTGTGTCATCGGATTGGATTATTATACTGCATTCTTAAATGAACCGTTTGGCCCACAGAGCTGACCTTTTTGCCAGAGGAAACGCCCGTGTGAAGATTGTCTGGAATGCTGTTTGTGTTGGAAATGATGCCAGAGAGTTATCCTTTTACGGCAAATATTGGGCATCAGGAGGGAGACTGCTATCATAGTGCGCCATTCACGCTGACCGAGGAACTGTTTTGTTTGCAGGAAGCCTGACGAGAAATCCCCTTACCGCTGCTTTATGCCTGACGCTAACGTTATTGCTGGCGGGCTGCTCGGGCAGTAAATCATCCGATGCGGGCAGCTATTCCGGTGCGGTGTATACCGTTAAGCGCGGCGATACGCTTTATCGCATTTCGCGCTCGACCGGCACCAGCGTGAAGGAGCTGGCGCGGCTGAATAACATTTCCGCGCCCTACACCATTGAAGTGGGACAAAAGCTCAGGGTAAGCAGCAGCGGGTCCACCTCGAAGAAATCGACATCGGGTAAAGGCCAAACTGCCAAAGTCACCCCATCCTACGCCGTACCGAAATCGTCATGGCCGCCGGTAGGCCAGCGTTGCTGGGTCTGGCCTGCGAGCGGGAAAGTGGTGCTGCCATATTCCACCGCAGAAGGGGGCAACAAGGGGATTGATATTGCTGGCACACGCGGCTCACCGGTTTATGCATCTGGCGCTGGCAAGGTGGTCTACGTGGGCAATCAGCTACGTGGTTATGGCAACCTGATCATGATTAAGCACGGTGAGGATTACATTACGGCCTATGCGCATAATGATTCGTTACTGGTCAACAACGGGCAAAACGTCAAAGCCGGCCAAAAAATTGCCACGATGGGCAGTACGGGGGCCAGTTCCGTTGCGTTGCATTTCCAGATTCGCTATCGCGCCACGGCAATCGATCCCCAGCGCTATTTACCGGCTCAGGGCAGCAAGCCGAAATGCTAAGTGATTATTTTATCGCCACTTAGCGTACAAGAGGCTTGTGTGACGGTGCGTTAGGGCTATAATGCCTAACGCACCTAAAAGCGGGCGTAGTTCAATGGTAGAACGAGAGCTTCCCAAGCTCTATACGAGGGTTCGATTCCCTTCGCCCGCTCCAGCGATTTTTTACGCTCAAAATCAGCTAAAAAATCGTTACATTTCCGGTGCTTAGAGGGAGGCGCTCTGTAAGCGCTGTTGAGAACCCTCTCGACGTTCTACCATGATAACTACCGCGATTTGGTGAGTAGTGATCAGGAAGCTTATCAAAACGCTGGCGGTCGTTCCAGTGTCTTACCGCGATAGTCCAACAAGAAAACAAAGCCTTTCACTATGGCTATAAACCATTCCTGAAACAGCGGCGCTTACGACGACCTTAGCGCGGGATAAACAGGCGATATGATGGGATTCCTAACCTGTCCGGGAAAGCGGCAGGCTCTACCCCGTTTCGTGTATACGATAATGCACACCTGACTCACTGATCGTTACCGCTGAAAATCTGATGACACGCCTGAAGGCGCTGATCGATGGATGTACCCATCACGGCGCTTTATGGCTCCTATTGCCTAAAATCAGAGAAGAAGAGTTTGGAATATAGTGTAACCAATGAAAAAGGCCAGATTTACTGGCCTTGAGCATGTACATGATTGGTTTTTACTTCTTAATTTCACCAGTACACTGGAATTCAGTTTCAACATGCCAACCCATGCACCCGCTCGAAGAGGGTTGAATACAGGTTTGAGTTGTCCCGCCGAAAGGTTCAGTCCCAAAGTAACCCCATGCTTTACAGCGTTGTTCCGCTGCTGCGATTGCCTGATTCTTATCGAGCACAGGCTTTTCAAACAAACCATAATCAAAGCCCATCCTCACAGTACCATCAGCTTTAGATCCTCCCATCGGCACCATTTGTTTTTGGGTGGCACAACCAGACAAAACCAATGTAGAAACCAATAACACCAATATATTATTACGCATAGTTGATCCTATAAATTTATTTTTATATATGTTTGAATGATATTTTTATATTGAATTGCTTATGTGCTATTTGTGTTTTCTTATTAAAACTTTCTCCGTGCTTCTTATTTTCCTCTTTAAGGAAAATCAACCTCTGTAATATCATGACCTATAACGCGGGTAATCTGATGTATTCATTGTTCAAGCTGTGGCTTTACGGGATTTGGTCATCATCTTTCATGTAGCTAAGGATGGTTTTAATACTGTCGTGTTTGGTTCGGTTCAGCAGCAGTGTGATTAAGGCTAACCACAGGATGAGCAGCAGAGCACCGCCAGCAATTAACCATTCCATTGTGGCGGCTCCTGTGATGCTTGGGAGTAAATGCTGGAGAGGATGAACACAATTAGTGAGTACTGCTGTTCGTCTTCGAAGATGAAGCTGTGACGTTCCAGTCCTTCCAGTACTTCTTGAAGAGATAGCTTGGTCATTCAGAGCCTCCGGTGCAGCCCCGCATCCAGGCACGGCAGAAGACCCAGCCGATGGCAAGCCACAGCGCCAGAAACGCTGCGATTTCAATTAGTATTTTCATTTGGTTTGATTGCAGGTGTGATTATTATCTTGGTAATGTTTCTGGGTGGTATTATTGCTGGGGAAAGAAGGTAGAACAAGCAACTAATTTTAATTGGGTATTAGCAAAACTAATAATTTTCTTGCAATGATAAGAAGCTGGGCTGTCGCCCCTATCTCCAATTAATTTCATCTCTATTACTCTTGCTCACATTGCACTCATGGCACATGATTTGAAGATTGGATAGTTCCAATGCAAGATGAGGATGCAGCGAACGGGGCTTGATATGGTCTACGTGCATCACCATTCCTTCACTTGCGCCACGTCCACATACAGAGCATTTGTTGCCATACTTTCTGAAAGCCTGATAGCGTAAACGTCGCCATTCCTTTGAGTTATAGAATGTTGTTGCATTACTGGCTGAACGGTTGCGTTCCTCCTGCTCACGCCGGATCTGTTCGAACAATCCAACATGCTCTTCCTCCTTGGGATAGTGTCCCCAGGCATCCTTGCCAGCAGCACCCCATTTCGCCTGTGCTCTCATCACGTCAGACGAGGGATACAGCTTTGCTGCTACCATCTTCACCAATTTGTATAGCGCTAAGATGATCACAGCTAAAATAATTAAACCTTCCACACTCCACCTTAATTAGTTTGAGATGCTTTTACGCAGTTCATAGTCATGCATAAACTAAACTTTTTTGATAACCCACTTAGAGTAGATGTCAACAGGTCCCAGCCTTATACCTATCGGGGAATATAATACTATTCTCACTCAGAGATCTGCCAGACCGTCAGCCCAGGCCCTCGGTGAAAAGCGCTTTTCTTCGCTAAATATCCTACAGCCGACACTCCCAACAATACATTTGACTACTTCATCCCATAGGCCATCACAACAGGGAAAACTTGCCACAATAGAGCATTTTACTGTTCGTTTTTTGGTCTATTTAAGATAATGGTTCTTATAAGTACTTGACTGGAATGGTCAGGTATTGCTTTTCGGAGTGTTGATGCGAAGCGGGGGACACAACAGCTATTTCGTCAACAGAAGGAAAGCATTCGGGAGGATTTGAGGTGAGTTCTCTTGTTCAAGGATTTTGGATGAGTTTATCTCGTCACCACACAATTTATGGTTTCAGGCTTTTGATTCTGCCAGCATATCAAACGCCATAAAAGCACATTTTTCTATTCAGAATCTCTTCCCTTTGTCGCACACCGCCGTTAAAAACCCCCTACGAGCATAAATGTTCTCAATGATTGTTGAGAATGACGCTGCGCTCCCCCCGCATAACATCTGCCTTACACACCGGGCCGCAGTATAAAAAAGCTACACCTGTCAGGCGTAATCGAAGCATTTCACCTTAACGCGATACACACTCTGTTCCCCTTTGCGTATTTCTGCCATTTTCTTCATAGTGTCTGTGATCCTGAGGCGTAACGGGTTACCCGTGTTCGCCTGCGTTATGGCAGACATAATCCAGAACGAACGGACGTCAGCAAGCGCTATGCTTATCCCTAATTGATAAAAACAAGAGGCAATGTCATGGATAACGAACTCCTGGACGCGGGGTACCGGGCGTACACCGGCGAAAAAATTGACGTCTATTTTAATACCCACCTGTGTCAGCACTCTGCCAACTGCGTGCGGGGGAGTGCGTTGCTTTTTAATCTGAAGCGGAAGCCGTGGATCATTCCGGATGAAGTGGACGTTGAAACGGTTGTACGTGTGATTGATACCTGCCCGAGCGGTGCGCTGAAGTACCGCCAAAAATAAGCGAGGAACCATGGAAATTCTGCAAGGCCACAACAAGTTTTACGTCAACGATGCGCACGGTAATCAGGTTGCCGAAATTGTGTATGTCCCTACGGGTGAAAACCTGAGCATTATTGAGCACACGGATGTTGATGAGAGTCTGAAAGGGCAGGGCGTTGGGAAGCAGCTGGTTGCCAAAGTGGTTGAAGAGATGCGTGCTGAAAACCGCAAAATCATTCCTCTTTGTCCTTTCGCCAAACACGAATTTGATAACACTCGTGAATACGATGATATTCGCGCCTGATTTTCATTAGACGACGCTTTACGGTAAAACGCGGTGTTCAGCCTTAAACTGAACACCGCGTTTTGTTACCCGACAAACATGACTGAAACGCAGAGTACGCCAACAATCAGCGTCACCACATTGCCGAAGGAGCGATACGGTTTTAGCACAGGGATTAAATAAGTGGAGAGCGTCGGCATGATAAACAAAATCATCGCGATGAGCGGCCCACTGATGGCATAAATCATCGAGATCGCGTTCGGATTAATGCAGCACACCACAAAGGTGATGAACGACACTATCATGATCGACAGCGCCCGGTTAAAGGCGCGACTCTTCTTAACCCCTACCTGATTCAGCGACGATTTCACTATCTCTGTCGCCCCTTCGATTACCCCAAAATAGGTGCCCAGGAACGATTTTGACATGGCGACCACCGCCACAATAATGCCCGAAATGCCCAGCCAGGCCGGAGAAGAGGGCATCATTGACAGTGCCGATAAAATGGTCACGCCTTCCTCTTTCGCCGCCACGATATACGACGGCGGAATCGACAGCAGACAGCTGAAGACAAAGAACAGCACGCTCAGGCAGATAATCAGGTACGCGACCTTCATGATTTTTTTGCATTTACCCATTGCCGCATCGCCATACTTTTCGCGTCGATCGACGGCGAACGTAGAGATAATCGGGGTATGGCTAAAAGCAAAAACCATCACAGGAATAGAAATCCATACCTGGTGCAGCGTGTGCTGATCAAACGCCATTTGGCTGGTCAACAGCGAAGGCTGCCAGCTTGTGGTGAGATACAACGACACGAACAGGAAGTAGGCGATCAGCGGGAACACCAGGAATCCCATCACTTTGATGGTGATGTGGCGGCCTGTCAAAAAGATCAGATTAAGGACCATGACCACACCCAGACTCACCAGCATTCGGACGGTTGTACTCACCGTAATATGTTTCGCCAGCTGTTCGGTCAGCGAGTTGGTAATGGCGACGGCGTAGATCAGTACCACGACAAAGAAAGCGATAAAGTAGAGCGTGGTGATCAGATGACCAATCTTCTTCCCGTAGTAGTGTGTGACCGCGCCGGTAATCCCTTCGCTGCCTTTGGTTTTGGATGACAGGATAAATTGAGCCAGCGCTCTGTGCGGCCAGTAGGTTAATGGATAGGCCACCAGGGCGGTGATAAGCAGGACTATCGCGCCTGCGGAGCCAAGCTGAATGGGCAGAAACAATGTCCCTGCGCCCACGGCAGTGCCATAGAGGGCAAAGCTCCAGAGCGTTTCTTCTTTAGACCAAATTTTCGACATTAGAGCAACGTATCAACTATAAAAACGAACAAAAAGGAGAGTAATTTACCATAATTCTTCGTTGCCGGAGCAGTTGCTTCGTTGCGCAGGAGCCGGAAGAGGATTCCGGCCCCTCAGTGGTTAGTTCGTCAGCGCGCGTCGTTGCTGACGACGTTTGATCATTTTGTCGCGCAGCGTGTCATATGCCCAGTTATAGAACATGGTATACGGCAGGAAGAACAGGAAGAATCCAATCTCCAGGGTAAAGGCCTGCAGCAGCGTCACACCCAACACGGCAGAGACTATCGTTACCCCGATGACGATAAATCCGCACTCAAAACCCAGAGCGTGCAGGGCACGTACTTTGGTCGTACGCGGGACGCGGTGTCTGGGCCAGATACGGTCGAACACGAAGTTGTAAATAATGTTCCAGACCATGGCCGTCGTTGCCAGGATGATGGTCAGCCCCCCCATTTCAAGAACCGAACGACCCATTAACCAGGCGGCAGTGGGCGCAAGGATCGCGGTGGCGATAAGCTCAAAGCTGACGGCATGGAAGATGCGCTCCGGCAATTTTCGTGTATGGACATCGTGTTGCATGATCTGACCTCATTAATTCGCCGGAATGGGCGTTGATGGCGCTATTATCATCGTAAAAGATGATATATAAAAGATGGTTACCATCGATAAAGTAGATAGATCATGCGTTACTCCCCCGAAGCCCTGACCGCTTTTGTAGAGACCGTGACCACCGGTTCCTTTTCCGGCGCAGCCCGTCGGCTGCGTAAGAGTCAATCCACTATCAGTACGGCGATTGCCAATCTTGAAGCCGATTTGGGTTTTGCCCTTTTTGACCGTTCGGCTCGTCAGCCCGTCTTAACCGCGCAGGGAAAACAGGTGCTGGGCTATGTCCAGTCGATCCTCGCCGCCAGCGAGCGGCTGGACCAACTGGCCGTGTCGCTGACCGCCCAGACGGAAGCGCGTCTAACCTTTGTGTTATCGGATACGCTTAACCCGGACGTACTGGAAAACCTGATGACAGAGTTCGATGCCCGTTACCCCCACACGGAGTTTGAGTGTCTGGTGGGGGAGGAGGAGGATGTCATCGATCTGCTGCAAAAAGAGCGGGCGCATATTGGCCTGACGGAGGCGCGTGACAGTTATCCCACAGGGATTGGCGCCACGCGCTTGCCGATGCAAAGCCGTATGGCGATTTACGTCTCCACGTCGCATCCTCTTGCAGAGCAGACGCGGATAGAGGCGGATGAACTTCATGGCTGGCGTGAACTGCAGCTAAATACTTATCTGGAACGCGAGCCGTCGCTGGCACGCGGGCCTGTCTGGTCGGCACCCAATTACCTGATGCTGTTGAGTATGGCTGTACAGGGGTTTGGCTGGTGCGCGTTGCCTTGTGCCCTGGTGGAGGAGTTCGCGGGGGCAAAAACCCTGGTGCAGCTCAATGTGACCGGCTGGCCGCGCACCATTGCCGTCGATCTCCTGTGGAATAAACGCGCCCCGCCAGGCGTGGCCGGAAACTGGTTGCGTCAGTATTTACAGCAGGCGCGATAATCCTGTGACTAAACTCACTTATTTTAAACAATCACGTTAATTGTTGATAACAATGCCTCTACTATCTGCGGTGTCATTTTGCGCAGAGGTTAAGATGAAAGAGGTCGTGATCGTGGGAGCGTTGCGTACGGCTATCGGCTGCTTTCAGGGAGCGTTAGCACGTCATTCAGCCGTTGAGCTGGGCAGCGTGGTATTAAAGGCGCTGGTGGAGCGCAGTGGCATCCCCGCGCATGAGATTGACGAGGTGATCCTCGGTCAGGTGCTCACGGCCGGCGCCGGGCAAAACCCGGCACGTCAGGCGGCCCTGAAGGGCGGATTACCTAACACCGTCTCGGCCATCACCATTAACGATGTGTGTGGCTCCGGGCTGAAGGCGCTTCATCTTGCGACGCAGGCAATCCAGTGCGGTGAGGCTGATGTGGTGATTGCGGGTGGCCAGGAGAATATGAGTCGTGCGCCGCATGTCCTGACGGACAGCCGCACCGGCGCGCAGTTGGGTAACAGTCAGCTTCTCGATAGTCTGGTTCACGACGGTCTGTGGGATGCGTTCAACGATTACCATATGGGCGTCACCGCTGAAAACCTGGCGCGGGAATACGGTATCAGTCGCGAACTTCAGGATGCTTATGCGCTCAGCTCGCAGCAAAAAGCCCGCGCAGCCATTGATTCCGGACGATTTCGCAATGAGATCGTACCGGTGAATACGGTGCGCCAGAACAATGAATTATTGATCGTTGATACTGACGAACAGCCGCGCACTGACACCAGCGCAGAAGGGCTGGCGATGCTCAATCCGGCCTTTGAAACTACCGGATCCGTGACGGCGGGGAATGCTTCCTCGATTAACGATGGCGCTGCCGCCGTGATGATGATGAGTGAAGCGAAAGCAGAAGAGCTCAACTTGCCCATACTGGCACGCATCAAGGCTTTTGCCAGCGTTGGCGTCGATCCGGCGTTAATGGGGATCGCACCTGTTTACGCGACTCGCCGGTGCCTTGAGCGTGCAGGCTGGCAGCTTGGTGAGGTTGATCTTATAGAGGTGAACGAAGCTTTTGCTGCACAGGCGCTCTCGGTAGGAAAAATGCTTGAATGGGATCCTCAGCGGGTGAACGTCAACGGCGGGGCGATTGCTCTGGGCCACCCGATAGGGGCGTCCGGCTGTCGTATTCTGGTTTCGCTGGTCCACGAAATGATTAAACGTGACGCCCGTAAAGGGTTAGCGACGCTCTGTATCGGTGGCGGTCAGGGTGTGGCACTCGCCATAGAAAGATAATATCGGCACAAACGTTGAAACAAAGCCTCCTTATATGGGAGGCTTTTTTATGGTCAGCGCAATCTTATTTTTGCGGTGATGAGTAAATTCTAAAGACCCTCTGATGTTTTCTCCGCATTACATTCCTTTCAACGCCAATCTAAATGTGATCTTAAGCCTGAAATTTACCCTTAGGGGGCAATCTTTGTTGATGCCGGTCACGTCGATCATTGCCAAAAAAAATGAAACAAATAATTACGATCTCGATCACTAAAATATCGTTATATTAAAAATAAAATGCAATTCCATAAAAACGAAACATCATTTCAATTGAGGGTTTTTGGCATGTTTAAGAAATCTCTGGTCCTTGCTTCTCTTGTTGGTGCGTCATTCGCGGCTCAGGCCGTCACCGTCGATCTACGTCATGAATATATTGATAGCGGTTCTAACGCCGACCGCGTCTCGGTTTCGCATCGTTTTGCTAATGGGTTAGGCTTCTCCGTTGAGGCCAAATGGAAATCAGGCGGCGATAAAGCCGATCAGCCGTTCGCTGATGTGGTCGGTAATGGTCATGAAGACCAGATTAGCTGGCGCTGGAAGGCAAATGATAATATTGCCGTGACCCCCGCTTTCACCATTGAAAGTAATGACAGCCGCACCATCTATAAACCTAATTTACATTTGCAATATAGCTTCGATAGCGGTTTTTACGTGGCAGCACGCTACCGCTATGAATATACCCGTTATCCGTCAAGCTCAAATAAAGAAGACGATAAAGTCAACCGTGGAGACGCATGGGTAGGATTTGCGCTGGGAGACTGGCGTACAGAGCTGAATTATGTTTATGCGAAAAGCTCAGAGGGTATGATTCGTAATAACAATAAAGATTATTCAAATGAATATAATGCCAAACTGGCCTATAAATGGGATAAAAACTGGGCGCCGTATGTTGAAGTGGGCAACGTTGGGGTAAAAGAGACCGACGAGCGCCAGACGCGTTTTCGTTTAGGCGTGGCATATTCTTTCTAATAAAAAATAAGCAGTACCTCCGGGAAAAAGCCGGCTCTTCACGAGCCGGCTTTTTTGCGTCTCGTCAGCGCCGGATGACGCGAACAGTGACCGCATCTACAGCCGAAACCTGCCGCTTGTGGACAAAAAAAGCCCTCCATTCAGGAGGGCAAGGCCAGTTACAGAAACACTCACTTAAATCATGCATGCAACATTTCAGGTTGCTCGGGAAGTTTCGCGATATAGAGGGCGGGTTTGCCGTCTTTATCGGAACTAAACAGAACCGCTTTATCATCCGGCGTAAAGGATGGATGCGGATGGGTGACCTGGCGACTATTGGCCACCGTGGCCCAGGAGGTATCATGACGGGCAATGCGGTAATAGCCTTTCTTCGCCACATCAAACGCATAAAGATACGGATCGTTATCGATCGTATAGCCGCTGGTGTCTTTCACATCAACCGGCGTGCCGGAACCATCGCCCACCAGCAAGGTGCCATCGAAATTACTCATTAAATGGGAGCAGGCTGGCATTGGCATAACGGCTTCGTTGACGCCGGTATCCGGATTAAAGCGGTAAATTGTACGACCCTGCTGACCTTTCAGGTAAGAGACATAGACCAGCGCGGAACCGTTCGGCACCCAGAATTCATGCGTGCAGCTTTCGCCTTCTGCATGCGCTTTGACTTTGCGTACGTGGCTGCCATCTTCGTTCACCATCCACATGCGGGCGTCGACAAGGTCGTGTGGCCCTTCGTGGCAGAAGGCAACGGTATTGTCATCGAAGGGACGGTAAATAGGATGTCCCAGCCAGTTTTTCTCTTCGTGGATGGTGGCGCTTTCGCCGGTCTTAAGATCCACGCGCAACAGGCGACAATGCGGCCCTTTATGGAAGAAGTCGTGGAAGATTTTCCAGTCATTAAGCGGTGTCCAGTCGCTTTTAGCGATCTCAATGCCGACCAGTTTCGTGCAGTCGCTGTTAGCCACCCAGGTCCCGTAGCCGACCCACTCATCTGGAACGCGATAGACCTCGCGTTCTGCCAGTGTTTCAAGATTCACCTCCAGCAAAACACGATCGTTCTTCACATAGTAAAGCGACGTGTCATCCGGGGAGAGGAATCCGCCAAAGGTGTTGTCGCCAGCGCCCTCGGTCAGCTGGATAGCTTCCGCTTTTTTCAGATCCAGCAGGTAGTAGTTCCAGTGACCGTCGAACTCCCCCGCGAACAGCAAATGACTGCCATCGTTAAAGAAACACTTTTGGTAGAAGTAATTGCGATGACAGGTTACTTCCGGTGGAGTCAGGCGAGTTATTTCCACGCCTGTATCCGGATCGCGGCTGACCTCGTAGTTCAGCTTGACCCGCATACCTTTAGCCATGATGCACTCCTTTATAGTGAAGGCTGAATCGCGATTCGGCAGCCATATCTGAATGATTATCGAGTTAAAAACTGAGTGTTAAAATATCAAAACAACGTTTCAATGTGTGTGACTGATGGCGCACTTTGTAAGATTTATTAACGCAGAAGAGGGATTTCTTTGATTTTGAGCGCGTTATGTCTTCTGTGAAGTCAAATCTTAAAGGTTTTATAATTCATTGTTTATTAATATAAAAAAATATTTACGGCTTTTGTGACTCCTGTTTCTGGTGGGTGTCAACGCTCAACATTCGTGATCGCAACTGCATTTCCATCATTAAGATGCAGAAAAAGTGAAACAACGTTTTAAATGTAATTGAAAAGGCATTTCTCAGCAGATACTATGTGTGCAACATGAAAACGGAACGTTGTTTCGTTAATTATCCTGGCCCTCGGGCACGATCAATTTTGGAGGTACATGTGGAGGTCAGACAAAGCATCCACAGCGCGCATGCAAAGACACTGGATACTCAGGGGCTGCGCGATGAGTTTTTAGTCGAGAAAGTGTTTGTTGCCGATCAATACACCATGGTGTACAGCCACATCGACCGCATTATTGTCGGCGGCATTATGCCGGTTTCAACGACGGTGTCCGTGGGTGGTGAAGTGGGCAAACAACTCGGGGTAAGTTACTTCCTGGAGCGTCGTGAACTGGGTGTGATCAACATTGGTGGCCCGGGCACCATCACCGTTGATGGCCAGTGCTATGAAATCGGCCATCGTGATGCGCTTTACGTGGGTAAAGGCGCAAAAGAAGTTGTCTTTGCCAGCACCGATGCTGAGCAACCGGCGAAGTTCTATTACAACTGCGCGCCTGCGCACATGACCTATCCCACTAAAAAGGTGACGCCTGCGGATGTCTCCCCCGTCACGCTGGGGGACAATCTCACCAGTAACCGTCGCACAATTAACAAATATTTTGTACCGGATGTGCTGGAAACCTGCCAGCTCAGCATGGGCTTAACTGAGCTTGCGCCGGGTAATCTCTGGAACACCATGCCGTGCCATACGCACGAACGCCGCATGGAAGTGTACTTCTATTTCAATATGGACGAAGACGCCTGCGTGTTCCACATGATGGGACAGCCGCAGGAAACTCGCCACCTCGTGATGCATAACGAACAGGCGGTGATTTCGCCAAGCTGGTCTATTCACTCCGGAGTCGGAACCAAAGCCTATACCTTCATCTGGGGTATGGTCGGTGAGAACCAGGTATTTGATGACATGGACCACGTCGCTGTTAAAGATCTGCGCTAGTCGCGGGCAGTTGAGCATAACTCTGCCTGTTCGTGACAGGCGCTGAAAGATAAAGGAAAAAAAATGATTCTGGATGCATTTTCTCTGCAAGGTAAAGTGGCTGTTGTGACGGGTTGTGATACCGGTCTGGGCCAGGGTATGGCATTGGGTCTGGCGGAAGCGGGCTGCGACATCGTTGGGATCAACATTGTTGAGCCAACTGAAACCATCGAGCGCGTCACCGCGCTGGGTCGTCGTTTCCTGAGCCTGACCGCCGATCTGCGTAATATCGAGGCCATCCCGGCACTGCTGGAACGCGCCGTGGCGGAGTTCGGCCATATTGATGTGCTGGTTAACAACGCAGGTCTGATTCGTCGTGAAGATGCGATCAATTTTAGCGAGCGTGACTGGGACGACGTCATGAACCTGAACATTAAGAGCGTCTTCTTTATGTCCCAGGCGGCGGCGAAACACTTTATTGCCCAGGGCAACGGCGGCAAAATTGTGAACATCGCCTCTATGCTCTCCTTCCAGGGCGGCATTCGCGTACCTTCTTACACCGCATCCAAAAGCGCGGTCATGGGCGTCACGCGTCTGTTGGCGAACGAATGGGCAAAACACAATATTAACGTGAACGCCATCGCGCCGGGTTACATGGCGACCAATAATACCCAGCAGCTGCGTGCTGATGAGCAGCGTAGTACAGAGATCCTCGATCGTATCCCGGCTGGCCGTTGGGGTTTACCGAGCGATCTGATGGGGCCGGTCGTCTTCCTGGCTTCACCTGCTTCTGACTATATTAACGGCTATACCATCGCTGTAGACGGTGGTTGGCTGGCGCGTTAATCGCCTGTCGGTTATATAAACCTCTGCCTGGTGCGGAGGTTTTTTTTGCCTGTCAATCGGCATTGTCCATATCGAAGCGCGGCAAATATCCATAGTGATTAATGGTGAGGCGATGCGGATCACAAGTTAATTGCTTATAAATAAGGGGATTAACTAAATTGGAGTAAATTTCATCCAGAGTTGAAACTGTAATGTCCATCACAGATCACCATGGTGCAGCTTATTAATCCATATCTTCACGTTATACGACCTGACACTTTTCCCGGCATTCTCGTAATTTCATTACACGTCTTACGCTGTTCAGGCAGGAAATAATGACCTCTATAAATGATTCTACCTTGATGCCCCGCGCCCTTCGCGATACGCGAAGAATGAATCAGTTTGTTTCTGTTTCAGCCGCCGTGGCGGGTTTACTGTTTGGTCTGGATATCGGCGTTATCGCCGGGGCACTTCCTTTTATTACCGATCACTTTACGCTTAGCAGCCGTCTGCAGGAGTGGGTGGTCAGCAGCATGATGCTCGGTGCGGCGCTCGGCGCACTGTTCAACGGCTGGCTCTCTTTCAAACTGGGGCGTAAATATAGCCTCATGGTCGGGGCGATTTTATTCGTCGCCGGTTCGTTAGGCTCGGCGTTTGCCACCGGCGTGGAGGCGCTGCTGCTGTTCCGCGTGTTGCTGGGCGTTGCGGTGGGTATTGCCTCCTATACTGCCCCGCTCTACCTCTCTGAAATGGCGAGTGAGAACGTACGCGGGAAGATGATCAGTATGTATCAGCTGATGGTGACGCTGGGCATTGTGCTGGCCTTCCTGTCTGATACGTACTTTAGCTACAGCGGTAACTGGCGTGCGATGTTGGGGGTGCTGGCGCTGCCCGCCGTTTTGCTGATGGTATTAGTGATCTTTTTACCTAACAGCCCACGTTGGCTGGCGCAGAAGGGGCGTCATGTTGAAGCCGAAGAAGTACTGCGAATGCTGCGTGATACCTCTGAAAAAGCCCGTGAAGAGCTAAACGAAATCCGCGAGAGCCTCAAGCTGAAGCAGGGCGGCTGGTCGTTATTTAAAGCCAATAAAAATGTGCGCCGTGCGGTGTTCCTCGGCATGTTGCTGCAGGCGATGCAGCAATTCACCGGGATGAATATCATCATGTATTACGCGCCGCGCATATTCAAAATGGCGGGCTTTACCACGACCGAACAGCAGATGATTGCGACGCTGGTCGTCGGGTTAACCTTTATGTTCGCCACCTTTATTGCGGTCTTTACCGTGGATAAAGCCGGGCGTAAACCAGCATTGAAAATAGGCTTCAGCGTAATGGCGCTGGGTACGCTTATCCTCGGGTATTGTCTGATGCAGTTTGATAATGGCACCGCCTCCAGCAGCCTGTCGTGGCTTTCGGTGGGGATGACCATGATGTGTATTGCAGGTTATGCCATGAGTGCCGCACCGGTTGTGTGGATCTTGTGCTCGGAAATCCAGCCGCTGAAATGCCGCGATTTTGGGATTACCTGTTCGACGACGACCAACTGGGTATCGAACATGATTATCGGGGCCACCTTCCTGACCTTACTGGATTCGATTGGTGCTGCAGGAACATTCTGGCTCTATACGGTACTGAATATCGCCTTCATTGGCGTCACTTTCTGGCTGATTCCTGAAACCAAAAATGTCACCCTGGAACACATTGAACGTAAGTTGATGGCAGGGGAGAAGTTGAGAAATATTGGGGTGTAGGGGGATTGATTCAGCTTGTGTCATCTCTTTCGGGGAGGGCATGTGACTGTGAAGGTTGTTCCGTTCACTTTATGAACAATGCTTCTCTTTGATATGGGAACCGGTGAACGTGCCAGGGCGGCTCAATCGCCGCCGCCCTGGCGACCCGGGCTCCCGGCAGTAAAATCGCCGCTTCGCGGTCCCCTCAGCTTTTTCCTTCAGGCTTTCGGGTCGGGCGCGATGCAGCGTCCCTGCAACTCGCGCCCTCTCGGCGCATCCCTGCGCCTCGCCCCGGCCTTCCGGAAACGCTTCGGCGATTTTCAGCCGGACCAGGGCCTCGCTGTGAGATATCACTCGTTCATTGGCTTTATTATCGCGGTATGAAAAAACAGGATGGGTTACGCATCAGCTCAGGACGAGAAGACGGTCTGAGTCGCATGTTCCCCCTCACCCCAGCCCTCTCCCAAAGGGAGAGGGAGCAAAGACGCCCGAGCCCTCACCCAAAAGGAGAGGGAGCAAAGACGCACGAGCCCTCTCCCAAAGGGGAGGGAGCAAAGACGCCCCAGCCCTCTCCCAAAGGGGGAGGGAGCAAAGACGCCCCAGCACTCTCCCAAAAGGAGAGTGAACAAAGCCCCATCACACAGCACATAAATAAAGCGCAGGCATCCCTTCTTCATCTGAGGTATACAACACCCATTTATCATCGGGCGAAAACGACGGATGCGGGTGTGTAACCTGCCGATCACCGTCCAGCACTTTCCAGCTGGTGTTATGCTGGCATACCGCTTTCTGCGTCCCTTTTTTAATATCAAATACCCAAATAAAGGGATCGTTCAGGCTGATATCGCCGGTGTTGTGCGGTGAACCATCGCCCACAATCAGCGAGCCGTCGTGATTACTCATCAAGTGGGAGCAGGGCGGGATCGCCATGAGCTGGCGATTCTCCAGCGTCTGCGGATCGGCACTGCACAGATAGCGTTGCGGGTCGTTCTCTTTATGCGCCACGTAATACAGCGCGGACCCGTCAGGCACCCAGAATTCATGCGTAAAACTTTCGCCCGGCGCATGCTGGCGGACGTTGCGCAGATTGCTACCGTCGGCATTGATCAGCCACATACGCGCATCAATCGCGTCGCGGGGGCCTTCGTGACAAAACGCGACCGTGTTGTTGTCAAAGGGGCGATAGATAGGATGACCAAGCCAGCGTTTTTCCTGCAAAATCACCGTGCGCGCGCCGGTGCGTAGATCGACATTTATCAGGCGGCATTCAGGTTGAGTAAAGTAAAAGGCGCGGAATTTGCTCCAGTCGGTCAGCGGCTGCCAGTCGCTCTTTTTTATCTCAATGCCCACCAGCTGGCTACAGTCTGAATTCGCCACCCAGGTTCCATAGGCCACCCAGTCGTCGTCCACTTCATAGGTGACCTGCTCCTCTAAACTCGCCAGATCCACCCGGCGCAGTTCGCGATTGTTTTTGACATACCACAGCGATTTATCGTCATCTGCTAAAAAACCACCAAAAGTATTATCTCCCGTCCCTTCCGTTAACTGCGTTGCCTGGTGCTGTTTCAGATCGAGCAGATAGTAATTCCAGTGCCCCTCGAATGCGCCGCCAAAAATCAGTTTGCTGCCATCGCGGGTAAAGCATTTTTGATAGAAGTAATTACGGTGGCAAACAATATGTGGCGGCGTCAGGCGTATCACTTCGTGCCCGGTTTCACTGTCCAGACGCGTGCGAAAAGTGAGCGGGATGATTTTTCCTTTCATGGGGGATCCTCCAGGTAAAAAAATACCCTGCCACCGGAAGTGGCAGGGTACAGACAGTGCAGCGGAATTAACGCATGGCGCGTTTCAGGATACGCTCAGCCTGACGCTGGAAGTCAGCTGCCGTCTCTTCCACGGTTTTTTGACCATAGTCGATATATTGCAAAGACGTTCCGAACTGAGCAACGATCTGCGGATCGTCAAAGTACGGCGAGACAGACAGTTTGGCGGGCAGGGATTGCGCCAGACGTAATCCTGCAACCGCCGGGTCGTTCTCTTTGATCTGACCATCTTCCGTCAGGTATTGCACTGCCACTTTGCTCAAAGGCACGCCACGCTCCAGGCCCAGCGTATCGACCCCCTCTTTGCTGTTCAGCAGGAAGTTAATGACCTTCGCCGCCGCTTCCGGATTTTTGGTCGACTTACCAATAGAGAGCATCTGCGCAGGTTTGAAGAACAGACCCGCGTCGGTCGCCCCTTCCAGCATTGGATAGCTGCCCAGTTCCAGTTTTGCCGGCGGCTTCAGGTTATCGGAATACTTATTAATGGTGGAGTTCCACATATAGGTTCCGCCCCACTCACCCTGGATCCACGGCTTCATCTCGTACATGTTGCTCTTACCGAACGAGGCATAGTACTTGGTGTCGGGCATGACGTGGCTATCTACCAGATTTTTATAGGTCTGGAAGAACTCAACCCACTGCTCTTTGCTGTAAGAGAACTTTTTGGCTTTCTCATCCACCGCAGGAATGTTGTATTTCTGAATCATATAAGAATTCAGCAGTGCCAGCGTATCCTGATGCTCAAGCACCACCGGGTAATACTGCTTGCCGAGTTTGCTCTCAAACGTCTTGCCCGCAGCCATCAACGCTTCCCAGGTTTTCGGGTACTCGACGCCCGCTTTTTTCCAGGTTTCATCGTTAAAATAGAACACACGCGCGGTGACCGAGATCGGGATCCCGTTCAGCTTGCCATTGATCGTGGTGGTCTGAAGTTCTTTCGGATCGAACTGCGTTAAATCGATCACGTCTTTCATTTTGTTCAGATCGTAAAAACCATCACCGGTTTTAGAGAAAATGGGCAACCAGTTCCAGTTGGTCTGCATCACATCCGGCTCTGTCCCGCCGGCGATTTGGGTGGTCAGGCGAGATAAATGCCCATCCCAGCCGGTATATTCCGCTTTGACGTTGATGTCAGGGTTCTGTTTATGGAACTCCTCCAGCGCCTTCAGCGTGACCTGATGGCGGCCATTGCCTCCCCACCAGGACATACGTAAATCAACATCTTGCGCCATCGATGGCAAAGCAGTAAGGCCCAGAGTTGCGGAGATTGCTGCGCTTAAAAGCACTTTTTTCATTTTTATAGCTCCAGTTAGATTGAGATGTTCAGTTCTGTTTTCGCGTCAAAAATATGACACTTATTCATATCAAACTTAAAATACACCTTACGGTGAAGGCCCTTATCAATCATTGGCTTAGCTGCATCGGAAGGAATTCGGGCCGTTAACTCATACTCTGACACTTTCAGGTACATGAAGAATTCATGCCCCATGTTTTCGACACGCACCAGTTCACCACTGCAGCATCCTTCGGCGAAAGGCTCGTCGCCCACCGAAACGAATTCCGGACGGATGCCATAGAAAACATCCTGCGACGCATGATCGACGACTTTGTTATGCAGCGTTTCACTGAGCGGCATCGTTTCATTGCCGATGCTCAGTGCCAGGCGGCCTGCCTGATCGACCAGTTTTGTCGCGCGGATATTCATCTCTGGCGCGCCAATAAAACCGGCCACGAACATATTTTTTGGCTTGTGATAGAGATTGTCCGGGGTATCAACCTGCATGATATGGCCGAGCTTCATCACGCAGATGCGATCGCCCATGGTCATCGCTTCGGTCTGATCGTGGGTCACATAGACCGTGGTGGCCGGTTTACCGGACTTCTTCAACTGCTTGTGCAGGTCAGAAATTCGAATACGCATCGAGGCACGCAGTTTGGCGTCGAGATTCGACAACGGTTCATCGAATAAAAACACGTCAGGTTTCTTCACAATTGCACGGCCAACTGCCACACGTTGTGCCTGACCACCGGAGAGCTGACGCGGCAGACGATCCAGCAACTCTTCCAGCTCCAGAATTTTTGCCGCTTCGTTCACCTGGGCATCAATTTGCGCTTTCGGCATTTTGCTCAGCTTCAGGCCGAACGCCAGATTCTCACGCACGGTCATGTGCGGATAAAGCGCATAGTTCTGGAATACCATCGCAATGCCGCGCTCTTTTGGTGCGAGGTTATTTACAATTTTCTCACCAATGCGCACTTCGCCGCCGCTGATGGTTTCCAGCCCGGCGAGCATGCGCAGGGTGGTCGATTTGGCGCAGCCGGAAGGACCGACGATCACCATAAATTCCCCTTCAGCGATTTTAAGGTCGATAGCATGTACCGCTTTGAAGCCGTTGGAGTAAACCTTTTCCAGTTTGTTGAAGATAACTTCAGCCATGATATTTCCCTCTTAACCTTTAATTCCGCTGCTGGTTACGCCCTGTACGAAGTAGCGCTGTGCCAGGAAGAAGACAATGATGGATGGCAGAATGGAGATGCTCGCCATTGCCAGAATTTCGTTCCACGGCGCACCTTCGGTGACGTCGATGGACATTTTCAGAGCCAGTGCAATCGGGTATTTATCCACGCTGTAGACATAAATCAGCGGCCCGATGAAGTCGTTCATTGACCACATGAACTGGAACAATGCGACAGAGATAATGGCGGGTTTCAGAATAGGGACCACCACATACCACAGCACCTGGAGGGAGTTGCAGCCGTCGATTTGTGCCGCTTCTTCCATGTCACGCGGCACGCCGCGCAGGAACTGAATCAGCATAAAGACGAAGAACCCTTGCGTCGCAAATGCCAGCGGCAGGTACAGCGGCATGTAGCTGTTCAGCATGCCCATTTCACGGAACATCAGGTACTGCGGGATCAGCAGTACGGTGCTGGGCAGCAGCATGGTGGTGATGAGGGTGGCGAACCAGAATTTCTTCCACGGGATCTCGAAGCGGGCAAAGCCGTACGCCACGATAGTGGAGGAGATAATGGTCAGAATCACTTTCGGTATCACATACTTAAAGGTGTTCAGCATGTAATGGCCGAAGTTATATTCCGTACCGGTTTTCCAGCCGTTGATGAACCCGTCCCAGGTGGCATGTGCGGGCCACAGGCTGAGCGTGGTAAAGATCTCATGGTTCGGTTTAAACGATGCCGAGAACATCCACACCAGCGGGTAGAGCATCAGCAGGCCAACAAACAGCAGGATGACGTAGCGAATGCTGGCGTTGATTTTTTCTTTGCGCAACGTCCGGGCGACTTCACGATCTGCAATGCTTCTCGCCGTCGAAATTTCCTGAATATCAGCCATTTTTGCCTCCCTTATCGGCGGAGTAGAACACCCAGTATTTCGATGACTTAAAGGCGATAGCGGCAAAGACGGCGACTACCAGGAACAGGATCCACGCCAGTGCAGCGCCGTAGCCCATATCGAAGTACTTGAAGGCGGTATCGTAGATGTAGAGTGAGAACAGGTACGTTGAATAGGTTGGTCCACCGCCCGTAATCACGTACGGACCGGTAAATTCCTGGAACGCCTGAGTGGTCTGCATGATGAAGTTGAAGAAGATAACCGGCGTGATCAGCGGTACGGTCACTTTCGTGAACATCTGCCATTTGGACGCGCCGTCGATCATCGCCGCTTCATATTGTGACTGTGGGACGTTTTGCAGCGCGGCCAGGAAGATGACCATCGCAGAACCGAACTGCCAGACGCGCAGCAAGGTGACCGACATCAGAGCAAGAGAGGGCTCACCCAGCCAGTTCACCGCGTCGAAACCAAACACGCCAATAAAACTATTGAGCAGACCATCAATGGCAAACAAGGCACGCCACAGAACGGCGATAGCCACCGAGCTGCCGAGGATGGAAGGAATATAGTAGGCGGTACGGAAAAAACCGATGCCGCGTAATTTAAAGTTAAGGACGAATGCAATACCCAACGCAAACGCCAGCTTCAGAGGAATGGTCAGGAATACGTAAGCAAACGTCACGCCCATGGATTTCCAGAAGAGGGTATCTTCGGTAAACATGTAACGATAGTTTTCGATGCCGTTAAACACCGGAGGACTCATCAAATCGTAATCAGTAAAACTGAGAAAGAAAGATGAAACAAAGGGGAAGGCCGTAAAGAGTATCAACCCAATTATATAAGGCGATATCCAGGCCAACCCCAGCAGTTTGTTTTCATTCATACATACCTACCTGGCAATCAATGGTTAAAACGGAATCTGCTCTTCAAAACACGTCCGGCGCACGAGATAGTGGGCTGTGAAGCGTGTGTTTGCTAACGTCTGGTTCAGGGTGACTTCATGTAACTCCTGATTTATCAATGCATTGCTGTGTTTTACGTGTCGTGATTTTGTCGGGTTTCAAAAACAAGCGAACCGTTGTTCTTGATTTGTAAAACACCGTTTTAATTTATTTTATTGCTATTTGTTTCTGAGTCATTCGATAAATAGTGGAAGTGTGATCGAGGTCGAAACGCTGTTTCAATAAGGTGAGGTGGCTGGCATTTTTAACAATTTGCGCGAGGTTTTATCGGCAGGGCGCTGAATTTTTCCGGCGGATTCCGGACAACTTTTGTAACAGAGTAACGTTTTGAGGACGCACTACCAAAAATTGTAGGCAGATCTGATTTTATTGATTGATGCGTTCAGATAATTCTTAGAACCTTGTATAATATCCCTCCCTAAAACACCCAGGCAGGGTTTTACCGCACCATAAAAAGAAGATTCAGTATGTCAGCGATGGATTTCAAAAAGAACACGGAACTGGATTTAGCCCGCTATAACTCACCGGCCATTCGTCCTAAAGAAATAGATCTCCTGGGACTACTGGATGTCCTGCTTGCCGCCAAAAAACGTATTGTTGCCATCGTCCTTGCCTTTGCGCTTGCCGGTGTCGCAGTCTCGTTTCTGTTACCGCAAAAATGGACCAGCAAGGCGGTGGTGACACCCGCTGAGCAAAACCAGTGGAACCAACTGCAACAGACGCTGGTGGCACTTCAGGTGCTGGATGTGGATGTAAAAGTCAGTCGCACCGATGTTTTCAATCTGTTTATCAAGAAATTCCAGTCACAGTCTTTGCTGGAAGACTATATGAAAACATCTCCGTACGTGACGGAGCAGCTTAAAGAAGCGGACATCGATCCCCTGGAGCTGCATCGTGCCGTGGTCAACATCTCCGAAAAGATGAAAGCGCAGGATAACGCATCGGCAAAAGACGCGGACAAAGCCCCTTACACCTCATGGACGCTGAGTTTTACCGCGCCGACGGCACAAGATGCCCAGAATGTGCTTGAGGGGTATATTGCCTATATCTCGGCCATCGTCGAAAAAGAGACCATGCTGCATATTCGCAACGTGTTGGATCTCAAAACCCGCGTTGAGAAAGAGCGTCTGGAGCTCGATCGCGTTCGTCTGACGACGATTCACAACACCAATCTCCAGCGCCTGAATTATTCCCTGGAAGTAGCAAATGCTGCCGGGATAAAAAAACCGGTTTACAGCAACGGGCAGGCGGTGAAAGACGATCCGGATTACTCCGTGGCGCTGGGTGCCGATGGCATTGCGCAGAAGCTTAAGATTGAAAAGTCGCTGCGGGATGTGTCAGAGCTGAATGCGGATTTCCAGAACCGGGAATACCATCTTGCACAGCTGCAAAAACTCTCGGTCGATGACCTGGATTTTGAACCGTTCAGGTATCAGCTCTCGCCTTCTTTGCCCATCCGCAAAGACGGCCCGGGTAAATCGCTGGTAGTACTTCTGGCGGTACTGCTCGGTGGACTGTTTGCCTGTGGCAGCGTTCTGTTACGCGAGGCGATGGCGACTCGCCTGCCGATAACTCAGCCCTTGACAGAAACGGTTGCGGAATAAGACAGAAAAAGGGCGGTGCAAGCACCGCCCTTTTTTATTTCAGGAAATCGTCCCGGACAGGGGTAAAAGTATCCAGCAGCGTACCGGGTTTCAGGCAGACGCAGCCGTGCATGATATGCGGTTCTTTATAAAGCGTATCCCCCGCGCTCACCACATGCTTTTCATCGCCGATGGTGAATTCGAATTCGCCTGACAGTACATAGGTCAGCTGTTCATGCGGATGGTTATGCAGCGGTCCCACGGCGCCCTGCTCAAAATTGACTTCTACTGCCATCATCTTGCCGTTGTGCGCCAGAATACGCCGCGTCACGCCATTCCCCAGATCGTCCAGCTGCGTGTCTTTGTGAAAAATAAACATGTCGGTGTCCTGTCTTATGTTGAAACGATGTTTCATTTAATTTATACCACCGGGAGATAAAAGGAAACGCCACACCAAAGAACTGGAAACACGATCACAAGTTTGCTTCACTGTGAAAAACATAAAGGAGAAAAGATGAAAACGATCGGGTTATTGGGTGGAATGAGCTGGGAATCGACCATTCCCTACTACCGTTTGATTAATGAAGGTATCAAGCACCGTCTTGGTGGTCTCCATTCTGCGAGCCTGCTCCTGCACAGCGTGGATTTTCATGAAATCGAGGCGTGCCAGGCCAGCGGCGAGTGGGATAAAGCGGGCGAGATCCTTGCGCAGGCGGCGCTCGGGCTGGAGCGCGCCGGGGCAGAGGGGATTTTACTTTGCACGAACACCATGCATAAAGTGGCCGACCATATCGAAGGTCGCTGCGCGCTGCCCTTCCTGCATATTGCCGATGCCACTGGCCGCGCTATCCAGGCGGCGGGAATGAAGCGTGTTGCCCTGCTGGGAACGCGCTATACCATGGAACAGGATTTCTATCGGGGGCGCCTGAGTGCACAGTTTGGCATTGAGTGCCTGATCCCTGATGACGCCGATCGGGCGCGAATCAATCAGATCATTTTTGACGAGCTCTGTTTGGGGACCTTCAGCGAGGCGTCCCGCGCTTTCTATATTGAGGTGATTGGAAAGCTGGCAGAAGAGGGCGCGGAAGGGGTGATCTTTGGCTGCACGGAGATCGGTTTACTGGTGCCAGAGGAACAAAGCCCGATTACGGTCTTTGATACGACGGCGATCCATGCCGCCGATGCGGTCGAATTTATGTTGTCCTGATAAGCGCGGGTAAACGCTGTGCGAGGTGTTCCGCCTGTTGCATCAGATGGGCGGTAAATGCCTCGACCAGCGCAGAGACCGGACGATGCAGGGGGCGAATCAGGCTGACGGAAAAGGGAACTGAGACGCTAAACGGGCGAATCACTACGCCGCTGCCGGCATAATCCATCGCCGTGAGGGGGTTGACCACTGCCACGCCGACTCCCGCGCGAACCATGGCACAGATGGAGGCTGCGCTGTGCGTTTCCACCACCATTCGGCGTTTCACCTGATGTTCGGCAAAGAGAGCATCCAGGAGATGTCGATAACTGTCCGTTTGCGACAGGCTGATATAATTCTCGCCCTGAAAATCCATTGGCGTTAGCACGCTTTTACGCGCAAGCGGATGCCCCTCGGGCAGTACACACACTTCATCCAGCGAAAGTAATTCAGTGCGTTCGGTGCCTGCCGGGGTCGCCAGGGTTTCGGTCAGGCCCAAATCGTGGCGTTGCGCCGACAGCCACTCTTCCAGCAGCGGTGATTCCTGCGGCACGATTGTCAGATTGACGTCGGGGTAGCGAGCCAGAAAAGGCTGTAACAGCGGCGGCAGGAAAGATTGTGAAAACACCGGCAGACAGACGATTGATAGCTCGCCCTGACGAAATTCCCGCAGGCTCTCGGCGGCGCTCACTATACGATCCAGGCCATACCAGGATCGCTGAACCTCTTCGAACAGGCGTAATCCTTGCACCGTTGGATGCAGACGACCCCGCGTGCGTTCAAACAGTTTTAAGCCCAGCACTTTTTCAAAGCGCGCCAGCTCCCGACTCACCGTGGGCTGAGACGTATGCAGCATAGTCGCGGCTTCGGTCAGGTTACCGGTGGTCATAACCGCATGAAAAATTTCGATATGGCGTAGATTTACGGCGGGCATAGCGTACCTGGCTTTTAAATGATGTCATATCATTTTTGCATAGACTGGCGATAAAACGATATTTTTTATTCTCTTCGCGCTGTGGCGTAATCATAAAAAAGTATTTATCCCCGGAGAAGAGAATGCCACGTCCGTTAAACCAGACCGAAACCGCGTTGAATGCCGACAACCTCCTGCGCCTGCCTGCTGAGTTTGGCTGTCCGGTATGGGTCTATGATGCGCAAATTATTCGCGACAAGATTGCGGCACTACACCAGTTTGACGTGGTTCGCTTTGCGCAGAAAGCCTGCTCAAACATACATATTTTGCGGCTGATGCGTGAGCAGGGCGTTAAGGTCGACTCGGTATCGTTAGGGGAAATTGAGCGGGCGCTGGCGGCAGGATACGATCCAACAACCGACAGCGACGCTATCGTCTTTACCGCCGATCTGATTGATGACGCAACGCTTGAAAGGGTGAAAGAGCTAAAGGTGCCGGTTAACGCGGGTTCCGTTGATATGCTCGCGCAACTGGGCAACGTCTCGCCGGGTCATCGGGTCTGGCTGCGGGTGAATCCGGGTTTTGGTCACGGACACAGCCAGAAAACCAACACCGGCGGCGAAAACAGTAAGCACGGTATCTGGTACAGCGATCTTCCTGCCGCGCTGGACGTTATGCAGCGCTACAACCTGCAACTGGTGGGCATTCATATGCATATCGGGTCCGGCGTGGACTATGGGCATCTTGAGCAGGTTTGCGGTGCCATGGTGCGCCAGGTGATCGATTTTGGTCAGGATCTGGAGGCCATCTCTGCTGGCGGCGGTTTATCCATACCGTATCGCGAAGGCGAAGAGGCGATCGATACCGATCATTACTTTGGACTGTGGAATGCGGCGCGCGATAAAATTGCCGCCCATCTTGGTCATCCGGTAAAACTTGAAATCGAACCGGGTCGTTTTCTGGTGGCTGAATCGGGCGTGCTGGTTTCTCAGGTACGCAGCGTGAAAGAGATGGGATCGCGCCATTTTGTCCTGATCGACGCCGGGTTTAACGATCTGATGCGCCCATCCATGTATGGCAGCTATCACCATATTACTGCGCTCGCCGCAGACGGACGCGATCTGGATCAGGCACCCCGTGTCGAAACCGTGGTGGCAGGCCCGCTGTGCGAATCCGGTGACGTCTTTACCCAGCAGGAAGGCGGAAAAGTCGAGACCCGCTCTCTGCCTGCCGTGCAGCCCGGCGACTATCTGGTGTTGCACGATACCGGGGCTTATGGGGCGTCGATGTCCTCTAACTACAATAGCCGCCCGTTACTGCCGGAAGTGATGTTTGATCGTGGCGAGGCACGTTTGATTCGCCGTCGTCAGACCATTCAGGAGCTGCTGGCCCTTGAGCTATTTTGAGGTGTAATACGGCCCGGTGGTGACCGAATCGCGTAATACCAGCGTGCCGGTAAAGGGTGGTATAGTTTCAACCGGCTGGTTTTTTGCCAGCCGGATCGCCTGATCGATAGCCGTCACGATCATATTATCGATCGGCAGATAGACGGAGGAGAGCGCGGGTTCCAGCCATTTTGCGCAGGGCGCATCGTCAAAACCAAACAGCGAAATATCCTGTGGAATACGCAGCCCGGCCTGGTGCAGCGCTTTGGACGCGCCAAGCGCCATATCGTCGTTGCAGGCAAACAGCGCGCTGAACGAGATCTTCTCATCAATCAACGCTTTGCACAGTTCATAACCGCGCGTCATTCCTGCATCGCCATATTTCACCCGGCGATCGTCCCAGACAATGCCATGTTTTTCGAGTGCTTTGCGATAGCCCATAAGGCGCGCTTTACCGGTTGGCGTGTGGATGGGCACGGTTATGCAGGCAATCTCGCGATGACCCTGACCGATCAGATAATCGACCGCTTTAAATGCGGCATCCTGCTGTTCGAAGAACACGCAGCGATCGGCGGCCTGGCTGACTTCACGGTTGATCACCACCAGCGGCGTTTGCACGGAGTGGATCAGCTTCATGATCGCTTTTTCGCTCATATAGCGGGTGTACAGCACAATGGCGTCACATTTGCGGTCTGCCAGCATTTGTACGGCCAGCTCTTCCTGTTCGGGAGCGTCGTGACCGTCGGTGACAATCAGCTGCTTACCGTGCGTTTCCGTCTGGCGCGACGCCTGCTGTAGCAAGCGGCCAAAGTAAAAACCGTCGAACGTCGAGACCACCAGACCAATGCTGTTGCTGGTCTGGTTTGCCAGCGAGCGCGCCAGAAAATTCGGGCGATAGCCCAGCTCTTCCATCGCGTTAAAGACTTGCTGACGGGTGCTCTCTTTTACCTGACCTGTGCCGTTCAATACACGCGAAACGGTGGCTTTTGAGACCCCTGCGCGCAATGAGACATCCAGCATTGTTGCCATTAGAAATTCCTGCTTTCACCTAATCCTTCGCAGTTTATCACAGACGCTCAGGCACATATGCGCAGCGGCACGTGCAAAACCCCTATCACGATCACGCTTTTCGGCAACGGATCGTTTCCCAGCATAAAAAAGGGTAAGTGGCATACCAAAGTGGTGATAAATCATGATTTGGAATACCTCTGACCGCTCTGGGAGCTTAATCACAGAACGATCTTCATCGGAAAGCTATTTTTGGTATGCCAATAGTAGCCGGCTGTACACCTTATCCAATAAAAGCCCTTTTACTGAGGTATTACCCTATGGCATTACAGGAAAAACTGATCGACTCTCTGGGCAGTTTCGCCACCAAATTCAACAGTTATCGCTATATCATGGCGATTAAATCCGCCTTTATTACCTTGATGCCGGTCATCATTGTTGGGGCATTCTCTGTACTGATCTCCAACATGGTGCTGGATCCGAAGAATGGCCTCGCCAGTTTTCAATCGCTTTCGTTTCTGGCCACGCTTAAGCCCATCACCAGCGCGCTTAACTATGCCACGCTTAACTTTTTAAACATTGGCGCCGTGTTTTTAATCGGTATTGAACTGGGACGCATTAACGGCATCAAGTCGTTATTCCCGGGGCTGCTCGCGGTGATCTGCTTTATCTGCGTGACGCCGACAACCGTAGAGATGCTGGTGGACGGGGAAATGCACGTGGTAAAAGACGTGCTGTTGCGTCAGTTTTCCGATACCCGCAGTTTGTTCCTTGGCATGTTTATCGCCATTCTTTCCGTCGAGATTTACTGCTGGCTGGAGAATCGTAAAGGGCTGAAGATCAGAATGCCGGATACCGTTCCACCGAACGTCGCCGCGTCCTTTTCTGCGCTGATCCCCGCCATTATTACCACTACCGCCATTGCGACGTTGGGTTTTGTCTTCCACCAGGTAACCGGCCTGTATCTGTATGACGCGGTATACCAGGTGGTCCAGCAACCGCTGGAACGCGTGGTGCAAAGCTTGCCCGGCATTTTGCTGCTGATGTTTGTCGCTCAGCTTTTCTGGGTGATTGGTATCCATGGTAATCAGATGATCAAGCCGATCCGCGAACCGCTGCTGCTGGGGGCGATTACCGTCAACATGAGCGCGTTTGAGCAGGGTAAAGAGATCCCCAATATCATCACTATGCCGTTCTGGGATGTCTATATGAGTATTGGCGGCTCGGGTTTGACCATTGGTTTGCTGATCGCCGTGATGATAGGCACCCGGCGTAAAGAGATGAAAGAGATCGCCAAGCTGTCGATTGGCCCCGGTCTTTTTAACATCAACGAGCCCGTTATCTTTGGTATGCCGATCATGCTCAACCCGATTCTGGCGATACCTTTTATCATCACCCCGCTGGTCACCGGCTCTATCGGCTATTTTGCGACGGTGACCGGATTCGCCGGTAAAGCCGTGGTGATGGTGCCCTGGACGACGCCACCGCTGATTAACGCATGGTTATCGACGGCCGGTTCGATGGGCGCGGTCATCACCCAGGGCATCTGTATTATCACCGCCGTCATTATCTATCTGCCGTTTGTGAAGATTGCTTCCCGCCGGGCGGAACAGGCTGCGTTGCAGCAGGCCACCGATAACGTATGAGGATGCTATGAGTACGAAACACATTGAAATACCGCATGATTTTATTCTGGGGGCGGCGGCGTCTGCCTGGCAAACCGAAGGCTGGAGCGGCAAGAAAGAAGGGCAGGACTCCTGGATCGATCTCTGGTACAAAAACGACCGCCACGTCTGGCATAAAGGGTATGGCCCGGCCGTGGCGACCGATTTTATTCACCGCTATCGGGACGATGTCGCGCTGATGAAAGAGGCAGGGCTGACGCATTACCGCACCTCGATTAACTGGTCGCGTTTTCTGACGGACTATGAAAACGCAACGGTCGACGAAGACTACGCGGCGTATTACGATGCCCTTTTCGATGAAATGCACCGGCAGGGCATCGAACCGATGATCTGTCTGGAACATTACGAATTGCCCGGCGTGCTGCTGGAAACCTACGGTGGCTGGGCGTCCAAACATGTCGTTGACCTGTTCGTCCGCTACGCCGAAAAGGTGTTTGAACGCTATCATGGCAAAGTCACCCGTTGGTTTACCTTCAATGAACCGATTGTGGTGCAGACCCGTGTCTATCTCGACGCGCTGCGCTGGCCCTATGAACAAAACACCGGCAAATGGATGCAGTGGAACCATCACAAAGTGCTGGCGACGGCGAAGGTGGTGAAACATTTTCATGAAAAGGGATATTCCGGCACGGTAGGATGCATTCTGAATCCGGAAGTGACCTATCCACGCTCGACGGCTCCGCATGATGTTCACGCGGCAGAGATCTACGATCTGTTTTATAACCGCGTGTTTCTCGACCCGTTGGTGCATGGGCACTACCCGCAGGCACTCCTGACACTGCTGGAGGAGCATCAGGTCGCCTGGGACTACACCGCGGACGAGCTGGCGCTGATTGCTGAAAATACCGTCGATGAGCTGGGGATTAACCTTTACTATCCGCACCGGGTGAAAGCGCCATCTCGCGCCTGGCATCCGCACACGCCTTTCCATCCTGCATGGTATTACGAGCCCTTTGAATTGCCCGGTCGCCGCATGAACCCCTCGCGCGGCTGGGAGATTTATCCACGCATCATTTATGACATGGCCATGCGCATCAAACGCGATTACCGCAATATTCCCTGGTTTGTCGCCGAGAGCGGGATGGGCGTAGAAAATGAATCTCAGTACCGAAATCGTGACGGCATCATTGAAGATGATTACCGCATCGAATTTATCAGCGAGCATCTTTACTACACGCTGTTAGCCCGGGAAGAGGGGGCGAATTGCCACGGGTATATGCTGTGGGCGTTTACCGATAACGTGTCCCCCATGAATGCGTTTAAAAATCGCTACGGCCTGATTGAAATCGATCTGGAGGATAACCGGGCCCGCCATGCGAAAAAGTCTGCCCACTGGTTCCGCCAGCTGCGCGACGCACGCACGCTCACACTTCATCTTGATGAGGAATGGAAGTAAGCGAAAACCACATGGGTTCTGGTAAAATAGCCGACAAACTGGCCGGGAGGATGCCCGGCCACGTATTAACTGATAAGTAAGCGCAGGTGATATTGTGGATAAGGCCGTCGTCCCACCGGAAAAAAAACAGTACCAGGAGATTGGCGAGGATTTGCGCACGCAAATTATCCAGGGTCACTATCCCGTTGGATCCCGCCTGCCGCCTGAGCGCAATATCGCCGAGACCTACGGCGTGAGCCGTACCATCGTGCGTGAGGCGCTGCTCATGCTTGAGCTGCAAGGCACGGTGGATATTCGTCAGGGTTCCGGCGTCTATGTCATGCGCATTCCTGAAGAGCATGAAAACGAAGAAGAACGCTTCCTGAATAGCGATGTCGGCCCGTTTGAAATTTTGCAGGCGCGCCAGCTGTTGGAAAGCAATATTGCGGCTTTTGCTGCCAAAATGGCGACGCGTGCTGATATTGATAATTTGCGCCGTATCATTGAACAAGAACAGCGCGCCATCGCCAGCAATGATAACAGTCAGGATAACAACAAGATGTTCCACCTGGTGCTGGCGGGCGCCACGCAAAATCAGATGCTGCTGGCCACCGTTGAGAGCGTCTGGCATCACATGGACAGCAGCCCGTTGTGGCAGCAATTTAACGTCCACATCGCCAGCCGCGCCTGGCGGCTGAAATGGCTGGGCGACAGGCAAACCATTCTCGCTGCACTGCGACGTCGCGACGTCATGGGGGCCTGGCAGGCCATGTTCCAGCATCTGGAAAACGTTAAAAAGAGTCTGCTGGAGCTGTCTGACGAGGATGCGCCCGATTTCGATGGCTATCTGTTTGAATCGGTCCCGCTGTTTCAGGGAAAAATGGTGTGAAGATTTTGCCGCTCTACGCCGCGTCGCACCATGCTGAGCAGGTCACCGACTGGCTCTGGCAGGCGTTTGGCGAAGGGTTACCGCGCCCCTTTTTTGCCAGTATTGTAGAACATAGCCAGACGCCGGATGCGCTACCGATAACCTTTGTGGCGATCGACGGTGAGAGGTTACTTGGCACGGTCGGGCTCTGGCGGTGTGATTTAATCACTCGTCAGGATCTTTTCCCGTGGATGGCGGCACTCTATGTTGATGACGCCGCGCGCGGCAAAGGGCTGGCGGGAAGATTACAGAACTATGTGCAGGACTACGCCAGGCAGGCCGGGTATGCAGAGCTGCATCTCTGGTCAGCCTGCCGCAACTTTTACGAACGTTACGGCTGGCAGTACATCGGGGATGCGCTGGAATACCCGGATAAAACGGTACACCTCTATCGCTATTCGCTCACGGCGTCCGGCGGCGCTACAACGGAATGACGGCGGACTAACGTCGGGCTAAACAGGTGGGTGATATCCGGCAGCGGACGGTTATCAGCTAACGCCAGCGCCAGTTCCGCAGCCTGGGTGGCCATGGTGACTATCGGATATCGGACGGTGGTCAGGCGCGGACGCACATAGCGAGACACCAGCACGTCATCGAATCCAATCAGTGAAATCTCAGCGGGTACGTCGATACCGTTATCATTCAGCACGCCCATCGCGCCTGCGGCCATGGAGTCGTTATAACAGGCCACGGCCGTAAAGTTTCGCCCCCGGCCCAGCAGCTCCGTCATCGCCTGTTCACCTCCGCTCTCATCGGGTTCTGCGTAGGTCACCAGCCGTTCATTCGAAGGCAGGCCATGTTCACGCAGGGCGTCGTGATAGCCTTGTAAACGATCTTCGGCATCAGAAATCTGGTGGTTTGAGCAGAGATAACCAATGCGCGTATGGCCCTGCTGGATAAGATGTCGCGTGGCAAGCCAGGCCCCGTAGCGATCGTCGAGGGCGACACAGCGTTTTTCATAACCTGGAATAATACGATTTATCAGGACCATACCCGGGATTTGCTTCATCAGATGGAGCAACTCTTCGTCCGAAAGCACTTTTGCATGGACCACAAGCGCCGCGCAGCGATGGCGAATCAGCTGCTCGATGGCCTGGCGCTCTTTATGTTCATTATGGTAGCCATTACCGATCAGCAAAAAATTGCCCGTCTCATAGGCCACATGCTCAACGGCTTTAACCATGGCGCCAAAAAAAGGGTCGGAGACATCACCCACCACCAGGCCAACGGTTTCGGTCGATTGCTGGGCAAGTGCACGGGCATTCGCGTTGGGATGATAGTTCAGGGTTTCCATGGCGCTCATAACGGCCTGTCGTGATGTATCGCTGGCTTTGGGAGAATGATTTATCACGCGTGAGACGGTTGCAACGGAAACACCCGCCATCCGTGCCACATCCTTAATTGTCGCCATTCAGTACCTTCTTATGGGGGGTAAGCGTTTACACACTGTCTAGTGTTGCGGAAAAGCGAGGCGCATTCAAGGTCTGCCCGTTGTCTGACTGCGCAAACGTGATGCAGACCGTAAGACGATGTGTAATCGTTACACGACGAAGCGTGTCAGAATAATGTCTGGCGGAATCTTTAGTTACACTTTGCGGCAGGCTGTTGCGATTGTCCGCTGGTGGAAAATATGACCAGATTGCTACAGTCGAGATCCCAGAGGTATTGATAGGTGAAATCAACTCCGGTTGATTAACACGATTTACACCAACCTGCGTCCATACGCAGGTTTTTTTTTGCCTGTACATCAACCTGTAACAGCAATCGATAAAATTCACACCTGGTTGCACTTAGGCTCAATCACTTGCGTTTTCATACTGGCGAAGATGAGGTCACGAAGCCACAATCAAGATCCCAGAGGTATTGATTGGTGAGAATTCTTAGTACGGATTCGTACTCATCTCTTGCACCAACCTGCGCGGATGCGCAGGTTTTTTTTCGCCTCTGTATTTGCTGTCGCCCCCTCTGCACTTCTCGTGTAATCTGCCACAATTTAGCGTAATCCATCCATTTACGGGCAAAGGGAGTTGACATGCTTTTTGGGGCCTTCCGTTTCTTATTTCGAATTCTTTTCCGCATTCGCATAACAGGCGATCTTCAGTCCCTGAACGGCGAGCGCGTTCTTATCACGCCTAACCATGTTTCCTTTATCGATGGCATTCTGCTGGCTCTCTTTTTGCCGGGTCGCCCTGTCTTTGCGGTCTACAGTTCGATTAGCCAGAAATGGTATATGCGTAAGCTTGCCCCCTTGATTGATTTTGTCCCGCTCGATCCCACCAAGCCGATGATGATTAAACATCTGGTGCGTCTGATTGAACAGGGGCGTCCGGTGGTCATCTTCCCGGAAGGGCGTATTTCGGTGACGGGTTCGCTGATGAAAATCTACGATGGCGCGGGCTTTGTGGCAGCAAAATCAAAAGCGACCGTGGTCCCGTTGCGCATTGAAGGCGCGGAACTGACGCACTTCAGCCGCCTGAAAGGGCTGGTCAAACAACGCCTGTTCCCGCAGATTACGCTGCATATTTTACCCCCTACAACGCTGCCGATGCCCGAGGCGCCGCGCGCGCGCGACAGGCGCAAGATAGCGGGCGAGATGCTGCATCAGATCATGATGGAAGCGCGGATGGCGGTACGTCCGCGTGAAACGCTCTATGAAGCGCTGCTTACGGCACAGTATCGCTATGGTGCCAATAAACCCTGCATTGAAGATATCAACTTCACCCCTGACAGCTACCGTAAGCTCTTAACCAAAACGCTTTTTGTCGGGCGAATTCTGGAAAAATACAGCAAGCAGGGCGAGAAAATTGGCCTGATGCTGCCAAACGCCGGGATCAGCGCAGCGGTGATTTTGGGTGCCGTGTCGCGGGGACGTATTCCGGCCATGATGAACTATACGGCGGGGGTAAAAGGGTTGACCAGCGCGATCACCGCCGCTGAAATCAAGACTGTGTTTACTTCGCGCCAGTTCCTGGATAAAGGCAAACTCTGGCATCTGCCGGAGCAGCTCACCCAGGTCCGCTGGGTTTACCTTGAAGATCTTAAAGCCGATGTGACGGCTGCCGATAAGCTGTGGATTTTTGCCCATCTGCTCGCCCCGCGTCTGGCCCAGGTGAAACAACAGCCCGAGGACGCTGCGATCGTGCTCTTTACGTCGGGCTCTGAGGGGCACCCGAAAGGGGTGGTTCACAGCCATAAAAGCCTTCTTGCCAACGTAGAGCAGATCAAAACCATCGCGGACTTTACGGCCAAAGATCGCTTCATGTCTGCGCTGCCGCTGTTCCACTCGTTCGGACTGACCGTTGGGCTATTTACCCCCTTATTCACTGGCGCCGAAGTGTTTCTTTATCCCAGCCCGCTGCATTACCGTGTCGTGCCGGAGCTGGTGTATGACCGAAACTGCACCGTCCTTTTTGGAACCTCTACGTTCCTTGGCAACTACGCTCGCTTTGCCAATCCTTATGATTTCTTCCGCATCCGTTACGTAGTCGCGGGGGCAGAAAAACTGCAGGAGAGCACACGCCAGATCTGGCAGGATAAATTCGGCTTACGCATTCTGGAAGGGTATGGCGTGACCGAGTGCGCCCCTGTGGTATCCATTAATGTGCCTATGGCCGCCAAACCTGGCACGGTGGGGCGTATTCTTCCGGGGATGGATGCACGTCTGCTGGCCGTACCGGGTATTGAGGAGGGAGGACGCCTGCAGCTCAAAGGCCCGAATATCATGAACGGTTATCTGCGTGTCGAAAATCCAGGCGTGCTGGAAGCGCCAACGGCAGAAAACGCCCTCGGAGAAACCGAGCACGGCTGGTACGACACAGGCGATATTGTCCGTTTTGATGAGCAGGGGTATGTACAGATACAGGGCCGGGCAAAACGTTTTGCGAAGCTCGCAGGCGAAATGATCTCGCTTGAAATGGTCGAGATGCTGGCTTCGGCAGTCTCACCGGACAAGATGCATGCTACGGCGGTAAAAAGTGATGCCAGCAAAGGCGAAGCGCTGGTGCTCTTTACCACCGACAGCGAGCTTAAACGCGACGCCTTGCTTCAGTACGCCCGTGCGCAGGGGATCCCTGAACTGGCCGTGCCGAGAGATATTCGCTATCTGAAACAGCTCCCGGTCCTCGGAAGCGGAAAACCCGATTTTGTCACCCTTAAAGGTATGGTCGAACAGGCGGAACAGCAGAATGCATAAGTCAGTGCACACTAACGACTCTATCTGGTCGAGAGGGATGATGGCGGTCACTGCCGCGCAGTTCCTGTCGGCATTTGCGGATAATGCGCTGCTGTTTGCGACGCTTGCCTTACTCAAGGCGGAGTTTTACCCGGACTGGAGTCAGCCCATACTGCAGATGGTGTTTGTGGGTGCTTACATTGTTTTCGCCCCGTTTGTGGGGCAAATCGCCGACAGCTTCCCGAAGGGCCGGGTGATGATGTGCGCCAACACGCTCAAGCTGGTCGGTGCCGCCAGCATCTGTTTTGGCGTCAATCCCTTTATCGGCTACACCCTGGTAGGCATTGGCGCGGCGGCCTATTCTCCCGCCAAATACGGCATTCTGGGCGAACTGACGACGGGTGATAAGCTGGTCAAAGCAAACGGTCTGATGGAGTCCTCCACCATCGCAGCCATCCTGACTGGTTCCGTGGCAGGTGGTGTGCTTGCCGACTGGCACGTGCTGGCCGCGCTCGGCGTCTGTGGCGTGGTCTATGCGGGCGCAGTGGCGGCAAACCTGTTTATCCCGGTGCTGCCTGTCGCCCGTCCGGGACAGTCCTGGCATTTCCGCCCCCTGACGGCGCGCTTTTTTGACGCCTGCCGCGTATTGTGGCGCAACGGCGAAACTCGCTTCTCCCTGTTAGGCACCAGCATGTTCTGGGGGGCGGGGGTCACGCTTCGCTTCTTACTGGTGCTGTGGGTGCCCGTCGCCCTGGGGATCGCCGACAACGCCACGCCAACCTATCTCAACGCGATGGTTGCCGTCGGGATTGTCGCCGGCGCCGGTATTGCGGCGAAACTGGTGACGCTCGACACCGTGGCCCGTTGCATGCCTGCGGGGATCCTGATAGGCGTAGGGGTGCTGTTCTTTTCTCTGCAACATGCTCTGCTACCCGCTTACGCGCTGTTGATACTGATCGGGATGCTTGGTGGATTCTTTGTCGTGCCGCTCAATGCCTTACTGCAGGAGCGTGGCAAACAAACGGTAGGAGCAGGAAATGCGATTGCCGTGCAGAATCTCGGAGAGAACATTGCCATGCTGCTGATGCTGGGCCTCTATTCATTGGCCGTGAAGGCGGGTGCGCCTGTCGTGGGTATTGGCGTCGGGTTTGGCGCACTTTTTGCGCTGGCAATCAGTGGATTGTGGATTTGGCAACGTCGCCGCTAAGTTAATGCCCGGCAATCACTGCGTCGCCGGGCACGCTTTTACACCTACGGTGCCGGATAGGTATAAACCTGGTGCACCGCTTCAATCTCCGCTAACACCTCTTCACTCAGCTCAAGGTGGAAGCTTTCAACGTTTGTTTTCAGCTGCTCCAGTGACGTCGCCCCGAGCAAGGTGCTGGCGACAAACGGCTGGCGACGGACAAAGGCCAGTGCCATCTGTGCCGGATCCAGACCGTGATGTCTGGCGATATCCACATACGCCGCAATGGCCTTCTGTGTCTGCTCGCCGCTGTAGCGTGTAAAACGGCTGAACAGCGTATTACGTGCTCCCGCAGGCCTTGCACCATTCAGGTACTTCCCGGTGAGGGTCCCGAACGCCAGACATGAATACGCCAGCAATTCTACCCCCTCATACTGACTGACCTCGGCAAGACCGACTTCATAGCTGCGGTTCACCAGGCTGTATGGGTTTTGAATCGTGACAATGCGAGGCAGGTCGTGTTTGTCCGCCAGATGCAGGTAGCGCATCACGCCAAACGCGGTCTCATTTGAGACGCCGATGTAACGGATCTTTCCGGCACGCTGGCATTCGGTCAGCGCTTCCAGCGTTTCCAGAAGGGACACAACCGGCGCCGTGTCGGTCCAGGTGTAACCCAGTTTGCCAAAACAGTTGGTTGAGCGTTGCGGCCAGTGAACCTGGTATAAATCGAGATAATCCGTTTGCAGTCGCTTCAGGCTGGCATCCAGCGCTTCGCGAATGTTTTTGCGATCCAGGATCTGGTTCTGACGAATGCCCGTGTCGTTATTGCGCGACGGGCCGCTGACCTTAGAGGCAAGCACCAGTTTTTCACGGTTATCGTGCTTTGCCAGCCAGTTGCCGACATAGGTTTCCGTTAACCCCTGCGTTTCCGGGCGCGGCGGCACGGGGTACATTTCAGCGACATCAATCAGGTTAATCCCCTGGCTGACGGCGTAATCAAGTTGAGCATGGGCATCGGCTTCGCTGTTTTGTTCACCAAATGTCATCGTGCCCAACCCCAGTTGGCTTATCTCCAGAGAGCTGTGGGGGATACGGTGATAATGCATAGCCGGCTTCCTTTACTGTAGGCGTCAGGAACTCCCCGACGAAGGAATATAAACATGGCAGAGGGGAAGCAAAAGGGGAAGGGAAAAATCGAAAAGGCCAGTAACCCACTGACCTTTATCTGTTCATCATTGGGTTAACGTTCGATGATTTGCGAAACGTCATCGCGGTTAATCTGCATATTATTGCCCTGCTGATCGCGGTAACTGACCAGGCCGGTATCATCATCTACCTGCGGTTTACCGTCGGTCAAAATCATACGTCCATCTTTAGTCGCCATCACATAATCGCTACTACAACCCGAAACAGCACACGCTAAACCCACTGCCGAGATCAACACTGCCCATTTTTTCATCATTATCATCCTCATCTGGCTCGTATCCAATCATAGTGTAGTAATACCCTGATAATTCGACAGGTGAAAGCGGTAAAATCTTAAAACCCGCGTGAAAATGTTCGATTCGTCGCAAAACCATGACAAAACGTCTGTTTTCAGAAAAAGTGCCGCGCCAGCAGCGCACCGGTAAAATTCTTCTTCAGATAGAATCCCCGTGGCAGGGTGAGGATAGGTTCGCCATGTGTTCCAATCGCTTCAGTGAGCGCTTTACTGTTCGCCGCCTTGGGGCGAAGCTGTAACACTTCACCATGGCGGGCGGTAATGCGTTCTACCTGACCCAGCACAATCATATCCATTAACTCTTCCCAGTCCTGGCGTAACTGCTGCTCTTCTTCTTCGCTGGGGCTCCATAAAAGCGGGGCGCCTACCCGGCGTTCAGCCAGCGGAATAAGCCGTTCGCCCTCGACAGGCACCCACAGCACGCGTTTCAACTTATGTTTAACGTGGCTGTATTCCCATGTGACGCCCGTATTGCCCGTGAGCGGGGCCACGCAGACAAACGTGGTCTCAAGCGGCTTTCCCTGGCTATCAATGGGGATCGTTTTCAGCTCAACGCCCAGGGCGGCGAAATCCTGTTCCGGTTTGCTCCCCGCGCTGGCGCCAAGCCAGGTCTCCAGCAAGATGCCGATCCAGCCTTTATCACGCTTGAGATCTTTCGGTACAGGCAAGCCTGCCTGCGCCGCGAGTTCGCCCAGCGTATAGCCTGCAACGCGCTGCGCCTGGTGTAATAGCTCTGCTTCGCTCGTGGGCGGCGATGTTAATGGTCTCAGCGGGAGCATGTTCTAAACCCTTGGTTAAAAAATGAACCGTGTTTGTCTCTGTTGTGGATAGAGTTTAACTTTTCTGATTGGTATATCACAGGCCTATGATTCATCTGTATTTTTTTGATTTTTTGTGACGTTAAATTTTGTACAAAAAAAGGTTGTCCCATTCTGGTCACTGGCAATGAACAGGATCTTACACCATGTTATCCACAGAAAAGTGGGATAACTGGGAATAACCCTGACTACTGTTTCCATTTACAGCCTTGACGTGCGATGAAAATCCAATTTTCACACAAATTGTGACTAACTTATTGGCACAATCTGTGGATAAAACCGACGCTGTTCGATCTTTCATCAGTAGAAAGATCTCCTGTGTGATGATCGTCACGTTATGCACGATTGCTGGTTCGGAATCCTGCTTAATAGAATGATTTATAAGGAATAGATTTGTTGCGCAATTTCTCAGAGATTTCCGAAGTTTCAGGTTGTCCATCGGTAATTCCATACTTCTTCACAAGTATATCCACAGAAAAAGTGAATAAAATGGCCTCCGTGCAGGCTCATCTGTTTATAACTTGAGTGAAAATTGTGAGTTATTCAAATGTTATTCCGTTGCAGCCCTGTAAGAGAGTGGTTTACCGCCTCACTGGAGTGTGAAACAATCGTTTGTATATAAGGTTTAGTTTGAGGTAGTCCGGTGATTGATGACGATGGCTACCGCCCGAATGTAGGTATCGTAATTTGTAATCGTCAGGGCCAGGTCATGTGGGCAAGACGGTATGGTCAGCACTCCTGGCAATTTCCACAAGGTGGAATCAACCCAGGAGAGTCCCCAGAACAAGCGATGTATCGGGAGCTGTTCGAAGAAGTCGGCTTAAGCCGAAAAGATGTTCGCATCCTGGCTTCGACCCGCAACTGGTTGCGTTACAAGTTACCGAAACGTTTGGTGCGTTGGGACACAAAGCCGGTTTGTATCGGCCAGAAACAAAGATGGTTTCTTTTGCAATTGGTAAGCAACGATTCGGAAATCAATATGCAAACCTGCAGCACGCCAGAGTTCGACGGCTGGCGCTGGGTAAGCTACTGGTATCCTGTTCGTCAGGTCGTCTCATTTAAGCGCGACGTTTACCGTAGGGTGATGAAAGAGTTTGCAAGTGTGGTAATGGCGCTTCAGGAAACCGCTCCTAAGCCGCAAAGCGCACCTGCCTGGCGACGTAAAAGAGGTTAAGTTACGCAAATCATGCTCACCCGCTTGCGAGAAATAGTTGAGAAGGTAGCCAGCGCGCCTCGTGTGAACGAAGCGCTGGATATCCTCGTCACTGATATCTGTCTTGCGATGGAAACCGAAGTCTGCTCGGTCTATCTGGCCGACCATGACCGGCGTTGTTACTATCTGATGGCCACTCGCGGATTGAAAAAACCGCGGGGTCGTACCGTTGCGCTTGCGTTCGATGAGGGCATTGTGGGTCTGGTGGGCCGCCTGGCTGAGCCCATTAACCTGGCGGATGCTCAGAAACACCCCAGCTTTAAATACATTCCTTCCGTTAAAGAAGAGCGCTTTCGCGCCTTCCTTGGCGTGCCCATCATCCAGCGCCGCCAGTTACTTGGCGTGCTGGTGGTGCAACAACGAGAACTACGGCAATACGATGAAAGCGAGGAGTCCTTCCTCGTCACGCTCGCCACGCAAATGGCGGCCATTCTGTCGCAATCTCAGCTCACTGCCTTATTCGGCCAGTACCGTCATACGCGTATCCGGGCGCTGCCAGCCTCGCCTGGCGTCGCCATTGCCGAAGGCTGGATGGATGCCACCCTGCCACTCATGGAGCAGGTGTATGAAGCGTCTACGCTGGATACGGCGCTTGAACGCGAGCGGTTAACGGCGGCGCTGGAAGAGGCCGCGGGCGAATTCCGGCGTTACAGCAAACGCTTTGCGGCAGGCGCGCAAAAAGAGACGGCAGCGATATTCGATCTCTATTCGCATCTGCTGTCCGATGCACGTTTGCGCCGTGAGCTTTTTGCGGAGGTGGACAAAGGTTCGGTCGCCGAATGGGCGGTGAAAAAGATCATTGAGAAATTCGCCGAACAATTCGCCGCGCTGACGGATGGTTACCTGAAGGAGCGCGCAGGCGATCTCCGCACGCTGGGCCAGCGTCTGCTGTTCCATCTCGATGACACTACGCAGGGCGCGGATGCCTGGCCAAAACGTTTTGTTCTGGTCGCTGATGAGCTCTCTGCAACTACGCTGGCGGAGCTGCCGCAGGATCGCCTTGCCGGAGTCGTTGTCCGGGATGGTGCGGCCAACTCCCATGCTGCCATCATGGTACGGGCATTGGGTATTCCCACCGTAATGGGAGCCGATGTACAGCCTTCGGTCCTGCATCGCCGTACGCTGGTGGTGGATGGCTATCGCGGCGAACTGCTGGTCGATCCTGAGCCTGTGTTGCTCCAGGAGTACCAGCGTCTCATCAGCGAAGAAAACGAATTAAGTAAGCTGGCTGAAGATGACGTCAATCTCCCCGCACAGTTAAAAAGCGGTGAGCGCATCAAAGTCATGCTCAATGCGGGTCTCAGCCCAGCCCATGAAGAAAAACTCGGTAATCGCATCGACGGCATTGGGCTGTATCGCACAGAAATCCCCTTCATGCTGCAAAGCGGTTTTCCGTCTGAAGAAGAGCAGGTCGCGCAGTACCAGGGCATGTTGCAAATGTTCAATGACAAACCCGTGACGCTGCGAACGCTGGACGTGGGGGCGGATAAACAGCTGCCCTATATGCCCATCAGTGAAGAAAATCCCTGTCTGGGATGGCGGGGTATCCGTATTACGCTCGACCAGCCGGAAATCTTCTTGATTCAGGTGCGCGCCATGCTGCGAGCCAACGCCGCGACGGGAAACCTCAGTATTCTTCTGCCCATGGTGACAAGCCTGGATGAGATCGATGAAGCGCGTCGTCTGATTGAGCGTGCGGGTCGTGAAGTAGAAGAGATGATCGGATATGCGATCCCGAAACCGCGCCTGGGGGTAATGCTTGAGGTGCCTTCAATGGTCTTTATGCTGCCTCAACTGGCGAACCGCGTCGATTTTATCTCCGTCGGGACGAACGACCTCACCCAGTATATTCTGGCAGTCGATCGTAACAATACCCGGGTCGCCAGCATGTACGACAGCCTTCATCCGGGCATGCTGCGGGCGCTGGCGATGATTGCCCGTGAAGCCGATCAGCACGGAATCGATTTGCGTTTGTGCGGTGAAATGGCGGGGGACTCGATGTGTGTGGCTATCCTGATTGGATTAGGATTCCGCCATTTGTCGATGAACGGTCGTTCCGTGGCGCGCGTAAAATATCTGCTGCGGCATATCGATTTTGCCGATGCGCAGGAGCTCGCCCGACGTAGCCTCGAGGCCCAACTGGCGACCGAAGTTCGTCATCAGGTGGCGGCCTTTATGGAGCGTCGGGGCATGGGCGGTCTGATTCGCGGCGGTCGGTGATCGCCACCCCCTCTCCGTGCGAGGGGGGCAAAGACGAACAAAACTCTATACACATCTTTTACATCTCAACCGCATCCCCAGCGCCTGCCTTGTGCTATGATTCGCAGCTTTGGAGCGTCGGTTAACGCCGTGCGCGATTCTCTACCGCTGTCCGTTTTCAGCGGAATAACAAGACCTTGTGGTGACAGATGAACAGTGGTTATCTGCATTTTCCGGAATTTGATCCGGTCATATTCTCTATCGGGCCGGTAGCGCTTCACTGGTATGGCTTGATGTATCTTGTCGGTTTCATTTTTGCCATGTGGCTGGCGGGTCGTCGCGCCAGTCGTCCGGGCAGTGGATGGACCAAAAATGAAGTTGAAAATCTGCTCTATGCGGGCTTCCTGGGTGTGTTCCTGGGTGGACGTATCGGCTATGTGATGTTCTACAACTTCCCGGTATTCCTGAACGATCCTCTCTATCTGTTCCGCGTCTGGGACGGTGGAATGTCGTTCCACGGTGGCCTGATTGGTGTGATTCTGGTGATGGTGATTTTTGCCAAACGCACGAAACGCAATTTCTTCCAGGTCGCTGATTTTATTGCGCCGTTGATCCCGTTTGGCCTGGGCGCCGGACGCCTGGGGAACTTCATTAACGGTGAGCTATGGGGGCGTGTTGACCCAAGCGTTCCGTACACCATGCTCTTCCCGGCATCCCGTGCCGAGGACCTGGCGCTGCTGCCATCGCACCCGGAATGGCAATCCATTTTCGATACCTACGGTGTACTGCCTCGCCATATGTCCCAGCTGTATGAACTGGCGCTGGAAGGAGTCGTGCTGTTTATCATTCTGAATCTCTTTATCCGCAAACCGCGTCCAATGGGCTCTGTGTCAGGCCTGTTCCTGATCGGTTACGGCGCGTTCCGTATCATCGTAGAATTCTTCCGCCAGCCGGATGCGCAGTTCACCGGTGAATGGGTGCAATACATTAGCATGGGGCAGATCCTCTCCATCCCAATGATTGTCGCGGGTGTCATCATGATGATTTGGGCGTATCGTCGTCGTCCACAGCAACAACTTTCCTGAGGAACCATGAAACAGTATCTTGAGTTGATGAAAAAAGTGCTCGAAGAGGGCACGCCGAAAAACGACCGTACCGGGACCGGTACGCTCTCCATTTTTGGCCACCAGATGCGCTTCAATTTACAGGAAGGCTTCCCTCTGGTGACAACCAAGCGCTGCCATTTGCGCTCGATCATTCATGAACTGCTCTGGTTCCTGCAAGGCGATACTAACGTTGCCTACCTGCATGAAAACAATGTCTCCATCTGGGATGAATGGGCAGATGAAAAGGGCGACCTTGGACCGGTATACGGTAAGCAGTGGCGTGCATGGCCGACGCCAGATGGACGCCATATCGATCAGATCGCAACCGTGCTTGACCAGTTGAAAAACGATCCCGATTCCCGTCGCATCATCGTTTCGGCGTGGAATGTGGGTGAGCTGGATAAAATGGCGCTGGCCCCGTGTCACGCCTTCTTCCAGTTCTACGTGGCTGATGGCAAGCTCTCCTGCCAGCTCTACCAGCGCTCCTGCGATGTGTTCTTAGGCTTACCTTTCAATATCGCCAGCTACGCGTTGCTGGTTCATATGATGGCGCAGCAGTGCGATTTAGAAGTGGGTGATTTTGTCTGGACCGGTGGCGATACCCATCTTTACAGCAATCATATGGAACAGACGCATCTGCAGCTGACCCGTGAACCTCGCGCGCTGCCGAAGCTGGTGATCAAGCGTAAACCAGACTCACTCTTCGATTATCGTTTCGACGATTTTGAGATTGAAGGCTACGATCCCCATCCAGGCATCAAAGCGCCCGTCGCTATCTGACGCTCAATCCTGACACAACCGGTGCTTATTAGCGCCGGTTTTTTTTGCCCTCATTTTACTTATGCGAGCGGCTATCCACCGTGTTGTCATGCGGTTGCAACGACACGGATTTCCTGGAAAACGCCTCGCAACTCTCTTCTTTTGCCCTCGTTTTTGAAACGGGGGCGCTGCACACTTCCTGCATGAAAAACGAACGTGGCTTTACCTTAATCGAAACCATGGTGGCGATCGCGATTGTCGTCATTCTTAGCGCGACAGGGCTTTATGGCTGGCAGAGCTGGCAGGAACAGCAGCGGTTGTGGCAGGCCGCGCATCAAATACGGGATTACCTCATGGAAGTCAGAAATGACGCGAATAATCACAATCGGGACCATATCATTGTGCTCAGGTCTGACAGTCAGGGGGCCTGTTTAACGACCTCGACAATAGCAAATTGCCAGCCTGGCGGGCCTTTTGTGATGCAGGCGCGTTGGCCTGACGTGACTGTCGCGGAAATCACACCATCTCTGGCGTTTTATGGACGTAACGATACCGCCTGGGCCGGACATATTCGGGTCCGCAGTCGTGCCGGAGAATGGCTGATTATTGTCTCCAGCCTGGGGCGAATCAGAATGTGTAACAACGCAGGACAATCTCCATGTCAGTAAATCAGCGCGGCTTCTCCCTGACCGAAGTGCTGATTGCGATGGCCATCGGCAGCATATTAATGCTCAGTTCCGCCCGATTTCTTCCGGGGCTACAGCAGGTCATTTTACACCAGGAAGCGAAGCAGGACCTGGAAGAGGACGTCTGGCTGAGGGTGATGGCAATAGGCAAGCAAATTCAACGAGCGGGATACTGTGTCGGCCAGTGTCAGGGGGCGGGCCTGTTTATCAGCCAGGATGGACACTGCGTCATTGTTCAGTGGGATGCCAACAGTAATGGCCGGTGGGAGAATTCGCCGAAGTCAGAGGCAGAGCAGACCGGGTTTCGACTGGCGTCCGGCGTACTGGAAACGCAGCGCGGGGCAACGCACTGTGATGGAAAAGGATGGGATAAATTAACCGATCCAGACAGGGTGCTGGTGCAGAATTTTTCTGTTCGACAAAACGCGCTGGCCGGATTTTCACCAGAATTTGTTATCGAGCTGAGCGCCTCGCGTAAGGGCTTCGAGAACTCCCCGATTCAGGTATTGCATTATGTCACGGGGTTCAATCTGTGAGACGCCAGCAAGGAATGTCGTCACTGTCGCTGGTGCTGCTGTTAATGCTTCTCGGCAGCCTGATGCTGGCAGGGCTTAATCAGCAACTTGATGCTTTTAGCCGGGTGGTCACGCGTGAGCATCAGACACTCCAGACCCAGGCGAACGTGCAGTCGGCGCTGCAATGGGGACGGCGACAACCCTGGTCGATTCAGCAGAGCAGCCAGTGCCGCAGCGAAGGCGCCTGGCGGGTGTGTCTGCGTCTGCTGAGCGACAGCCGTATATTGCTTATCGCCAGTAGCGGCGATGATGTGCTGTGGCAGGGGGGCGAAATCCTTGAGGGCAGAGTGGCGTTATCCCCGCATGGATGGAGTGATTTTTGCCCACTCAGGGAGACTGCACTATGTCAGCCAGATTAAGCAGGCAAAAAGGTTTTAGCATGGTGGAAGTTTTAATGGCAATGGTGTTGATGGTCATGATCGTTACGGCGTTATCAGGCTATCATCGAGCCCTTGCCAGCCGCTTCGCGCTGTACAATCAGTACCGGCAGCTGGGGCACTATGCCTGGAATCAGGCGCAATTATCGGCAAACCGTCTCCCTGCGGGCTGGCAGGTTAAGCGGGTGCAGACAACGCAGTCTGGATGTGTCAGCATCACGGTCACGGTTATTTCTCCTCTGGGGCGGCAGGGTCAGATGACGCGCCTGCATTGTCCGTTAAGCCAGTAGTCGGGAGCATGTATGTTAAGGGTCTACCACTCAAATCGTCTGGATGTGCTGGAAGCACTGATGGAGTTTATCGTCGAGCGCGAGCGGCTTGACGATCCTTTTGAGCCAGAAATGGTGCTTGTGCAAAGCACGGGCATGGCGCAATGGCTGCAAATGTCCCTGTCGCAAAAATTTGGTATTGCCGCCAATATTGATTTCCCGCTTCCGGCAAGCTTTATCTGGGACATGTTCGTCCGTGTTCTGCCAGACATCCCGAAACAGAGCGCGTTCAATAAGCAAAGCATGAGCTGGAAATTGATGTCGCTCCTGCCCGCGATGCTGGAGCAGGACGCCTTCACCATGCTACGTCATTATCTTACTGACGATACCGATCAACGTAAGCTGTTCCAGCTGGCCACGCGGGTGGCGGATCTCTACGATCAGTATCTGGTCTATCGTCCCGACTGGCTGACTCGCTGGGAGAGTGGGGCGCTGGTGGACGGCCTGCCTGATGCACAAATCTGGCAGGCGCCGCTCTGGAAGGCTCTGGTCGACTATACCCAAGCGCTCGGTCAGCCTCAGTGGCACCGTGCGAACCTGTACGATCGTTTTATTTCGACGCTGGAAAATGCGTCTGAAACGCCTGCTGGCCTGCCTTCACGCGTATTCATCTGCGGTATTTCCGCACTGCCGCCCGTTTATCTCAATGCGTTAAAAGCATTAGGTAAACACGTAGATATCTATATTTTGTTCACGAATCCTTGCCGACATTATTGGGGGGATATTCAGGATGGACGCTGGCTGGCGCGTCTGGTTTCCCGTCAACGTCGCCGTATTTTTGAAGAACGCTCGATTCCGCTCTTTAAAGACAGTACCAATGTTGAGCATCTTTTTAATGAAGATGGCGTCCAGAACTTACCTAATCCCCTGCTGGCCTCATGGGGAAAACTGGGACGTGATTACATCCATATGCTGTCGGATATCTCGTCCTCCGGCGAGGGGGATGTCGATGCCTTTGCCGAGATCACGCCCGACAGCCTGCTGCACAATATTCAGCTGGATATCCTCGATCTTGAAAACCGCGCAGTAGCGGGGATCACCGCTGAAGAGTTCGCCAGAAGCGATCTGAAACGCAGGCTTGATCCAGACGATCGCAGCGTGACGATCCATGTTTGTCACAGCCCACAGCGTGAAGTGGAAATTTTACACGATCGCTTACTGGCGATGCTGCAGGACGATCCCGAGCTCACTCCGCGCGATATTGTGGTGATGGTGGCTGATATTGACAGCTACAGCCCCTATATTCAGGCTGTTTTTGGCAGCGCGACAGGAGAGCGATACCTGCCTTATGCGGTTTCTGACCGTCGGGCGCGTCAGTCGCATCCTGCGCTTCAGGCTTTTGTCAGTCTGCTTTCCCTGCCGGATAGCCGCTTCATCTCTGAGGATGTGCTGGCTTTGCTGGATGTGCCCGTGCTGGCGGCGCGTTTTGATATTAACGAAGAGGGCCTGCGCTATTTGCGCCAGTGGGTCAATGAGTCAGGCGTGCGATGGGGTATTGACGACGATAACGTACAAGACTTCCAGCTGCCTGCCACCGGACAACACACCTGGCAATTTGGTCTGACGCGCATGCTTCTTGGCTACGCGATGGAAAGCAGCCAGGGGGAATGGAAAGACGTTCTGCCCTATGATGAATCGACCGGTCTCATCGCCGAACTCGTGGGCCATCTTGCTGCGCTGCTGATGCGCCTGAACTACTGGCGTCGCGAGCTTAACCAGATGCGTACGCTGGAGGAGTGGCTGCCCGTATGTCGGGAAATGCTGAATGATTTCTTCCTGCCGGACAGCGAAACCGAAGCGGCGATGGCGCTGATTGAACAGCAATGGCAGGCGATCGTCGAAGAAGGTGTCTTGTCACACTACCACGAAGCCATACCGCTATCGTTACTGCGGGATGAACTCACGCAGCGCCTCGACCAGGAGCGAATCAGCCAGCGTTTTCTGGCTGGGCCCATCAATATTTGTACCCTGATGCCGATGCGCTCAATTCCCTTTAAGGTGGTCTGCCTGCTTGGCATGAACGACGGTGTTTATCCTCGGGCGCTTGCGCCTTTAGGTTTCGATCTGATGACTCAGGTGCCGAAACGCGGCGATCGCAGCCGGCGTGACGATGACCGCTATCTGTTCCTGGAAGCCTTAATTTCCGCGCAGCAAAAACTGTATATCAGCTATATCGGGCGCTCCATACAGGATAACAGCGAACGTTTCCCGTCGGTTCTGGTACAGGAGCTGATCGATTACATCGGGCAGAGCCATTACCTGCCAGGCGATGAGGCGCGTAACTGTGATGAAAGTGAAAAACGCGTGATTGCGCATATCACCTTTAATCATACGCGTATGCCCTTTGACCCATTGAATTTTGAAGAGAACGAACAGCAAAGCTATGCACGGGAATGGCTTCCGGCTGCGAAAAAGGAAGGTATTGCGCAAACCGCATTTATCCAGACGCTGGAACCTCTTTCGCTGGCAACGCTGACTTTTGACCAGCTACAGCGCTTTTGGGCGCACCCTGTACGCGCCTTTTTCCAGCAGCGCTTGCAGGTCAATTTCCGTTCAGAAGAGAGTGACATCCCGGATGCGGAGCCTTTCACGCTCGACGGCCTTGAACGCTACCAGCTCAATCAGCAGCTGCTGAATGCACTGGTTGAAGAGGAAGAGGCACAGACTTTATTCCGGCGTTACCGGGCGGCAGGGCAATTGCCGTATGGGGCCTTTGGCGAAATTATCTGGGATGCCCAGTGCCAGGAAATGCAGGCGCTTGCGCAGCGCGTGACGGCGTGCCGTCAGCCGAGCCAAAGTCTCGAAATCGATCTTACCTGTAACGGTGTCCACCTTACCGGGTGGCTGCAGCATGTCCAGCCGGACGGTTTGCTGCGCTGGAGACCCGCCATGCTCAGCGTTTCACAAGGATTGCAACTCTGGCTCGAACATCTTGTCTACAGTGCGTGTGGATATGAAGGCGAAAGCCGCCTGTTCCTGCGTAAGGACGGTGAGTGGCGCTTCCCGCCGATGGCCTCCGATGAGGCCTTAGCTTACCTGTCACAATACATTGACGGCTATCGGCAGGGGATGTCCACCCCCTTGCTTCTGCTCCCAGAAAGTGGGGGCGCGTGGATAAAAGCTTGTTACGATGCGCAGAATGATGCCATGTTAACGGATGAAGCTTCGCTGCTGAAAGCACGCAGCAAGTTCTTACAGGCTTACGAAGGGAATATGATGGTGCGTGGAGAGGGTGACGATGTCTGGTATCAGCGCTTATGGCGAACGCTTGAACCCGAGTACTTTGACGCGATCACGTTAGAAGCGCAACGCTACCTGTTACCGCTGTTTAAATATAGTCAGTCATGATGATTGTATAAAAATTGCGCAGTTGGTGGTGTTCATTTATGATGCCCATCTTGTCACGGACCGATGTATTACAAGAAAGAGATGCTGGCGTGTCCAGCACGCAAATTGTTAATGATGTAGCCGTGATGAAGAGGTAGTGAATGCCAGGCAGCACCTTGTTTAACGCATTGATTTTATTGTTCGTCGCCCTTTGGGCACCCCTCACTCAGGCAGCGTCCGGTTGGCAACCCATTCAGGACACGATACGCAAGAGCGAAAAAGATACCCGCCAGTATCAGGCGATTCGTCTGGATAACGGTATGACTGTCCTGCTGGTGTCCGATCCGCAGGCGGTAAAGTCGTTGTCAGCGCTGGTCGTGCCGGTGGGATCGCTTGAAGATCCTGAATCGCATCCGGGTCTCGCACACTATCTTGAACACATGACGCTGATGGGATCGGCTAAGTACCCGCAGCCTGACAGCCTCTCCGAATTCCTGAAGATGCATGGCGGTAGTCACAACGCCAGTACGGCGCCGTACCGTACCGCTTTTTATCTTGAGGTCGAAAATGATGCGCTGGACGGTGCGGTTGATCGTCTGGCTGATGCTATTGCCGCCCCATTGCTGGATAAAAAATACGCTGACCGCGAACGTAATGCGGTGAATGCAGAATTGACGATGGCCCGTACCCGAGACGGGATGCGGATGGCGCAGGTGAGCGCCGAAACCATCAACCCCGCTCACCCTGGCTCACGGTTTTCCGGTGGCAACCTTGAAACGCTGAGCGACAAACCCGGTAGTCCGGTTCTTGATGCGCTGCATGCCTTCCGCGATAAATATTATTCAGCCAATCTGATGAAGGCGGTGGTTTACAGCAATAAACCATTACCGGAACTGGCGACGCTGGCGGCGCAGACCTACGGGCGCGTTCCCAATAAAAATATTGAGCGTCCTGAAATCACCGTTCCCGTTGTCACCGATGCGCAAAAGGGCATTGTGATTCACTACGTTCCGGCAATGCCGCGTAAAGTCCTGCGGGTTGAGTTTCGTATCGACAATAATACGGCGCAGTTCCGTAGCAAAACCGACGAACTGGTCACTTATCTTATCGGGACCCGTAGCCCGGGCACGCTCTCTGACTGGCTGCAAAAACAGGGGCTGGTTGAGGGTATTCGCGCGGATTCCGACCCGGTTGTGAACGGCAACAGCGGCGTTTTGGCCATTTCAGCCACCTTAACCGACAAGGGGCTTGCCCATCGTGATGAGGTTGTTGCGGCGATTTTCAGCTACCTGAATCTGCTGCGTGAAAAAGGCGTTGATAAGCGTTATTTCGATGAACTCGCCCATGTGCTGGATCTCGATTTCCGTTATCCGTCCATCACGCGCGATATGGATTATGTTGAATGGCTGGCGGATACCATGATTCGTGTTCCGGTGGAACATACGCTTGATGCCGTTAACATTGCCGACCAGTACGATGCAGAAGCCGTCAAAGCTCGTTTAGCGATGATGACCCCGCAAAATGCGCGTGTCTGGTATATCAGTCCGAAGGAGCCGCACAATAAAACCGCCTACTTTGTCGAGGCTCCTTACCAGGTCGACAAAATCACGGCGCAAACTTTTGCTGACTGGCAGAAAAAATCCAGCGAGATAAACCTGAGTCTGCCAGAGGTGAACCCGTATATTCCGGATGACTTTACGCTGATTAAACCTGAAAAAGCCTATCCTCATCCGGAACTGATTGTGGATGAACCAACGCTGCGTGTGGTGTATACCCCGAGTCGTTATTTTGCCAGTGAGCCAAAAGCGGACGTCAGCGTGGTGCTGCGTAATCCGCGCGCCATGGACAGTGCGAAAAATCAGGTGATGTTCGCGCTTAATGATTATCTGGCAGGCATTGCGCTGGATCAGCTCAGCAATCAGGCTGCGGTAGGGGGAATTAGCTTCTCGACAAATGCTAATAACGGTCTGATGGTCAATGCCAACGGATATACCCAGCGTCTGCCGCAACTCTTCCAGGCGTTGCTTGAAGGCTACTTTAGCTATACCCCAACCGAGGAACAGCTTGAGCAGGCGAAATCCTGGTATGCACAAATGATGGATTCCGCTGAAAAAGGTAAGGCTTTTGACCAGGCGATCATGCCGGTACAAATGCTTTCCCAGATCCCCTATTTCCAGCGCGAAACGCGTCGGGCCTTGTTGCCCGCCATTACGCTTAAAGAGGTCATGGATTACCGCAACGCGTTGAAATCCAATGCCCGACCAGAGTTCCTGATTGTGGGTAATATGAGCGAGCAGCAGGCGAAAACTCTGGCTCAGAACGTTCGCACTCAGCTGGGTGCAAAGGGCAACGAATGGTGTCGTAACCAGGATGTGGTGATCGATAAGAAGCAAAACGTTATCTTTGAAAAAGCCGGCAGCAGCACCGATTCTGCACTGGCGGCGGTGTTTGTTCCCACCGGTTACGATGAGTTTACAAGCTCTGCATACAGCGCAGTGCTGGGGCAAATCATCCAGCCGTGGTTCTACAACCAGCTGCGTACCGAAGAACAATTAGGTTACGCCGTTTTCGCTTTCTCTATGAACGTGGGCCGCCAGTGGGGTCTTGGTTTCTTGCTGCAAAGCAGCGACAAACAGCCGGCTTATCTGTGGCAGCGTTATCAGGCGTTCTTCCCACAAGCAGAAGAAAAACTGCGTGCCATGAAGCCGGAAGAGTTTGCTCAGATTCAGCAGGCGGTTATTGCTCAGGTGCAGCAAGCGCCTCAGACATTGGGTGAAGAAGCCTCGCAGCTCAGCAAAGATTTCGATCGCGGTAATATGCAGTTCGATTCGCGTGATAAAGTAGTGGCCGAGATAAAACAGCTGACGCCACAGAAGGTCGCCGACTTCTTCCATCAGGCGGTGACTCAACCGCAAGGTATGGCTTGTCTGTCCCAGGTTTCCGGTAGCCAAAATGGAAAAGCGGAGTACGTCAATCCGCAGGGCTGGAAAGTGTGGGAAAGCGTCAGCGCGTTACAGAAAACGATGCCCTGGAGTAAGAAAGAATGACCGATACCGCTGAGACCCTTGATCCTTTACGTTTACCGCTACAGGGTGAACGACTGATTGAAGCCTCAGCGGGAACGGGAAAAACCTTCACCATTGCCGCGCTTTATCTGCGCCTGTTGTTAGGACTTGGCGGTACGGCGGCTTTTCCGCGCCCCCTTAACGTGGAAGAGCTGCTGGTGGTAACCTTCACCGAGGCGGCCACGGCGGAACTGCGGGGCCGCATCCGCTCGAATATTCACGAGCTGCGTATCGCCTGCCTGCGTCAAAACACGGATAACCCACTCTATCAAAGCCTGCTTGATGAAATTGACGACAAGCAGCAGGCGGCGTATTCACTGTTGCTGGCTGAACGTCAAATGGACGAGGCTGCCGTTTTTACCATTCACGGTTTTTGTCAGCGAATGCTGAGCCTGAATGCCTTTGAATCGGGCATGTTGTTCGAACAGCAGCTAATCGAAGATGAATCCGAGCTTCGCTATCAGGCGTGCGCCGATTTCTGGCGTCGTCACTGCTACCCGCTTCCCCGTGAGATCGCGGAGGCTGTTCATACCCTGTGGAAAGGCCCGGAGGCGCTACTGCGCTCCATCGACCGTTATCTGCAGGGCGAAGCCCCATTGATTAAATCGCCGCCTCCGGCGGACGAAACCCTGGCCTCCCGCCATGAAAAAATCATCTCTCTGATCGTCGCGCTGAAGCAGCAATGGCTGGCATCGGTTGCAGATCTTGATGCCATTCTTGAACAATCGGGCATCGACAGACGCAAGTTCAATCGCGGCAATCAGGGAAAGTGGATTGAGAAAATCAGCGCCTGGGCCCAGGAGGAGACACGCAGCTATGTGCTCCCGGATGCGTTAGAAAAATTCTCCCAACGCTTCCTGAGAGAGCGGACCAAAGCAGATGGCATCGTTCCTGAACATCCCCTGTTCGTGGCCATTGACGCCTTGCTGGAACAGCCGCTTACCCTGAATGACCTGATTATCACCCGTGCGATGACGGAAATTCGCGAAACGGTCGCACGTGAGAAGCGCCGCCGTGGTGAGCTGGGCTTTGATGACATGCTCAGCCGTCTGGATGCAGCACTCGGCAGTGAAAACGGAGACGCGCTGGCCGCCGCTATCCGGACGCGATTCCCCGTGGCAATGATCGACGAATTTCAGGATACCGATCCACAGCAGTACCGCATTTTTCGCCGCATCTGGCGTCAGCAGCCTGATACCGCGCTGTTGCTGATAGGCGACCCCAAACAGGCGATTTACGCGTTTCGCGGTGCGGATATTTTTACCTATATGAAGGCCCGGGGTGAAGTGGCCGCTCACTACACGCTTGATACCAACTGGCGTTCAGCGCCGGGAATGGTGGCCAGCGTCAACACGCTCTTTGAACGTATGGACGCCGCGTTCATGTTCCGGGAGATCCCCTTCCTGCCGGTCAAGTCCGCGATGAAAAACAGCGATCTTCGTTTTGAGTATCAGGGGGCGGCACAACCGGCAATGACCTTCTGGCTACTGGAGGGCGAAGGCGTTGGAATTAGCGACTATCAGGCTGCGATGGCCCAAAACTGTGCGGCGCAGATCCGCGACTGGTTAAGCGCAGGGGCCCGGGGCGAGGCGTTATTGTGCAATGGTGAGGCCTCACGGCCCGTCAAAGCCTCAGATATTACCGTGCTGGTGCGCAGTCGCCAGGAGGCTGCGCTGGTGCGTGATGCCCTGACGCTACTGAACATTCCTTCTATTTATCTCTCGAATCGCGATAGCGTATTTGAGACGCTGGAAGCACAGGAGTTGCTTTGGCTGCTTCAGGCGGTGTTGACGCCCGAAAGAGAAAGCACCTTGCGCAGCGCGCTGGCAAGCTCGATGCTCGGGCTGAATGCACGCGATATCGATACGCTTAACAACGATGAAACGGCCTGGGACAAGGTGGTTGAAGAGTTTGCCCACTATCGCGAACGCTGGCAAAAACGCGGCGTGATGGCGATGCTGCGTGAAGTGATGACCCGGCGCAACATTGCGGAAAACATGCTGGCCACGCCGGGCGGTGAACGCCGTCTTACCGATATCTTGCACATCAGCGAACTGTTGCAGGAAGCGGGCGCACAACTTGAGAGCGAACACGCGCTCATTCGCTGGCTGTCACAGCATATTGCCGATCCGAACAGCCATTCAGCCAGCCAGCAGATGCGCCTTGAAAGCGACAAACATCTGGTGCAGATCGTCACTATCCATAAATCGAAAGGTCTGGAATATCCGCTGGTGTGGCTGCCGTTTATCGCCAGTTATCGCGCGCAGGATCAAGCGTTTTATCACGACAGAGTCTCCTTTGAGCCGGTGCTGGATCTCAGTAACGCAGAGGGAAGCGTGGAACTGGCAGAGGCAGAACGTCTGGCAGAAGATTTGCGTCTGCTGTACGTGGCATTAACGCGTTCAGTGTGGCATTGCAGCCTGGGCGTTGCGCCACTCTTCCGCCGCCGTGGCGAGAAAACAGGCGAGAGCGATCTTCACCATAGCGCGCTGGGTCGCCTGATTCAGCAGGGTGAGCCACGCGATGCGGCAGGGCTGCGGCAATGTCTGGAAAGTCTGTGCAATGAACATATTGCGCTGCATATCCCCGGAGTACCTGATACGTCACGCTGGCAGGTGCCGGACAGCCAGACCCCGGAGCTTGACGCACGTGAGATCACACGACGCCTGCTGGATGACTGGCGGGTCACCAGCTATTCCGGTTTGCAACAGCATGGTCAGACTTTCGCGCAGGATCTCATGCCGAAGCTCGACGTCGACGCCGCGGGAGTGGGCGACGTGGCGGAAGAGCCCGTGCTGACTCCGCATCAGTTTCCACGCGGCGCCTCGCCGGGGACGTTTTTACACAGCCTGTTTGAAGAGCTGGATTTTACCCAGCCCGTGTCCAGTGACTGGGTACTGGACATGCTGCTGAAGGGGGGATACGCCGAGCGCTGGCAACCGGTCATGACCGACTGGCTGACCGCCATTCTTCAGGCGCCGCTGACGGCCACCGGCGTGTCGCTGAGCCAGCTTTCTGCGAAAGAAAAACAGGTGGAGATGGAGTTTTATCTTCCGATTTCCGGCCCTCTGACGGCGGCGGCCCTTGATTCGGTGATACGTGAATATGATCCCTTATCACAAGCCTGCCCGCCGCTCGATTTTCGCCAGGTTAAAGGGATGCTGAAAGGGTTTATTGACCTGGTCTTTCGCCATGATGGCCGATATTACCTGCTGGATTACAAATCCAACTGGCTGGGGGAGAGCAGCGAGGCTTACACCCAGGAGGCAATGGCGGCAGCCATGCGGTCACATCGCTACGATCTGCAATATCAGCTTTATACGCTGGCGTTACACCGTTATCTGCGTCATCGCATTGCGGACTACCGTTACGATACCCATTTCGGCGGTGTCATCTATCTCTTCTTACGTGGCATTGACCCGGGCGAGCCTCAGTCGGGCATTTTCACCACGCGGCCCGAAGCGGCATTGATCAAAAAAATGGATTATTTATTTGCAGGCATTACAGAGGAGGTGGCGCAATGACGATGCGAACGCGGCTACTGGAGGCGGTTGAGCAACGTGCGATACGCCAGCTGGATGTGCAATTTGCCATGATGGTTGCCAGTGATAGCGAGCCGGAGGTGATGCTTGCGGCAGCCATGCTAAGCAAAGATGCTGGCGAGGGGCATGTCTGTCTTCCCCTGTCACGGCTGGTGGCGGATGACAAAATGGCTCCCTCGCTTCAGGCATGCTATGCGCTGCTGGATAACCTCTCAGACTGGCAGTCTGTTCTGTTGCGTTCTGCGGCGGTGAGCACCGGCGAGCGCCCCACGCCGCTCATTCTGTGTGCCGAACGTCTCTACCTTAATCGTATGTGGCGTAATGAACTGGCCATCGCCCGCTTTTTTAACGAGGCCAATCAGTCGTTGCCCTACGATGCCGGATTGCTGCAGCAAACGCTGAACGATCTCTTTGATTCCGGTGAGGCGGTAAACTGGCAGAAAATTGCCGCCGCCGTGGCGCTTACCCGTCGGATTTCCGTGATCTCTGGCGGGCCGGGAACTGGTAAGACCACCACCGTGGCGAAACTGCTTGCCGCATTGATTCACATGGCGGGAAGCCAAAAATGCCGTATCCAGCTTGCGGCCCCCACCGGGAAAGCGGCGGCGCGCCTCACGGAATCGCTTGGTGGCGCCTTGCAAAAGCTGCCGTTGAGCGACGACCAGCATGCGCGATTCCCGAGTGAGGCGAGCACGCTGCATCGCTTGCTGGGGGCGCAACCGGGCAGCCAGCGGTTGCGTTATCATGCCAATAATCCGCTGCATCTGGATGTGCTGGTGGTGGATGAAGCTTCAATGATCGACCTGACAATGATGTCGCGTTTAATCGATGCGCTGCCGTCTCATGCCCGGGTCATTTTCCTGGGCGACCGTGACCAGCTTGCCTCGGTAGAGGCGGGGGCTGTGCTCGGCGATATTTGTACCTATGCAAGCGTGGGTTATACCGCCGGGCGTGCGCAGGAACTGGCGCGAATAACGGGTTGCCGTATCGACGGTAATAACGATCCCGTCGCAGGTGCGCTCAGGGACAGTCTTTGCCTGCTGCAAAAAAGTTACCGTTTTGGCAGTGATTCAGGTATCGGCCAGCTTGCTGCGGCGGTGAACCGGGGCGATCGTGGGGCTATCCGAACGGTCTTTGACGGGCGCTTTAGTGATATTGAGAATAAGCGGCTGCAAACCGGCGACGAATATCTGGCCATGCTTAATGACGCCTGGCAGGGCTACCAACATTTCCTGGCCTGTTTAAAACGTCAGGATACGCCGGAGGAGGTCATTGCCGCATTCGGTGAATATCAACTGCTGTGCGCGTTACGTGAAGGTCCATTTGGCGTGACGGGGCTGAATGAGCGGCTGGAGCAGGTGCTGGTGCAAAAACGCCAGATTGTGCGCCAACCACATACGCGCTGGTATGAAGGGCGCCCCGTCATGATTTCCCGCAATGACAGCGCGCTGGGGCTGTTCAATGGTGACATCGGCATCGCACTCGATCGTGGCAATGGGCTACGCGTCTGGTTTCAGATGCCGGATGGCAGCGTAAAATCAGTGCAGCCAAGCCGCTTGCCAGAGCATGAAACGACGTGGGCGATGACGGTGCATAAATCGCAGGGTTCAGAGTTTGACCACGCCGCGCTGATTCTGCCTGCGCAGCTGTCGCCTGTGGTCACGCGTGAACTGGTTTATACCGCCATTACGCGCGCTCGCAGCCGTCTTTCAGTGTACGCAGACGACAGGGTGCTGGCCCAGGCTGTCACCACCCGCACGGAACGTCGTAGCGGGTTAAGTGCCATTTTCGAAGCCCAGTAATGGCCTGCGGGATTAACCCAAATCAGCCATCAACACTTTTGAGCGACGCTGGTAGTTATACATCTCTTTTTTGCTTTCAGGCAGCGAGTCGATATCGACTGGTGTAAACCCGCGCTCCTGGAACCAGTGAATGCTCCGTGTCGTCAGGACAAAGAGTTTGCTTAACCCGTTTTGGCGCGCCTGTGCGGCAATGCGTTCCAGCAAGACCTCTCCACGAGACGAACTGCGATAGTCGGGGTGGACTGCGACGCAGGCCATTTCGCCGATTTTCTCTTCAGGGAAAGGATAAAGCGCCGCGCAGGCGATGGTCAGGTTATCGCGCTGGATGATAGTGAATTTATCGATTTCCATCTCCAGTTGCTCACGCGAGCGGCGCACCAGAATTCCCTGCTGTTCCAGAGGACGAATCAGCTCGAGAATACCGCCAATATCATTGATGGTGGCCCGACGAATTTGCTCGGCACTCTCCATGACAATCTGCGTACCGATCCCATCGCGAGAGAACAACTCTTGCAACAACGCCCCGTCTTCCTGATAGCTGATCAGATGGCTGCGCCGTACGCCGCTGCGGCAGGCCTTCACCGCGCCACGCAGAAAACGCACGGTGCCGGAGTGATAGTCGCCTTGTGCTTCCAGCGTTTCGACCCGCGCTTGCGCTTCGTTGGGGAACAGTTCAGAAACAATATTTCCCTGCTCATCAAATACGCCCTGCGACGAGCAAAAACCAATCATCTTCTCGGCTTTCAGTTTGATTGCCAGCTGTGTGGCGACCTCTTCCGACGTCAGGTTAAAGCTTTCGCCCGTCACGGAGACGGCAACCGGCCCCATCAACACTATCGCGCCGTTATCCAACTGACGATGGATGGCTTCTTCATCTATGCGCCGGATACGGCCACTGTGGCAATAGTCCACGCCGTCGTCCACGCCTAAAGGCTGCGAAATAATAAAGTTACCGCTGACCACGTTGATATGGGCACCCTGTAATGGGGTGTTATTTAAGCTCATCGACAGGCGGGCCGTGATATCCAGTTGTAAAAGCCCGGCAGCCTGTTTCACCAGCTCCAGCGTTTTGGCATCGGTGACGCGTGTATGTTTATGATAAATCGGCTCGTGATGATGGGCCGCCAGATTCGCGTCGATTTGTGGGCGTGCGCCGTATACGACGACCAGACGAATGCCAAGGCTATGCAGCAGGCCGATGTCATTGACAATGCTGGAAAAGTTTTCGTGTTCAATGGCTTCGCCACCCAACATGATGACAAACGTCTTTCCCCGATGGGCATTGATGTAGGGAACAGAATGGCGAAATCCCTGGACCAGTTCGGTTCTGCGTTCCTTTACCACGGCAAACCCTCAGTGAATGTTTATTCGTATTTTGTGTATTTTTATTCGATTATTGCCGCGGGTGCAAGTCCCAATTTTTATCAAACCCCATAAATTTATAAGCAACCGGTGCGTTACCCTATGATTGTTTACCCTTTTGTTGGTGACAGTTTATGCGTCATTCGTTAAAGTTTTCGGTCAATTTGGACGTTTAGTATCATTCAGTGATTTATTGCTCGGGAGAAGCATGTCGGGATCCAATTCAGCATTAAGCCGTCGCCGCTTCTTAAAAGGGGCAGGGGCGATGTGGTTGCTTAGCGTCAGCCAGATAAGTTTCGCCGCCGTCAGTCAGGTGGTGGCGGTGCGTGTCTGGCCGTCATCGACCTATACGCGCGTCACGGTTGAATCCAACCAGGTGCTGAAATATAAACAGTTTGCCCTCAGTAACCCCGAGCGTGTTGTGGTGGATATTGAAGGCGTGAACCTGAACTCGGTCCTGAAGGGGATGGGCGCGCAAATCCGTGGCGATGATCCTTTTATCAAATCGGCCCGTGTGGGGCAGTTTGATCCGCAAACCGTGCGTATGGTGTTTGAGCTGAAGCAAAACGTTAAGCCGCAGCTGTTTGCGCTGGCACCCGTTGCGTCATTTAAAGAGCGTCTGGTGATGGATCTCTACCCGGCGAATGCGACCGATATTCAGGATCCGTTGCTGGCGTTGCTGGAAGATTACAATAAAGGCGATCTTGAAAAGCAGGTGCCGCCAGCGCAAAGCGGGCCGAAGCCCGGGAAGGCAGGGCGAGATCGTCCGATTGTGATCATGCTGGATCCGGGACATGGCGGAGAAGATTCCGGTGCGGTGGGCAAATATCACACCCGCGAGAAAGACGTGGTCCTGCAAATTGGCCGTCGCCTGAAAGCGTTAATCGACAGAGAAGGCAACATGCGGGCCTATATGACGCGTAATGAAGATGTGTTTATTCCGCTCAAGGTTCGGGTGGCGAAGGCACAGAAACAGCGCGCAGACCTCTTTGTCTCAATTCACGCCGATGCCTTTACCAGCCGACAGCCGAGCGGCTCGTCGGTGTTTGCCCTGTCAACGAAAGGTGCAACCAGTACCGCCGCGAGACTGCTGGCCGATTCACAAAACGCCTCTGACCTTATCGGTGGGGTAGGCAAGAGCGGCGATCGCTATGTGGACCACACTATGTTTGACATGGTGCAGTCGCTCACCATTACTGACAGCCTGAAATTTGGTAAAGCGGTGCTGGGCAAACTGGGCCGCGTGAATAAGCTGCATAAAAACAGCGTGGAGCAGGCCGGGTTTGCGGTGCTCAAAGCGCCTGATATTCCGTCGATCCTGGTCGAAACAGCATTCATCAGTAACGTAGAAGAGGAGCGAAAGCTCAAAACGGCAAAATTCCAGCAGGAAGTGGCAGAATCTATTCTGGCGGGGATAAAAGCGTATTTCTCAGATGGGGCGACGTTAGCCAGACTGGGATAATGATGTTTGCCGGGTTGTTACCCGGCAAAACCATAAACTGCAGATACAAAAAAACACCCAAAAGGGTGTCTGATGTTTTCGAAGAATTGGTTGCGGGGGCCGGATTTGAACCGACGACCTTCGGGTTATGAGCCCGACGAGCTACCAGGCTGCTCCACCCCGCGTCCGTCTTTCTTCGTGGTATTTCAATTCATCTCTGCGTTGGCTTAGTAAAGCTTCGCTGTGAATCGAACTACGTTGTCGAAATCTCTACTCATGCAGAAACTTCTTTATCAAATTTGATTGGTTGCGGGGGCCGGATTTGAACCGACGACCTTCGGGTTATGAGCCCGACGAGCTACCAGGCTGCTCCACCCCGCGTCCGTCTTTCTTCGTGGTATTTCAATTCACCTCTGCAATGGCTTAGCAAAACCCTGCTGTGAATCAAACTACTGCGTAGAAATTTCTACCTCATCAAATTTTAATTGGTTGCGGGGGCCGGATTTGAACCGACGACCTTCGGGTTATGAGCCCGACGAGCTACCAGGCTGCTCCACCCCGCGTCCGTGGATGCGCACTATACTCGGATGACTTTTTGATGCAACCCTTTTTCTTCGATTTCATCACATTAGTATGTAAATTGAACGACTTCGCCTTTTGTGGTCTATTTTTTATGCAATACAGCCCCTGAAGGGCGTGATCACATTCCTTTAGCCCTGGCGGTTTGTTATCTTCATTATGCAGACTAAGGGCAACTTAAAGACGAGATATAATGAAAGGACGTTGGGCAAAGTATCTGATGACAGGCGCCATGGTAGCGATTCTTGCGGCCTGTTCCTCAAAACCGACCGATCGCGGTCAGCAGTATAAAGACGGGAAGTTCACCCAGCCTTTCTCACTCGTAAATCAACCTGAGGCCGTGGGCGCGCCAATCAATGCCGGTGACTTTGCTGAGCAGGTAAATCAGATTCGCACCAGCTCTCCACGTTTATATGGTTCGCAGAACAGCGTTTATAACGCCGTGCAGGACTGGTTACGTGCCGGGGGCGATACGCGTACGATGCGTCAGTACGGGATTGATGCCTGGCAAATGGAAGGCGCCGATAACTATGGCAACGTTCAGTTCACGGGCTACTACACACCGGTAATCCAGGCTCGCCATACCCGTCAGGGTGAATTCCAGTATCCTATCTATCGCATGCCGCCCAAACGAGGGCGTCTGCCATCGCGTGCAGAGATCTACGCCGGCGCGCTGAATGAAAACTACATCCTTGCGTACAGCAACTCCTTAATGGACAACTTCATTATGGATGTACAGGGAAGTGGCTACATCGATTTTGGCGATGGCACACCGCTGAACTTCTTTAGTTACTCCGGGAAGAACGGTCACGCCTACCGAAGCATCGGTAAAGTGCTGATCGACAGAGGGGAAGTGAAGAAAGAAGATATGTCGATGCAGGCGATTCGTGAATGGGGCGAAAAGCACAGCGAAGCGGAAGTGCGTGAACTGCTGGAGCAGAATCCTTCGTTCGTCTTCTTTAAGCCGCAAAACTTTGCGCCCGTGAAAGGTGCCAGTGCCGTGCCGTTGATCGGCCGGGCGTCCGTCGCCTCCGATCGTTCTATTATACCTGCGGGCACGACGCTGCTGGCTGAAGTGCCGCTTCTGGATAATAACGGTAAATTCAGCGGTCAGTATGAGCTGCGTCTGATGGTGGCGCTGGATGTGGGTGGCGCAATTAAAGGCCAGCACTTCGATATTTATCAGGGTATCGGCCCTGAAGCCGGGCATCGTGCCGGGTGGTATAACCACTACGGACGTGTCTGGGTGCTCAAGCCCGCAGCCAGTGCAGGTAACGTCTTCAGCGGCTGAGTGTGGTAATATCGTACACATTGCTATCACCCCTCTCCCGTCAGGAGGGGGGGCGGGTGAGGGGATTCCCTCACCCTTTTTAATTTTGAGGTTATATGTCTGTAATCATCAGCGATGCCTGGCGCCAGCGTTTTGGCGGCACGGCACGTTTATACGGTGAAAAAGCCCTGCAGCTCTTTGCTGAGGCGCATATCTGCGTGGTCGGCATTGGCGGCGTGGGCTCATGGGCGGCAGAAGCGCTGGCCCGTACGGGGATTGGCGCCATTACATTAATTGATATGGATGATGTTTGCGTCACCAACACCAACCGACAAATCCACGCTTTACGCGATACGGTCGGGCTGGCGAAATCGGACGTGATGGCAGAACGTATTCGTCTGATCAATCCAGAGTGTCGCGTCACGGTCATTGATGACTTCGTAACGGCGGACAATGTGGCGCAATATATGGGCGCGGGCTACAGCTACGTGATCGATGCCATTGACAGTGTCCGGCCAAAAGCCGCGCTGATTGCCTGGTGCCGCCGCAATAAGATCCCGTTGGTGACGACGGGCGGTGCGGGAGGACAAATCGATCCAACGCAAATTCAGGTCGCCGATCTGGCGAAGACTATTCAGGATCCGTTAGCGGCTAAACTGCGTGAAAGGTTGAAAAGCGATTTTAACGTGGTGAAAAACAGCAAAGGAAAGCTGGGCGTGGATTGCGTTTTCTCGACCGAAGCACTGGTCTATCCGCAGGCTGATGGATCCGTGTGTGCAATGAAAAGCACCGCAGAAGGGCCAAAGCGGATGGATTGCGCATCCGGATTTGGGGCGGCCACCATGGTTACCGCCTCCTTTGGATTTGTGGCGGTGTCGCACGCCCTGAAGAAGATGATGGCGAAAGCCAGCCGTCAGGCCTGAACCTGACGTGCCGCGTCCAGCACCGCTTCGCTGAGCGCGGCAAGCCCCTGGCTGCGCGAGGCGCTCAGTTGACCGCGTAAGCCCAGCTCATCGAACAGTGCCAGAGGATCCCCGCTAAGCAGTGCGTCGGCGCGTTTCCCTTCAATGGCCGTTAATAAGACGGCCAGTAATCCGCGCACGATACGTCCTTCGCTATCGCCAAAGAAATGTAAGGTCTCATCCTGAAGGGTATAACCGAGCCAGACACGATTCTCACAGCCGGGAACCTCGTGGGCTTGGGCTTTAAGATCGTCCGACAAAGGCGGTAATTGCTTACCCAGCAAAATCAGCTGACGATATTTATCTTCCCACTGCGTCAGCGGAAGGAAGCGTTGTCGGAGGGTGTCTTCTGTGATCACGCTTCCGAACGGATGTCCGGCTAAAGAAGGGCTCGTCATTAATCCACCAGAATTTCAAGGGCACGATCGACGGCAGCCACAAGGGCATCCACGTCGTTTTGCGTATTGTAGGGAGCGAAAGAGGCACGAAGCGTACCTTTCACGCCGAGCGCAGCCAGCAGAGGTTGTGCGCAGTGTTGGCCGGCACGCAAAGCAATACCGTAACCTGCCAGTAAGGTCACCATATCGCTGTGATGCACGCCTTCGAAGTCGAACGCCAGCAGGCTGGAGTCCTGCACGCGAAAAGAGCGGAACCCCGGGCGTTGTTTCAGGGCCTCTTCGGCAAGCGTTGCCAGCCCGCGGCTCCAGCTTTCAGCCTGTATAATGTCGATATCCGCGAGCCACTCCAGCGCCGCGCTGAGCCCAATCACCCCGGCGACATTTGGCGTGCCGGCTTCCAGGCGATACGGAATCTCCTGTGTGGTAAATCCGTCGAAGGTGACCTCTGCGATCATCTTGCCACCGCCGAGCCATGGCGTCATTTGCGCCAGCAGTTCCGCTTTCCCGTACAATGCACCAATGCCGGTGGGGCCATAAAGCTTATGTCCTGAGAAGGCATAGAAATCAATATCCAGCTTTTGCACATCCGCCGGGAAATGGACCACCCCCTGAGCGCCGTCCACCATGATCACCATGTCATTGGCATGGGCAATCTCAATGGCGCGCACCAGATCCGGGCACCCTCCCGTTACGTTGGACATCTGACCGATCGCCAGAATGCGGCTTCGCGGGGTAATTATCGCCTCCAGGCGTGATACGTCCGGAAGACGGTCTGCCCCTAACGGCAGCTTAACGATGCGTGCGCCGGTCTGCTCCGCTACCATCAGCCAGGGGACCAGGTTGGCATGATGTTCTGCCTCGCTCACGATAATTTCATCGCCCGCTTTAAGTCGGGGGCGCGCATAACACTGCGCGACCATATTGATCGCTTCAGTGGTGCCGCGGGTCCAGACAATATTTTTACCGCTCGGAGCATTCAGTAACGCGGCGACCTGATCGCGTGCCGCTTCATAACGTGCCGTTAAGCGCTGGGCTTCCACAAACTGGCTCCGGTGGACGTTACCGGCGCTCAGGCTATAAAACTGCTGCGTTGCCGCGATAACCGCCTGTGGTTTAAGCGCCGTAGCTGCGCTGTCGAGATAAATGCCGGCATCGGCCAGAGCAGGAAATTGCGCGCGAAAATGTGCGGGGCTGAAAGCGTTCATGGGATTCCTCATATCAATAGAGAGATCGTCGCGCAAATTTGGCAACAGGGCAAGGTCATTGATCTCTATCAGATTCGTCTGTTTATCCTGGCAAGCTCAAAAAAGCAGGTTATGCTGAATAGTGTCAGGCGAATGTTTTAGCCTGTTTTAAATCAAGGTTTGAATAGCATTAATTGCTAAAGGAGAAAAACTCATGAAGAAGACTGCCGCAATCATTTCCGCCTGTATGTTGACCTTTGCCCTGAGCGCCTGTTCCGGATCGAACTACGTTATGCATACGAACGATGGTCGCTCCATCGTGTCTGACGGGAAACCACAGACTGACAATGACACCGGGATGATCTCGTATAAAGACGCAAATGGTAACAAGCAGCAGATCAACCGCTCAGATGTCAAAGAGATGGTGGAATTGAATAAGTAATAAATTGACGACAAAAAAAAGCACCGCAAGTTGGCGGTGCTACATTAATCACTATGGACAGACAGGGTAAATGTACAGGAAGTGAAAAATTGGTAGCGTTGCTACCGTGGTCTGAATCGCAGACCAATTGCAAACACAACAACACAACATCACAACCGTAAGCCAAAAGCCCTTCAGAACACGCATTCCAAAAAACTTTTCGTTCCGGCTCAGGAAGTGCCGCCACTATAGGTATTTGCTGGTAGTTCCTCAACGGACAAATTATAATAGCTCAGATAAAAAAAACTAATAGGTTAAACATTGTTTCCTGTTTGTTAAATGCCCTTAACATCTAAGTCTTATAACCATGTCGAAGCGATTACCCCCCCTAAATGCATTACGTGTTTTTGATGCCGCAGCACGGCACTTAAGCTTCACTCGCGCAGCCGATGAGCTTTTTGTGACGCAGGCCGCAGTAAGTCATCAAATCAAGTCACTGGAGGATTTCCTGGGGCTTAAGCTGTTCCGTCGTCGCAACCGTTCTTTGCTTTTAACGGAAGAAGGACAGAGCTATTTTCAGGATATTAAAGACATTTTTTCCCAGCTCACCGAGGCGACGCGAAAACTCCAGGCGCGAAGTGCAAAAGGTGCACTGACTGTCAGTTTATTACCCAGTTTCGCCATTCACTGGCTGGTGCCAAGACTCTCAAGCTTTAACTCAGCTTATCCGGGAATTGATGTCAGAATTCAGGCCGTGGACCGTCAGGAAGACAAGCTGGCGGATGATGTCGATGTGGCGATTTTTTACGGTCGTGGCAACTGGCCAGGCTTGCGCGTAGAAAAATTATACGCAGAATATTTACTGCCGGTGTGCTCGCCCTTGTTGCTGACCGGCGACAAAGCGTTGAAAACACCTGCGGATTTGGCGCAACATACGCTATTACATGATGCATCTCGCCGTGACTGGCAAACTTATACCCGCCAATTAGGTCTTAATCATATAAATGTGCAGCATGGCCCCATCTTTAGCCATAGCGCGATGGTGTTACAGGCTGCAATACACGGGCAAGGCGTGGCGTTGGCGAACAACGTGATGGCGCAGTCCGAAATTGAGGCGGGCCGTCTGGTTTGCCCATTTAATGATGTCCTGGTCAGCAAGAATGCATTTTATCTGGTTTGTCATGACAGTCAGGCAGAACTGGGTAAAATAGCCGCCTTCCGGCAGTGGATACTGTCCAAAGCGGCAAACGAGCAAGAAAAATTCCGCTTCAGGTACGAGCAATAACGTCTTTGCGTGCAGGGCACGCATAACTTTAGGAAAGAAACATGACCAGCCGTTTCATGCTGATTTTTGCCGCAGTCAGTGGCTTTATATTTGTCGCGTTAGGCGCCTTTGGTTCACACGTCTTAAGCAAGACGCTGGGCGCGGTTGAGATGGGCTGGATCCAGACCGGCCTTGAATATCAGGCGTTCCATACGCTGGCCATCTTTGGCCTGGCAGTCGCGATGCAGCGACGTATTAGTATTTGGTTCTACTGGAGCAGCGTTTTTCTTGCTCTGGGAACGGTGCTTTTCAGCGGCAGTTTATACTGCCTGGCACTGTCACATCTGCGCCTGTGGGCGTTTGTTACACCGGTCGGTGGCGTAAGCTTCCTGGCCGGTTGGGTATTGATGTTTGTCGGAGCTATCCGTCTGAAACGCAAAGGCGTTGTTCATGAATAAGGTTGTTTTATATTGTCGTCCGGGGTTTGAGAAAGAGTGCGCCGCGGAAATTACAGACAAAGCGGCGAAACGCGACGTCTTTGGTTTTGCACGCGTGAAAGAGAACGCGGGCTATGTGGTCTTCGAGTGCTATCAGCCTGAGGACGCCGATAAACTGGTGCGTGAGTTACCGTTCACTACGCTGATTTTTGCGCGTCAGATGTTTGTTGCCGGAGAACTGCTTAAGGATCTTCCCCCGGAAGATCGCATCACGCCGATTGTGGGCATGCTGCAGGGTGTGGTGGAGAAAGGGGGCGACCTGCGCGTTGAGGTGGCAGACACCAACGAAAGCAAAGAGCTGATGAAGTTCTGCCGCAAATTTACCGTGCCGTTGCGTGCAGCGTTACGTGAAGCGGGTGTGCTGACAAACTACGAAACGCCGAAGCGTCCGGTTGTGCATATCTTCTTTATTGCCCCTGGCTGCTGCTATACCGGTTACTCGTATACCAACAACAACTCACCTTTCTTTATGGGGATTCCGCGTTTGAGATTCCCTTCTGATGCGCCGAGCCGCTCAACGCTGAAACTGGAAGAGGCCTTCCATGTTTTTATTCCTGCCGATGAGTGGGATGAACGTCTGGCAAACGGGATGCACGCGGTTGATTTAGGTGCGTGTCCGGGTGGCTGGACCTATCAGCTGGTAAAACGCAACATGTGGGTTGCATCTGTTGATAACGGGCCGATGGCGCAAAGCCTGATGGATACCGGACAGGTGACCTGGCTGCGTGAAGATGGCTTCCGCTATCGTCCTTCGCGCAATAACATCACCTGGATGGTGTGCGACATGGTTGAGAAACCCGCCAAAGTGGCGGCCTTGATGGCGACCTGGCTGGAAAACGGCTGGTGCCGTGAAACCATTTTTAACCTCAAGTTGCCGATGAAAAAACGCTACGAAGAGGTTTCGCAGAACCTGGCGTATATTCAGGAACGTATGGACGCGAACGGCATTAACGTGGTCATCCAGGCACGCCAGCTCTATCACGATCGAGAAGAAGTGACGGTGCACGTCCGTCGCTGGTGGGCCGCCGTGGGTGGTCGTCGCGACGAGCGATAATCTCGTGTTCTGCCCGGTCAGCATCACTGCTCCGGGCAGAACGTCGTGTTCCTGCTTAGCGTTCTAATCTTAACTGCTGTAAATTCCCGTCCAGCTGTAAATCCGTCTGTAGCCTTGCCACATCCCGGCAGATAAACGCCATCTCTTTATGCGCCTCCAGCTTTTTGCGCCATTTTTCCGGCACCTCATCCAGTCGGGCATAGATGCCCTCCAGATGCTGAAAATCCGCAAGCAATTGTGCGGCACTTTTCGGCCCGATACCGACCACGCCTGGAATTTTAGAACTGCTAATACCGGCCAGCCCCCAATAGTCGGGAAGTTGCTGCGGTGAAACGCCAAACTCACGGGCGATGAATGGCGCGTCAAGCCAGCGTTTCTGGAAATAATCGCGAATCCGGATCGTCGGTGACAGGAGCTGGCAGTAGCCTTTGTCGGTCGAGACGATCGTCGCCTGATGGCCAGCCCCGGCGACTTTAATCGCCAGCGTCGCCGCCAGATCGTCCGCTTCATTGCCATGCGCTCCCCAGCATGGAACGCCGCGCTGCTCAAAAGCATGGCGGATTGCGGGCATTTCGGCATGCAGATCGTCCGGCATCGGCGCACGGCCCGCTTTATAGTCGGGCAGGCGCTGGTGACGCCAGCCGGTATTGCGCGCTTCATCATCGAACACGGCCACGACGTGGGTCGGTTCGCTATGACGTATCAGCTGTTCCAGGGCGTGCAGACACGTGTCTTTGCACGGTGTGCCCTGGACTGCGTGGATACGGCGAATCAAATTGAGCGCGTCGACAATGAGCAAATGAACAGCCACAGATAATCTCCCTTCTGTTAATGCAGAAAGGGTAACACTGTCAGCAGGATGAAACTACGAGAGGCGGGTTAATCAGGAAGAAGCCTCGCAAAACGAGGCTTCCTGTAGAGATTAATCGCAGGTGACAATCTTCATGGCCAGGCCACCGCGCGAGGTTTCGCGGTATTTGGCATTCATGTCTTTCCCTGTTTCGTACATGGTTTCGATGACTTTATCGAGGCAGACACGAGGCTCACTGGTCCGGCGTAACGCCATACGTGCGGCGTTGACTGCTTTTACAGACGCAATCGCATTTCGTTCGATACACGGCACCTGCACTTGTCCGGCAACCGGGTCGCAGGTCAGTCCGAGGTTATGTTCCATGCCGATTTCAGCTGCGATGCAGACCTGTGTTGGGCTACCGCCAAGCAACTCGGCAAGGCCCGCCGCGGCCATAGAACATGCCACGCCCACTTCACCCTGGCAGCCCACTTCTGCGCCAGAGATAGAGGCATTCATCTTGTACAGTGAACCAATGGCACTGGTCACCAGCATATAGCGCGCCAGGGAGTTCGCATTGACTTCACGGATAAACTTGTCGTAGTAGGCCAGCACTGCCGGGACAATCCCGCAGGCACCGTTGGTTGGCGCGGTCACGACACGACCACCGGCAGCGTTCTCTTCGTTAACCGCCAGGGCGAACATGTTAATCCAGTCCACAACCGCCATGGGATCGGTCGTCGTTTTATCTGCGCTCACCAGCATACGTCGCAGCGCAGCCGCACGGCGAGGCACGCGCAATTTACCCGGCAGAACGCCTTCGGTGGTGATACCGCGTTCAATTCCGCCGCGCATCACATCCCAGACGTTTTTAAAGTGCTGTTCCAGCTCTTCTTTAGTGTGCAGCGCCAGTTCGTTCTTCATCATCAGGCCGGAAAGAGAAAGCCCCGTTTCCTGGCAATGACGCTGTAAATCGGCCGCATTTTTATACGGGTAAGGCACCACAACCGTAGAATTATCCGGTTGCCCGAAATGGTCTTCATCGACAATAAAACCGCCGCCGATGGAGTAATAAGTTTGGCTATACATGGCCTGCTCGCCTGCCAGCGCGGTAATGCGCATACCGTTTTCGTGCAGGGAGAGATTGTCGGCATGGAAATTCATGCACTTATCAACCGGGAACTCGACTTCATGGTCACCGTTTGCCAGAAGCAAACGACCGTGCGTGTTGACGTCCTGGATGAAGCCGGGGATAGCGTCAATATCGACGGTATCCGGCAGGTTTCCTGCCAGCCCCATAATGATGGCGATGTCCGTATGGTGGCCCTTGCCCGTCAGGGAAAGCGACCCGTAAACATCAACAACCACGCGGGTTACGTCGTGCAAAATGCCGCGTGCAATCAAGTCATCCGTGAATTGTTTACCGGCTTTCATCGGTCCGACAGTATGAGAGCTGGAAGGTCCAATACCGATTTTGAAGATATCGAATACGCTAATCATGATGCGTCCATGGCTATCAGTCAGAGAGGAGAAGTGCGCAGCCCGAAGGCTGCGCAAGGAGTATTAGCTGAACAGAGAGAAGGAGATCGCGGAGATGGCAATCAGACCCATAATCACAACGAAGACATTGCTGACATGGCCGCTGTATTTGCGCATCGCAGGCACTTTCTGAATCGCGTACATCGGCATCAGGAAGAGGATCATCGCGATAATCGGGCCGCCCAGGGTTTCGATCATGCCGAGAATGCTCGGGTTCATGGTCGCAACAGCCCAGGTGGTCACCAGCATGAATAGTGCCGTGATTTTGTTCAGACGGTTGATTTCGATGCTCTTACCTTTACCGCGCAGGGATTTGATCACCATGCCGTTAAAGCCTTCACGTGCGCCCAGATAGTGGCCCAGGAAGGATTTGGTGATCGCAATCATCGCAATGATTGGGGCCATCCAGGCGATAACCGGTGCGTTAAAGTGGTTCGCCAGGTAAGAAAGAATCGAGATGTTCTGCGCTTTTGCCTCGGCAAGGTCGGCCGGGGAGAGGCTCAGTACACAGCTGAAGACGAAGAACATCACGGTGATTACCATCATGATGTGCGCGCGAGCCAGAATGCTGGAGCATTTCTTCTCTGCACCCTGACCATATTCTTCACGTTTCGCCACGGCGAAAGAGGAGATGATAGGAGAGTGGTTGAAGGAGAAGACCATGACCGGAATGGCCAGCCACAGGGTCATCCACAGGCCGTTGCCGGTGGCAGACGCGCTGCTCAGGGACAGGGTTTCCAGCGCAGCACCGTTCCAGTTAGGAATCAGGTAGCAGGCCAGCACCATCAAAGCGATCACGAACGGGAACACCAGAACGCTCATCGCTTTAACAATCATCTGCTCGCCGAAACGAACGATCGTCATCATACCGACGATCAGAATCAGAGACAGAATGGCGCGCGGTGGCGGCGTCATGTGCAGCTGGTGGGCCATGAAGCTTTCAACGGTGTTGGTGATAGCCACGCTATAAACCAACAGAATCGGGTAGATCGCGAAGAAGTAGAGCAGGGTAATCAGTTTACCTGCGCCAACACCAAAGTGTTCTTCAACAACTTCAGTGATGTCTTCGCCCGGGTTTTTGCCGGAAAGCACAAAACGGGTCAGACCGCGGTGTGCGAAGTAGGTCATTGGAAACGCAATGATGGCCATGATGATCAGCGGAATCAGACCGCCCACACCTGCGTTAATAGGAAGGAACAGTACACCAGCGCCGATTGCTGTGCCGTAAAGGCCAAGCATCCACATGGTATCCGTTTTACGCCATCCACTTCGTGATTTTGTCGAAGCAATGGTGCTGGTTTGAGTGCTTTCCATCTGTATCTCCTGGAGGAACAATTTGTCAGGCTTTTTAGTCAATTCCGATGAAAAAGGGCCTGACGGTAATATGAAATTCGTTCAATGACGGTTTTTTTATAATTTATGCCCGTAACTATTGGCGGGCGGAAAGATACATTCTAGTGATGAATGTATCAGTGATCCCGATCCCAAATGCAATAATCCACTTTTGATGTGGGCATTATTAGTCCAAAAAACTGTTAATAAAACGTCAAAGCGCATTTACGGGCGCGAAGGCTACCATTAACGAGATATGGCAGGATAGCTCAGCCATTGAGATACGGGAGATAGGCTGTAAAAAGTGTTGTTTTTAGTTTTTTCTGGCGAGTAATTTAGTTTAAGGCTGATAAATCACGGGTGAAAAATTGAGGTAATCGTTTGCGTATGGCGTGGAAATGTAAAAAGTATAAGTAATGCCTATGTTTTATCGATGAAAATAAAAAAACCGGGGCAGCCCCGGCTTTTTGACGATTCAGAGCATTATGCTGTTAAGCACAAATCTCGTAACAAGGGATATAGGCAGAGCCTGGCAACTTCATACGGTGTTGAGCCACAAAGCCCTGCAGCAGGTCATCCATACGGCGCATCATATCGCTGTCGCCGTGGATCTTATAGGGACCAAACTCTTCTATCGCCCGAATCCCGACCTCTTTCACGTTACCGGCAACGATGCCCGAGAACGCCCGACGCAGGTCGGCAGCCAATACTTCGACAGGTTGATCGGGGTAGAGTTTAAGATTCGCCATGTTTTCGTGCGAGGGCTCGAACGGCATTTGCAGATCCGGTGCAATGCGAATAGACCAGTTGAAGCTATACGCATCCCCGGTATCGCGGCGGTTTTCTTTCACCAGCGGCATCGCTTTTTTCATCTGACGTGCCACCTCGGCGGCATCATCAATAATGATGCGGTAGTGCGTACGGGCACCTTCACCCAGCGTATGAACAATAAATTCGTCCAGCACGCGGAAATAATCAGCACTCTCTTTTGGACCGGTGAGAATCAGCGGCAAGACCTGATTTTTGTTCGCCGGATTCATCAATATGCCCAGCAGATACAGCAGCTCTTCTGCCGTGCCGACCCCACCCGGGAAGATGATGATCCCGTGGGCAATGCGCACGAAGGCCTCCAGGCGTTTCTCGATATCCGGCATGATGATCAGTTCGTTCACCAGCGGGTTAGGTGGCTCAGCCGCAATGATGGACGGTTCGGTCATCCCGATAAAACGGCCTTCTTTATACCGTTGCTGGGCGTGGCCGACCGCGGCACCTTTCATCGGTGCTTCCATCGCGCCTGGACCGCAGCCGGTGCAGATGTTCAGCTCACGTAAGCCAAGCTGCGTACCCACGCGGCGCGCATACAGATATTCGGTTTCATTAATGGAGTGACCGCCCCAGCAGACGACCATATTCGGTGCTTCCCCCACGTGCAGCGCACGGGCATTACGCAGAATGGAGAACACCAGGTTGGTCATGTGCACGGAACTTTCCAGATTCAGGTGCTGGAAACGTCCGGCATTATGAATCTGACCGTTAACAAAGAGGATGTCGCGCAGGACCGCGAAAAGGTTGGCTTGCAAGGAGCGAATAATACGTCCATCGACAAAGGCGTCTTCCGGCGGATTGATCACTTCCAGCTTCACGCCGCGTTCGCGACGCAATACGTTAATGTCGAAGCTTTCAAAGCGGGACAGCAACTCTTTGCTGTTATCAGTCAAGCTTCCGGAGTTCAGAACAGCCAGTGAACAGTTGCGAAACAGTTGATAGAGGTCGCTGCTGGCGGTGCGCTTAAGCATGTCCACTTCCAGCTGCGACAACATATCCATTGAGCCTAACGGGCTAATATGTGTAATCAAGTAAGCTCCTTATGGGACGAAGATCGTCTTTCCCTGATGATTACAATAGCCCTGGCTTATGACGTTTCACAACTATAAGCGCGGAATACCGTGCGCATAATGTGAAAAAAGTAGGCTTATTGACGAACCAGACGTCCGGTTGCAGGGACAAAGTCGGTATTGGTTCGCCACGGATTGATATCCAGCCCGCCACGACGGGTGTAGCGTGCATAGACGCTCAGCGTTTCCGGCTGGCAGAAACGCTGGATGTCATTGAAGATGCGCTCTACGCACTGCTCGTGAAATTCGTTGTGATGGCGGAATGAGACCATATAGCGCAGCAGCTTCTCCCGGTCGATCTTCGGGCCGCGATACTGAATCTGCACAGAGCCCCAGTCAGGCTGATGGGTGATCAAGCAGTTTGATTTCAATAAATGGCTCACCAGGGTCTCTTCCACCACTTTTCCACCGGCTGCATTTTCCAGGTATGCGGTGCTGAATTCGTAACTGTCGATATCGATCGCCTGATCGTCTATGCACGCGCCGTGAAAATGGGCGATGGGTTGACCTTCCAGTTCATGGAGCCGATAGAGCGCCACGGTTACCTTGCCCTGGGCGCAGGCGCTCAGATCGCGCTCCATCGTCCGCTGAACCTCTTCCCAGGAGTCGAATCGCGTCTGGTTGAAGCTATTGAGATAGAGCTTAAAGCTTTTGGATTCCACCAGATTCAGGCTGGCATAATCCAGCTCAACGTGGCCGACCGCCACCTGCGGCAAGCCGCGTGCATTCAGCCAGGAGAGCTCATAGAGCGTCCAGATATCGCCGCCGGTGAAGGGCAGGGCGTTGGCGCGCAGCCCGAGCGGATCGCGGTTCAGGCTGCGCGGGACACCTTGCAGCAGGCTGGCATCATAGGTATCACGGTAATCGGTCGATTTGCCCAGCGTTAAACCCGTTAACGCCTGATGGTTTTCGTCAGTCATGTTTCATTGCCACTTTGCAGGTACACTATGGGCAGAGTTTATCCTGTCTTAGGTGAAGAGAGAAATCGGTGGATATTGAAACTGCAAATGCCCTGACGGCATTTACGACGCGTTACTGCGACGCATGGCATGAAACAAATGAGACCTGGCCGCAAAGCGAAGAGTTGTACGGTGTGCCGTCTCCGTGCATTGTGACCACGCTTGACGACCGTATTATCTGGCAACCTCAGCCCTTCACGGCCGGGCAAAATGTAAATGCGGTTGAACGCGCCATGGGCCTTGTGGTACAACCTGCCGTTCATGCGTTTTACACCACTCAGTTTGCCGGAGATATGCGCGCCCGTTTCGCGGTTGAAACGATGACGTTACTCCAGACCTGGAGCGAAGAGGATTTTCTCCGCGTGCAGGAAAACCTGATTGGACATCTGGTCACCCAAAAACGCCTGAAGCTCGCCCCGACGCTTTTTATCGCCACCCTCGACAGCGAACTGGATGTTATTTCAGTCTGTAATCTGAGTGGTGAAGTGATCAAAGAGACGATTGGCACCCGCAAACGCGATGTTCTCGCCCCTTCACTTGCGGAATTCCTCAACCAGCTTGAGCCTGTTCTGTAATCCATTGTGCTACAGCCTGTGTGAGAGATCTCTTACAAGCTCTGTGAGAGATCGCCGAAACAGTTAAGAATAATCTCGTACCCCGTATTTAATAATTCATTATTTTTTAACGGCTTAACCCCTAAATGGAGTGAGTTGTGCGTGTAAGCCTGGGCTATAAGGCTTACCGCATGGGTTGTAAGACGCGGCGGAATAGCGGATTCTATCCCCGTCGACAGGAAGCCGACACGAGAAACGAACATCAGGATGATGACGTTTCTTACTCAGGACTCGTCAGGATGGCGCTGCAGGAAAGGCTTCTGGATGAAGCGAACAGGATCACGCAGGACGCGTAAGGGACACCTCCAGGAAGGAGAAAGAGAGCCGCTCAGGATGAACGGTGGGTCAGGATGGCCAGGACGTTTCAGGATGAAACTATCATATCAGGATGATATGAGCAGGATGCACAAGGTCGACGGATGACCAGGTCTTAGGGCCACAGGAAAAGTTGTCACGGATGAGCAGGGAGCACGAATTGTAGCTGGAATGCTGCGAAACGAACCGGGAGCACTGTTTTTACAGTGCTCCCTTTTTTTATTTCTGCGCCCCGTAATGCTATGCTGCGCGCCGTTCAATTTATCAGTTGAGGTTGGTATGACGCATCACGATAGCGTTCGCGTGCAGTTGCACGCCATCGAAGCGGTATTGCGTAAACATCAGCTGTGGCAGGAGACAGCGCCGCAGCCCGCCGCGCTCGAAAGCACGCAGCCTTTTTGCCTGGATACGCTGGAGCCTTTCCAGTGGCTGCAATGGGTGTTAATTCCGCGTCTGCACGCGCTGCTGGAGGGGGGGCATCCGCTGCCGCACTCTTTTGCCGTCGCACCCTATTATGAAATGGCGCTGGAAGCGACACATCCCGCTCGCGAGGTCGTGCTGATTGAACTGCAAAGGCTCGATACCCTGTTTGGCGGGAAGGACGCATGACCATTGAGATCCTGTATCAGGACGAATGGTTAGTTGCCGTCAATAAACCGTCAGGCTGGCTGGTACATCGAAGCTGGCTCGATCGCGATGAAAAAGTGGTGGTCATGCAAACCGTGCGTGACCAAATCGGTCAGCATGTGTTTACCGTACATCGTCTGGACAGGCCCACTTCAGGCGTGTTGCTGATGGGGCTCTCCAGCGAAGCCGGGCGTTTGCTGTCTCAGCAGTTTGAACAACACCAGATCCACAAGCGTTACCACGCCATGGTTCGCGGCTGGTTGATGGATGAAGACACGCTTGATTACCCGCTGGTGGAAGAGCTGGATAAAATCGCCGATAAATTTGCGCGCGAAAATAAAGATCCGCAGCCTGCGGTGACGGATTATCGTGGCCTCGCGACGGTCGAGATGCCGGTTGCCACCAGTAAATTCCCCACTACACGCTACGGTCTGGTGGAGCTTGAGCCAAAAACGGGCCGTAAGCATCAGCTGCGCCGCCATCTTTCCCACCTTCGTCATCCTATCATTGGCGACAGCAAGCACGGCGATTTACGTCAGAACCGCAGTGCGGCAGAACATTTTGGCTGCAATCGCCTGATGTTACATGCGAGCCAGCTGAGTCTGACGCATCCTTTTACCGGTGAGCCGCTGGTTATCCGTGCGCCGTTTGATGATGTCTGGATGCAGGCGATGTCACAGTTTGGCTGGCTTGGGCAACTCCCCGAAAATGAAAGGGTTGAGTTTGCCGCAGGCAACGTTCAGGATGAACACCAATCGCAATAATGTAGGGAGCAAAGCATGGCTGAAGTTGGAATTTTTGTCGGTACAATGTACGGCAATTCGCTGCTGGTCGCAGAAGAGGCAGAGGCGATCCTGGCCGGGCTGGGCCATAAAGCCACGGTCTATGAAGATGCTGAACTGGCCGACTGGCTTAAGTATAAAGATCATTATGTACTGGTAGTGACCTCTACGACGGGGCAAGGCGATCTCCCCGACAGCATTGTTCCACTTTTCCAGGCAATCAAGGATCAGTTGGGCTTTCAGCCTGAAACTCGCTACGGCATTATTGCGCTGGGAGACAGTTCGTATACCCATTTCTGTGGCGGCGGTAAGCAGTTTGATGCGCTGCTTCAGGAGCAAGGTGCCCAGCGGATTGGCGACATGCTGCTGATTGACGCCGGTGAACATCCGGAACCCGAAAGCGAGTCCAATCCTTGGGTAGAACATTGGGCGACATTGCTTAAATAGGGCGACCCACTTTTCTCCCAGGTACGGAACGCTCCCCTTCTTTTTGAGCACGGCCTGGGTGAAAGGGCCTGCCCTTGTTGACCGGGTAAGACGCATAGCGTCGACGCCCGGCAGATCACGTCGCGGTATGAGAGCCAGCTCACTGCGGCAACGCAGTTAACGCCTCGCCACCTTCTGACCGCACTCACATTTATCCCCATTTTCGTGAAGCATCTTCCACTCCCTTAGGCTTATGCCATAAACAACCTCTCTCATGCCCTTCAATGTTGTGTTTTTGCACGGTGAGGGACAGAGGCACTCCTTCATATACTTTTCCCGTCAGTGACCGAAAAGGCAGAGCATGACTCTAAAACGGCATTAAGCCGTACTAAAACTGCCCAACACTCATCTCTCATTCTGATTACCCTACAGGTTGTGCCGTACAGAATGAACCAGGCTAAAAGCGATGATTCAGGAGTACAACAATGAGTACATTAAGCCACGCGGCGAGCAGCGCTGAGAAGCGCACCAACGCCCGCTACTGGATAGTGGTGATGCTGTTTATCGTCACGTCGTTCAACTATGGTGACCGCGCCACGCTGTCGATTGCCGGATCGGAAATGGCTAAAGATATCGGCCTGGATGCGGTCGGTATGGGCTATGTTTTTTCTGCTTTCTCATGGGCCTATGTTATCGGCCAAATTCCTGGCGGCTGGCTCCTGGACCGTTTCGGCTCTAAGCGCGTCTATTTCTGGTCAATCTTTATCTGGTCCCTGTTCACGCTGTTGCAGGGGTTTGTCGATGTCTTTAATGGCTTTGGCATCATCGTTGCGCTCTTCACGCTGCGCTTCCTGGTCGGCCTGGCAGAAGCCCCTTCCTTCCCCGGAAACAGCCGCATCGTCGCAGCCTGGTTCCCGGCGCAGGAGCGGGGAACCGCCGTCGCCATTTTCAACTCGGCACAATACTTCGCGACGGTCATTTTCGCGCCCATTATGGGCTGGCTGACGCATGAAGTGGGCTGGTCGCACGTCTTCTTCTTTATGGGCGGCCTTGGGATCATCATTAGCTTCGTCTGGCTGAAAGTGATCCACGAGCCTAACCAGCATCCCGGTGTCAATAAGAAAGAGCTTGAGTACATCGCCGAGGGCGGGGCGCTGATCAACATGGATCAGGCGGCCAAAAAAGAGAAAGTTCCGTTCAGCCAAAAATGGCAGCAGATCAAACAGCTCGTCGGCTCGCGAATGATGATCGGTATCTATCTGGGGCAGTATTGCATTAACGCCTTAACCTATTTCTTCATCACCTGGTTCCCGGTTTATCTGGTGCAGGCGCGCGGCATGTCGATACTAAAAGCCGGTTTTGTCGCCTCGCTTCCGGCGATCTGTGGTTTTATCGGTGGGGTGCTCGGCGGGGTCATTTCCGACTGGTTAATGCGTCGCACCGGATCGCTGAATATCGCTCGCAAGACGCCTATCGTGCTGGGAATGCTGCTCTCCATGACCATGGTGTTCTGTAACTATGTCAGTGCCGAGTGGATGATTATCGGCTTTATGGCAATGGCGTTCTTTGGCAAAGGCATCGGTGCGCTGGGCTGGGCGGTGATGGCAGATACCGCACCGAAGGAGATCAGCGGCTTGAGCGGCGGTCTGTTTAATATGTTCGGTAATATCTCCGGTATCGTCACCCCGATCGCCATTGGCTATATCGTCGGGACAACGGGTTCCTTTAACGGCGCGCTCATCTATGTCGGGATTCATGCACTGGTGGCGGTCCTGAGCTATCTGGTGCTGGTGGGGGATATCAAGCGTATCGAACTCAAACCTGTCGTGGAGCGTGGATGATGACGAGCCAATCGAGTCCGACAATTACCGATATGCAGGTCATTCCCGTTGCGGGTTATGACAGCATGTTGCTGAACATTGGCGGCGCCCATAACGCCTGTTTTACCCGAAATATCGTGGTGCTCACCGACAGTGCCGGCAATACCGGCGTCGGGGAAGCGCCCGGCGGCGACGTCATTCTTCAGACGCTGAAAGACGCCATTCCTGGGATCGTCGGCCAGGAAATTGCCCGTCTGAACAGCGTGGTGCAGCGCGTGCACAAAGGCAATCAGGCGGCTGATTTTGACACCTTTGGTCAAGGGGCCTGGACCTTCGAACTGCGGGTAAATGCGGTGGCGGCACTGGAGGCCGCACTGCTTGATTTGCTGGGTAAGGCGCTAAACGTACCGGTTTGTGAATTGCTGGGACCGGGGAAGCAACGCGATGCTGTGACCGTACTGGGCTATCTGTTTTATCTTGGCGATCGCCGCAAGACGGACCTGCCGTATCGGGAGAACACCCCGGGCAACCACGACTGGTATCATCTGCGTCATCAGGAAGCCCTGAGCCACGAGGCGGTGGTCCGTCTGGCAGAAGCAGCCCAGGATCGCTACGGGTTTAAAGATTTCAAGCTGAAAGGCGGCGTGCTGCCGGGCGAGCAGGAGATTGAGAGCGCGCGGGCATTAAAAAAACGCTTCCCGGACGCCCGAATCACCGTCGACCCTAACGGCGCGTGGCATCTCGATGAGGCTATCGCCCTGTGCAAAGGCCTTAACGATGTCCTGACCTATGCGGAAGATCCCTGTGGGGCAGAGCAGGGTTTCTCCGGTCGCGAAGTGATGGCGGAGTTTCGTCGGGCGACAGGTCTGCCCGTCGCGACCAATATGATTGCGACTAACTGGCGTGAAATGGGCCATGCGGTAATGCTCAACGCAGTCGATATTCCGCTGGCCGATCCGCATTTCTGGACCCTTTCTGGCGCGGTTCGCGTGGCGCAATTGTGCGACGACTGGGGTTTGACGTGGGGCTGCCACTCAAATAATCACTTCGATATTTCCCTCGCCATGTTTACCCATGTCGGGGCCGCGGTGCCAGGAACGCCAACCGCGATAGATACGCACTGGATCTGGCAGGAGGGCGATGCGCGCCTGACCAAAAATCCGCTTGAGATTAGAAATGGCAAGATTGCCGTGCCGGATGCACCCGGGCTGGGTGTCGAGCTGGACTGGGATCAGATCCATAAGGCGCACGAGCTGTACAAGAAACTCCCCGGCGGCGCACGTAATGACGCAGGCCCGATGCAATACCTTGTACCTGGCTGGACATTTGACCGCAAACGCCCGGCGTTTGGTCGTCACTAAAGAAAAGGATTGAATGATGAACACTATTTCTACCCCGGTTGTCACCTCTATGCAGATTGTCCCGGTCGCGGGCCATGACAGTATGTTGATGAACCTGAGTGGCGCACATGCCCCGTTTTTTACCCGTAATATTGTGATTATCAAAGATAACGCCGGGCAGACCGGCGTGGGTGAAATCCCGGGCGGTGAGAAGATCCGGAAAACGCTGGAAGAGGCCATTCCTCTTGTTGTGGGCAAAGCGCTGGGTGAATACAAAAACGTATTAAATACGGTGCGCAGTACCTTCGCCGATCGCGATGCTGGTGGGCGAGGTCTGCAAACGTTTGATCTGCGCACGACGATCCACGTGGTGACGGGCATCGAAGCGGCCATGCTCGATCTGCTGGGGCAGCATCTGGGCGTGAACGTCGCTTCGCTGTTGGGTGATGGCCAACAGCGAAATGAAGTGGAAATGCTGGGTTATCTGTTTTTCATCGGCGATCGCAAACTGACCCCGCTGGCGTATCAAAGCCAGCCGGATGAAGCAGCCGACTGGTATCGCCTGCGCCACGAGGAGGCGATGACGCCGGATGCGGTCGTTCGTCTGGCGGAAGCCGCCTATGAAAAATACGGCTTTAACGATTTCAAACTCAAAGGCGGCGTGCTCGCGGGTGAAGAAGAGGCCGAGGCGATCGAGGCGCTGGCAACGCGTTTCCCACAGGCACGTGTGACGCTGGACCCGAACGGTGCATGGTCGCTCGACGAGGCCATCAGACTGGGTAAACGGTTAAAAGGTGTGCTGGCCTATGCGGAAGATCCCTGCGGTGCCGAGCAGGGCTTTTCGGGGCGCGAGATCATGGCCGAATTCCGTCGTGCCACCGGCTTGCCGACGGCGACAAACATGATTGCGACCGACTGGCGACAGATGGGGCATACGATCTCTTTGCAATCGGTCGATATTCCGCTGGCGGACCCGCATTTCTGGACATTGCAAGGCTCCGTCCGCGTGGCGCAAATGTGCCATGAATTTGGCCTGACCTGGGGCTCGCATTCAAATAACCACTTTGATATTTCACTGGCGATGTTCACCCACGTAGCGGCGGCAGCGCCGGGCAAGATTACCGCCATCGACACCCACTGGATCTGGCAGGAAGGTAACCAGCGTCTGACGAAACAACCGTTCGAGATTAAAGGCGGTATGGTTCAGGTGCCCGCCACGCCTGGGTTGGGCGTTGAACTGGATTGGGATCAGCTGATGAAGGCGCACGAGTTGTATCAAAAGCATGGACTGGGCGCGCGGGATGATGCGATGGCGATGCAGTATCTGATCCCCGACTGGACATTCGACAATAAGCGTCCTTGCATGGTACGATAATTGTACCGGGACCGCTCCCACAAGCGGTCATTTGCGTGGTGTATGCTTAACGTGATTACTATGCGTAAGGATGGCTTATGAAAATTGTTATCGCACCGGACTCGTATAAGGAAAGTTTGAGTGCTCTTGAGGTTGCGACAGCGATCGAACAGGGTTTTCGCGAGATCTTCCCCTCGGCAGTCTATGTCAAACTGCCCGTCGCCGATGGCGGAGAAGGAACAGTGGAAGCCATGGTCGCGGCAACCCACGGGCGGATTGTCCGTGTTCCCGTCAGCGGCCCGCTGGGTGAGCGTGTGGATGGGTTCTATGGCGTCTCCGGTGACGAGCAGAGCGCATTTATTGAAATGGCGGCAGCAAGCGGTCTCGAGCTGGTTGCCCCTGCGCAACGTAATCCGTTAAAAACCACCTCCTGGGGCACGGGAGAGCTGATCCGCCATGCCCTGGATGCGGGCGTGAAGCACATTATTATCGGCATTGGCGGCAGTGCCACCAACGACGGCGGTGCCGGTATGGTGCAGGCGCTCGGGGCACGGTTACTGGATGCGGACGATCGTCCTGTCGGGCAGGGCGGTGGCGCGCTGGAGACGCTCGCGCGTATCGACTGTTCTGGCCTGGATAAACGGCTGGCCGACTGCCGAATTGAAGTGGCGTGTGATGTCACGAATACGCTCACCGGGGATGAGGGCGCATCGGCGGTGTTTGGCCCGCAGAAAGGGGCGACGCCAGAGATGATTGTTACCCTTGACCGTGGGCTCGCGCATTACGCCACGATCATTGCCCGGGATCTGGATATCAATGTATTAGATCTGGCGGGTGGCGGTGCTGCGGGCGGTATGGGGGCGGCGCTGTACGCTTTTTGCGGTGCAGAGCTGCGTCAGGGCATTGAGATTGTTACCGACGCCCTGCATCTGGCTGACCAGGTTGCCGATGCAGACCTCGTTATTACCGGTGAAGGACGCATCGACAGCCAGACTATTCATGGAAAAGTGCCCGTAGGCGTTGCGAAAGTGGCGAAACGCTTTAACAAACCGGTTATCGGAATCGCGGGCAGCCTGACGGCAGATGTCGGGGTGGTGCACGAACATGGAATCGACGCCGTATTTAGCGTGATCTATACCGTCTGCTCACTGGACGATGCCCTGGCGAATGCTCGCGACAATGTGCACATGGCCGCGAGGAATATCGCCGCCTTGCTAAAAGTGGGGCAAGGTCTCTAGCGTAACAGGCCGGGTTGCCTTGCCCGGCCAATTTGCTGTGCTCTCCCGGTTCAGCGCGTCACCGGGCCTGTGAGTCAGTTTCCAAACAGCTTTCTGGCTTCCCGCGTGACGTTATCCATTTCATCCAGCAGCTCCAGGAACTCCGGTTCCAGCTCAGATTCAGGGGTGCCGGAACGCAATTGCTGTTCCAGCAGCTGACACAGATTTTTCAGACGCGGTACACCGCTGTAGCCGCAGCTGCCATGCAGTTTGTGAATGGATTCGAGCAACTCATCCGGGTTTTCCCCCACCAGCTGCTCTTCAACTTTATTTCGCACTTCCGGCAGGAACGCGACCAGCATTTGCAGCATTTCTCGCGCCAGATCGGGTTTGCCCGCCGCCTGACGCAGAGCCAGTTGCCAGTCGAAAGTGACGTTCTGATTGACGGCAATCTCCACCGGTTCAGTCTGAACCTGGCGGGGGGCCACGGTGATACCAGGCTTATAACGTAAGAGCAGGTTGTGCAGCTTTTCTTCATCGATGGGTTTGGCCAGGTAGTCATTCATCCCGGCGCTTAAAAGCTTCTCTTTTTGCCCCGCCATAGCATGTGCGGTAACGGCAATCACCGGTGTCTGTTGCTGATGAGGAAGCTGACGGATCAGCTCGCAGGCGCGGATCCCATCCATGTCGGGCATCTGTATATCCATCAGAATCAGATCAAACTGCATCTGTTTGGCTTGTTCAACCGCCTGTGCGCCGCTGGTGCACAGCTCAACATGATGGACCTGATCCTCCAGTAGCACGCCGATCAATTTCAGGTTGGCCGGATTATCATCCACCGCCATCACGCTCATGGGCAATTTATGATCGTCAGAAACCACCGGCAGCGCGTAATGGTTCAGACGGCAATACTCGGTCAGGGCGGGCAGCAGGCGCGTTGACGTGAGCGGTTTTAACAGGCAGGCAGCGGCACCGTCGTTTTTCAGCTCTTCGGCATTGAGCTGTGCGTGGCAGGGCAGCGCCAGAAGCAGGTGATCTGTCATCGACGCGGCGGTGGCCAGGCGCTCTTGCTGCATCGTCAGCTCACCGCTGAAGGTCACGGGAATCCCCATCAGCAGAATATCGTAATGGTCGCGCGGCAGGGCGGAGAACGTTGCGCTGTAAATCACCTCCAGTGGTGTGGTGCTTAATACGTCCAGCGTGCTCTGCGCTGCAGCCGCATTGGGCTCGACATAGGCCAGACGTTTACCGCGCAGGCAGTCCGTCATCGGGCCATCGGTAATCACGTTCGGATTGAGATCAAGATTAATGTGGAACCAGAAGGTCGAGCCACGGTTAGGCTGACTGTGGAAGGAGATATCGCCGCCCATCTCTTTCACCAGTTTTTGTGTGATCACAAGCCCCAGCCCGGTACCGCCGTGGCGTCGGGAGATGCTGGCATCTGCCTGTCGAAACGCCTGGAACAGACGCGACTGATCGCGCTCCGGGATGCCAATGCCGGTATCGCGGATCTGAACTTCAATCTGCACTTTGTTATTACTGATCGCGCGTTTCTCGACCAGCACATCAATGTTCCCGCTTTCGGTAAATTTGATCGCATTGCCGACCAGATTGGTGATCACCTGTTGCAGACGCAGTGGATCGCCGATCACATTGTCCGGGACATCGTTTTTAATATTGAGCGTCAGCTCCAGCCCTTTGTCATGCGAGGAGTGCGCCAGCAGGGTGACCACTTCGTCCAGGGTGCTGCGTAGCGGGAAAGGAATGCTTTCAAGCAGCAGTTTTCCGGCTTCAAGCTTCGAGAAGTCGAGCACATCGTTGATGATCGCCAGCAGGTTATTCGCCGAGCGTTCAATGGTATGCAGATGGTCGCGCTGGGTGGGGTTCAGTTCAGATTTTAGCGTCAGACGGGTAAAGCCAATCACGCCATTCAACGGCGTGCGCAGCTCATGAGACATATTGGCGAGGAATTCTGACTTAATACGTGCAGCTTCCTGCGCGCGTTTTTTAGCCAGATCCAGCTCGACGTTCTGGATCTCCATCTGCTCAAGGGTTTCACGCAGATCGGACGTGGCCTGGTCCACGTTATGTTGCATCTCCTCGTGGTAGGCTGCCAGTGACATCGCCATCGAGTTGATACCATTTTTCAGCATATCCAGTTCGCCAAGCATAAAGCCCTCGACGCGGCTATCCAGTTGTCCGCGTCGAATGCGATCAACGGTATTCACCATATTACGGATGGGACCGGTGACGTCCCGCATCAGGCGCCAGCCGAAGATCAATGCGATACCGATGCAAAACAACATCATGACGCTGGAGATAAAGATCTCTTTGTATTGCTGCAGGCGGACCGATTTGAGATCCAGCTCCAGCGCCACATATCCCAGAATATTATTACTGGCCTTGGCATCAGAGAGGGGTGATTCATCCGGTGAATAACTTTCGGACACTATCGGTGTGCGCAAAATCATAATGTCACCGCGTCGAATCACGTTCAGGTGACGCGGAAACGAGGTGCCATCCGGGATTTTAAGCTCAGTGGGATCGAGATGAAAATTAGAGGTCACAAACAGGCGGTTATGCGAATCATAGACCGAAATGGCGCGAACAATATCCGAATGACGACGGTGCAGCACGCTAATTAGCTGACCAAGCGGCTCACGATTTTGCAGGTTCATGCCGTATTCGCTGGAGACCGCCAGCGGTTCGATAATGCTGGCACCGGCATCTTCCAGCTGCTGCTGCAAGTCGTTGTAGCGGTGCACAACAAAGAAGATGCTCAACAGCAGACCGATCAGGACGGTGGGGGCGAGAATCAAAATCATCATGCGCGCACGCAGGCTGTAGTTGGTCATGGCGTTCCGTTATGGGACAATTAGAGTCATTATGTTTTTTTGAGAAAGTTCTCTGCAATGGCGCAATTCTACTCTGCAAAGCGACGCGTGACGACGCGTCAGATCATAACTGTTGATGTCACCGACCTGGATCCCTTTGGTCAGGGTGTCGCGCGTCATAATGGTAAGGCGTTATTTATTGCCGGATTATTACCGCAAGAACGTGCAGAAGTCACGCTCACAGAAGAGAAGCGTCAGTATGCCCGTGGGCAGGTTAAACGTCGTCTCACGGACAGCCCTGAACGCGTCGCGCCACGTTGCGTGCATTTTGGCGTCTGCGGAGGATGCCAGCAACAACATGCCAGCGTTGCTCTACAACAGCGCAGTAAAAGCACCGCGCTGGCGCGGCTGATGAAGCGTGAAGTCGATGAAATTATTGCCGCTGAGCCCTGGGGGTATCGCCGCCGTGCGCGGCTGAGCTTGAATTACTCGCCAAAAAAACAGCGGCTGGAGATGGGATTCCGGCAGGCGGGGTCAAACGAGATTGTCGATATCAGGCAATGCCCTGTTTTGGTGCCCCAACTTGAGGCATTGCTGCCTGATATCCGCAATCTGCTGACAGATTTGCAGAGTGTGCGCTCACTTGGCCACATCGAACTGGTGCTTGCGGACAACGGTCCTGTAATGGTGCTGCGCCATACTTCACCGCTTTCAGCACAAGATGGCGAAAAACTGGAACGCTTTTCGCATTTACATCATCTGTCGCTGTTCCTGGCTCCCCAAAGCGAGATACTCCACCAGATTACGGGTGAAGCTCCCTGGTATTCCTCAGACGGTCTACGCTTATCGTTCAGCCCGCGGGACTTTATCCAGGTCAACGATGGTGTTAACCAGCAGATGGTCGCGCGAGCGCTGACGTGGCTGGATATTCAGCCTGAAGACCGGGTACTCGATCTCTTTTGTGGGATGGGGAACTTTACGCTGCCGTTGGCGATGCGGGCGGTACACGTCGTGGGTGTGGAAGGCGTCGAGGCGCTGGTGGCTAAAGGCCAGGAAAACGCCCGTCAAAACGGTTTGCACAATGTGACATTCTTTCATGAAAATCTGGAAGACGATGTCACCCTGCAGCCGTGGGCACAGCAGGGCTTCGATAAGATTCTGCTCGACCCGGCGCGCGCAGGTGCACCCGGTGTGATGCAACATATAATTAAACTTGCGCCTACGCGTGTGGTCTATGTTTCCTGTAACCCGGCAACGCTTGCCAGAGACAGTGAGGCATTATTGAACGCAGGTTACCAGATTCAGCGTCTGGCAATGCTTGACATGTTCCCGCACACTGGGCATCTGGAATCGATGGTGTTGTTCGAGCACATCTAATGAGTTTTGGCTTGTCGAATTCGACAGGCCCTGGTCCCTAAAGGAGAGGACGATGGTTGCGGTACGCAGTGCACATCTTAATAAAGCGGGCGAGTTTGACCCGCAAAAATGGATTGACAGTCTGGGGATTTCTAGCCAGCAATCGAGTGAGCGCTTAACCGAAACCTGGGCATACTGTCTGCGAACCACAACGGGCCATGCCGACGCCGAACTGTTGTTATGGCGCGGCATTGAGATGGTCGAAATCCTCTCCATGCTCAACATGGATCTTGAAACCCTTCAGGCCGCGCTGCTGTTCCCCCTGGCCGACGCGAATGTTGTCACCGAAGATGTCCTTCGCGAAAGCGTAGGCCAGCCCGTGGTGGCGCTGATCCACGGCGTACGCGATATGGCGGCGATCCGCCAGCTTAAAGCGGCGCAAACCGATTCTGTCTCCTCTGAACAGGTTGATAACGTACGCCGGATGCTGCTGGCCATGGTGGATGATTTCCGCTGCGTGGTCATCAAACTGGCCGAACGCGTGGCGCATCTGCGTGAGGTGAAAGATGCCCCGGAAGATGAACGCGTGCTGGCGGCAAAAGAGTGCACCAATATCTACGCGCCCCTCGCAAACCGCTTAGGCATCGGTCAGCTCAAATGGGAACTGGAAGATTACTGCTTCCGCTATCTGCATCCGGCGGAATATAAGCGCATCGCCAAACTGCTGCATGAACGTCGTATCGATCGTGAACACTACATCGATGAGTTCGTCGGTGGCCTGCGCAAAGCCATGAAAGAAGAGAACGTGCGGGCTGAAGTCTACGGTCGCCCGAAACACATCTACAGCATCTGGCGCAAAATGCAGAAAAAGCACCTCGCTTTTGATGAGCTGTTTGATGTACGTGCAGTACGTATCGTGGCGGAACGCTTACAAGACTGCTATGCCGCGCTGGGGATAGTGCATACGCACTTCCGCCATTTGCCGGATGAATTTGATGATTACGTTGCCAACCCGAAACCGAACGGTTACCAGTCAATCCACACGGTTGTGCTGGGGCCTGGCGGCAAAACGGTCGAGATTCAGATCCGTACGAAGCAGATGCATGAAGATGCAGAGCTTGGCGTAGCCGCGCACTGGAAATACAAAGAAGGCCCTTCCACCGGTACGCGCACGGGGCACGAGGATCGCATTGCCTGGCTGCGTAAACTCATCGCCTGGCAGGAAGAGATGGCGGACTCCGGCGAGATGCTCGATGAAGTACGTAGCCAGGTCTTCGATGACCGTGTCTACGTCTTTACCCCAAAAGGGGACGTGGTCGATCTGCCCGCCGGTTCTACACCGCTCGACTTTGCCTACCATATCCACAGCGATGTTGGGCACCGCTGCATCGGCGCGAAAATTGGCGGACGCATCGTGCCGTTCACCTATCAGCTGCAGATGGGCGACCAAATTGAAATTATCACCCAGAAGCAGCCTAATCCGAGCCGCGACTGGCTGAACCCAAACCTTGGCTATGTCACCACAAGCCGTGGCCGCTCGAAAATTCACGCCTGGTTCCGTAAGCAGGATCGTGACAAAAACATTCTGGCGGGTCGTCAGATTCTGGATGACGAACTGGAACATATTGGCATTAGCCTGAAGGAAGCAGAAAAGCAGCTGTTGCCGCGCTATAACTTCAACGAGCTTGATGAACTCCTGGCAGCCATTGGCGGCGGTGATATTCGCATTAACCAGATGGTGAATTTCCTGCAGGCTCAGTTCAATAAGCCAAGCGCAGAAGAGCAGGATGCCGCCGCGCTGAAGCAGCTTCAGCAAAAAACCTATGCACCGCAACAGCGCAGCAAAGATAACGGGCGTGTCGTGGTTGAGGGCGTGGGGAATTTGATGCACCACATTGCGCGCTGCTGCCAGCCTATTCCCGGGGACGACATTGTGGGCTTTATCACCCAGGGACGCGGGATCTCTATCCACCGTGCCGATTGCGATCAGCTTGCTGAACTGCAATCGCATGCGCCGGAAAGAATCGTCGATGCCGTGTGGGGTGAAAGCTACTCAGCGGGTTATTCGCTGGTGGTCCGCGTCACCGCTAACGACCGCAGCGGCCTGTTACGGGATATCACCACTATTCTGGCAAACGAGAAGGTCAACGTGCTTGGCGTTGCCAGTCGTAGCGACACCCGTGAACAGCTCGCCACCATCGATATGACCATCGAAATCTATAACCTGCAGGTGCTGGGCCGCGTGCTTGGCAAACTGAACCAGGTCCCCGATGTGATTGACGCGCGTCGTCTGCACGGCGGTTAATCCTTTCACTCATTCAGGCCGGGCAAGGCGTAGTCGCCGCCCGGCTGCGTTATTTTATGGAAACAGACATGACCCAAATCGACCGCCTGCTCGGCATTATGAAACGTCTGCGTGACCCGGAAAACGGCTGTCCATGGGACAAAGAGCAGACTTTCGCGACCATCGCGCCTTACACCCTTGAAGAGACCTACGAAGTCCTGGATGCCATCTCTCGTGAAGATTTCGACGATCTGCGCGGTGAGTTGGGCGACCTGCTTTTCCAGGTCGTGTTCTACGCGCAAATGGCGCAGGAAGAGGGGCGATTCGATTTTAATGACATTTGTGCTGCCATCAGTGACAAGCTGGAGCGTCGCCATCCGCACATCTTTGGCGATGCCACCGCTGGCAACAGTACGGAAGTGCTGGTCCGCTGGGAGCAGATAAAAAGCGCCGAGCGTGCCGAAAAATCCCAGCACTCGGCCCTGGACGATATTCCCCTGAGCCTGCCTGCGTTGATGCGCGCCCACAAGATCCAGAAACGCTGTTCAACCGTCGGCTTTGACTGGGCTACCCTGGGGCCTGTCCTGGACAAGGTCTACGAGGAGATCGACGAGGTCATGCATGAAGCGAAGCAGGCCGTGGTGGATGAAGCCCGGCTTGAAGAGGAGATGGGGGATTTGCTGTTCGCCACCGTGAATCTTTCGCGCCATTTAGGGGTAAAAGCCGAAACGGCACTGCAAAAAGCCAACCTGAAATTTGAACGCCGCTTCCGGGAAGTGGAACGAATTGTGGCCTCTCGTGGACTGGAAATGACCGGTGTTGACCTGAATTTAATGGAAGAAGTCTGGCAGGAAGTAAAACGCCAGGAACATGATCTCTAACGAAATTTCGCGATCAAGCGCAATTTGTGTGATTTTTTAAATGACAAGCGCTTGATTTGCGTCAAAAACAATTAATCAAAAGGGGCTATTTTCTCACTCCCTATGTTTGTCAAAACCTGAAGCAGGAGACGGAGAATGAATGTTTGTGGCACTCGCCGTGTTCGGGTATACTACTTTCCCGTCCTGGTTATTCCATCATTCCAACCTAACTTCTCAGGTTCAGCATGACAACGAACTATATTTTTGTGACCGGCGGGGTTGTATCCTCTCTGGGTAAAGGCATTGCCGCAGCCTCTCTCGCGGCCATTCTTGAAGCCCGTGGCCTCAATGTGACGATGATGAAACTGGATCCGTATATCAACGTCGATCCAGGCACCATGAGCCCAATCCAGCACGGCGAAGTGTTCGTTACCGAAGACGGCGCTGAAACCGATTTGGACTTAGGCCACTACGAGCGCTTCATTCGCACCAAAATGAGCCGCCGCAACAACTTCACCACCGGTCGTATTTATTCCGACGTTCTGCGTAAAGAACGCCGTGGCGACTATCTGGGCGCAACCGTACAGGTTATCCCACACATCACCAATGCCATTAAAGAACGCATCATCGCCGGTGGCGAAGGTCATGACGTTGTGCTGGTTGAAATCGGCGGTACGGTCGGTGACATCGAATCCCTGCCGTTCCTGGAAGCGATTCGTCAGCTGGCGGTGGATATCGGTCGTGAACACGCGCTGTTCATGCACCTGACGCTGGTGCCTTACATGGCGGCAGCGGGTGAAGTGAAAACCAAGCCTACTCAGCACTCCGTAAAAGAACTGCTCTCAATCGGTATCCAGCCGGATATCCTGATTTGTCGTTCCGATCGTGCTGTTCCGGCTAACGAACGTGCGAAAATTGCATTGTTCTGTAACGTTGCCGAAAAGGCTGTAATCTCTCTTAAAGACGTCGATTCCATTTATAAAATTCCGGGCCTGTTGAAATCACAGGGTCTGGACGATTATATTTGTAAACGATTCAGCTTGAACTGTCCGGAAGCTAATCTGTCAGAATGGGAACAGGTTATTTACGAAGAAGCGAACCCGGCAGGCGAAGTGACGATTGGTATGGTTGGCAAGTATATTGAACTGCCGGATGCCTACAAATCTGTCATCGAAGCGCTGAAGCACGGCGGTCTGAAGAATCGCGTCACCGTGAACATCAAGCTGATTGATTCGCAGGATGTTGAAACGCGCGGTGTCGAAATTCTGAAAGATTTGGACGCTATCTTGATCCCGGGTGGCTTCGGCTATCGTGGTGTTGAAGGCAAGATTGCGACTGCCCGCTATGCCCGTGAAAACAATATTCCTTACCTCGGCATTTGCCTGGGTATGCAGGTTGCGCTGATTGAGTTTGCGCGTAACGTCGTCGGGATGGAAAACGCGAACTCTACGGAATTTGTGCCAGACTGTAAGTACCCTGTTGTGGCGCTTATCACTGAGTGGCGTGATGAAGACGGTAACGTCGAAGTCCGTACTGAGAAAAGCGATTTGGGTGGCACAATGCGTCTGGGCGCGCAGGCTTGTCAGGTCTCTGACGACAGCCTGGTTCGCCAGATGTACGGTTCGTCGGTCATCACTGAACGCCATCGTCACCGCTACGAAGTCAACAACATGTTGTTGAAACAAATTGAAGCTGCGGGTCTGCGTATTGCGGGCCGCTCCGGGGATGATCAGTTAGTCGAGATCATCGAAGTGCCAAATCATCCATGGTTTGTGGCATGTCAGTTCCACCCGGAATTTACTTCAACGCCGCGTGATGGACATCCGCTGTTTGCAGGCTTTGTGAAAGCCGCCAGCGATTACCAGAAGCGTCAGGCGAAGTAAGTCAAAAGTTAGAACGGCAACGCGTACCCCCGGTACGCGTTGTTTGTCTGGAGTTTTAGTTTAACTTGTACTGAGGAAAATCTAATGTCCAAAATCGTTAAAGTCATCGGTCGTGAAATCATCGACTCCCGTGGTAACCCTACCGTAGAAGCTGAAGTTCACCTGGAAGGTGGTTTCGTCGGTATGGCTGCTGCGCCGTCAGGTGCTTCTACTGGTTCCCGCGAAGCGCTGGAACTGCGCGATGGCGACAAATCCCGCTTCATGGGTAAAGGCGTAACCAAAGCGGTTGGCGCTGTAAACGGTCCTATTGCTCAGGCAATCCTTGGCAAAGACGCCAAAGACCAGGCTGGCATCGACAAGATCATGATCGATCTGGACGGTACTGAAAACAAATCTAACTTCGGTGCGAACGCAATCCTGGCTGTATCTCTGGCAAACGCCAAAGCAGCAGCAGCCTCTAAAGGTCAGCCACTGTTCGAACACATCGCTGAACTGAACGGCACCCCAGGTAAATACTCTATGCCAGTTCCGATGATGAACATCATCAACGGCGGTGAGCACGCGGATAACAACGTTGATATTCAGGAATTCATGATTCAGCCAGTTGGCGCGAAATCCCTGAAAGAAGCGGTTCGTATGGGTTCTGAAGTGTTCCACAACCTGGCTAAAGTTCTGAAAGCTAAAGGCATGAACACTGCTGTTGGTGACGAAGGCGGCTACGCGCCAAACCTGGGTTCCAACGCAGAAGCTCTGGCTGTTATCGCTGAAGCGGTTAAAGCTGCAGGCTACGAGCTGGGCACCGACATCACTCTGGCGATGGACTGTGCAGCATCTGAGTTCTACAAAGACGGTAAATATGTTCTGGCTGGCGAAGGCAACAAAGCGTTCACCTCTGAAGAGTTCACTCACTTCCTGGAAGACCTGACCAAACAGTACCCAATCGTCTCTATCGAAGACGGTCTGGACGAATCTGACTGGGATGGTTTCGCATACCAGACTAAAGTACTGGGCGACAAAATCCAGCTGGTTGGTGACGACCTGTTCGTAACCAACACCAAGATCCTGAAAGAAGGCATCGAGAAAGGCATCGTTAACTCCATCCTGATCAAATTCAACCAGATCGGTTCTCTGACCGAAACTCTGGCTGCGATCAAAATGGCGAAAGACGCTGGCTACACTGCGGTTATCTCTCACCGTTCAGGCGAAACTGAAGACGCTACCATCGCTGACCTGGCTGTTGGTACCGCTGCAGGCCAGATCAAAACGGGTTCTATGAGCCGTTCTGACCGTGTTGCTAAATACAACCAGCTGATTCGTATCGAAGAAGCGCTGGGCGAAAAAGCACCATACAATGGTCGTAAAGAGATCAAAGGCCAGTAATCCTGCCCTTTACCTCTAAAAAAACCCGCTTCGGCGGGTTTTTTTGTGACTGAATTACAGCAGAAGGGGCAAGGTGGCGCTCGCCGTTTGCTGACTGGTGTCGCTATAGTGGGCATCAAGCGATATCAAGCTCACCGCCAGCAGTTCTACCAGCAGCATGACGCCCACTTTTGCATTGAGCGCACCAGCGCTTAGCGGCCCTTCCGGTTTTGCCGCGACTAAAAGCATATCACTTAGCGATGTCAGAGGGCTGCGCGGCGTATTGCTCAGCGCCAGAACGCGAGCGCCACGTTGACGAGCCAGTTTAACCACGTGCAGCAGATCGCGCGTTGAGCCAGAACTTGATATCGCCACCACCACATCCTCACTCGTCAGGCTGGTCGCATTCATTGACGCGCGGTGCATGTCGCTAAAAAGCTGCGCCGGTTTACCCAGTCGCAAGAGCTTATAGTGCAAATAGTCGCCAAGAGTTGCGCTTGCCGCCACGCCATAAATCGACACAGAGCGTGCCTGATGTAAGGCTTTTGCGGCCTGTAAGAGCACGTTGCGGTCAAGCAGGCGGCCTGTGTCCCGTAATGCTAAAACCGACTCTTCAACCACCTCATCAATCTCATCCCCTTTTTGTACAGGCGCATGTTCCCGCTGTACATCCAATGCCAGCGCCATTTTGAATTCGGTATAGCCTTTGCAGCCCAGTGCCCGGCAAAGCCGCGTCACGCTGGCTTCACTGGTTTCGCTTTCCCGGGCAAGCTCGGTGATCGTCAGGTAAAGCACCTTTGCAGGATCCTGTAAAACGAACTCACCCAGTTTTTGTTGCGTGGGGCTGTACCCGGAAGCCTCCTGGCGTAGCTTCAGCAGCAGGTTTTCATGGTCTGACATGCTCGATCCTTAATGCGTTTCTCTGCCGTCTAGTGTGGGGGAAAGCGGGGGAAAGATGCCAGTCATTTTAAAAAAGTATGATCCGCTTCTCCTTTATTGGTGATAATTTCCAGCTAAATATAATTATATGGTAAAAATTTTCATCAATTGTCGGGGGAGTGAAAAAATGATGCAAATAATGAGTGGCGCCTCTTCAGGGGCCTGGTTTGAAAAAGCACAGCGGTTTGGTAAATCGTTCATGCTGCCTATCGCGGTATTGCCCGCGGCAGGGTTGTTACTGGGCATCGGTGGTGCACTGTCCAACCCTAATACTCTCACCGCCTATCCTTTCCTGGATATCGGCTGGCTTCAGGCAATCTTCACCATCATGAGCAGTGCGGGGTCGATCGTCTTTGCCAACCTTTCGGTTCTTTTTGCCGTTGGGGTCGCGGTGGGTCTGGCGAAAACCGATAAAGGTACCGCAGGACTGGCAGCACTGCTCGCCTTCCTCGTGATGAACGCCACGATTAATGCGTTACTGATCCTGACCGGCAAACTGGCGCTGGAAAACCCCGGTGCGGTAGGGCAAGGCATGACGCTCGGGATCCAGACGCTGGAAACCGGTGTGTTTGGCGGGGTGGTGATTGGCCTGGTGACCTGCATTTTGCATCACCGCTTTAATAAAATTGCGCTGCCACAGTTCCTTGGCTTTTTTGGTGGATCGCGCTTTGTACCCATCATCAGTTCGCTGGCGGCGATCGTCGTTGGTGCTGCGATGACGATTGTATGGCCTCACTTCCAGAAGCTGATCTTCGGGCTGGGTGGGCTGGTGGACGCCACGGGTTATCTGGGCACGTTTTTATACGGCTTTATCCTGCGTATGCTTGGCCCGTTTGGTCTTCATCATATCTTCTATCTGCCTTTCTGGACGACGGCTCTGGGAGGAAGTGAAATCGTTAACGGCCAGCTGGTTGAAGGCACACAGCGAATTTTCTTTGCTCAGCTAGCGGATCCTGACACCCAGCAGTTCTACGTGGGTACTTCACGCTTCATGTCCGGGCGCTTTATCACGATGATGTTTGGTCTGCTCGGCGCCTGCCTTGCCATGTATCACACGGCAAAGCCCGAGAACAAGAAACGCGTCGCCGGGCTGTTATTATCCGCCGCGTTGACCTCTTTCCTGACGGGGATAACGGAACCGATCGAGTTCTCGTTCCTGTTCATCGCGCCCGTTTTGTATGTCATCCATGCGTTCTTTGATGGCCTGGCATTCATGATTGCCCACATTTTACATATCACCATCGGGCAGACTTTCTCCGGCGGGTTTATTGATTTCATTCTCTTTGGCGTGTTGCAAGGGGAGGCAAAAACGCACTGGTTATCGGTGCCGCTGGTCGGCGTGCCGTGGTTCTTCCTCTATTACTTCACCTTCCGTTTCATGATTAACCGTTTCGGGTACGCCACGCCGGGTCGTGAGAAAGAGGCCGTCGTTGAAACTCACCTGCCGCAAAGCGAACGAGCAGCGGCGGTGGTTGCCGGGCTTGGCGGGAGAGAGAACCTGGACGAGGTCGACTGCTGTGCCACACGGCTGCGTGTGACGGTTAAAGACGGAAGTAAAGTCAACGAAGAGGCGTTGAAAGCCACCGGTGCGCGCGGCGTGATTGTGCGCGGCAACGGGGTACAGGTCATCTATGGACCGCATGTCACCATTATCAAAAACGAAGTAGAAGAGATGTTATCGTCATGAAAACTGTACTGGATAATCTGAAAGGCCAACTGATTGTTTCCTGCCAGGCGCTGGAAAATGAACCGCTGCACAGCCCGTTTATTATGTCACGGATGGCCGTGGCCGCCGAACAGGGGGGGGCGGTGGCAATTCGCGCGAACAGCGTGGTGGATATCAGCGCGATTAAGCAGCAGGTTTCTCTGCCGGTGATCGGGATTATTAAGCGAGATTACCCCGACAGCGAGGTCTTCATTACTGCCACCCTCAAAGAGGTGGATGAACTGATGACGGTCGCGCCCGAGATCATTGCGCTTGATGCCACGGCTCGCCCTCGTCCCGGGGGGGAAACGCTGGCGGAGCTAATGGGCAAGATTCGGGCTCGTTATCCGGCGTTGCTGCTGATGGCTGATATTGCCACGGTAGACGAAGCCCGCACCGCACAGGCACTGGGCTTTGACTGTGTCGGTACCACCTTGTATGGCTATACACAGGAAACGGCTGGTCATTCTCTGCCTGAAGATGACTGTGCCTTCCTGCGCGAGGTTATTGCTGCGGTTACCATTCCGGTGGTGGCGGAAGGAAATGTCGATACGCCGGAGCGCGCCGCACGTTGCCTGGCACTCGGGGCACATACGGTGGTCGTGGGCGGCGCAATAACCCGCCCGCAGCAGATTACCACGCGATTTGTCATGGCCATTCATGCGCACAGCACCGATGGGGCATGATACTTGGGCTGGGATCTGTAATAATTAACGATTATTCCTGAACCGAGATGACTATGCAGTACCCGATTAACGAGATGTTCCAGACCCTGCAAGGCGAGGGTTACTTCACTGGCGTTCCCGCTATTTTTATTCGTTTACAGGGATGCCCGGTTGGCTGTGCCTGGTGTGATACCAAACATACGTGGGATAAGCTTGCAGATCGGGAAGTCTCGCTGTTTAGCATTCTTGCCAAAACCAAAGAGAGCGATAAATGGGGTGCAGGGAGTGCGGAAGACCTTCTGGCGATTATTGGTCGTCAGGGCTGGACCGCGCGCCATGTCGTGATTACCGGTGGTGAGCCGTGTATCCACGATCTCATGTCGCTGACGGACCTGCTGGAAAAGAACGGCTTTAGCTGCCAGATCGAAACCAGCGGTACGCATGAAGTGCGTTGTTCACCCTCTACGTGGGTCACCGTGTCGCCAAAGGTGAATATGCGCGGGGGATATGATGTCCTTTCACAGGCGCTTGAGCGTGCTGATGAAATTAAACATCCGGTTGGCCGGGTACGCGACATCGAAGCGCTGGATGAACTGCTGGAGACACTGTCGGATGAAAAGCAGCGCATCATTGCCCTGCAGCCGATCAGTCAGAAAGAGGACGCCACGCGGCTGTGTATCGAAACCTGTATTGCGCGCAACTGGCGCCTGTCAATGCAGACGCACAAATACCTGAACATTGCCTGATAAAAGCCCGGTGTAAAAACCGGGTTTTTTTATTCTCCGCGGTACACGCAGCCAGCGGTGCAGGTCTCTTTGATCATCACGGCGCTCAGTAACGGCACCAGAGGTTTCATCACATCCCAAATCCATTTTGCCAGCACTTCGCTGGTGGGATTTTCCAGGCCGGGGATATCGTTCAGATAATAATGATCGAGACGATCGTACGTCGGTTTGAACGCCGCTTTCAGCTCGGAGAAGTCCATGATCCAGCCCGTATGGGGATCGACTTCACCGGTGATTTCAAGGCGCACCATAAAGGAGTGCCCGTGCAGACGGCCACATTTATGCCCGGCAGGAACGTGCGGAAGATGGTGAGCGGCTTCGAAGGTGAAATCTTTAAACAGTGTGGTGGACATCATGAACTCTCAAGTAGTGCGGAAAAAACCGCCGCATAGTACCGGAAAGCACATTTTTTAGCATTAACTAAAACGGCCTTACCGCAACTCAGCGGGTATCCTCATCGCCATTGTCCTATTTATCTTTTAAAAACAGTGAGTTGATTTATCGTTTTTCTTGTTAACAACCATGACTAAAACAGGTTAGTTCATTTGGTTATTTATTATTTCCATCCCTTCTTTAATTGTTATGATCCTCGCCGTTAACCTTATCGCTAGTTTGGTCTTTTTGCATAAATTCCGCTTTGCTACTGGAACATAACAACGCATGACAACACAGGCCCCACCTTCGAATTTGCTTCCTCTTAATCCGGAGCAACTGGCGCGCCTTCAGGCGGCCACGACTGATTTTTCACCGACTCAGCTTGCCTGGGTCTCCGGCTATTTCTGGGGCATGCTCAATCAACAGCCTGGCGCGGTAGCTGCCGCTCCCACCGCTGCGCCAGAAATCCCTGCCATTACGCTGATTTCCGCTTCGCAAACCGGTAACGCGCGCCGCGTGGCTGAGGCCCTGCGTGACGATCTGCTTGCCGCAAAACTGAACGTGAACCTGGTCAACGCCGGGGATTATAAATTTAAACAAATCGCGTCAGAAAAATTGCTGGTGGTGGTCGCGTCAACGCAAGGTGAAGGTGAACCGGCCGAAGAGGCCGTTGCGCTGCATAAATTCCTGTTCTCCAAAAAAGCGCCAAAACTCGATGGCACCGCATTCGCGGTGTTTGGGCTTGGCGATACGTCCTATGAATTTTTCTGCCAGTCCGGTAAAGATTTCGATAACAAGCTTGCTGAGCTGGGTGCAGAGCGTTTGTTGGATCGTGTCGATGCTGACGTGGAATACCAGACTGCCGCAGCCGAATGGCGTGCGCGCGTGGTCGAGGTGCTTAAAGCCCGCGTCCCGAAAGAGACCTCGTCTCAGGCTGCTTTGACCGCCTCGGGCGTCGTGAACGACATCCACACCAGTCCCTACACTAAAGAAGTGCCACTGACGGCAAGCCTGTCGGTCAATCAAAAAATCACCGGACGCGACTCCGAAAAAGACGTGCGTCATATAGAAATTGATTTAGGGGATTCAGGCCTGCGATACCAGCCTGGCGATGCTCTGGGCGTATGGTATCAGAACGATCCTGCGCTGGTGAACGAACTGGTTGAACTGCTGTGGCTGAAAGGCGACGAGCCGGTTACGGTCGATGGGAAGACGCTGCCGCTTAATGAAGCCCTGCAATGGCATGTTGAACTCACCGTTAACACCGCCAATATTGTGGAAAATTACGCCACGCTGACCCGCAGCGATTCGCTGCTGCCGTTGGCAGGAGATAAAGCGAAACTCCAGCATTACGCCGCGACGACGCCGATTGTCGATATGGTGCGCTTCTCACCGGCACAGCTGGATGCTGACGCGCTCATTGGCCTGCTGCGTCCGTTAACGCCACGCCTCTACTCCATCGCCTCGTCGCAGGCGGAGGTAGAGAATGAAGTGCATATTACCGTGGGCGCTGTGCGTTATGACATTGAAGGCCGCGCACGCGCGGGCGGCGCGTCGAGCTTCCTCGCCGATCGAGTTGAAGAAGACGGTGAAGTGCGGGTCTTTATCGAGCATAACGACAACTTCCGCCTGCCAGAAAACCCGGAAACCCCGGTCATTATGATTGGGCCTGGCACGGGGATTGCCCCGTTCCGCGCCTTTATGCAGCAACGCGCGGCCGAAGAAGCCCCAGGTAAAAACTGGCTCTTCTTCGGCAATCCGCACTTCACCGAAGATTTCCTCTATCAGGTGGAGTGGCAGCGCTACGTCAAAGAGGGCGTGCTGACGCGAATCGATCTTGCCTGGTCCCGCGATCAGGAACAGAAAATATATGTACAAGACAAACTGCGCGAACAGGGCGCAGAGCTGTGGCGCTGGATTAATGAGGGTGCCCACCTTTATGTCTGCGGCGACGCCAATCGCATGGCGAAAGACGTTGAGCAGGCATTGCTGGAAGTGATTGCTGAATTCGGTGGTATGGATATCGAATCGGCGGATGAATTTTTAAGTGAGCTGCGCGTCGAGCGCCGTTATCAGCGAGATGTCTACTAATGAGCGAAAAACACCCAGGCCCACTGGTGGTCGAAGGCAAACTGACTGATGCCGAGCGCATGAAGGTTGAAAGTAACTATCTGCGCGGCACCATTGCCGAAGATTTAAATGATGGTTTAACCGGCGGTTTTAAGGGCGATAACTTCCTGCTGATCCGCTTCCACGGTATGTACCAGCAGGACGATCGCGATATCCGTGCCGAGCGTGCGGAGCAGAAGCTGGAGCCGCGTCATGCGATGCTGTTGCGCTGCCGTCTGCCGGGTGGGGTGATCACCACGACTCAGTGGCAGGCGATCGACAAGTTCGCCCATGACAACACGATTTACGGCAGCATTCGTCTGACGAACCGTCAGACCTTTCAGTTCCACGGCATTCTGAAGAAGAACGTCAAACCGGTGCATCAGATGTTGCACTCCGTTGGGCTGGACGCACTGGCAACCGCCAATGACATGAACCGTAACGTGCTCTGCACCTCGAACCCGTACGAGTCTGAGCTGCACGCCGAAGCGTATGAATGGGCGAAGAAAATTTCCGAGCATCTGCTGCCGCGCACCCGCGCCTATGCGGAGATCTGGCTCGATCAGGAGAAGGTCGCCACCACGGATGAAGAACCCATTCTCGGCCAGACCTATCTGCCGCGTAAGTTCAAAACCACCGTGGTGATCCCGCCGCAGAACGACATTGATTTGCATGCCAACGACATGAACTTCGTGGCGATTGCCGAAAACGGCAAGCTGGTGGGCTTTAACCTGCTGGTCGGCGGTGGGTTATCCATTGAGCACGGTAATAAGAAAACCTATGCCCGCACCGCCAGCGAGTTTGGTTATCTGCCGCTGGAGCATACGCTGGCCGTGGCTGAAGCGGTGGTGACCACGCAGCGCGACTGGGGTAACCGTACCGATCGTAAAAACGCGAAAACCAAATATACCCTGGAGCGCGTGGGCGTCGAGACGTTTAAAGCAGAAGTGGAACGTCGTGCAGGGATCACATTCGAGCCGATCCGCCCTTACGAATTCACCGGTCGCGGCGATCGTATTGGCTGGGTGAAAGGCATCGATGACAAATGGCATCTGACGCTGTTTATCGAAAACGGCCGTATTCTGGATTATCCGGGCCGTCCGTTGAAAACCGGTCTGCTGGAAATTGCTAAGATCCATCAAGGGGAATTCCGCATCACTGCAAACCAGAATCTGATCGTTGCGGGCGTACCGGAAAGCGAAAAAGCGAAGATCGAGGCGCTGGCAAAAGGTCACGGTCTGATGGACGCGGTGAAGCCGCAGCGTGAAAACTCTATGGCCTGCGTGTCGTTCCCGACCTGCCCGCTGGCGATGGCAGAAGCTGAACGTTTCCTGCCGTCCTTCACGGATAAGGTGGAAGCGATTCTGGCAAAACACGGCATGCCTGAAGAGCATATCGTGATGCGCGTGACGGGCTGCCCGAACGGGTGTGGCCGCGCCATGCTGGCTGAGCTGGGGCTGGTCGGTAAAGCACCGGGTCGCTATAACGTGCATCTTGGTGGTAACCGGATGGGAACCCGTATTCCACGGATGTACCGTGAAAATATTACGGAACCCGAAATTCTTGACTCCCTGGACCAGCTTGTCGGGCGCTGGGCGAAAGAGCGTGAAGTGGGTGAAGGCTTCGGCGACTTTACGGTGCGTGCGGGCATCATTCGCCCGGTGCTCGATCCCGCCAGGGATTTCTGGGAATAAACACGAGAGGTAACTATGTCCACACTCGATCTGAACGCCCTAAATGAACTGCCAAAAGTCGAGCGCATCCTTGCGCTTGCCGAAACCAATGCGCAACTGGAAAAACGGGATGCCGAAGGACGTGTGGCCTGGGCGCTGGAAAATTTGCCCGGTGATTATGTGCTGTCGTCGAGCTTTGGTATTCAGGCGGCGGTGAGTTTGCATCTGGTGAATAAAATCCGCCCGGATATTCCGGTGATCCTCACCGATACCGGATATCTCTTCCCGGAGACGTACCGGTTTATTGATGAACTCACCGATAAACTGAAGCTCAATCTTCAGGTTTATCGTGCGCCGCAAAGCCCCGCCTGGCAGGAGGCGCGCTACGGTAAGCTGTGGGAACAGGGCGTTGAAGGGATTGAGAAATACAACGAGATCAACAAAGTCGAGCCCATGAATCGCGCACTCAAAGAGCTGAATGCCAAAACCTGGTTCGCCGGGCTGCGTCGCGAACAGTCTGGTAGCCGTGCCAGTTTGCCGGTACTGGGTATTCAGCGCGGGGTGTTCAAAGTGCTGCCGATTATCGACTGGGATAACCGCACGGTCTATCAGTATCTGCAACAGCACGGGCTGAAATACCACCCGCTGTGGGATGAAGGGTATCTGTCGGTCGGTGATACCCACACCACCCGCAAATGGGAGCCCGGTATGGCAGAAGAAGAGACGCGCTTCTTCGGGCTTAAACGCGAGTGCGGATTGCACGAAGGCTAATGGTTTCTCGCCTGGCGGCACTCTGCGGGTTTACTCCTCCCTCTCCCTGTGGGAGGAAGTTAAAAGGGCCTGCAGGGTTATTTCACCCTCTCCCCGTGGAAGAAGTTGAAAGTGCCTGCAGGTTTTTTCTCCCTCTCCCTGTGGGAGGAAGTTAAAAGGGCCTGCAGGGTTATTTCTCCCTCTCCCCGTGGGAGAGGGTTGGGGTGAGGGCACCAGACCGCACTACACTTTCCCGGCTTTCGCCAGTTCTTTCACCAGCGGTAACATCACTTTCATCACGTCCCGACTCCGGCGCTCAATGCGGTGCGGCAGAGCACTGTCAATATGTTGCAGATTATCCAGCCTGACATCATGCCAACTGGTCCCTTCCGGGAAGGCCTTCGTTTTGGTGCGTTGCTGATACCCGTCTTGTTTGCCTAACGCCCAGTTTGTCGCTTCAACGTAAAGCACCGGGATCCCTGCTTTGTCGAACACTTCACCGTCGTTACAGCATCCCGTCCCTTTAGGATACGCAGGGTTGCGCCCAGGGTTAATGGCAGCCTGGATGCCATGGGCTCGGGCAATCGCCAGCGCCCGGTCACGCGTGAGTTTACGCACCGAATTGGGCGTCGTTTTTCCGCTGTTAAAATAGAGTTTATCCCCGACGATCAAATTATCGAGATTAATGACCAGTAGGGTATTTTTCTTTTCAACGGCACTCATGCGTTTAAGGACATTCTCAGCGCCGAGTTTGCCTTCCTCTTCTCCGCTGGTGGCAATAAAACGAATACCGTATTGCGTGGGGATATTTTTCAGCCGTTCAGCCAGTTCTAACATGACGCCTAAACCTGCGGCATTATCGTCGATGCCCTGAAGCGTCAGGCCGCCGAGGTTTTTATCCGTATCGGCATCGCTCATTGGCGCAAAGGTATCCAGATGCGCCATGATAATAATCTGCTGTTCGGCTTTCCCTTCGTGTGCTGCGATAACCGTACTGCCCGTCACGTTGTGCCAGTTTTTATTGTTGCTGCGTGAGGTGTAGATATAGCGACTATGAAAGGCACGGATATCGCTCTGATAGCCCATTTCCGCAAATTGCTGGCGAAGATAATCCGCTGACAGCATTTCGGCCGGTGAGCCTGTCATACGTCCCGGGAATACGGTCGCGATATGGCGAGCCTGCGAAGAGGCTATGTCACCAGGAGGAAGATCTTTCGCCTGAACCGGGAGGATAGAGCAAACGCCGAACGCCAGGGCAGCGATACGGTGGCGCGTTGCGGAAAACATAGTGAGTCCTTTAAAAAAACAGAGCAAAATTTTAACCCGCCTAGTATGAAACTGTGATCGCTCTTGCACAATTTCATTTGCTCTTAAACGCCCGAAATCTCGCGTGTTAAGCACTTTTTGATATTTATATTTTCAGTTCGTTATTCCATTGAGTAACTACTCATTCCAATTCGTAATTTCATTCACTCTAAGCCGCCCCCTATAGTCCCTCTATTCCTGAATATGAATGAGTTTTCGCATCGTGGACTACCTGCCGTTATTTGCTGCCCTGAAAGACCGTCCGGTTCTGGTTGTCGGAACGGGAGAGATTGCCGAACGCAAAATGCTGTTTTTGCGTCGTGCCGGGGCGCAGGTCAAGGTGGTCGAAGAGGCGCAGTTTGACGAGTCACTGCTGGACTCCATCGTCCTGGTCATCGCGGCAACAACCAATCGCGAGCTTAACCGTCGAATTTCCGACGCGGCAAACGCGCGGTTTCGCCTGGTGAACGTGGTCGATGACCAGCCGCTCTGTTCATTTATTTTCCCGTCGATTGTCGATCGCTCGCCGTTAATCGTGGCGATCTCCTCCGGCGGCACCGCGCCGGTACTGGCGCGAGTCCTGCGTGAAAAAATAGAGGCTCTGCTGCCCACCAGTCTCGGGCGGATGGCTGAGAAAGCCAGCTACTGGCGCAATCATCTTAAAACGCGGTTAACCAGCGTGACGGAGCGACGCCGCTTTTGGGAGCGGGTCTTTCGTGGACGCTTTGCCAGCCTGATGCAGGCGGGCAATGAAACTGCCGCCCAGCAAATCCTGGAAGATGAGTTGGACAATCCCGGGCGCAGTACCGGAGAGATTATCCTGGTTGGCGCAGGACCCGGCGACCCCGGCCTCCTGACGTTGCGCGGTTTACAGGTACTCCAGGATGCGGATGTGGTGTTTTATGACCATCTGGTGACCGACGGCATCCGGGAGCTTATTCGCCGGGATGCGGAACAGATTTGCGTGGGTAAACGGGCGAGCGAACACTCCGTCTCTCAGCATGACACCAATGAGATGCTGATTGCGGCGGCGAAAGAGGGCAAGACCGTGGTACGCCTGAAAGGGGGAGACCCGTTTATCTTTGGGCGCGGCGGCGAGGAGTTACAGGCCGCTGCCGGGGCAGGGATACCGTTCCAGGTTGTACCAGGCATTACGGCCGCCTCTGCGGTAACGGCCTATGCCGGGATTCCGCTGACGCATCGCGACTACGCCCAAAGTGTGACATTCGTAACCGGGCATTACAAAGCCGACAGTACGCCCTTTGACTGGTCCCATCTGGCGCAGAGCCGTCAGACGCTGGCGATTTACATGGGCACCATGAAGGCGGCGGACATTGGCGAACAGCTTATTCGTCACGGGAGGGATGCGGCCACGCCAGTGGCGGTGATTTCCCGTGGGACGCGGGTCGATCAACAGGTGAAGACCGGCACATTACAACATCTTGAATACCTGGCAAAAGATGCCCCGATGCCTGCCCTGATTGTGGTGGGTGAAGTAGTGGCGCTGCATCAGACGCTCGCCTGGTTTCAACATACAACAGACGCAGAGAGCTTTCATTCTTCTGTGATAACGCTGTCTTAAGGAATGGTTATGGACCAAAAACGACTGACTCACCTGCGGCAACTCGAAGCGGAAAGTATCCATATTATCCGCGAAGTGGCTGCTGAATTTTCTAATCCGGTCATGATGTACTCCATCGGCAAAGACTCCAGCGTCATGCTGCACCTGGCGCGTAAAGCGTTTTATCCAGGGACTCTGCCTTTCCCGTTGCTGCATGTGGATACCGGCTGGAAATTCCGTGAGATGTATGAATTCCGTGACCGTACTGCAAAAGCCTACGGTTGCGAGCTGCTGGTACACAAAAATCCTGAAGGCGTCGCGATGGGCATCAATCCCTTCGTACACGGGAGCGCCAAACATACCGACATCATGAAAACCGAAGGGCTGAAACAGGCGCTGAATAAGTATGGTTTTGATGCGGCTTTCGGCGGGGCGCGTCGTGACGAAGAAAAATCCCGTGCGAAAGAGCGCATTTACTCTTTCCGCGATCGCTTCCACCGCTGGGACCCAAAAAACCAGCGTCCGGAGCTGTGGCATAACTACAACGGCCAGATTAACAAAGGCGAAAGTATTCGCGTCTTCCCGCTCTCCAACTGGACCGAGCTGGATATCTGGCAGTACATCTATCTGGAAAATATCGAAATTGTCCCTCTCTACCTGGCGGCAGAGCGTCCGGTGCTCGAACGTGACGGCATGCTGATGATGATCGATGACGATCGTATCGACTTGCAGCCGGGCGAAGTGATCAAAAAACAGATGGTCCGTTTCCGTACACTCGGTTGCTGGCCGCTGACCGGCGCGGTGGAATCCAATGCGCAAACGCTGCCGGAGATCATCGAGGAGATGCTGGTCTCAACCACCAGTGAGCGACAGGGTCGCATGATCGACCGCGATCAGGCCGGCTCCATGGAGCTGAAAAAACGCCAGGGTTATTTCTAAGGAGCCGCCATGAACAACACTATTGCACAACAAATTGCTGATGAAGGCGGCGTAGAGGCGTATCTGCACGCACAACAACATAAAAGCCTGCTGCGTTTTCTGACCTGTGGCAGCGTCGACGACGGTAAAAGTACGCTGATCGGGCGCCTGCTGCACGATACGCGCCAGATTTACGAAGACCAGCTTTCGTCCCTGCATAACGACAGCAAACGTCATGGTACCCAGGGCGAAAAACTCGACCTCGCGCTGCTGGTGGATGGATTGCAGGCCGAGCGTGAGCAAGGCATTACCATTGATGTGGCGTATCGCTATTTCTCTACCGAGAAGCGCAAATTTATCATTGCGGACACCCCGGGGCATGAGCAGTACACTCGTAACATGGCCACCGGCGCGTCGACGTGCGAGCTGGCGATTCTGCTGATGGATGCGCGCAAAGGCGTGCTGGATCAGACGCGTCGGCACAGTTTTATCTCCACGTTGCTGGGGATTAAACATCTGGTGGTCGCGGTCAACAAAATGGATCTGGTCAATTACAGCGAAGAGTCCTTCGACGAGATCCGCCAGAGCTACCTGACCTTTGCAGAACAACTGCCGGGAAACCTGGATATCCGCTTCGTGCCGCTGTCGGCGCTGGAGGGCGATAACGTCGCCTCCCAGAGCGCCAACATGCCCTGGTACAGTGGCCCGACGCTGCTGGAAGTGCTGGAGACCGTGGAGATTCAGCGCGTGGTAGAAAGCCAGCCGATGCGATTCCCGGTTCAGTACGTGAACCGTCCTAATCTCGATTTCCGCGGCTTCTCCGGAACCCTCGCATCCGGCGTGGTCACTGTCGGGCAGCGTGTCAAAGTCCTGCCTTCTGGCGTTGAGTCGTCGATTGCGCGCATCGTGACCTTTGACGGCGACTTACAGGAAGCCGGGGCGGGCGAAGCGGTGACCCTGGTACTGAAAGATGAAATCGATATCAGCCGGGGCGATTTGCTGGTGGATGCGCAAGAATCCGTCCCTGCCGTACAAAGCGCCTCGCTGGACGTGGTGTGGATGGCGGAGCAGCCTCTGTCACCGGGCCAAAGCTATGACATCAAAATTGCGGGTAAAAAAACGCGTGCACGGGTGGAAGGCATTCAGTATCAGGTGGACATCAATAAGCTGGCGCAGCACAGCGTCAATGAACTGCCGCTGAACGGCATCGGGCTGGTGGATCTTATCTTTGATGAACCCCTGGTGCTCGATCGTTACCAGCAGAACCCCGTCACCGGTGGGCTTATCTTTATCGATCGCCTGACTAACGTCACCGTCGGGGCCGGCATGGTGCGTCAGCCGCATGAGCAGTCAGTTGCGGCACCGTCAGAATTCAGCGCCTTTGAGCTGGAGCTGAATGCGCTGGTGCGTAAGCATTTCCCGCACTGGGGCGCACGCGATCTGCTGGGAGGAAAGTAATGGCGCAACACGATGAGAACGTCGTCTGGCATCCTCATCCGGTAACGGTCTCGCAGCGCGAACAACTCCACGGTCATCGTGGGGTTGTCCTGTGGTTCACCGGGCTGTCAGGCTCGGGGAAATCCACCGTTGCGGGGGCGATGGAAGAGGCGCTGCATCAGGCCGGGGTGAGCACCTATCTTCTGGATGGCGATAACGTCCGCCACGGGCTATGTCGCGATTTGGGCTTTAGCGACGACGATCGCAAAGAGAACATTCGTCGCGTAGGCGAAGTGGCCAGTCTGATGGCCGACGCCGGCCTGGTGGTATTGACGGCGTTTATCTCACCCCATCGCGCTGAGCGTCAGATGGTACGGGAGCGAGTGGGAAACGACCGTTTTATCGAAGTCTTTGTGGATACGCCGCTGGCCATTTGCGAAGAACGCGATCCTAAAGGGCTGTATAAGAAAGCCCGGGCGGGAGAGTTGCAGCATTTCACGGGAATTGATTCTGTATATGAAATTCCTGAATCGCCAGATATTCACCTGGATGGTCAACAATTGGTAACAAATTTAGTAAGCCAATTATTAGACCTGCTCAGACAGGGCGATATTATCAGATCCTGAGACGTATCGTTCGGGGCGTGATTCTCCCGAACGACCGGTCATGGTTACAGGATCCCTTATGCGCGAAAGCCAAAACTACATTATCACCGGGTCGGAAACATTATCGACACCTGACGAAACGACCTGGTCACTCCCCGGGGCGGTGGTCGGTTTCGTCTCGTGGTTGCTGGCGCTGGGCATCCCTTTCATGATTTATGGCCGCAATACGCTCTTTTTCTTCCTCTACACCTGGCCGTTCTTTCTGGCGCTGATGCCCGTCGCCGTGGTCGTTGGCATCGCGCTACATTCGTTGCTCAATGGCCGTCTGCTTTACAGTACGATCGTGACGATCGCCACCGTTGTTATTATCTTCGGCCTGCTATTTTTATGGCTCATGGGCTAACTTAAGACATAATTAAAACCCCAGAGTAGAGTCCAGCGGAAAGTTATGGGATGATGATGCCGTTTTTCAGGGGGCAGGATGGGTAAATTAACGCTTCTGTTGCTGGCTTTGCTGGTCTGGCTTCAGTATTCGCTGTGGTTCGGCAAAAATGGTCTGCACGACTATAGCCGTGTCAATGACGACGTAACAGCACAGCAGGCAACAAACGCCAAACTTAAAGCGCGCAACGATCAACTGTTTGCCGAAATTGACGATCTCAATGGCGGTCAGGAGGCGATTGAGGAACGCGCACGTAATGAACTTAGTATGACCAAGCCGGGTGAAACCTTTTATCGCCTGGTTCCAGATGCGTCTAAACGCAATCAGGGCTCAGCACAAAATAATCGATAATCAGGCCCAGGATTACGACATGGCAGTGACTTTTTCGGATGTATGTGCCGTGGTACCGGCCGCTGGCGTTGGCCGGCGCATGCAGACAGAGTGTCCTAAACAATACCTTTCAATGGGTGATAAGACGATACTTGAACACTCCGTGGCGGCGCTTCTCGCCCATCCACGGGTGACGCGTGTCGTTATCGCTATCAGTCCGGGCGACGCCCGTTTTGCCGCGCTTCCGCTGGCAAATCATCCCCTCATTACCGTCGTTGACGGTGGCACTGAACGCGCAGATTCCGTTCTGGCTGGCATCCGCGCGGCGGGTGAAGCGGCCTGGGTGCTGGTGCACGACGCAGCGCGTCCCTGTTTGCACCAGGATGATCTGGCGCGATTGCTGGCACTGAGTGACACCAGCCCGATTGGCGGTATTCTGGCCGCACCCGTGCGCGATACCATGAAACGCGCCGAACCGGGAGCACGGGCTATCGCCCACACCGTTGAGCGCGTCGATTTATGGCATGCGCTGACGCCTCAGTTTTTTCCTCGCGAGCTGCTCCACGACTGTTTAACCCGCGCGCTCAATGAAGGCGCAACCATCACCGATGAAGCATCGGCGCTGGAATATTGCGGTTATCATCCGGTTATCGTGGAGGGACGCGCTGATAATATAAAGATCACGCGGCCCGAAGACTTACAGCTGGCGGAATTCTATCTTACCCGTACGACGCATCAGGAGAACGCATAATGCGAATTGGACACGGTTTTGACGTACACGCCTTTGGTGGCGTTGGCCCGATTATCATTGGCGGCGTGCGCATTCCCTATGAAAAAGGGCTGTTGGCGCATTCTGATGGCGACGTTGCGCTGCATGCGCTAACCGACGCCCTGCTTGGCGCGGCGGCGCTTGGGGATATCGGCAAGCTGTTCCCGGATACCGATCCCGCCTTTAAAGGTGCCGACAGCCGTGAACTGCTGCGTGAAGCCTGGCGTCGTATTCAGGCCAAAGGTTATACGCTGGGCAACGTTGATGTCACTATTATTGCTCAGGCGCCCAAAATGCTGCCGCACATTCCGCAAATGCGCGTGTTTATCGCAGAAGATCTCGGCTGCCACATGGATGACGTCAACGTAAAAGCCACCACCACTGAAAAGCTCGGCTTTACCGGTCGGGGTGAAGGGATTGCCTGTGAGGCGGTAGCGCTTCTGGTGAAGGCGGCAAAATGACGGCGTTTGATGACCTGACCTATTTGCACGGCAAACCGCACGGGTCGGGCGTGTTAAAAGCCAGCCCTGAAGATTTTGTGGTCATTGAAGATCTCGGTTTTGAGCCGGACGGTGAGGGTGAGCATATTCTGGTCAAAATCCTCAAAAACGGCTGCAATACGCGCTTTGTGGCCGAGGCGCTGGCAAAATTTCTGAAAATTCATGCGCGTGAAGTCAGCTTTGCCGGGCAAAAAGACAAACACGCCGTCACCGAACAATGGCTGTGCGCACGCGTTCCGGGTAATGGAATGCCTGATTTAAGCAAATTTGAGCTTGAAGGCTGTAAAGTGCTTGAGTATGCCCGCCATAAGCGCAAGCTTCGTCTGGGCGCGCTGAAGGGCAATGACTTTACCCTGATCCTGCGCGAAGTGACCGATCGTGACGACGTCGAAAAACGTCTGGCGGCTATCGCCCGTGACGGCGTACCGAACTATTTCGGCGCACAACGTTTCGGCATTGGCGGCAGCAACCTGCAGGGGGCGTTACGCTGGGCACAAAGCAATGCCCCGGTGCGCGACAGGAATAAACGTAGTTTTTGGTTGTCGGCAGCACGCAGTGCGTTGTTTAATCAGATTGTGAGCGAACGGTTGAAAAAACCGGACGCGAATCAAGTTGTTGTCGGCGATGCGCTACAATTAGCGGGACGCGGCAGCTGGTTCGTCGCCACGGCGGAAGAAATGGCCGATGTCCAGGCGCGCGTCGCGAATAAGTCGTTGATGATTACGGCCGCTTTGCCGGGCACGGGAGAGTGGGGCACGCAGGGCGACGCCCTGGAAGCCGAACGTTCTGCCGTCGCGGATGCGACGGAATTGCAATCATTGCTGATGCGGGAAAAAGTCGAAGCGGCACGCCGGGCGATGCTGCTCTATCCGCAACAGCTTAGCTGGAACTGGTGGGATGACGTAACCGTCGAGTTACGCTTCTGGCTGCCGGCAGGTAGCTTTGCCACCAGTGTTGTCAGGGAACTTATCAACACGTCGGGTGATTATGCGAATATTGCTGAGTAACGATGATGGCATCCATGCGCCTGGCATTCAGACGCTGGCGAAACACCTGCGTGAGTTTGCCGAGGTGCAGGTCGTTGCTCCTGACCGTAACCGCAGCGGCGCGTCAAACTCGTTAACGCTGGAATCATCGCTTCGCACGTTTACGTATGATAACGGTGATATCGCCGTGCAGATGGGCACGCCAACGGACTGCGTCTTTTTAGGCGTCAATGCGCTGATGCGCCCCCGTCCGGATGTGGTGGTGTCGGGCATTAATGCCGGGCCTAACCTGGGCGATGATGTCATCTACTCCGGTACCGTTGCGGCGGCGATGGAAGGGCGCCATCTGGGTTTCCCTGCACTGGCCGTCTCGCTTAACGGACACAAGCACTATGATACGGCGGCTGCGGTCACCTGTTCGATACTGCGCGCGCTGGGCCGGGAGCCACTTCGGACGGGCCGTATTCTGAATATCAACGTGCCCGATCTGCCGCTTGAGGAGGTCAAAGGCATCCGCGTGACGCGCTGTGGCAGCCGTCATCCCGCGGATCAGGTTATCCCTCAGCAGGATCCACGCGGCAATACGCTTTACTGGATTGGCCCGCCAGGCGATAAATGCGACGCCGGGCCGGATACCGATTTTGCCGCCGTGGATGAAGGGTATGTTTCGGTTACACCGCTGCACGTCGATTTAACCGCGTATAACGCGCAAGAAGTTGTGTCAGGCTGGCTGGAACGCGCCGGGGTGAACACGCAATGGTAAGTAAACGTGTACAAGCTCTTCTGAACCAATTACGTACTCAAGGCATCTCTGACGAGCGTGTACTGGAGGCAATCTCACAGGTACCGCGTGAGAAATTTGTGGATGAGGCGTTTGAACACAAAGCGTGGGAAAACGTCGCGTTACCGATAGGTCAGGGGCAGACGATTTCGCAGCCCTACATGGTCGCGCGAATGACGGAGTTGCTGAATCTGACACCGGAATCACGGGTGCTGGAAATTGGCACCGGTTCGGGTTACCAGACGGCCATTCTGGCGCATCTGGTTCATCATGTGTGCTCGGTTGAGCGCATCAAAGGCCTGCAGTGGCAGGCACGTCGCCGCCTCAAGCAGCTGGATTTACATAATGTTTCGACCCGTCATGGTGATGGCTGGCAAGGATGGCAAGCACGAGCGCCGTTTGACGCTATTATTGTGACGGCAGCACCGCTTGAAATTCCCACTGCGCTTCTGACGCAGCTGGATGAGGGCGGCATTCTCGTTTTGCCCGTGGGCGATGAACATCAGCTGTTGAAGCGTGTTTGTCGGCGAGGCGGCGAGTTTATAATCGATACCGTAGAAGCCGTACGCTTTGTGCCTCTCGTTAAGGGAGAGCTGGCCTGAGACTCGGAATTTTCCAGGGTTTTTAGGAAATTTTCCGCGTATGGTGATGGGCAAACTGTTCTGTGCCACTATGGTCAATTCTAAGTCACTGGTAGTTAACACATTCCTGGGGGAATAAATGAGCGCGGGAAGCCCAAAATTCACCATCAGCCGTGTTGCGGCATTATCATTCGTTTCGCTTTGGCTGGCAGGGTGTTCCAGTTCCAATAATGCGCCTGCGCCGGTGACATCCGTCGGCGGGAATAGCGGTTCAGGTGACACCTCCAGCGGAATGCTGATTACACCTCCGCCTAAAATGGGCACCGCGACGGCACAGCAAGCGCCGCAAATTCAACCGGTTCAACAACCTGTCTCTCAGCCAACGTCAATCCAGCCTGTTCCGCAGGCGGTACAGACTGAAAATGGCCGTATAGTTTATAACCGTAAGTATGGGAACATTCCGAAAGGTAGCTATACCGGCGGCAGTACGTATACCGTTAAACGGGGCGATACCCTTTTCTATATCGCATGGATTACCGGGAACGATTTCCGTGACCTTGCGCAACGAAATAACGTCCAGGCCCCGTATGGTCTGGAAGTCGGCCAAACGCTGCAGGTAGGCAATGCTACCGGTACGCCGTTGACGCCAGGCAACTCAGTTTCTGCCGCAGATGTCACTGCGCAAAATAACAGCGTTCAGCCTGCGCAAAAAACAAGCGCGGTGGTTGCTTCGCAACCGACAATTACGTATTCTGAAGACTCAGGTGAACAGAGTGCTAACAAAATGTTGCCGAATAATAAGCCGTCTGCGACTGTCGTCACAGCACCGGTCACGGCACCTGTGGTTAGCTCTACCGTACCGACCGCCAGCAGTCAAAATGCCAGTGCGCCTGTTTCAACATGGCGTTGGCCTACTGATGGCAAAGTATTCGAGAACTTCTCTTCCTCTGAAGGAGGAAATAAAGGGATCGATATCGCAGGAAGTAAGGGACAGGCTATCGTCGCGACCGCAGATGGACGCGTTGTATATGCCGGTAACGCTCTGCGCGGTTACGGTAATCTTATTATCATAAAACATAACGATGATTACCTGAGTGCCTACGCCCATAACGATACAATGCTGGTCCGGGAACAACAAGAAATCAAGGCGGGGCAGAAAATAGCTACCATGGGTAGTTCCGGAACCAGTTCTACACGCTTGCATTTTGAAATTCGTTACAAGGGGAAATCCGTAAACCCGCTGCAGTATTTACCGCAGCGATAATTTGACGAGGCACGCCAGTCAGGGTGTTTCGTTCAGGGATCACGGGTAGGAGCCACTTTATGAGTCAGAATACGCTGAAAGTTCATGATTTAAATGAAGACGCGGAATTTGATGAGAACGGAACCGAGTCTTTTGATGAAAAAGTCTTAGTAGAAGAGGAACCCAGTGATAACGATTTAGCTGAAGAAGAGCTGTTATCGCAGGGCGCCACACAACGTGTGCTGGACGCGACTCAGCTCTACCTTGGGGAAATTGGTTATTCCCCACTGTTAACAGCCGAAGAAGAGGTCTATTTCGCACGTCGTGCTTTGCGTGGTGATGTTGCCTCGCGCCGACGCATGATTGAAAGTAACTTGCGTCTGGTCGTGAAAATTGCCCGTCGTTACAGCAATCGTGGTCTGGCACTGCTGGACCTGATTGAAGAGGGTAACTTAGGCCTGATCCGTGCAGTAGAGAAGTTTGACCCGGAACGCGGGTTCCGATTCTCTACCTACGCGACCTGGTGGATTCGTCAGACCATCGAACGGGCAATCATGAACCAAACCCGTACGATTCGACTGCCAATCCATATCGTCAAAGAGTTGAATGTCTATCTGCGTACTGCGCGTGAGTTGTCCCATAAACTGGACCACGAACCGAGTGCAGAAGAGATTGCTGAGCAACTGGATAAACCGGTTGATGACGTAAGCCGTATGCTTCGTCTCAACGAGCGCATTACCTCTGTTGATACCCCGCTGGGGGGCGACTCCGAGAAAGCGCTGCTGGACATCCTGGCCGATGAAAAAGACAACGGTCCGGAAGACACCACGCAGGACGATGACATGAAACAAAGCATCGTCAAATGGCTGTTCGAACTGAACGCCAAACAGCGTGAAGTGCTGGCACGTCGTTTCGGTTTACTGGGGTATGAAGCTGCAACACTGGAAGACGTCGGCCGCGAAATTGGCCTGACCCGTGAACGTGTTCGTCAGATTCAGGTTGAAGGTCTGCGTCGCCTGCGCGAAATCCTGCAGGGACAAGGTCTGAATATCGAAGCGCTGTTCCGCGAGTAATCCTGATTGAGTCAAAAAAGGCCCGTCGTGAGACGGGCCTTTTTCTTTTGCGTTACGGCAGCGCCGTTTCGTGCAGCAATCGCCACGTTATCTTTTCACCCGCCTGATTCAGCACGGCCGTTGACCAGCGAACGTTGACCGGCAGGTTTGGCCGCGTTTGCGTTTCCCGGTAGTGCACTATCGCGCCTTTGTCCCACGTCTGCAGCGTCGTGATTTCATCAAGCTCAATGTTCAGGCCGGGACGACTGCCGCGCTGATTTTCCAGAAAGCCGACAAGCCCCGCGTAATCAATGTGAGCGCCGCTTGGAGGGATCATCAAAAAGTCCGGACGAAAACGATCAAGCAGGGCGTTTAAATCGCCTTCTCCCCGGCCTAACCACGCTTCCAGCGCGACATGGACATCAATAATTTCAGTTTCGTAGTGAGTCATGGGTTCTCCTGTTGAGGCTGCGAAAGCACCTGCGGATTGCGAAGGCGAAAAACAAACAGTAAGGGTATTAACGTGATGCCGGCAGCGAGCGCAAAGGTCCAGTGCCACGCTGCAATCGTGGGCATAACGCGCTGCGAAACGCTCAGGATCTCAGCCAGTAACAGGGCACCAATAAAAAAACTCAGCTGACGATTGAGGTTCCACAGGGCACTGGCATCCGGCATATCGTCATGGGCTATAGACAGGAATGCGCTGCTTTGCGCTGTACTGCTGCACAGACTGCCCCCGGCGCCCATTAACAGAAATGCCCCAACCGGCAGCGTGATGGGGGACGTCGGGTCGACACTCATTAATAGCACGATCCCCACAGCCTGCAACAGACAGCCCGTAATAATCAGTGGCCGGGGACCGATGCGATTGAAATAGCGCCCCGTTGCGGCGATAGCCACGCAGGAGGTGAGAGACCAGGGAAGCATAAGCAGCCCCGTCATCGCGGGTGTCAGTTCTGCCACGCGCTGCAGATAAAACATACCGATCACGTTAACGCCGATAAACATGCCGGGCACGCAGACATACACCAGCATGGAAAATCTCAGTAAAGGGTCTGTTAACAAGGGGAGATGAATCAGACGCGTAGCTCCCATGGGAGATTTGTCGTTGCGAAGCCATACCGTGGCCAAAACAAAGGTGAGAAGGGCAACCGGCAGCGTGGCGAAAAATATCCATCGCCAGCTCAATGCCTGGACCAGCCATCCGCCGATGGCCGGTGAGCACGCGGGAGCAAGTAAAGCCACCAGCATGACTGCGGAAGAAAGCCCGGCGCGCTCATGAGGCCGATACTGCTGCCACGTCATCGCTTGTCCGACGGGGATAAGTAATCCTCCCCCAAGTCCCTGCAATACTCGCCAGACGATCAGGCTTTCCAGCGAGGACGCACAGCCTGCCGCCATGGATGCTGTACTAAAGAGAAACAGCGAAAAGAGAATCACCCGCTTTGGCCCGAACCGACGCGTCAACAGGGCGCTGAAAGGGATAACCAGCGTCAGCCCGGCAATATAGCCGTTACTCACCCAGGCAAGAGACGAAGGCGTGGCATTCAGCGCCAGAGCCATGGCCGGGAAGGCGACGCTGGCGATGAACATGTTGATGAGATCAAGAAAAAAGCCCAGCAAGTAGACCAGGGCGACTCTGCTGCGATACGTCATGAATAATCCTCCGGTGAGGGGCGTATCCTGACAGCACCCTGAGGACGGATAAACATGACAAAGCGAGATATACTGTCAAAATTATTTTGACAGTGGTGAAGACAAAGCATGCTTAATTTACAGCGCACGGCGATGTTTGTGGCGGTTGCGGATACCGGCAGTTTTACGGCAGCCGCCGATGCGATGGGGCTAACGAAGGCAGTCGTCAGCTTTCACATTCGCCAGCTTGAAGATGAACTGGGGGTAACCCTGCTGCTACGCTCGACCCGGCGCCTGACGTTAACCGAGGCCGGGTTGTTGTTCCATCAACGCAGTGTGACGCTGCTGAAGGCGGCCGAGAGCCTCCAGGACGACGTGCGCGCCAGCCATGTCGGGTTAACCGGGGAGTTACGCATCACCACGACCCCCGAATACGGTTCGCAGGTAGTTGTTCCCTTGCTGGCTGAATTCAGCGTTCAGCATCCCGATTTGCGGGTACGGCATGTCTCTTCTTCCCAGCATGCCGATCTTATTTCTGAACGTTTTGATGTCGCTATTCGGCTGGGGGCGCTTGCTGATTCGCGCTACCATGCCGCGCTGATCTCTCACTTTGCCATTCTGCCCGTGGCTTCGCCGCAGTGGCTCAGCCATTCTCCCGTCGATTCGCTGGAGGCGCTGTCCCAGGCTGAGTGGATCATTCACGATCGTTTATCAACGCCGCTGCGCTGGCAGTTAACGGGAAAAAGCGGTGAGCCTGCCACGCTTGAGATAAAAAAAGCGCCGCGCCTGTATGCCGACAGTGCCCAGGCGCTGATGGCCTTTGCTCTGGCGGGGCGGGGTATCGCGTTGCTCCCGGCATGGCTGGTGCAAAATGCGCTGGAGACAGGGCAACTGATTGCGTTATTACCGGATTATACTTTCGCTCAGCAAGCCATTCACGCTGTCTACCCCGACGCCCAGCATGTGCCGGCGAAAGTACGTACCTTTATCGATTTCATGCGTTCCCGCATTACGTCTTCATCATCTTTTTGACGAGGGCAGAAAACTGTTCCCGTTCCTCCGGGCTGAGGCGGCCTAAAAACGCCTCGTCCACCGCATTGCCCATGGGCTTACAGCTCGCCAGCAGCGCTTCACCTTCTGGGGTTAAAAACACGAAACGGCGTCGCTTATCAGCAGGATCTTGCTCGCGCTTCACCAGGCCACGGGCTTCCATGCGGCTGAGCATTTCGGCCAGTGTCGCTTTCGTGCTCACCGCCACGTCGGTCAACGCAACCTGTTCAATGCCCGGATGCTCTGCCACAGAGCGCATGACCGCATACTGTGGTTTGGTCAGTTCAGGCAAGGCATGCTGCCAGTGAGCAGTATGCTGTTGAAAAAGTTGACGTAACAGGTGAAAGGCTTCTTGTCTCAGTTCCATGAACACTCCGGAATAACGCGCTTCCCCCCATGATAGCGGAATCACCCGCAATGTTAATGCCACTCTTTATGGCCGATAATGCGATCGTGTGCGAACGATCTTGTCAAAAGACGAAAACGGGGGTATTTTAAACTTAACGTTCGTATGCGAACAATTTATTGAGGCGATGAATGAGACTGATTGTGGGAATGACCGGTGCCACCGGTGCGCCGTTAGGAGTGGCACTCCTAACGGCGTTACGTGAAATGCCTGACGTTGAAACACATCTCGTGATGTCGAAATGGGCTAAAACCACCCTCGAGCTGGAAACGCCCTTCACGGTAAAAGAGGTCTCTGCTCTGGCGGACTATACGCATAATCCGGCGGATCAGGCCGCGACAGTCTCCTCTGGTTCATTTCGTACAGACGGGATGATCGTCATCCCCTGCAGCATGAAAACCCTGGCAGGTATTCGGGCCGGTTACGCAGAAGGGCTCATAGGGCGCGCGGCGGACGTGGTGTTAAAAGAGGGACGCAAACTGGTTCTCGTCCCCCGCGAAACGCCGCTGAGTACCGTCCATCTGGAGAACATGCTGGCGTTATCACGCATGGGCGTGGCGATGGTGCCCCCGATGCCGGCTTATTACAACCACCCGCAAACCGTTGATGATATTACGCAGCACATTGTCACGCGCGTGCTTGACCAGTTTGGTCTGGAGCATAAAAAAGCGCGTCGCTGGAACGGCTTGCAGGCTGCAAAGCATCTTTCACAGGAGAATGAATATGGCATTTGATGATTTGAGAAGTTTTTTGCAGGCGCTTGATGAACAAGGGCAATTGCTGAAAATTGATGAAGAGGTGAATGCAGAACCGGATCTGGCTGCGGCAGCCAATGCCACAGGCCGTATCGGTGAAGGGGCACCCGCGCTGTGGTTCGACAATATTCGCGGCTTTGTCGATGCCCGCGTCGCCCTGAACACGCTGGGGTCCTGGCAGAATCACGCGATTGCGATGGGCTTGCCGCCGAATACCCCGGTTAAAAAGCAGATCGATGAATATATTCGCCGCTGGGATGGCTTCCCCGTTGCGCCAGAACGTCGTGCTAATCCCGCATGGGCAGAAAACACCGTCGACGGCGAGGCCATCAACCTGTTTGATATTTTGCCCCTGTTCCGTCTGAACGACGGCGACGGCGGGTTCTATCTCGATAAGGCGTGTGTCGTGTCACGCGATCCGCTCGACCCCGACCATTTCGGTAAGCAGAACGTGGGCATCTACCGTATGGAGGTTAAAGGCAAACGTAAGCTGGGTCTGCAACCTGTGCCGATGCACGACATTGCGTTGCATCTCCATAAAGCTGAAGAGCGCGGGGAAGACCTGCCCATTGCCATCACGCTGGGGAACGACCCGATCATTACGCTGATGGGGGCGACTCCGCTTAAGTACGACCAGTCTGAGTATGAGATGGCAGGCGCATTGCGTGAAAGCCCGTACCCTATAGCGACCGCGCCGCTAACCGGTTTTGACGTGCCCTGGGGATCGGAAGTCATTCTGGAAGGGGTCATTGAGGGTCGTAAACGCGAAATCGAAGGGCCCTTCGGTGAGTTCACCGGACACTATTCTGGCGGTCGAAATATGACCGTGGTGCGCATTGATAAGGTCTCTTATCGCACCAAACCGATTTTTGAATCACTCTATCTGGGTATGCCCTGGACGGAAATTGATTATCTGATGGGGCCAGCCACCTGCGTACCGCTGTATCAACAACTTAAAGCTGAGTTCCCGGAAGTGCAGGCAGTGAACGCGATGTATACCCATGGTCTGCTGGCGATTATCTCGACCAAAAAACGGTACGGGGGTTTTGCCCGCGCCGTGGGGCTGCGGGCCATGACCACGCCACACGGGCTCGGCTACGTGAAAATGGTGATCATGGTAGATGAAGATGTCGATCCATTTAACCTGCCGCAGGTGATGTGGGCACTCTCTTCAAAAGTGAATCCTGCGGGCGATTTGGTTCAGCTTCCCAACATGTCCGTGCTTGAACTGGATCCTGGCTCCAGCCCGGCAGGGATCACCGATAAATTAATTATCGATGCCACAACACCGGTGGCGCCGGATACGCGTGGGCATTACAGCCAGCCCGTGAAGGATCTGCCTGAAACCAAAGCCTGGGCCGAAAAACTCACCGCGATGCTGGCCGCGCGTAAATAAGTAAGGAGGAAAAGATGATTTGTCCCCGTTGTGCCGATGAGCATATTGAAGTGATGGCGACCTCGCCAGTGAAAGATGTCTGGACCGTTTACCAGTGCCAGCACTGTTTATACACCTGGCGTAATACTGAGCCACTGCGCCGTACCAGCCGGGAACATTATCCGGAGGCGTTTCGGATGACGCAAAAAGACATTGATGATGCGCCACAGGTGCCGACGATCCCGCCGCTGCTGCAACAGAACGACTAAAGCCATAAAAAAGCCGGGTGGCGTCTTCGCCTTACCCGGCCAACGTGGCGGCATGTGTTGCATACTCTGTGCAGGCCCGGTAAGCAAAGCGCCACCGGGCAAGCCAGACCTTACACCAGACTCTTCAACCGATAGATCCACTCCAGCGCCTGACGCGGTGTGAGCGAATCCGGGTCAAGGTTTTCCAGCGCTTCTACGGCCGGAGAGGTCTCCTCTGCGGGCACCAGAAGCGACATTTGCGTGCCGTCGACCTGCGTTGCCGCTGCATTTGGCGACAAGGTTTCGAGCTCGCGCAGTTTCTGGCGTGCGCGTTTGATCACCTCTTTTGGCACGCCAGCCAGGGCCGCCACCGCCAGACCGTAACTTTTGCTCGCGGCGCCATCCTGCACGGTGTGCATGAACGCGATGGTGTCGCCATGCTCCAGGGCGTCCAGATGCACGTTCGCTACGCCTTCCATTTTTTCGGGCAGTTGCGTCAGTTCAAAATAGTGGGTAGCAAAGAGCGTCAGGGCTTTGATTTTGTTCGCCAGACTCTCAGCACACGCCCATGCCAGCGACAGGCCGTCATAGGTTGAGGTGCCACGACCAATCTCATCCATCAACACAAGGCTGTTTTCTGTGGCGTTATGCAGGATATTGGCGGTTTCGGTCATTTCAACCATGAAGGTTGAACGACCGCTGGCCAGATCGTCGGCAGCGCCCACGCGGGTAAAGATGCGATCGATAGGGCCAATTTCCACCTGCTGGGCCGGGACATAGCTGCCGATATAAGCGAGCAGGGCGATCAATGCTGTCTGGCGCATATAGGTGCTTTTACCGCCCATGTTAGGACCGGTAATGATCAGCATACGACGCTGCGGCGACAGGCTCAGGGGGTTGGCAATAAACGGCTCACGCAGTACCTGCTCAACTACCGGATGGCGGCCTTCGGTAATACGAATACCCGGCTTGTCGATAAACGTCGGACAGGTGTAGTTCAGGGTGTCAGCGCGTTCAGCCAGGTTCACCAGCACATCCAGCTCTGCCAGAGCGCTTGCGCTCTGTTGCAGATCGCCAAGGTGCGGCATCAGCAAATCGAACAGCTCTTCATAGAGCTGTTTTTCCAGCGCAAGCGCTTTCCCTCTGGAGGAGAGCACTTTATCTTCGTACTCTTTCAACTCTGGAATAATGTAGCGTTCGGCATTTTTCAGCGTCTGGCGGCGGACGTAATGAATGGGGGCCAGATGGCTTTGACCACGGCTGATTTGGATGTAATAGCCGTGAATGGCGTTATAACCCACTTTCAGTGTGTCCAGTCCCAGACGTTGGCGTTCGCGGATCTCCAGCTTATCCAGGTAATCCGTTGCGCCATCGGCCAGTGCTCGCCACTCATCCAGTTCCTGATGATAGCCAGGCGCGATAACGCCGCCGTCACGGACCAGTACCGGCGGGGCCTCGACGACGGCGCGTTCGAGCAGTTCACGCAGCTCGGTGAACTCCCCCATCGTGTCGCGTAGCTTCTGCACCGGCGCGCTGTCAACGTCGGCAAGCTGGGCGCGCAGTTCAGGCAGTTGCTGGAAGGCATGGCGCATGCGGGCCAGGTCTCGTGGACGGGCGGTCCGTAATGCCAGACGCGCCAGAATACGCTCCAGATCCCCCACCTGACGCAGTACTGGCTGTAGCTCGGTAAACCGATCCTGCAATGCGCCGATCGTCTGCTGACGGCTGACCAGAACCTGGGGATCGCGCACCGGCATATGCAGCCAGCGTTTCAACATACGGCTACCCATTGGGGTGACCGTACTATCCAGCACGGAGGCCAGGGTATTATCGATACCGCCTGCCAGATTCTGCGTAATCTCCAGGTTACGCCGCGTCGCGGCATCCATGATGATGCTGTCCTGCTGGCGTTCCATCGTAATAGAACGGATGTGCGGCAGGGCCGTACGCTGCGTATCTTTGACGTACTGCAACAGGCAGCCCGCGGCGCACAGACCACGCGGGGCGTTTTCGACGCCAAAGCCAATCAAATCGCGGGTGCCAAACTGCAGGTTGAGCTGCTGACGCGCCGTGTCTATTTCAAATTCCCATAACGGGCGACGACGCAGACCGCGACGTCCTTCGATCAACGCAAACTCAGCAAAATCTTCTGCGTAGAGTAACTCTGCGGGATTGGTGCGCTGCAGCTCCGCAGCCATGGTTTCCCGGTCGGCCGGTTCGCTCAGGCGAAAGCGGCCGGAACTGATGTCCAGGGTGGCATAGCCAAAACCTTTGCTGTCCTGCCAGACGGCGGCAAGCAGGTTGTCCTGGCGTTCATGCAGTAAGGCTTCATCACTGATGGTGCCTGGCGTGACGATGCGTACCACTTTGCGCTCAACCGGGCCTTTTGAGGTCGCCGGATCGCCAATTTGTTCGCAAATGGCGACGGATTCCCCCTGGTTCACCAGCTTCGCCAGATAGTTTTCCACCGCATGATGGGGAATACCCGCCATCGGGATAGGTTCCCCCGCGGAGGCGCCGCGTTTGGTCAAAGAGATGTCGAGCAACTGAGAGGCACGTTTGGCATCGTCATAAAACAGCTCGTAAAAATCGCCCATACGGTAGAACAGCAGGATTTCCGGATGCTGTGCTTTCAGCTTCAGATACTGCTGCATCATAGGGGTATGTGCAGTTAAATTATCAATTGTGCTCATGGAGTCAGGATATCCATTTCTTTGAAAATAGGGCGCTTTAAGCGGCTTAAAAGCCGTGAGATGCTGCTATTGTCGCATGAAAAAATGACCCGGCGCAGCAAAAAGTCGAGACTTTACCCTGGCTCTGATTCCAGCAACTCAATGAGCAATTTTCCCTGTTCCACACACACGCGGACCCGCGAATTTGTTTTAAAACCGGCTTCTTCGAGCCAGTCGCCCTTGAGGCTCAGGGCGGCATGCACGCTATAGCGTTTCGGAATTTTGGTTTTGCGGTCTTCATGACGTTTTCTGAAGTAGCCTACCTTTAAATGGCGGCAGGGCTTGCTAACCGTGATTTCAGACATAAAAACTCCTGTAAGGCTGGGCACCATGGCGCGTAAGACACCTGTATAAAATGCCAGTCTCTCCTGTCAGGTACAACTTTATAACTGGAAGCTGCCTTCAGAAATCAGCATGCAAAAGATGCAACCGGGCTGAAATGATGCTTTTAAAAGAGTATTATTAATACATCTTATTGAACGGTGCTTTGCCATGTCAGCAAAACGTATTTCCCGAGAAAAAGAGACCCTTCGCAAGATGATTGCCCTGTATGAAAAGCGGTGTCCGCAGGCATCTTCTGAAGAGGGTCACTACGATGCCTTAACTGCCTACGCCGAGAAGCGTCTGGATAAATGCGTTTTTGGTGAGGAAAAGCCCGCCTGTAAACAGTGTCCGGTGCACTGCTATCAGCCCGCAAAACGAGAGGAGATGAAGCAGATCATGCGCTGGGCGGGGCCACGCATGTTATGGCGTCATCCCATTCTGACGGTTCGTCATTTAATTGATGACCGCCGTCCGGTTCCGGCATTGCCGGAAAAATATCGCCCTAAAAAGTAAAGCCTCAGGGCCGGGAAAGGGCCACTGTGCGGCAAATCACCGGTAACGCGATTGCGCTCATCAACGGAAATAACGCCAGCAAAAGCCAGGGATAAATAGCCTGGGGGGAGGGGATGAGTGCCTGATCCAGCAGTCGGCCAAAAAATACATTTCCTGCCAGGACGGCGATCCCCCCTGCGGTAGAAAGCGCGCCGTAATGGGCGCCGAGCGTCGACTCTTCCGCAAAGGCAGGTATCAGATCCTTGGCCGACGGCACCAGCAACATCTGGCCGAGCGTCAGCAGTGTTACAAGGCACACCGACGGCAACAACCGCAACGCGCCTGCCGCAGGTTCTGTCGCGGCAAATAATGAGACGCTGGCAAACGCGGCGGAGAGCAGCAAAAAGCCGACCGGTAAAATCCTTAAGGCCCCCACGCGCCGGGCAAAGCGCGCGAGCGGAAGCTGAAAAGCGATAATCAGTACTGAGGCCAACATGAATAAAGGCCCGAGATCCTTCTCACTACCGCCCGAACGCTGTAGCTCCACCGGAAGCGCCAGATAAAGCTGGTTGTAGCTTAGCAACCACGAGCTATAGGCGATAATAAAAGCGACAAAACGCGGCTGGCGAAACGTGGTCCACCAGGGAAGAATGTGCAGTTTTTGATCACGCTTTGGCGCGGCAGGAAGGAAGAAATAGAGCACCACGAGCGCAACGACAAAAATCCCCGCACCCGCCAATGCCACCTGGCGAAAGCCAAAACCCGTCAGCAGTGACCCGGCTACCGGCCCCAGGACGGCACCGAGCTCTCCGCTCACCGCAAAGAGGGCAAACCACTCCGCGCGGCTTCGTTTCCCTTTGGCCTCGCTTTGCCCGCCCGCTTTTGCCAGCAGGGCTTCAATAGACGGAGAAAACAGCGCTCCGCCCACGCCCGTCAGACACGCGCCAAGAATGACAGGCCACAGCGACTGGCCGAAGGCCAGCAGAAGATAGCCCGCCACGCGGATAATACAGCCGCAGAGAATGATAATCTTTGCGCCATACCGGTCAGAGAGCGCCCCGCCCACGATAAACATGCCCTGCTGGGAGAAGGTCCGCAACCCCAGCACCAGCCCAATAAGACCGCCGGAGAGCAGCATGTCGTCGCGGAGAAAGATCGCCAGAAAGGGCACAACCGCGTAGAAGCCAATGTTAAAAACGAACTGGCTGCCCAGCAACACGGGCGGCCAAAGACGTGTGGCAGGGCGCAGGAAGAACGTCGGCATGCTACCCAATCCTAAACGATAAAATGAATGTGCTTTTTGCCATGGTAAGGGGAAATCTCAATTTTAGTTTTCACCCGGAAGACCTCCCAGAGCAACGCTTCTGTCAAAATCGCCTGAGGCGTGCCCGTAGCCACAATTTGCCCTTTTTGCATGACGATCAGCGAGTCACAAAACATCGAAGCGTGGTTAAGATCGTGGATAGCGACGATACTCGTTACCGGTAGCTCGCTAATCAGATGCATTAATTGCATCTGGTGGTGAATATCGAGGTGGTTGGTCGGTTCATCCAGCAGGATTTCGCTCGGCGTCTGGGCCAGCGCGCGGGCAATATGCACCCGCTGGCGTTCACCGCCGGACAAACTCAGCCAGCCCTGATCGCTTTTTTCCAGCATATCCACCCGCTGCAAAGCCGCATTGACGGTTTCGTCATCGTGCGTGCTCCAGTTGGAGAAAGGGGAGTGGTGCGGGATACGGCCCAGTTTTACCACGTCGCGAACGCGCATATTGGCGTCGGTCATACCGTGCTGCTCGACGAACGCCACCCGACGCGCCAGCTGCTTTTTGGCAATGCGCGCGATATTTTGCCCGTCCAGCGTTACGCTCCCAGCATTCGGACGGCGCAGGCCTGCGAGGATGCGCAGGAGGGAAGATTTTCCGCAACCGTTGGGACCCAGCAATCCAACCGTTTCACCCTGAGAGACGTGCAGCGAGACATTGTTGACGATGACCTTTTTACCGACCTTCCAGGTTATGTTTTCCGCGGAGATACTCATTACTTATTCCTTGAGCGGTAAATAATCACGGCAAAGAACGGCACGCCGACCAGCGCCGTGACGACACCAACGGGAAGGCTTTGCGGGGCGATCAATAAGCGCGAGGCGATATCCGCCAGGACCATCAGGATGGCACCGGCCAGCGCGCTGGCGATAAGCAGCGTTCGGTGCAGCGGCCCAAAGAAGAAACGCATCATGTGTGGGACCACTAACCCGACAAAACCGATAGAACCAGCCATGCTCACAATGGTGGCGGTGATCAGTGCGGTCGTCGTGAAAAGCGCAAGCCGTACCCAGGGAACGGCGATCCCCAACGAGGCGGCGGCATCGTCGCCAAAAGTAAAGGCATCCAGCGCGCGGGAATAATAAAGACACACTGCAAGGCCCGCCAGAACTACAACCAGTGCCAGCTGAAATTCAGGCCATCTCACGCCGCTAAAACTGCCCAACAGCCAGAACATCACATCTCGCGCCTGTTGCGCGCTGGCTGAAGTGCTGATGGTATAGGCCGTGATGGCGTTAAAAAGCTGAGAGGCCGCAACCCCCGCCAGGATCGTGCGCTCGTTGCCACCCCGAGCCCCATTGGTCAGGAAGGCGACAAAGGCAAAAGCAGCAAATGCCCCGGCAAACGCACCGGCTGACAGCGACACCGCACCGGTGCCGATTCCCAGTACGACGACTGAAACGGCCCCTGTTGACGCGCCCGCTGACACACCAAGCACGTACGGCTCAGCCAGTGCATTCTTCAGCAGGCTCTGGAGTACCGCCCCGCAAATGGCCAGGCCGGCGCCGCAGCACGCTGCCACCAGCGCCCGACTCAGGCGGAAATCCCAAATCACGCTTTCATAGATGCGATTGAGCGGCACATGAGTCAGCCCGATTTTATTGCCGATGGCATAAAAGACGTTTTGCAAAGGAATAGACAGTTCGCCGACGCTGACCCCAACGCCTATCACCAGCAATAACAGGACGAACGCAAGCAGACACGACGTGGTCATGAGCACGCCCTGTCGCATCTGAAGAACCGCCGTCGCCATCAGTTCAGCCCCAGTTTTCTAAGCTGTTCGCCGACCTGTTCAGCGCCATAGATCGTCCGAATCGTCGGGTTCATCGCCTGGCCATCCATCACCACGATGTGGCCTTTTTTCACCGCGTCCAGCTGGCTGACCGCCGGATCGCTTTTCAGGAATTTGATTTTTTCCTCAGCGTTATCCAGCGCCCAACGGTTACGGTCGAGGCTGGAGACCACGATCACATCCGGATTTGCCGCGATGATGCTTTCCCAGCCCACCGTTGGCCATTCGGTCTCGGAGGTAATGGCGTTGTGACCGCCCAGCACGTTGGCGATAAATCCGGAGGCGCTGTTTTTGCCCCCGACGTAAGCATCTGAAGAAGGTGAGGCGCTGGAGAACCAAAAGACAAACGAGAGATCTTTTTTATTCTTGCTGAATTCCTGTCGCAGATCGCTCTCGCGTTTTTTGAAATCTGCAATCAGGGCTTCACCGCGCGGTTGCACGTTAAAGATGGCGGCAAAGTCGGCAATCTCTTTATAGAGATACGTCATGTCCCACAGTTTTTGACGGCTGCCGTACATATCCCCGGCCGCTTTTTTGGTGGCGCACATGCCCGGTGATAAGTAGCTTTTCACGCCGACGGTGGCCAGATCTTCGCGTTTTGCTACCTTGCTTTCCGGCCCCAGCAAGAGCGGAAGCTGTGCAGGAACAAAGTCAGGATTCTGCGCAAGGATGGACTCGAGGGTAGGGATTTCGACGGTTAACGTAGTGATTTTTGCATTTTGCTCAGCCAGTTGCGGCAGGACTTTGGTTGGCCAGAAGGCACTGGCGATAATGTTTTTTTGCAGGCCCAGCAGAAGCAAAATCTCAACGGTATTTTGCCCCAGCGCGACGACGCGTTCAGGCGCTTTGGTGAATGTCTCTTTATAGCCGCAGTTTTCAATAGTGAGCGGCCAGGTTGTAGCCTGAGCAGAGCTGACGGACGCAAACACCAGACTTAACGCGCAGAGGACCTTTTTCATCACATGCTACCTTTCATTAAAATTATTTTAATGCAAATGAAACTCATTATTAAGGCGCAATTTTATACAGAGGAAAATATATTGTGTCAATGTGGGACAATTTCGCGGCGTGACGATGGGCGGTGCAGAGGATGCACCGCCCGACGGGAGAGAGGTTAGGCCAGGTTCTCTTTATCAATGCCCAGCCGCTTCATACGCGACAGAAGTGTGGTGCGTTTTAACCCTAATCGCTGTGCCGCCCCTTTCGGCCCCGCCACCACGCCATTTGTCTCTTTCAGGACGCGGATAATCAATGCATATTCGTCTTCACCTTCCCGCGCGATTTCCGCGTCAGGTGCAGGTGTGTTCACCATGACGATTTCAGGCAGAGACAGCTGTAATACGTTGCCGCGTGTGAGCAGAACGGCCCGCTCAATGACATTTTCCAGCTCGCGTACATTGCCAGGCCACTCCATTGCAGAGAGCGTGCGCAAGGTTTCAGCGGGAATGCTGTCAATATTGCGCCCCAGACGGCGGGCAATTTTGGCCGTAAAGGCTTTCACCAGCAGCGGGATGTCCTCCGGACGTTCACGCAGCGGCGGCAGGCAAACAGGGAAGACATTCAGGCGATAGTAGAGGTCGCTACGAAATTCCCGGTCGGCGACCATCTTTTTCAGGTCGCGGTTGGTGGCGGCAATCAGCCGGACATCCGTGCGAATCAGCTTATTGCTGCCGAGGCGCTCAAACTCTTGTTCCTGCAGAACGCGCAGCAATTTAGGCTGAAGTTCCACCGGCATATCGCCAACCTCGTCCAGGAAGAGAGAGCTTTTGTCCGCCAGTTCAAAGCGGCCAATACGCTGGCTACTGGCGCCGGTAAACGCGCCGCGCTCGTGACCAAACAGATCGCTTTCAAGCAGACCGGCGGGCATCGCCGCACAGTTCATCTTCACCATGCGGCGGCTGTTGCGGTTGCTGAGATTATGAATCGCCCGTGCGATCAGCTCCTTTCCGGTGCCGGTTTCGCCAAGGATTAACACCGTACTGTCACTTTGCGCCACCATTTCAACCTGCTTCAGCACGTTAAACATGGCATCGCTGCGGCCAATGATTTCACCAAACTCGCTTTCGACGTTGTTCAACTGCTCCGTCAGGGCAAGGTTTTCATCCACCAGCCGCTCTTTGAGCCGATGAATTTCCTGATAGGCCAGCGCATTATCCAGTGCGATCGCGATGCGCTCCGCAATTTGGCGCAGCAGCTTAAGGTTAGCGGTAGTGAAGATTTTCTCTTCGCACTGGGCAAGCTTAAGCACGCCTAACATGGTATTGCCGGACATCAGCGGCAGCAGGCACAGCGTCTGAATCTGGTTGCCCCAGGTCTTAAACAGCATTTTCTCGTAGGGTGCCAGCTCATCCTGTTCATGCAGGTTTAAGAGCAGCATCTCTTTGCTTTTAAAAACGCGCTCGGAAAGGGTGCCCGCTTCGTCCACTTCACTTTGTTCATGCGCCGGATGGGTTTCGTCGAGATAGTGGGTGGAATAGATATTGAGTTTGCCCTTACGACGGCTGCTCAGCACGATGCTGATGGCATCGATTTTAAAATAGTGATGGATCTCTTTCGCCACTTCGCTGACCAGCTCATCCATATCCAGACGAGAAAGCACCGCGTTGGTAATGGCGACCAGAATGCGAAAGTTGTCCCGCTCGCGGCTTAAGAGATCAAAATCGACATTGTTGGTGACCCGGCTGTGTATTTGCTCTGCCACCACGCCGACGATCTGTGTAAACGTATGCAGGCGTTGATATTCCGCTTCACTCCAGGGCTGATCGGTATCGCGAATAAACTCACAGCCACCAAAAATGCGTCCTTCGGCGGCCAGCGGCAGCAGACAATAATGTCCAAAAGGGGAATATAAGTTGCTGTCTGCCAGCTGCGGCCAGGCCTGGCGGAACTCGGCGAAATTACAGTGCAGGGCATCCGGGCGGGAGAGGAGCCGCCTGACCGGGCCATGCGCCAGTACCGTTTCATCTTCGTATTCGATGGGCTTGCCATTGTCACGCGTCGCGTAATAGTTAGCGCGTTGGGTTCCGGCATGCCACAGGACGATCGCGGCACTGTCCGCCAGCGCGGACTGTCTGACCAGTTGCGTCAGGGCATCGCTCAGGCTGCCCAAATCGGGCTGTTGCAAAAGCGTGCGTGTGATATCAAACAGACCCTGCTGTCCAAGATCGCTCATCGGTGTATACGACATGTACGTTGCTTTCCACATGAAACAGACAATTAAAAATAACGGTGTGCTGACCGCTTATCGTGCGGTTCTAGCAAATTCGGGGTAAGGGTTCAGCGTGCGGTAAATCCAGCGTGCGTTTGACCCCATACAGTCCGGTCAGGCGCACCCCTTTACGCTCAACCACTTCACCAATAATAGCGGCGTTCTGACCGAGCGGGTGATTGCGCAGCTGCGCCACTACCGTATCTGCAGCAGAACGCTCAACGCCGATCACCAGCTTTCCTTCGTTAGCAAAATTAAGGGGATCCAGACCCAGCAGCTCGCACAGCCCGCGTACGGCGGACGTCACTGGCAGGTGGCTTTCGGTAAGCTCCACGCCACAACCGCTGGTGGCCGCAAATTCATGCACCACTGCATTCACGCCGCCGCGCGTGGCATCGCGCAGGGCTTTAACGCCATGCGTCTTGCGTAAGGTCTGGATCAGCGGTGTCAGCACGGCGCAGTCGCTCTGCAACTCACCATCAAGCCCAAGACCTTCACGCAGATTGAGAATAGTGGCCCCGTGACAGCCCAGCGTGCCGCTGACAATCAAGACATCACCCACCGCCAGCTGCTGTGCGCCCCAGTGGATATCACCGGGGATCGCCCCCATACCGGCAGTGTTGATAAAGAGCTTATCCGCTGCACCGCGCTGCACAACTTTGGTATCGCCGGTGACAATGGCTATTCCTGCATCACGCGCGGTCTGCGCCATGCTGTTGACCACGGCAGTCAGCGTCTCCATCGGCAACCCCTCTTCAAGGATAAATCCACAGGAGAGGAAGCGCGGGATGGCGCCGCTGACGGCGACGTCATTGGCCGTGCCGCATACTGCCAGCTTGCCAATATCCCCCCCCGGGAAAAAGAGCGGGTCTATCACGTAGCTGTCGGTGGAAAAAGCTAGCCGGTCACCCTGGGCGGTGAGCGTGGCAAGATCGATACGTGCCTGATCTTCCTGCTCTGCCAGCCAGGGATTGGCGAAGGCCTCCATAAACAGTCGACTGATTAACTGCTGCATCGCCCGGCCGCCGCTGCCATGCGCCATTTCAATCATGTTCATGCTTCACACTCCTGATTGCGATACTGATACCACGCGGCGCATGCGCCCTCTGAGGAGACCATCAGCGCGCCAAAGGCGGTTTGCGGGTTGCAGGTACGGCCAAATAACGGACATTGATGCGGTTTGCATTTTCCGGTGAGGACCTCACCGCACCGCGCCTGTGGGTCATCGCAAACGTGTTGCGGCTCGGGGCAAAAATGCGCCTCGGCGTCAAAACGCTGGTACGCGGGGGTCAGATGCACGCCGGAATGATTGATCAGACCCAGCCCCCGCCATTCGCTGGCGCCCTTAACCGTAAAGACCTCGGCGATGGCCTGCTGTGCCAGGGCGTTACCCGCATCCGGAACGACACGGCGATACTGGTTTTCCACTACGCTCCGGGCTGCTATTTTCTGCTCAACCAGCATGGTCACGCCTTGCAGTAGATCAAGAGGTTCGAAACCAGCAACGACTAATGGACGATGGTAGTCGGCAGAAATGAAACCGTAGGCTTCTGTACCGATGACCATACTGACGTGGCCGGGTGCCAGAAAGGCGTCGATGCCGTTGTCTGGCTCATCCAGCAGGCTGCGTAAGGTTGGGAGCAACGTAATGTGCTGGCAAAAAAAGAAAAAGTTTTCAATCTGCCGGGTTTTAGCCTGCTTCAGGGTCATTGCCGTGGCGGGCATGGTGGTTTCAAACCCCAGACCGAAGAAGACAATTTTGTGCCCGGGATGCGCCTCGGCGAGCTTCAGGGCATCGACAGGGGAATAGACGATGCGCACGTCCGCGCCTCGCGTACGGGCCTGAAGCAGGGAGCCGTTTTTTCCCGGCACCCGCATCGCATCGCCAAAGGTACAGAATATCACGTCGGGACGTTCGGCAATTTCAATACAGTTGTCGATACGGCCCATGGGCAGGACGCAGACCGGGCAGCCGGGACCGTGAATAAATTCGATGTTATCGGGCAAAAGCTGATCGAGACCGAATTTAAAGATTGCATGGGTATGCCCGCCGCAAACTTCCATGATTCGCAAGGGGCGGGCGGCGGTGTAATTCAGGTGTTCAGCGCGGGTCCTGAGATGCGCTATCAGCTGCATGACCTTTTCCGGCGCACGATATTCATCAACATAGCGCATCGTTACCGCTCCTCACCGAACAGGAGTGCGCCCACGTCCGGTTCCACTTCAAACATGTTTTGCAGGGCCGCCAGCGTGTCGCGGGCCTCCTCCTCGTTAATCATGCTCATCGCAAAACCCACATGTACCAGCACCCACTGGCCGAGGCGGGAGTGGCCTTTTTCATCCACGTTGCCGACCAGAGTGAGATCCACGTCGCGCAGCACGCCACACACCTCCACTTTGGCCTGATGGCCCTCTATGGACTGAATTTGCCCGGGAACGCCTATGCACATCGTTCGTTCTCCAGCCAGCGTAGCCAGCTCTCCATGCCGTCACCGCGCGTGGCGGAAACCAGCAAAATGTCGATAGTCGGATTCACCTCGCGGGCGTAGGCCAGGCATTTTTCGACGTCAAAATTCAGGTAGGGCAGCAAATCAATTTTGTTCAGCAACATCAGCGAGGCGGCAGCAAACATATGCGGATATTTCAACGGCTTGTCTTCGCCTTCGGTGACGGAAAGTACCGCAACCTTATGGCGCTCACCCAGATCGAAACTGGCCGGGCACACCAGGTTGCCGACGTTCTCAATAAAGAGAATGCCGTTATCGTTAAGCGGCAGACGCGGGGCGGCATCGGCAATCATCTGCGCATCCAGATGACATCCTTTTCCGGTATTCACCTGAATGGCGGGCGTGCCCGTCTCGCGAATCCGCGCGGCATCGTTCACGGTTTGCTGATCGCCTTCAATAACCGCACAGGAAACCTGCCCGTTCAGGCGTTTCAACGTTTCGGTGAGCAGGGTGGTTTTACCCGAGCCGGGGCTGGAAACCAGATTCAGCACCAGTTGCTGGCGCGCGGCAAACTGAGCGCGGTTGCGGGCGGCAAGCTGGTTATTTTTGTCCAGCACGTTGAGCTCCACCTCCAGCATTCTGCGCTGGCTCATGCCTGGAGCATGCGTGCCGGCTTCGCCGTGACCATAGTGCAGATCGCCTTCCGCCGATCGGATCGGCGTAAACCTCACCCCGGTGACAGGCGCCGCCTGTCGTACCGCCGGGGAGAACGGCGCAGAACGGAACGCAGAGTGAGGATGATGCTCATCACCTTCTATATACAGGTTGCCTTCAGCGCAACCGCAGGTACTACACATGATCGACTCCTTCAATTTCGAGGCGCTGAATTTGCAGGCCATCATCGGCCACGATATGCAGCCCGGTACTGTGGCATTGCGGGCAACTGCGGACCTGTGATGACACCAGCGTGACGTATTGCTGACATTGTCCGCACCAGCATTCGGCCTGTTGTTCTTCAATATGCAGCGTACAGCCTTCTGCGAGGGTGTCCCGACACACCAGTTCAAAGCAAAAGGTCAGGGCGCTGGCTTCGACGCAGGAGAATGCCCCGACCTTAAGCCAGACGCCGGTCACGCGTTTTGCGTTGTGCTGGATTGCCTGCTGCTCGATAAGTTCGATGGCCCGCTGGCAGAGGGTGATTTCGTGCATGACGCCTCCTCGATGATTTGGCCCATTAATGCAATATCGGTGCCAGCTCAAATTTGTCCGTCAGGTGACGATGTCGGCGATGACGAAATGACACCTCGTCACCCTGACGCCGACAGTGTCATTTTCATTAAAATCGTTAAAAATCAGTCTGATAAAAACTGGCACGGAATCTGCTTAACAGGGCTATCTCCATCAAGCGGATATTTGAGATGACTATTTGGGAAATTAGCGAAAAGGCAGACTACATCGCGCAACGCCATCAACAGCTGCATGACCAGTGGCAGCATTACTGCAACTCTCTGGTACAAGGCATCACCTTGTCTAAAGCACGTTTGCATCACGCCATGAGCTGTACGTCAGAAGAGGACCTGTGCTTCGTGCTGTTTGGTCACTTCACGATTTACGTCACCCTGGCGGATAGCTTTAACAGCCACACCATTGAGTATTACGTCGAGACAAAAGAGGGCGGTAAGCAGCGCATCGCCCAGGCCCAGCTCATGGTGGATGGCATGGTGGATGGCCACGTCAGCAACCGCGATCGCCAGCAGGTTCTGGAGCACTATCTGGAAAAAATTGCGCCTGTTTATAACAACCTCTACTCGGCGGTTGAACACGATTTGCCGGTAAATCTGGAACAACTGGTAAGCGAGCCTCGCTCCGCCTGATGTTTGTGTGTCGAAGAGTGTCGAAAGACATTTTTTCGTCAAAAATGACTATGTCCAGAGGACTCTCCGGTGAACCGTTTTGTAATAGCTGACTCGACGGTCTGCATTGGCTGTCATACCTGTGAGGCGGCGTGTTCAGAAACACATCGCCTGCATGGGTTGCAGTCCATGCCGCGTTTAAAAGTCATGCGTAATGAAAAAGAGTCTGCGCCGCAGCTCTGCCACCATTGTGAAGATGCCCCGTGTGCGGGCGTGTGCCCTGTGAATGCCATCACCCGCGTTGAGGGCGCCGTGCAGCTGAACGAAAGCCTGTGCGTAAGCTGCAAACTGTGCGGTATTGCCTGCCCGTTCGGCGCCATTGAATTTTCAGGCAGCCGTCCCTTGCATATCCCGGCGAACGCCAACTCGCCAAAAGCGCCCCCCGCGCCGCCTGCGCCTGCTCGCGTCAGCACGCTGCTGGACTGGGTGCCCGGCGTGCGGGCCATCGCGGTGAAATGCGATCTGTGCAGCTTTGATGAACAGGGTCCGGCCTGCGTGCGTACCTGCCCGACAAAAGCGTTGATTTTAGTGAATATTCGCGACATTGCGCGCACCAGCAAGCGTAAACGTGAGCTGACCGTTAACACCGATTTTGGCGATCTCTCTCTGTTTCAGGCACAAATCGAGGGGACGAAATGAACGCAGTCACATTAATTAACAGCGCCGAAGCGTGCTTTACCGCGACGGCTGTGCTGGCGTTGCTTTTTGCCTTTCATAAAACGTTAAGTGGCTGGATTGCGGGGCTTGGCGGAGCCGCAGGAAGTGTGTTGACGGCGATGGCAGGCGTGTTTGTCCTGACGCAAGGCCTGATGCTTGAGGGCACACTTCCGCTGATTAACGCCCATTTCCAGCTCACGCCTCTCAATGCGATCTGGCTGATCACCTTTGGCGTGTGCGGGCTATTTATCAGTCTCTATAACATTGACTGGCACCGCCATCCGCAGACAAAAGCGAATGGATTACTGGTGAATCTGATGCTGGCGACGGCGGTGTGCGCGGTGACCGCCAGCCAACTCAGTACCCTGGTGATCATGGCTGAAATGATGGCGTTGTGCGGCGTCTTCCTGACCGGCTGTAGCGCGTCGGGCAAACTGTGGTTCGCCCTGGGGCGGCTCGGCACGCTGTTGCTGGCCTGGACCTGTTGGCTGGTGTGGCAGCGTTACGGCACGCTCGATTTTTCATTACTGAATGTCCGTGCGCTTTCGCAGCCCTTTGGGGCAGATATCTGGCTGCCGGGTGTGGCGGGGTTTGGCCTGCTGGCGGGGATCATCCCACTGCACGGATGGGTGCCGCAGGCGCACGCTAACGCTTCTGCGCCTGCCGCCGCGCTGTTCTCGACCGTGGTGATGAAAGTCGGTCTTTTCGGCATCCTCACGCTTTCGCTGGTGGGCGGACACCCGCCGCTGTGGTGGGGCGTCGTGTTGCTGCTGGCGGGCATGATCACCGCGTTTGTCGGCGGGCTGTACGCGCTGATGGAGCACAATATCCAGCGCTTGCTGGCTTACCACACGCTGGAAAACATCGGCATCATTCTACTGGGTATAGGCGCGGGCATCACCGGCCTCACCCTGAATCAACCGGTGCTGATCGCGGCGGGATTCATTGGCGGGCTTTATCACCTCATCAACCATAGCCTGTTCAAAAGCACGCTATTCCTGGGCGCGGGCAGCGTCTGGTATCGCACCGGCCACCGCGATATAGAAAAACTGGGCGGCATCGGTAAAAAAATGCCGGTGATCTCACTGGCCATGCTGGTGGGGTTAATGGCGATGGCTGCCCTGCCGCCATTGAACGGTTTTGCAGGGGAGTGGGTGATTTACCAGTCCTTCTTTGCGCTCGGTCAGAGCGATGCGTTTGTGGCGCGTCTGCTGGGGCCGTTACTGGCGGTTGGGTTAGCCATCACCGGTGCGCTGGCCGTGATGTGTATGGCGAAAGTGTATGGGGTGACTTTCCTGGGCGCGCCACGCACCCGGGAGGCGGAAAACGCGACCTGTGCGCCATTCCTGATGACGGCAAGCGTGGTGGCACTGGCGCTGCTCTGCATTCTGGGCGGCGTTGCCGCGCCGTGGCTGCTGCCCGTTCTGGCCCGCGCGATCCCGCTGCCGTTCGTCACGGCCCATACCGCCGTCTCCCAGCCCATGATGGCCCTGCTGCTGATTGCGACGCCGTTGCTGCCGTTCATTCTGATGCTGTGCTTCAGGCGCGATCGCCTTTCTGCGCGTTCGCGTGGGGCGGCCTGGGCCTGCGGGTACGAGCACGAACAATCCATGGTCATTACCGCACACGGTTTTGCGATGCCGGTGAAAGAGAACTTTTCAGCCGTCATCAAACTGCGTCACTGGCTTAATCCAGCAGATTACCTACCCGGCTGGCAGAGCGTCGCATTGCCAGGGCTATTCCGCCGTCTGGCGGTGATTGAGCTGGCGGTGCTGGTCGTCATTGTGATTTCACGAGGAGCCTGACATGAGCGTGTTACTGGCATTACTTCAGGCGCTGGTGCTTTTCGCCGTTGCGCCTTTACTGTCCGGCATTACCCGTGTGGCGCGTGCCCGGATGCATAACCGTCGCGGTCCGGGCGTGCTTCAGGAGTATCGCGATCTCTTTAAGCTTATGGGGCGTCAAAGCATTGCACCGGATGCGGCAGGCTGGGTTTTTCGCCTGATGCCGTTTGTGATGGTCGGCGTGATGCTGACCATCGCGACCGCGTTACCCGTGGTGACCGTAGGATCCCCACTGCCTGTGCTGGGCGATCTGATCACCCTTATCTATCTGTTCGCCATCGCGCGTTTCTTTTTTGCGATTGGCGGCCTTGATACCGGCAGCCCGTTTACCGGGATAGGTGCCAGCCGCGAAGCCATGCTCGGCGTTCTCGTTGAGCCGATCCTGCTGCTCGGGCTGTGGGTCGCGGCGCAGGTTGCGGGATCGACCCATATCAGCTTTATCACCAGCACGATTTACCACTGGCCCGTGGACCGTTCCCTGCCGCTGCTTTTGGCCCTGTGCGCCTGCGCATTCGCCACCTTCATCGAGATGGGCAAACTGCCGTTCGACCTCGCTGAAGCGGAGCAGGAGTTACAGGAAGGCCCGTTGACCGAATACAGCGGCTACGGCTTTGCGGTTTTGAAGTGGGGTATCAGCCTCAAACAACTGGTGGTCCTGCAGATGTTTGTCGGCGTCTTCTTCCCGTGGGGACAGATGACGCACTTTTCAGCGGCCGGTCTGCTGCTGGCCGTGGTGGTTGCGGTACTCAAGCTGCTGGTCGGCGTGCTGGTCATTGCCCTGTTTGAAAACAGCATGGCGCGTCTGCGTTTCGTGGCGACTTCACGCATTACATGGGCCGGTTTTGGCTTTGCATTTTTAGCGTTCGTCTCCTTGCTGGTGGCGTGATTAAAGAGAGTTTTTATGTCTGAAGAAAAGAAAGGTCAGCAGTATCTCGCCGCGTTGCATCAGGCCTTCCCGGGCGTGGTGCTGGAGGAGTCCTGGCAAACCAAAGACCAGATTACGGTCACTATCAAGGTGAACTATCTGCCGGAGGTGGTGGAGTTTCTTTACTACCAGCAGGGCGGATGGCTGTCGGTGTTGTTCGGCAACGATGAACGCCAGCTGTGCGGCAATTATGCGGTCTATTACGTGTTATCGATGGAGCAGGGCGAGAAGTGCTGGCTGACCGTGCGCGTCGAAGTGGATCCCAACAAACCGGAATACCCCTCTGTCACCCCGCGCGTGCCCGCCGCCGTGTGGGGCGAACGTGAAGTGCGCGATATGTATGGGCTTGTTCCGGTTGGTCTTCCGGATGAGCGCCGTCTGGTGCTGCCGGACGACTGGCCTGATGAGCTTTATCCGCTGCGCAAAGACAGCATGGATTACCGTCAGCGCCCGGCTCCGACCACCGACAGCGAGACCTACGAGTTCATCAATGAGCTGGGCAGTAAGAAGAACAACGTGGTGCCGATCGGCCCGCTGCACGTCACGTCTGACGAGCCGGGCCACTTCCGTCTGTTTGTCGACGGCGAGAATATTATTGATGCCGACTACCGCCTGTTCTATGTCCATCGCGGGATGGAAAAGCTGGCGGAAACCCGGATGGGTTACAACGAGGTGACGTTCCTCTCTGACCGCGTGTGCGGCATTTGCGGATTCGCCCACAGCACCGCCTATACCACCTCGGTCGAGAACGGCATGGGGATTGTGGTGCCGGAACGCGCGCAGATGATCCGCGCCATTTTGCTGGAGGTGGAGCGTCTGCATTCGCACCTGCTGAACCTGGGCCTGGCCTGTCACTTTGTCGGTTTTGACTCCGGTTTTATGCAGTTCTTCCGCGTACGTGAAGCCTCGATGAAGATGGCGGAGATCCTGACCGGCGCGCGTAAAACATACGGCCTGAACCTGATCGGCGGGATTCGTCGCGATCTGCTGAAAAACGACATGATCCAGACCCGTCAGCTGGCGCAGCAGATGCGTCGTGACGTGCAGGAGCTGGTGGATATGCTGCTGAGTACGCCGAACATTGAACAGCGTACCGTCGGCATTGGCCGTCTTGATCCGCAAATCGCTCGCGACTTCAGCAACGTTGGTCCGATGGTGCGCGCCAGCGGCCATGCCCGTGATACCCGCGCCGATCACCCGTTTGTTGGCTACGGTCTGCTGCCGATGACCGTGCACAGCGAGCAGGGCTGCGACGTGATTTCCCGTCTGAAGGTGCGTATCAACGAGGTCTTCACCGCGCTGAACATGATCGACTTCGGTCTGGATAATCTGCCGGGCGGGCCGCTGATGGTTGAGGGCTTCACCTACATTCCAAACCGCTTCGCGTTGGGCTTTGCCGAAGCGCCGCGAGGGGATGATATCCACTGGAGCATGACCGGTGATAACCAGAAGCTCTACCGCTGGCGCTGCCGTGCGGCGACCTACGCTAACTGGCCAACCCTGCGCTATATGCTGCGCGGTAATACGGTATCGGATGCGCCATTGATTATCGGCAGTCTGGATCCGTGTTACTCCTGCACCGATCGCATGACGGTGGTGGATGTGCGTAAAAAGAAAAGCCAGGTGGTGCCGTACAAAGAGCTTGAGCGCTACAGCATTGAGCGCAAGAACTCGCCGCTGAAATAGGTGATTCTGTGCAGTCTGTTGCCCTCACCCTGACCCTCTCCCACAGGGAGAGGGAAGACTTCCGCTTTTCTCCCTCTCCCCTGGGGAGAGGGGCGGGGTGAGGGGCTCAGGCCGCACATAAGCAGGAGTAAACATGTTTACCTTTATTAAAAAAGTGATCAAAACCGGCACGGTCACCAGCAGCTATCCGCTGGAGCCGATTGCGGTCGATAAAAATTTCCGCGGCAAGCCGGAACATAATCCGCAGCAATGCATTGGCTGTGCTGCCTGCGTGAATGCCTGCCCGTCTAATGCGTTAACCGTCGAAACGGATTTGGCAACGCAGGAGCTGGTGTGGCAGTTCAACCTCGGGCGCTGCATCTTCTGCGGTCGCTGTGAAGAGGTCTGTCCGACGGTCGCGATTAAGCTCTCACAAGAGTATGAACTGGCCGTATGGCGTAAAGAGGACTTCCTGCAAAAGTCGCGTTTCGCGCTGTGCAACTGCCGCGTCTGCAAACGCCCGTTTGCCGTGCAAAAAGAGATTGACTACGCCATCGCGTTGCTGAAACACAACGGTGACGCACGGGCAGAACAACATCGGGAAGGTTTCGAAACTTGCCCGGACTGCAAGCGCCAGAAATGCCTGCTGCCGTCTGACCGCATCGATTTAACCCGCCACATGAGAGAGGCCAGCTGATGGAAAACCTACTCGGCCCGCGCGACGATAATGGCATTCCGGTGCCGATGACGGTGGACGAATCCATCGCCCTGATGAAAGCGTCGCTGCTGAAAAAAATTAAACGCTCTGCTTACGTTTACCGCGTGGACTGCGGCGGCTGCAACGGATGTGAGATTGAAATTTTCGCCACCCTGTCACCGTTGTTCGATGCGGAACGCTTCGGCATCAAAGTCGTGCCGTCCCCGCGCCACGCCGATATTTTGCTTTTTACCGGCGCCATGACCCGCGCTATGCGCTCGCCTGCACTGCGCGCCTGGCAATCGGCCCCGGATCCAAAAATCTGTATCTCTTATGGGGCCTGCGGCAACAGCGGCGGTATTTTCCACGATCTCTATTGCGTATGGGGTGGGACCGACAAAATCGTCCCGGTGGATGTCTATATTCCCGGTTGTCCGCCGACGCCCGCGGCCACGCTGTACGGATTTGCCATGGCGCTTGGCCTGCTGGAGCAGAAAATTCATGCACGCGAGCCGGGCGAAATTGACCACCAACCTGCTGAAATTTTGCATCCGGAAATGGTGCAACCGCTGCGCGTGAAGGTGGATCGTATGGCCCGCAAACTGGCGGGCTATCGCTATGGTCGACAGATTGCCGATGATTATCTGCGTCTGCGTAACCAGGGCGAACAGCAGGTGGCACGCTGGCTGGAGGCGGAAAACGATCCGCGTCTCACTGAGATCGTCACGAACCTGAATCAGGTTGTGGAAGAGGCGCGTATCCGATGAGCGAAACGGTGGTGTTCAGTCAGCTGAGCCGTAAATTTATTGATGAAAACGATGCCACACCGGATGCGGCACAGCAGGTGGTCTATTACAGCCTGGCGATTGGCCACCACCTGGGGGTGATCGACTGTCTGGAAGCGGCGCTCCGCTGTCCATGGGACGACTATCTGGCGTGGATTGGCACCCTGGAGGCGGGCAGTACTGCGCGACGCAAAATGGAAGGGGTGCCGAAATACGGCGAAATTGTCATTGATGCTAACCATATTGCGATGCTGGCGAACGCCTTCGATGCCGCGCTGAGCGTACAAACCCCACAGCAGCAGGCATGGAGCAAAACATTGCTGAGTATGCTGCATGATATTCATCAGGAGAGCGCCATCTACCTGATGGTAAGGAGATTACGTGACTGACGTTTTACTGTGTGTCGGCAACAGCATGATGGGCGACGACGGCGCAGGCCCGCTGCTTGCACAAATGTGTGCCGCGCATCCGCAGGGGGATTGGGTGGTGATTGATGGCGGCAGCGCCCCGGAAAACGATGTGGTGGCGATCCGTGAGCTGCACCCGGACAGGCTACTGATTGTAGATGCGACCGACATGGGGTTGAATCCGGGGGAGATCCGTCTGATTGATCCGGATGATATCGCCGAAATGTTTATGATGACCACCCACAATATGCCGCTGAACTATCTGGTCGATCAGATTAAAGACGACGTGGGTGAGGTGCTGTTTCTGGGCATTCAGCCGGACATCGTTGGGTTTTATTACCCGATGACGCCGCCGGTGAAAGCGGCCGTCGAAGAGGTCTACTCCCGGCTTGCCGGATGGGGTGGGGACGGCGGTTTTTCCCGACTGTGAGCAGTGCCGGGTGGGGGATGGGGGGTTAAGCCCCTCACCCCGGCCCTCTCCCCAGAGGGGAGAGGGTGAAAACCGCACCAAACAGTCCTCTCTCCCCTGTGGGGAGAGGGTCAGGTTGAGGGGAAGACTACGCCAGATCCCCCCCGTTGCTCGCAATCATCTTCTTATACCACCAGAACGATTTTTTACGTTTCCTGTCCAGCGTGCCGTTTCCGGCATCATCGCGGTCAACATAGACAAATCCGTAGCGTTTGCTCATCTCACCCGTTGATGCCGCCACCAGGTCAATGCAGCCCCAGGTGGTGTAGCCCATCAGCGGTACGCCGTCTTCGATGGCATCGCCCATGGCACGAATATGTTCGCGCAGGTAGCTGATACGGTAGTCGTCATTAATCTCGCCGTTTGCTTCAATGACATCTTTCGCACCGAGGCCGTTTTCCACCAGGAACAGCGGCTTTTGATAGCGGTCATACATCATGTTCATCGTGATGCGCAGGCCCAGCGGGTCGATGCCCCAGCCCCAGGCGCTGACCTCAATGTACGGATTACGCAGTGATTTCACGATGTTGGCGGCGCTGGTGTTGCCCGCGTTCATGTCCGCCGACGCGCAGCGCGAGGCGTAATAGCTGAACGACACAAAATCGACGGTGTTTTTCAGCAGTTCATCGTCGCCAGGGTCTTTGACAATCACCACCCCTTTTTCGCGGAACACACGAGCCGAATAGGCAGGGTAGCTGCCACGCGCCTGCACGTCGATAAAGAACAGATTTTCGCGGTCTTTCTCCAGCGCCATCCACACGTCTTCCGGTTTGCAGGAGTAGGGGTAGAAGTTGCCGCCGGCCAGCATGCAGCCGACCTGGTTTTCCGGGTTCACCTCATGGGCGATTTTGGTCGCCAGGGCGCTTGCCACCAGTTCGTGGTGCGCGGCCTGATATTTCACCTGATCTTCGTTTTCACCCTCTTCAAACACCAGCCCAGCGCCGGAAAACGGGCTGTGCAGCATGATGTTGATTTCATTAAAGGTGAGCCAGTACTTTACCAGGCCGTTAAATTCTTCAAAGCAGGTGCGGGCGTAGCGCGCGAAGAAATCGACCATCTTGCGGTTGCGCCAGGAGCCGTACTCCGTCACCAGATGCATCGGTACGTCAAAATGGCAGAGCGTTACCAGCGGCTCGATGTTGTACTTTTTGCACTCTTCGAACACTGCGCGATAGAAGGCAATCCCCTCTTTATTGGGCAGCGGCTCGTCACCGTTCGGGTAGAGGCGGCTCCAGGCAATCGAGGTACGAAACACTGTAAAGCCCATTTCTGCCATCAGGGCGATGTCTTCTTTGTAGCGATGGTAAAAATCTATCGCCTCGTGGCTGGGGTAAAATTCGTCGTCGCGCAGCGCAAAACGTTTTTCCTTACCGACCTTCACCGCCAGGCGATTTGCGCCATGGGGGATCATATCGACCGTTGTCAGCCCTTTACCGCCTTCGCGATAAGCGCCTTCACTCTGGTTGGCGGCAAGCGCGCCGCCCCATAAAAATCCTTCTGGAAAAACAGACATTTCTACCTCGCTATACATTTATGCTTGTGCTGCTTTGGCCTGAACCGGCGCGGTTTGCAGGGCGCGTGCTTTCTCTGCGTCGTCCTCAACCGGAATATCTTCAAAACCTAATATCAGGGTCAGAGCAAAAGAGAGCACCACGGCCAGCGCCATCACGCCAAATACCCAAACGATGGTCATCGGATTGGCAGGATCAAAGAACTGAACGCTGGTAAACAGACCTGGCGCCGCCATCGAGTGGCTGGCAAGACCGGCAATCCCGGCAACCGCGCCGCAGATAAAGCCGCTGATCAGGCTCGCAATCAGGGGTCGTTTAAGACGGATCGCTACGCCATACAGGGCCGGTTCAGAAATTCCCGCCAGGATAGCGGACGCCGCCGCAGCCAGCGCCGTCTGGCGCAGTTCCGGGTTTTTCGTTTTCCACGCCACCGCCAGCGATGAGCCACCAAGCGACAGGTTAGCGCCGATTTCCGACGGCATGACCATTCCCTCTTTGCCCGTCTCGGCGATGGTTTGAATGATCGTCGGGGTAAATACGCGGTGCATCCCGGTCATCACCAGCAGCGGCCAGAGCGCGCCCATGATGGCGACGGAGAGCCAGCCCAGATAGCCGTGAATAGTGTAAACCAGCGCGGAGATGGCGCTACCGATCCAGATGCCAATTGGCCCAATCAGCACAATGGCGAGCGGGGCGGCAATCAGCACGATCAGCATCGGCTTCAGGAAGTTTTTGGTCACCGCTGGTGTAATACGATCGACCCAACGTTCGATGTACGACAGGCACCACGTCATGACCAGCGCCGGAATCACGGTGTAGGTATATTTCACCGCCGTCACCGGAATAAAGGCGAATTCAACGTGTTCACCCTGCGCGGCTTTCGCCATCAGCTCAATAAAGCTTGGGTGAACCAGCACGCCTGCAATCGCAATCGCCAGCGACACGTTGGTCTTAAATTTGATCGCGGCTGAGGCGGCCACCATCAGCGGCAGGAAGAAAAATGCCCCGTCGCCAATCACCGTTAAAATGGTCAGCGTCGGGGCACCTTTTGGCAGCACGCCCGTCATCTCGAGGATCATTGCCAGCAGCTTCACCATTGAGCCGCCGATGATCGCCGGGATCAGCGGTGACATGGTGCCGATCAACGCATCGAGGATCCCGGCACCGATGCGGCGCAGGGTCAGTTTCTGCGGGCCTTGCGGTACGGCGGGCTGTAGATCGGTGGGTAACAGGCTTACCACATCGCGGTAGGCCTGAGAAACGGTGTTGCCAATGATCACCTGGCACTGGTTGTCATTGCGGACCACGCCGAGCACGCCGCTAATGCTCTTCAGGCGGGCGAGGTCGGTGAGGCTTTCGTCTTTCAGAACGAAACGCAGGCGTGTCATGCAGTGGGTGACGGCGACGATGTTGTCTTTGCCGCCGAGTGCGCTCACAACGTCGTTCGCCAGCGCGGTATAATTTTTGGCCATCTGGAGTGGTCCTGTTATCGTGGTGTGAGGATGTAGGAAACCGGTTTCACATAATCATCATGAGTTTTTATGAATCAAACAAGATCACATTTTGTACATTTTTTATATTCGTGATGACGATCACTTTGAGTGTGGAGAATCGTGATATTCGTTTTGCGACAATTTTTGCGGCGTGCAGTACACTGCGGCTGTTAAGTTTTTAAGGGAACGTTCAGATGACCACGATGCTGGAAGTGGCGAAGCGGGCAGGAGTGTCGAAGGCGACGGTATCCCGGGTGCTTTCGGGCAAGGGTTACGTCAGTCAGGAAACAAAAGATCGGGTATTTCAGGCGATTGAAGAGAGCGGATATCGCCCAAATCTTCTCGCCCGAAATCTGGCGACCAGACGGACACAAACGCTGGGGCTGGTGGTCACCAACACCCTGTATCACGGCGTCTACTTCAGCGAACTGCTCTTCCATGCCGCACGTATGACGGAAGAAAAAGGGCGACAGCTGATCCTTGCCGACGGCAAGCATAGCGCGAGTGAAGAGCGTGAAGCCATTCAGTATCTACTGGATATGCGCTGCGATGCGATCATCATTTATCCCCGATTTTTAAGCATCGATGAGATGGATGAGATCATCGAAAAACATGACCAGCCGATCATGGTTCTTAACCGTCGGCTGCGTAAAAACAGCAGCCATTGCGTCTGGTCCGATCATAAAGCCTCCTGCGAGGCGGCGGTATTACAGCTTATTGAGATGGGGCATCGGGATATCGCCTTTATCACCGGGTCACTGGATTCCCCGACCGGTATGGAGCGTCTTTCCGGTTACAAAGAGGCGCTGGCGAAACACGATATTCCGCTGCGTGAAGCGCTGATTGCCGAAGGCAAGTGGCATCCAGCCAGCGGTGCGGCGGCGGTTTCAACCCTGCTTTCGCGTGGCGAAAGCTTCACGGCGCTGGTGTCGAGCAATGATGACATGGCTATTGGTGCCATGAAGCAACTTCACGACAGCGGTCTGGCGATCCCGGGTGACGTATCGGTCATTGGTTTTGATGATGTCTCCATTGCGCCTTATACCGTACCGTCACTCTCCAGCGTACGCATTCCGGTGACGGAGATGATTAAGGAAACGATCAGTCGTCTGATTTTTATGCTGGACGGCGGTGAGTTTCATTTCCAGCAGCGTTTCCCGGGCGAGCTCATCTTGCGCGATTCCGCTCTCCGCGTGACGAAGAAATAATCTCGACAGATGTCATCGTCATAACTGACGATGACAGTTTTTGTTATTATTAATTTCATTAAAATCAATAAATTAAATTCTGGCACGGTTTGTGAATACACCTCGGCATCATTGCTATGCCGGAGAAACAAATGAACCGTTTTATGATGGCCGATGCCAGTAAATGTATTGGCTGCCGTACCTGTGAAGTTGCCTGTGTGGTGTCGCATCAGATGGAGCAGGATTGTGCATCCCTCACGCCTGAATCTTTCCTGCCGCGCATTCACGTTATCAAAGGTGTCAACATTTCTACCGCGGCGATCTGCCGCCAGTGCGAAGACGCCCCCTGCGCGAACGTCTGCCCGAATGGCGCTATCAAACGCGAAAAAGGATTTGTACATGTGATGCAGGAACGCTGCATCGGCTGTAAAACCTGCGTTGTGGCCTGCCCGTATGGCGCAATGGAAGTGGTGGTTCGCCCGGTGGTGCGCAACAGTGGTGCGGGGCTGAACGTTCGGGCGGAAAAGGCCGAAGCCAACAAATGCGATCTCTGTTATCACCGGGAAGCAGGACCCGCCTGCATGGAAGTGTGTCCGACGCATGCGCTGGTGTGCATCGATCGTGAGAAGCTCGAACAGATGAGCGCTGAAAAACGCCGTCGTGCGGCGTTTGATACCGCCTCCTCACTGCAGTTCTGATCATGAGAAACGGGGTTCAGCTGCGGGTTCGCGGCAAAGTGCAGGGCGTGGGTTTCCGCCCGTTCGTCTGGCAACTGGCCGCGCAGCGGGATCTACGCGGTGACGTCTGTAATGACGGTGAGGGCGTGCTGATACGGCTGTACGGAGAAGCCCCCGGGTTTAGCGAACAGCTTGTACAACGATGCCCGCCGCTGGCTCGCATTGACGAAGTCGAATCCCAGCCGTTCGAGTGGGCAACACCGCCCGAGGGCTTTTCTATTCGCCACAGCGCGACGGGGGCGATGGATACACAGATTGTGCCGGATGCGGCTACCTGTCCGGCTTGTCTGGCTGAAATGCGTGACCCGCGCGAGCGTCGTTATCGCTATCCGTTTATCAACTGCACCCACTGCGGCCCTCGTTTTACGATCATTCGCGCGATGCCTTATGACCGACCACTGACGTCGATGGCACCCTTTCCCCTTTGCAAACCTTGCGAAACAGAGTATCGAAACCCGGCGGACAGGCGTTTTCATGCTCAGCCTGTGGCGTGCCCGGACTGCGGACCACAGCTGGAGTGGCGTGCCGGCGATGAGAGACAACGCGGCGACTCTGCCCTGAGCGCGGCGGTAAACGTGCTCAGACAGGGGGGCATTATTGCCATTAAAGGGTTGGGAGGTTTTCACCTGGCCTGTGATGCAAAAAATACGGCTACGGTGGCGCGCCTGCGTCTGCGCAAGCATCGTCCGACAAAACCGCTGGCCATCATGCTGCCCAACGCGGATGGCCTGCCACAGCAGGTGTGCAGGCTGTTGCAATCGTCTGCCGCACCGATTGTATTGACGGCCAAATCTCTTCTGCCCGTGCTGGCGCACAACCTTGCACCCGGGCTGGATTGCCTTGGGGTGATGCTGCCCGCGAATCCGTTGCAGCATCTGTTAATGCAAGAGGTCGACGTGCCGCTGGTGATGACGTCGGGGAATCTGAGTGGGAAGCCGCCTGCTATTGATAATGAACAGGCGTTGATGTCGCTCCAGCCTATCGTCGACGGTTTTCTGCTGCATAACCGGGATATCCTGCAGCGCATGGATGATTCCGTGGTCGATGAGAGTGGAGCCATGCTGCGTCGGGCCAGGGGATTTGTTCCGGATGCGCTAAAACTCCCCGCCGGATTCGACGGTATCCCGCCCGTCCTGTGTCTGGGCGCAGAGATGAAAAATACGTTTTGTCTGGTGCGCGGCGGACAGGCGGTGCTTAGCCAGCATTTAGGCGATTTGAATGACGATGGTGTCGAAAGCCAGTGGCAAAAGGCGCTGGATGTCATCCAGCAGATTTACGATTTTCAGCCTGAGTACGTGGCCTGCGATGCCCACCCGGCTTACCGCTCGGCAAAGAAAGCCGAGATGTCGGGTCTGCCTAAACTGACGGTATTACACCATCACGCCCATGCGGCGGCCTGTCTGGCCGAAAACGGCTGGCCATGTGACGGCGGTGACGTCATCGCGCTAACCCTGGACGGTATTGGTATGGGGGAAGACGGTGCGCTGTGGGGCGGCGAGTGCCTGCGGGTAAACTACCGGGAGTGCGAGCATTTAGGCGGATTGCCCGCCGTGGCGCTGCCAGGGGGCGATCTGGCCGCCTCGCAACCCTGGCGCAACCTGCTTGCCCAGTGTCTGGCGTTTGTCCCGGACTGGCAAACGCGGCCTGAGACGGCCTACGTTCGTCAGCAAAACTGGTCATTGCTGGAAACGGCAATAACGCGGGGGATTAACGCCCCGCTTGCCTCTTCCTGCGGGCGGCTGTTTGATGCCGTGGCCTGCGCCCTCAACCTGGTGCCGGATGTTCAGCACTACGAAGGCGAGGCTGCCTGTCTTCTGGAAACGTTAGCCACCCGCAGCGCAGGTGCCGTACATCCGGTCACGCTGCCCGTAGAAGCGGGAGCCTTATGCATGTCCACCTTCTGGCAGCAGTGGCTGGACTGGCAGGCTGAGCCTGGCGCGCGGGCATGGGCATTCCACGATGCGCTGGCGAAAGGGCTGGCGGAATTGCTGCGCTACCATGCCCGGCGTCGGGGGATTACGACGCTCTGCTTTAGCGGCGGAGTGATGCACAATCGCCTGTTACGTGCGCGATTTAGCTACTATCTTTCTGATTATCAGCTTCTTTTTCCTTCCCGGTTACCTGCGGGTGACGGGGCGATCTCCTTTGGGCAGGCTGTTGTGGCAGCGGCCCGTTTATCTTCAGAGAGGATGTAACATGCTGCGACGCTTTCGCACGCATCCCCGTGCTGCATTTTTACTGCTTGTGCTGGTTATCGCGAATGTTCTGGCGTGGGGTCTGGCATGGCAAACCTTTAGCGGGAACAGCGCCCTTATGGCGGCGAGTCTGCTCGCCTGGTGCTATGGGCTGCGTCATGCTGTGGATGCTGACCATATTGCGGCCATTGATTCCGTCACCCGTAAAATGATGCAACAGGGCAAGCGCCCATACGGTGTCGGCGCCTGGTTTTCACTCGGCCATTCCACCATTGTTGTCCTGGCAACGGTTGCCATCGCCGCCGCGGCGAGCGCGTTTCAACAAAAACTGAGCTGGTTTCACGACACCGGCAGCCTGATTGGCACGGCCGTGTCGGCGACGTTTTTGCTGGCGATGGCGCTGGTCAACGCCCTTATTTTGCAGAGCGTCTGGCGCAGCTTTCAACGGTTGAAAAAAGGCCAGAGTGGCATCATCGAGCACGACCGGGCTGCCCAGGGTGGGGTGATGAGCTGGCTGTTTGGCAATACGTTCCGGCTGGTGAATAAGAGCGGGCACATGTATCTGGTGGGCTTCTTATTTGGCCTTGGGTTTGATACCGCCACCGAGATTGGCGTGCTGGGGATCTCCGCCGCCAGCGCGTCGAACGGGATGTCGGTATGGGCAATCCTCATTTTCCCCGCGCTCTTTGCCAGCGGCATGGCGTTAATCGATACCCTGGATAATGTGCTGATGGTGGGGGCCTACGGCTGGGCGTTTGATAAACCGCAGCGCAAGCTCTACTACAACATGACGATTACCGGAACGTCCGTGGTGGTTGCGCTACTGATTGGCGGTCTGGAGGCAATGGGGCTGTTAATGGATAAGTTTGATCTTCACGGCGGCATCTGGAATGTCGTGGCTGCCGTCAACGATCGTCTGGGCAACGCGGGTTATGGAGTAGTGGGTGTATTTGTCGTCTGCTGGCTGATTTCAGTCGCAAATTACCGCTGGCGAGGTTACGACACGCTGGTGGTCCGCGAAGGGTAAAAAAAAGCCCCGGGACATCGGGGCGGCGGATAAATATATCCTAAGGTTAAGTTCGGTTTACCGGTTACAGGGATAACGATTTCAGCAGCGCGAATCCCTCTTTCATGCGATTTTCGCTCACCACAAAGGCGCGCAGTTCGCCCGAGGCGTCCGATCCCTGCGCGACCATACCCTGAGGGTCAATGGCTAACTGCCAGCTGAGGTCCTGGCGCTGCGTTTCGCCCGCGAGATGCAGCGGTAATTCGGGCGTTTTCACCTTTACCAGCATGGCGGGCAGCTTCAGAGGCGCACTGGCCCCCAGCACGTTTTTCGCCAGACAGAGGGCGCTAAGCTGGATTGGCTGCAGGAACGGCAGAACCTGACCGTTGATTTCCGCGCAGTCGCCCAGGGCATATATATCGGGCTGCGTGGTTTGCAGGTAGCTGTCCACCTTCACGCCACGGCCTGTTTCAGCGCCGGCGCAGCGGGCCAGCGCGGTTTCAGGGCGCAGGCCCGTGGCGGCGACCACCACGTCCACCTCAACGTGTCGATCTCTGTCGAGCCTGGCGACGATCCCATTTTCCGTGCGGGTCAGATTTTGCAGCTGTGATTTCAGCAACAAATGGACCCCCATATCGGTTAAGCGATGTTGTAAGCGACTGCTCACTTCGGCAGGCATCAGCGCGGAAAGAAGGCTGGCGGCGTGATCGACCAGCGTCACCGATTTACCGGCGCGGCAAAAATCCATCGCCAGTTCTGTCCCAATCAATCCCGCGCCGACTATCATCACCCGTTGTGCATCACGTAGCAGGGTTTCGCTGGCGTGATATTCCTGCTGGCTGTTCAGGGTGATCATCATCTCACGCCCGTCTACGGGCGGAACAAAGGCTGCGGCACCGGTTGCCAGCACCAGTTTGTCATACTGCCACTGCTTATCCCTGGATTTGACCACGTGTGCGGTGGCGTCGATATCGGTGACCCGGGTATACGGAAACAGACGAAGGTTAAACTGTTCGGCAAACTCCCCCGCCGTCTGGCGGGTGAGATCGTCTGCGCGTTGGCTCTGGCTGATGACATGGCTTAAGTCAGGTTTGTTGTACTCATCCATGCTATCCGCCGCGATGAGCGTTAACGGCACCGTGGCATCCTGCTTACGAATATTTTTTACCAGCTGCCGAGCGGCAAAGCCCGAGCCGATAATCACAATTCCGTGGCTCATTTTGCCTCCGTTGAAAGTTCGTCAAAGACGTCTTTACCTAATGAGCATTCCGGGCAGAGGAAGTTGTCCGGTACGTCACTCCACGGCGTGCCCGGGGCGACATCCTGCATTGGCTCGCCCTGTTCCGGGTCGTAGATCCACTGGCAGACGCTGCACTGCATGCGCGGGCCGAGATCGGCAGACGCGGCGGCACAGACGCTGGCTGGCAACTGTTCGGCCGGTTTTACCGCGACGTCAGGCAACGGAGCGAGCGCCCACTGACGTGCGATGTCGCGACCGTGCTGGCGGCAGATTTCCAGTGCGTCGATGTCCGGGCGCCATTTGGCCTTCAGGCTCATCGACATTTCAAAGCCGGCATCCTGCAAGCGCGTGGAGAGACGGTCAACCGCGCCGCCGCTCCAGCCGTGAGAGCCAAAGGCGCTGGCGCGTTTATTGCGAAAGCGCAGACCGGTCATTTCTTCTACCAGACCCGCAATTTTCGGCATCATGACGTTATTCATGGTGGAGGTGCCCACCAGCACGCCTTTGGAGCGGAAGACGTTGGTCAGGATCTCGTTTTTATCGCTCCGCGCCACGTTGAAGATTTTCACCGCCACGTTCGGGTCCACTTCATTGATGCCCTGCGCAATGGCATCTGCCATCATGCGGGTGTTATTGGACATGGTGTCATAGAAGATCGTAATACGGTCTTCCTGATAATCTGCTGCCCATTTCAGATACAGCTCAACGATCTGGGTGGGGTTTTCACGCCACACCACGCCGTGAGAGGTGGCAATCATATCCACCGGCAGGTTGAAACCCAGGATTTCGGTGATTTTAGGCGTCACCAGGCGGCTGAACGGGGTCAGGATGTTGGCGTAGTAACGCTGGCACTGTTCGAACAGCTCGGTTTGATCCACTTCGTCGTTAAACAGGCGCTCATCGCAGTAGTGCTGACCAAAGGCATCATTACTGAACAGCACGGCGTCGCCGGTCATGTAGGTCATCATGCTGTCGGGCCAGTGCAGCATCGGGGTTTCAACGAAGATCAGCTGTTTGCCGTTGCCGATATCCAGCGTGTCACCGGTTTTGACGGTATGGAAATTCCACTCCGGATGGTGGTGATGACCGTTAATCGAGTCAATCGCGTTGGTGGTGCAGTAAATTGGCGTGTTCGGAATATAAGACATCAGCTCGGTCAGCGCCCCGGCGTGGTCTTCCTCAGCATGGTTAATGATGATGTAGTCGATAGCATCCAGATCGATTTCGCTGCGCAGGTTCTGCACGAACTCGCGGCTGAATTTGTGATCGACGGTATCGATCAATACGTTTTTACCTTCGCGAATAAGATAGCTGTTGTAGCTGCTGCCGCGCAGGGTTTTGTATTCCGTCCCGTGGAAATCACGTACTTCCCAGTCACGTTGACCCACCCAATGAATGTTATTTTTAACCAGAATAGACATAGCAACCTCAATTTATACGGCGTGTTCAAATAAGATGTCTTGTCTATTACACGAAGCGTGCCAACTTTTTATATCTATGATTTTAATATAATTATTAAATAATCATCCGAAATGGGTAGTCAAAATGACTGTCTTGATTTTGGTCATTATGACAATATGCATTGTCAAAATGACAGTGAGGCGCAGATGAGCTTTTCCGTAGAAGTCCTGGCGAAAATCGCCATTGAACTGCAAACCGGTATCGGTCATCAGGACCGATTTCAGCGGCTGATTTCAACCCTGCGGCACGTGCTGGCGTGCGATGCCTCGGCGCTGCTGCGTTATGAAGGGCGGCAGTTTATACCGCTCGCCATCGACGGACTGGCGCAGGACGTCCTGGGGCGTCGCTTTACCCTGCAAGGTCATCCACGCCTGGAAACCATCGCCCGAGCGGGGGATGTGGTGCGCTTTCCGGCGGACAGCGATCTCCCCGACCCTTACGACGGGCTGATCCCGGGACAGGAGAGCCTGAAGGTCCACGCCTGCATTGGTCTGCCGCTGTTTGCCGGACAAAACCTGATCGGCGCGCTGACGCTTGACGGTATGTCGCCGGATCAGTTCGATACCTTCAGTGATGAAGAGCTGCGTTTGATTGCTGCCCTGGCCGCAGGGGCGCTGAATAATGCCCTGCTGATCGAACAACTGGAGAGCCAGAACATCCTTCCCGGCAGCCCGTCGGCGTTTGAACCGGTGGCGCATACGGAGATGATTGGGCTGTCCCCAGGGATGGTGCAGCTAAAAAAAGAGATCGATATCGTGGCGGCCTCGGATTTAAACGTGCTGATCTTCGGGGAAACGGGCACCGGTAAAGAGCTGGTGGCGAAGGGGATCCACGAAGCCTCGCCGCGCGCGGTCAACCCGCTGGTGTACCTCAACTGCGCCGCGCTGCCGGAAAGTGTGGCGGAAAGTGAGCTGTTTGGTCACGTCAAAGGGGCGTTTACCGGGGCGATTAGCAACCGCAGCGGCAAATTCGAAATGGCGGATAAGGGCACGTTATTCCTTGATGAAATTGGCGAGCTGTCGCTGTCGTTACAGGCCAAGCTGCTGCGCGTGTTGCAGTACGGCGATATTCAGCGTGTGGGGGACGATCGCAGCTTACGGGTCGACGTGCGCGTTCTCGCCGCCACCAACCGCGATTTACGTGAAGAGGTCCTGGCCGGTCACTTTCGCGCCGATCTGTTCCATCGTCTGAGCGTCTTCCCGCTGACGGTGCCGGCGCTGCGGGAACGCGGTGAAGACGTGGTGCTGCTGGCTGGCTACTTTTGCGAGCAGTGCCGCCTGAAGAGCGGGCTTTCCCGCGTCGTGCTCAGCCCCGGTGCGCGTGCGCATCTGCAGCAGTATGGCTGGCCGGGGAACGTGCGTGAGCTGGAACATGCCATTCATCGTGCGGTGGTCCTGGCGCGCGCGGAGCGTTCAAGCGATGAGCTGGTGATTCATGCCCGACATTTTGCCCTGCACGATGAGAAGGCGCCTGCCGTGGTTCAGGAGATCCCGATGGCCATTAATACCAGCTTGCGTGAAGCCACGGAAGCTTTTCAGCGCCAGACGATTGCCCATGCGCTGGAGCAGAATGGCCGCAGCTGGGCGGCCTGTGCGCGTGCGCTGGAAACGGACGTCGCCAACCTGCACCGGCTGGCGAAACGTCTTGGGCTGAAAGGTTAAATAATCCCGGCCTGATAAAAATCCTGCAGGTTTATTGCGCCGCACAGTTTGCCGCTGTCATCCACCACGGGTGCGGCGGTGATTTTGCGTTTCATCAGCAGCTCTTTAGCTTCGATGGCGCGGCTTTTGGCGTTGAGCGTCAGGCCACCTTGCGTCATCGCTTCCCGGACGGGCGTCTCCAGTTTGCCGCCGCCCACCAGCCAGCGACGTAAATCCCCGTCGGTGAAGACCCCTTTGACGAGATCGTGTTCATCGCACACCGCTACCAGCCCAAGGCCAGTCCGGCTGAGCTCCAGCATCGCATCCATCACGCTGGTGTTCAGCTTGACCTGCGGAATCGCCTCGTCGGTCCGCATCAGATGATGAACTTTATTGAGCAGCCGCGCGCCGAGCGCACCCGCCGGATGCGAGCGGGCAAAATCTTCTTCATTGAAGCCGCGGGCCTGCATGACCGCCATGGCCAGCGCGTCGCCCATCATCAGCGTGTTCACGGTGCTGGAGGTGGGGGCGAGGTGCATCGGGCAGGCTTCGCGCTCCACGGAGATGTCCAGCGTGGCTTTGGCCGCCAGTGCCAGCGGCGAACGCGATTTACCGGTCATCGCCAGCAGTGCGACCGATTTTTCCTGCAAACGGGGGATGATGAGATCCAGCTCTTTGGCCGAACCGGAGTAGGAGATAAACAGCATCACGTCGCGGCTTTCAATCATCCCGAGATCCCCGTGCAGCGCTTCTGCCGGGTGCACAAAGAATGCAGGCGTTCCGGTGCTGGCAAGCGTCGCGGCGATTTTCTTGCCGATGTGCCCGGATTTTCCAATCCCGGCCACGATCACCTTGCCTTCACACTGAATGATGGTGTTGGCCGCACGAACAAAATCATCGCCAAGACGATCCGGCAGGCGGCTCGCTTCCTGCAGTTCAAGTAACAGCGTCTGGCGGCCTGCGTTTAACAGAAAATCACTCATGACTCTCTCCGGTTACGATCACATTGATTCCTTTCTCTTCCAGCGCTTTTTTGAACGCCGGGTCGATACCTGCGTCGGTAATCAGCTTATCGACGCTTTCAAGGCTACAGACAATATTGGGGCTTTTGCGACCAAATTTCGACGAGTCGGCCATCAAAATCACTTCGCGCGCGGCGTTGCACATCGCTTTGCTGACGCTGAACACCTCGTTAAAGGTCGTCACGCCGGCGTTCAAATCGATACCGTCCGTACCCATAAAGAGTTTATCAAAGCTGAAGTGTTCAAAGGCGTTCTCCGCCAGTTGACCGTGAAACGACGCCGATTTTTTACGGAACGTCCCGCCGGGCATCAGAATGGTTTGCTCGCTGTCGTTCTCCGACAGGGCGTTGACGATGTGCAGACTGTTGGTCATCACCGTGATGTTGTTAAAGCGGCTGAGCATTGGGATCATCTGCAGAACGGTGCTGCCGGCATCAAGGATAATGGAGTCGCCGTCGTGGATAAATTTCACGGCCGCTTCGGCAATCAGCGCTTTCTGGTGGGTATTGATCAACGTTTTGTGATCGATAGGCGGGTCGGCTTCGTCTTTATTGAGCACTACGCCACCATAGGTTCGGATGACGGCACCCGAGTTTTCAAGCAAGACCAGGTCCTTGCGTATTGTCGTGCCGGTGGTGTCAAAGTAGTGGGCCAGGTCTTCTACGGAGCACTTTCCCTGCTTTTGTAGATACTCAAGAATAGCCGCCTGCCGCTGACGAGGTTTCATAGGCGCTTCGTTCCTTACGTTGCGAAATGATAATTTCGCAAGCATATAGCTTTCACAACGAAATTATACAGGTTTCAGATTAAGCGCTAATGATAGTGCATTCTGACAGAGAGAATCATGGGGAAAGATCACATCGGGTTCTAATTCCCGCAACGATATGCCGTTAATCGCCTGGATTTTCGCCGGGCGGGCAAAAACGGTCATCCCGCGCATGATGAGGGAATCGCAGACCCTGTTGTGTTCGTCGAGCGCGATGGCCACCACCACGCGTGGTTTGAAACGCCCGCCGGAACGCCCGACGCCCACGCGGCCTTGCTGACACAGGGCATCAAACGCGCGGTTAAACTGGCGGATTTGCCAGCCGCCAAAGATCAACTGGCACATCCAGGCAATGGCGGCGACGGTGATTAATGCGGTAACCATATCGACTCCTTATTTTGTTCCCTCTCCCTGTGGGAGAGGGGTAGAGTGAGGGCGTCAGGCCACTCGATCAGAACATCACCTGCCCGCCGGTGACATTAATGGACTGCCCGGTGCAGTAAGAGGCTTTTGGGCTGGCATAAAACAGCAGCATGTTCAGCACGTCCTGATAATCGCAGCCGCGCTTCAGCGGCACTTTGTCGATGTAATACTGCTCCACGTCCTCCTCTTTTAGCCCGAGCTTGGTGGCATATTGCGGCAGCAGGGACTGGAACATCGGCGATTTCAACAGGTTGCCCAGCATCAGCGAGTGCACGGTAATGCCATATTCGGCCAGATCGAGGGCCAGAGATTGCGTCAGCCCTACGCCGCCAAATTTCGCCGCGCTGTAACCGGAGTTGTGTTTGCTGCCCACTTTGCCCGATTTCGAGTTGATCTGGATGATGCGCCCCTGAATGCCGTCGCGGATCATCAGACGGGAAAACTCGCGTGCGCAGAGGAAATAGCCCACCAGGTTAACCTGTAGCGAGCGATCGAAATCCCCCAGTTCGACATCGCTGATAAAGGCCGCTTTGGCTATCCCGGCGCTGTAGACCAGCAGGTCGGTACGGCCAAAAATCTCGTCCACGCCGCGGGCCAGCGCTATCACGCTCTGCTCGCTGGTGGCATCGGCACCAAATCCGTAGGCCATCCCTTCACCCCATTCGGTGTTGATGGTGTCCGCCACGCGTGCGGCTTTTTCACTTTGAATATCCACTACCGCCACGCGGTAACCCTCTGCAGCAAGCCCACGGCAGAGGAACTCGCCTAAGGTTTGTCCCCCACCAATGACAACGGCAACCTGACTCATATCTTTCTCCTTAAATTACGCAACAAACTTCAACGTGCAGCCTGGGATGACAGCCTGCGGAACCGGGCCATCCACATGAACCGTACCGGGATATTCCGCCTGCGGCTGGCCATCAAAACGCAGGGTGATATGGCCGAGCTCCCGCAGGTTTTGTCCGGCCACGTCGCCGACGGCGGTCACGGCGTAGCGCGCGTCGCCCAACTCCAGCTGGCTCCCGGCCTTCAGCTCGCCGTTCATCTCGCCGTGACAGTGGATAAAGCAAAACGCTTCGATATCCGCGGGCGCACCTTCGCGGAAGGTAATCAGCATCTTGTCGCTGAGCGCATCGGCCGCGCTCTGGCCAATGCGGGTGATGGTGGTCTGGTAAATTACGGTCATCACAGGAACCTCTTATTGGTAAATAAAGCCGGAGACAAACCAGGCAATCAGCACCGTCGGTGCGCCGGTCAGGAAACGACTGACCAGGACAGACGGCACGCCAACGCGCACGGTGTCCTGGCGCGCTTCCGCCAGCGACAGCCCGACAGGAATGAAATCACACGCCGCCTGGGCGTTAATGGCAAACAGGGCTGACAGGGCCAGATGCGGGGGAATGTTGCCAAGGCCAATCTGCACGCCAATCAGCACGCCGATAACCTGCGCAATGACCGCGCCCGGGCCGAGAAATGGCGACAGCAGCGGGAAGGAGCAGATCAGCGCCAGCGTCACCAACCCGAGCGGGTGGCTCGCCAGCGGGGCGAGGCCGTGGGCAATCCAGTCGCCAAGACCCGAGGCCATGATGATGCCGATCAGCGCCGAAACGAATGCCATAAACGGCAGAATGGTTTTTAGCACCGTGTCGATGGTGTCGCGCCCGGACTGGAACAGCACGGCCACGGCAGAGCCCATCCCCATTCCGACTTTTGCCAGCAGGCCGTCACTCTGTTCGGTGATTTTTTTACTCGTGTCGTAATCACGCGGGGCCGCTTTCTGAGGGGCAGCAGACCCTTGTGCCAGGTGAATGTTTTCCTCTTTCACGCCGGAGACATAAATGTCCTCCAGGATGTACTGCGCCAGCGGACCTGATTTCCCGGTGGAATGGATATTCACGGTAGGAATACGCCGCTTGGGGTAGATGCCGCAGCGCAGCGTGCCGCCGCAGTCAATCACCGCCACGCCAATTTCCGCTTCAGGCGGTTCGCCCTCTTTGAAGCCGTCGACCGCTTCCCAGCCGGTCAGCTCACGCAGTTTGTCGACAATGGCCGGACGTGTGCCTGCGGTGATGTAGACGATTTTTTTGCCTTCAGTGGCGTCGAATTCCAGCGGGCCGCCCCAGCCGCCCGTTCCTTTTTCAATGCGAATACGGCTCATGCTGCGGCTCCTGAAAGATGGACTTTCTGTTCAAGCTGGATACCCATTTTCTTCTCGAAAATGGCGGTAGTGAGGTCCGTGACCCAGCCGCGGAAAAAGTTGGTGACCAGACCGACCAGCAGATAACTCACCGCCAGCGGACCGAGCGGCAGGCCAAGCGTGGTCAGGCCGCTGGCAATGCCCAGATAGACAAACAGCTCGCCGGGGTTGATATGCGGGAACAGGCCATTCATGGAGTGGCAGCTGTAGGAGGCTGCGGCGTAATAGCTGGGCTTGTACTTTTCAGGCATAAAGCGGCCGAGGCTCAGCGTCATCGGGTTGCAAAAAACAAACGTGCCGATGAAGGGCAGAACCAGGTAACGGGACAGCGGATTCCCGGCGCAGCGCTGGGCAAAACGTTCAATGCGTTGCTGGCCGATAAAGTTAATCAGCGCGTTCATGATGACCAGCAGACTGATCAGCAGGGGCAGGATCCCGGTCACCATGCCGGTGAACACTTCTCCCCCTTTCTGAAACAGTCCGATGAACCATTCAGCGCCGTGGGTGATGGTTTCTATCATTATTTTCTCCTGTATGGCTTTTTTGTTTTGTCTCTCTGGGACTAATAATAATCACTTTGAAAGGTTTTTAAGTGTTAATTGGATCTCATAATGAAAGAAAAAATGATTATTTTGAAAGTTTTGTGATGTCAGGAATGAGTTTTGGTTAAATAAAATACAAATTTGCGTTGGGGGGCATAAAGAGTGAAGAGAGGAAGCGCGTAGCGCTTCCTTGAGGTGTCAGGGATGCTTTACCATACTTGCCACTTATCGAATTCTTTAAATGGATGTCACATGGTCAAGCGTCGTTATGCAGCGCTCATCCCCGCGCTGATTATGCTTGCTGCCTGTAGCAGTAAGCCGAAAACAGAGGAAGTTCAACAAACGGCGGGGGCACCTTCCGGCGGCTTTCTGCTGGAACCGCAGCACAATGTGATGCAGATGGGGGGCGATTTTGCCAATAACCCGGCTGCCGAGCAGTTCATCGATAAAATGGTGAGCAAGCATGGTTTCAATCGACAGCAGCTGCAGGAGATCCTGTCGCAGGCCAAACGTCTGGACTATGTCCTGCGTCTGATGGATCGTCAGGCACCGACTACGCAGCCTCCCTCCGGGCCAAACGGCGCGTGGCTGCGCTATCGTAAACAGTTTATTACCCCTGATAACGTCCAGAACGGGGTAGCTTTCTGGAATCAATATGAAGATGCTTTAACCCGTGCATGGCAGGTGTATGGTGTGCCGCCTGAGATTATCGTGGGCATCATTGGCGTGGAAACCCGCTGGGGCCGCGTGATGGGCAAAACCCGTATTCTGGATGCGCTGGCAACGCTCTCGTTCAACTATCCGCGCCGCGCCGAGTATTTCTCATCCGAACTGGAAACCTTCCTGTTAATGGCGAGAAATGAGCAAGATGACCCGCTCGATCTGAAAGGGTCCTTCGCAGGGGCGATGGGGTATGGTCAGTTTATGCCGTCATCCTACAAAGAGTATGCCGTCGACTTTAATGGTGACGGGCATATCAACCTGTGGGATCCGGTCGATGCTATCGGCAGCGTAGCGAACTACTTTAAAGCGCATGGCTGGGTGAAAGGTGAGCAGGTCGCGGTCCAGGCCAATGGCCAGGCGCCAGGGCTGGAAAATGGCTTTAAAACCAAATACAGCGTTGCGCAGCTAACGTCTGCGGGCTTAACGCCGATGCAGCCGCTGAACAATAATCAGCAGGTGAGCCTGCTGCGTCTGGATATTGGTTCCGGTTATCAGTACTGGTACGGATTGCCTAACTTCTACACGATCACGCGCTATAACCACAGTACCCACTACGCCATGGCCGTGTGGCAGCTGGGGCAGGCCGTTGCGCTCGCCCGCGTTCCGGCGGCGTCCCCGTTTAGCCAGTAGTCCTTTGCTTTTGCCCTCTCCTGTCTGGGGAGGGCATCCCCCTTGCGAATGCCTCTTTTATCAGAAACATTTCGCCACACTCCCCTTTTTCATCCGCCATTTACATCCTGACTGCTTTTATTTATTGTTATGTTATAACATCAAATAAAGGTAAGGTTATGTCTGCTTCTCTCTTCGCTCGTTCAGCGTTAGTCCGTTGTTTGATGGCGTTAGCGTTGATTATGCTGATGGGGCTGGTCATGCACTGGGCGGTGAGTTTGCCATGATCACACTGCAACAGCTTGTCACAGGCTACGACCGCGTGCCCGTCACACCGGTACTCAACGGGGTGATAGCGGCGGGCAGTATGACGGCCATCACGGGGCCTAACGGTTGTGGCAAATCAACGCTACTGAAAACGCTGGCGGGCTTTATTCCCCCGGTGAGCGGGGCGTTTCAGTGGCAGGGCGTCCGCCCGGTTATCGGCTGGCTGGCGCAGCGTCATGCGCTGGAGGCGCAGTTTCCTCTGACGGTTCAGGATGTCGTGAGCATGGGCTGCTGGCCGCGCCATTCACTGCTGGCGGGCTTTCAGCGTGACACGCGCAGGCGTATCGCCGCTGCGCTTGAACGGGTTGGCCTGGAGGCAATGGCACCCGTTACGATTGATGAACTCTCGGGCGGGCAGTTCCAACGGATGCTGTTTGCCCGGGTGTTAGTGCAGCAGGCTGCACTGGTGATGCTGGATGAGCCTTTCACCGGCGTGGATGAGACCACCTGTCACGTGTTGATGGCTTTGATACTGGAGATGCACGGCGAGGGAAAAACGGTCCTGGCCGTACTGCATGACAGTGAGCGCGTGGCGCGCCATTTTCCCCAGACGTTACGTCTCGATTCCGCTGTTTCTCACTGGGACACGGCGCGAGTGAGGGTGGCATGATCTGGCATCTCTTTTTCCAGCCCTTTATTGAATACGGGTTTATGCGTCGGGCTCTGGCGGTTTGCCTGGCGCTGTCGGTCAGTACCACTGCGTTAGGGGTATTTTTACAATTGCGGCGCATGAGCCTGATGGGGGATGCGCTTTCCCATGCCATTTTGCCCGGCGTGGCGGTGGGATACTTACTCAGCGGTATGTCACTTCTGGCGATGAGCTGCGGCGGGTTTATCGCCGGTATTTTAGTCGCGCTGGTGGCGGGGTTTGTCAGTCGCCGCACCCCGTTAAAAGAAGATGCCAGCTTCGCAGGTTTCTATCTGGGATCGCTGGCGCTGGGTGTCACTCTGGTCTCTCTGCGTGGGTCAAACGTCGATCTGCTGCACCTGTTGTTTGGATCGATCCTGGCGGTAGACATTGATTCAGCGTGGTTTGTCGCCGGTGTCTGCGCCTTCACTCTCCTTATTCTGGCGATTTTTTATCGCGGTCTGGTGACCGAAGCCTTTGATACCGCCTGGTTACAGGTTAATGCCCGCTGGCTTCCCGCGCTCCTTCACGGGTTATTCCTGGCGCTGCTGGTGCTCAACCTGGTCGCCGGTTTTCAGGTGCTCGGCACGCTGATGGCGGTGGGGTTGATGATGCTTCCGGCCGTCGCCGCCCGCTGTTGGGCGCGAACGTTGCCCGGGATGTTGCTGTTTGCCGGGGCGAGCGGCGCTTGCTGCGCATGGCTGGGGTTGAGCCTCTCCTGGTCTGCCAGCTTACCCGCTGGACCCGCCATCGTGCTGACCGCCAGCGCGTTGTTCTTTTTTTCTGTTTTATGTGGCTCGCGCAGCAGGCTGGCTGCCAGCCTGCGGGCGTATTTTTAATACAAGGGGAAATAATGAAACGTACAGGTGTAATCATCGCGCTGGCGCTGGGTGTGCTGTCGCAGAGTGTCGCGGCAAAAACGCTTAACGTAGTGACCAGCTTTTCGATATTAGGGGATATCACGCAGCAGGTAGGGGGCGAGCACGTTAAGGTCACCACGCTGGTGGGGCCGGATGGCGATCCGCATACGTTTGAACCGTCGCCGAAGGACAGCGCAGCGCTCAGTAAGGCGGATGTCGTGGTGGTAAACGGGCTGGGCCTGGAAGGCTGGCTCGACCGTCTGGTCAAAGCCTCTGGCTTTAAAGGCACGCTGGTGGTGGCTTCTGCGGGGGTAAAAACGCACACGCTTAATGAAGACGGTAAAACGGTGACGGATCCGCACGCCTGGAACAGTGCCGCTAACGGCGCGTTGTATGCACAGAATATTCTTGCGGGCCTGGTTGAGGCCGATCCGCAGGATAAAACGGCACTGGAGGCCTCTGCCAGACCTTACATTGCCCAACTCACGACGCTGGATAACTGGGCCAGATCGCGTTTTAGTACAATACCTCAGGCCAAGCGTCAGGTATTGACCAGCCACGATGCGTTTGGCTATTTCAGCCGGGCCTATGGCGTGACCTTCATGGCTCCGCAAGGGCTCTCCTCCGAGAGCGAAGCCAGCGCGGCGCAGGTGGCAGAGATCATCAATCAGATCAAAGCGGACGGCGTGAAAACCTGGTTTATCGAAAATCAGCTCGATCCTCGTCTGGTAAAACAGATTGCCCGCGCGACGGGGGCTCAGCCCGGCGGTGAACTTTATCCTGAAGCGCTGTCGGCAAAAGGCGGCGTTGCGGACACCTACGTCAAAGCGTTCCGACACAACGTTAATACGCTTGCGAAGGGCATGGAGTAATTCCCCCTGTATAAGCCGATTTCACCGTCGGCTTTTTTCTGAATCGCCCTCGTAAATCCTCAACCTCGTCCCCATATTTCCTGAGAAAGTGCTATCTTGTGCTGCATGTTTTTCAGGAGGTTAAAGCGATGACTGACCATGAATTAATGCAGCTGAGTGAAGTCGTGGGCCTGGCGTTAAAACAACGCGGGGCCACGTTGACGACAGCCGAATCCTGTACGGGCGGCTGGGTCGCCAAAGTCATCACCGATATTGCGGGCAGTTCCGCCTGGTTTGAACGCGGATTCGTCACCTACAGTAACGAAGCCAAAGCACAGATGATTGGCGTGCGTGAAGCCACGCTTGAGGAGCACGGCGCGGTGAGTGAACCCGTGGTGGTCGAGATGGCCATTGGCGCATTAAAAGCGGCGCGAGCCGATTACGCCATCTCCATCAGCGGCATCGCCGGGCCGGACGGCGGCAGCGATGTGAAACCCGTGGGCACCGTCTGGTTTGGATTTGCGACCTCGCAAGGCGAAGGCATTACCCGTCGCGAATGCTTCAAAGGCGATCGTGAAAGCGTGCGTCGGCAGGCGACAGAATATGCGTTAAAAACGCTATGGCAACAATTTCTACAAAACACTTGATACTGTATGAGCATACAGTATAATTGCATCAACAATACAGTAATCCTCGGTGAAGCACAGTCGCTTCTCCCGGCATGACAGGAGTAATAATGGCTATCGACGAAAACAAACAGAAAGCGTTGGCGGCAGCGCTGGGCCAGATCGAAAAGCAATTCGGTAAAGGCTCCATCATGCGCCTGGGTGAAGACCGCTCCATGGATGTGGAAACTATCTCCACCGGTTCGCTTTCTCTTGATATCGCGCTGGGCGCTGGCGGCCTGCCAATGGGTCGTATCGTAGAAATCTACGGGCCAGAATCCTCCGGTAAAACAACCTTAACGCTGCAGGCGATTGCCGCTGCACAGCGTCAGGGTAAAACCTGTGCATTTATCGATGCCGAGCACGCGCTGGATCCAATCTATGCCCGTAAACTGGGCGTTGATATTGATAACCTGCTGTGTTCCCAGCCGGACACCGGTGAGCAGGCGTTGGAAATCTGTGATGCGTTGGCCCGTTCCGGTGCCGTCGACGTTATCGTCGTTGACTCCGTTGCCGCACTGACGCCAAAAGCGGAAATCGAAGGGGAAATCGGTGACTCTCATATGGGCCTCGCGGCACGTATGATGAGCCAGGCTATGCGTAAGCTGGCAGGGAACCTGAAACAGTCTAATACTCTGCTGATCTTCATCAACCAGATCCGTATGAAAATTGGCGTTATGTTCGGTAACCCGGAAACCACGACCGGTGGTAACGCGCTGAAATTCTACGCCTCTGTTCGTCTGGACATCCGTCGTATTGGCGCGGTGAAAGAAGGCGAGAACGTAGTGGGTAGCGAAACCCGCGTGAAGGTTGTGAAGAACAAAATCGCTGCACCGTTCAAACAGGCTGAATTCCAGATCCTTTACGGTGAAGGTATCAACTTCCTCGGTGAGCTGGTTGACCTGGGCGTGAAAGAGAAGCTGATTGAAAAAGCGGGCGCCTGGTACAGCTACAATGGCGATAAAATCGGTCAGGGCAAGGCGAATGCTATCTCCTGGCTGAAAGAGAACCCTGCTGCTGCGAAAGAAATTGAGAAGAAAGTCCGTGAATTGCTGCTCAGCAACCCGGATTCTAAGCCAGACTTTGTTGTTGATGCGGCAGATGCTTCAGAAACCAACGAAGATTTCTGATAACCGAAAGGTTATAACTAAGGGCCGCTTATGCGGCCCTTTTTGCATTTAACCGGAACAGGTTTTTTATGAGTGAACAAAAAACCCGCCGCCCGGCCTATGCCCGGCTACTGGACCGCGCTGTGCGGATCCTTGCGGTGCGCGATCACAGCGAACAGGAGTTACGCCGCAAGCTTGCTGCGCCTGTCATGAGCAAAAATGGCCCGGAAGCGATCGATGCCACGCAGGATGATTACGATCGCGTCATTGCCTGGTGTTATGAGCACAGCTATCTGGACGACAGTCGTTTCGTGTTGCGTTTTATCGCCAGCCGAAGCCGCAAAGGCTATGGCCCGGCACGTATTCGCCAGGAGCTTAATCAAAAAGGCATTGCCCGGGAGACAACCGAGCAGGCCATGCGTGAGTGCGATGTTGACTGGGTCGAGCAAGCGCGCGAGCAGGCTATTCGTAAGTACGGTGAACCACTGCCGCGCGAATTTTCAGAAAAAGTTAAAATTCAGCGTTTTTTGCTCTATCGCGGGTTCCTGATGGAAGATATTCAGGAGATATGGCGTAATTTTGCTGAATGAATGCAAGTGGGATTTTACTTCCCACTAAAGAAAACTTATCTTATTCCCACTTTTTCCAGTAGCTGGTCCGTCCAATCGAATGCATGTATGGGCTGGCTATGACATTTCGTTAGCTTGATTTCAGGATAATTATGAGCAAGAGCACCGCTGAGATCCGTCAGGCGTTTCTCGATTTTTTCCATAGTAAGGGACACCAGGTTGTTGCCAGCAGCTCCCTGGTACCGAACAACGACCCGACTCTGCTGTTTACCAACGCCGGGATGAACCAGTTCAAGGATGTCTTCCTTGGTCTCGACAAGCGTAATTATTCCCGCGCCACAACCTCACAGCGTTGCGTCCGTGCGGGCGGTAAACATAATGATCTGGAAAACGTCGGTTACACCGCACGTCACCATACCTTCTTCGAGATGCTGGGTAACTTCAGCTTCGGCGACTATTTCAAACACGATGCGATCCAGTTTGCCTGGGAATTGCTGACCGGTGAAAACTGGTTCAACCTGCCGAAAGAACGTCTGTGGGTGACCGTTTACGAAACCGATGATGAAGCTTACGAGATCTGGGAAAAAGAAGTGGGTATCCCGCGTGAGCGTATTATTCGTATCGGTGACAACAAAGGCGCACCGTACGCATCTGATAACTTCTGGCAGATGGGTGACACCGGCCCTTGCGGTCCATGTACCGAAATTTTCTACGACCACGGCGACCATATCTGGGGTGGGCCTCCAGGTTCTGCAGAAGAAGATGGCGATCGCTACATTGAGATCTGGAACATCGTCTTTATGCAGTTCAACCGTCAAATCGACGGCACCATGGAGCCTCTGCCAAAACCGTCTGTTGATACGGGAATGGGGCTGGAGCGTATCGCTGCGGTTCTGCAACATGTTAATTCCAACTACGATATCGATCTCTTCGCTACGCTGATTAAATCCGTGGCGGAAGTGACCGGCGCAACGGATCTGAGCAACAAATCCCTGCGCGTTATTGCCGACCATATTCGTTCATGTGCCTTCCTGATTGCTGACGGCGTCACGCCATCGAATGAAAACCGTGGCTACGTGCTGCGTCGTATCATTCGTCGTGCGGTTCGTCACGGCAACATGCTGGGCGCGAAAGACACCTTCTTCTATAAACTGGTTGGTCCGCTGATCGGCGTGATGGGCGATGCCGGTGAAGAACTGAAACGCCAGCAAGCGCAGGTTGAGCAAGTTCTGAAAACCGAAGAAGAACAGTTTGCCCGTACGCTTGAGCGCGGTCTGGCGCTGCTGGACGAAGAGTTATCCAAACTGTCTGGCGATACGCTGGATGGCGAAACCGCATTCCGTCTGTACGATACCTATGGCTTCCCTGTTGACCTGACGGCCGATGTTTGCCGCGAGCGTAACATCAAGGTTGACGAAGCGGGCTTTGAAGCGGCAATGGAAGAGCAGCGCCGTCGTGCGCGTGAATCCAGCGGTTTTGGTGCTGACTACAACGCGATGATTCGTGTTGATAGTGCATCTGAATTTAAAGGCTATGACAGCCTTGAACTGAACGCGAAAGTGACCGCGCTGTTTGTTGACGGGAAAGCGGTCGACAGCATCAGCGCCGGTCAGGAAGCGGTTGTCGTACTTGATCAGACACCGTTCTATGCAGAGTCCGGCGGTCAGGTTGGCGATAAAGGCGAACTGAAAGGCAATGGCTTTAGCTTTGCGGTGAGTGATACGCAGAAATATGGTCAGGCTATCGGACACAACGGCAAGCTCGCCTCCGGCTCACTGAAAGTGGGCGAGGGCGTGCAGGCGATCGTCGATGAAGCGCGCCGTGCGCGTATTCGTCTGAACCACTCCGCGACGCACCTGATGCATGCGGCATTGCATGACGTCCTGGGCACGCATGTGGCGCAGAAAGGTTCGCTGGTCAACGATAAAGTATTGCGTTTCGACTTCTCTCATTTTGAAGCGATGAAACCGTCTGAAATCCGTGCGGTTGAAGATTTGGTTAATGCGCAGATTCGGCGTAACCTGCCAATCGAAACCAACATTATGGATCTTGACGCCGCCCGGGCCAAAGGCGCGATGGCGCTGTTTGGCGAGAAATATGATGAGCGCGTACGCGTTCTGAGCATGGGTGATTTCTCTACTGAGCTGTGTGGCGGTACTCACGCATCGCGTACCGGTGATATCGGTCTGTTCCGTATCGTCTCTGAATCAGGTACGGCGGCAGGCGTGCGCCGTATCGAAGCCGTGACCGGTGAAGGGGCTATTGCCAGCCTGCATGCTGAAAGCGATCAACTGCACGATATCGCGCAATTGTTGAAAGGTGACAGCCACAACCTGGGCGAGAAGGTGCGTAGCGCGCTGGAACGCACTCGTCAGCTTGAAAAAGAGCTGCAGCAGTTGAAAGAGCAGGCAGCAGCGCAGGAGAGTGCGAATCTCTCCAGCAAAGCGGTTGATATTAAGGGTGTTAAACTGCTGGTCAGCGAACTGGCAGGGGTAGAGCCTAAAATGCTTCGCACCATGGTTGACGATCTGAAGAACCAGCTTGGTTCGACAATTGTTGTCCTGGCGACAGTGGCTGAGGGTAAGGTTTCTCTGATTGCTGGTGTCTCTAAGGATGTGACGGACCGCGTAAAAGCAGGGGAACTGATTGGCATGGTCGCTCAGCAAGTGGGTGGCAAAGGTGGCGGTCGTCCGGACATGGCGCAAGCCGGTGGTACGGATGCAGCGGCACTTCCAGCGGCATTGGCCAGCGTTGAAAACTGGGTAAGCGCGAAACTGTAATAATTACAAAGCGTAATCAGACGCCATAACCTTACCGTTATGGCGTATTGGTCCTACGCTATCGATAACGATAAAGTCAGGTTGAGTTTGTGTATATCGGCTAAACTTACGTTTAACAGAATGTGATGCCGTGACTGCTTACACATTACGTGTTTGTCATCGCTTACTTTTTGGCGTTATATGATGGATAATGCCGGGATACAAGAGACCCGACTCTTTTAATCTTTCAAGGAGCAAAGAATGCTGATTCTGACTCGTCGAGTTGGTGAGACCCTCATGATTGGGGATGAGGTCACCGTGACAGTTTTAGGGGTGAAGGGTAACCAGGTACGTATTGGTGTGAACGCCCCTAAAGAAGTCTCTGTCCATCGTGAAGAGATCTACCAGCGTATCCAGGCTGAAAAATCCCAGCAGTCCAGTTACTGATATTATCGCGTCTCGCCGCCCGGCGAGACGCAACGCTCTCGATATTCTTCCTGCATAAAGTTACCGTTCGATTTCATTCCTTCCATTTTTTGTCTCTCTCAAACCCTTATCTCGCTCAAAGACCGCAATTTTGCCCGAGGATTTCTGTACTGATGTCCGCAAAATCCGTTTATAAAACACCCTCTTTGCGGCTTTTACATGCGAATTGAGTGTGATTTGTGCAAACGATAAAAGCTTGTGGAAAATTGTTTGACTTATAAGTCCCAGAAAGTAATATATGCGCCACGCAGCGACGAGAAGCTCTTAACGAGTTACTCGAAGCACTCGAAAGAGGCGTTGTGTGGTGAGGTGGCCGAGAGGCTGAAGGCGCTCCCCTGCTAAGGGAGTATGCGGTCAAAAGCTGCATCCGGGGTTCGAATCCCCGCCTCACCGCCATTTTGCATCCGTAGCTCAGCTGGATAGAGTACTCGGCTACGAACCGAGCGGTCGGAGGTTCGAATCCTCCCGGATGCACCATCTATTACTTCATATTGCTTTCGAAGTGATATGAATATCGAGTAGTACAGTAGTAAATCCCGATGCATCCGTAGCTCAGCTGGATAGAGTACTCGGCTACGAACCGAGCGGTCGGAGGTTCGAATCCTCCCGGATGCACCATATTCTCCGAGATAACAGCAAGGCTGTTGTTTCAAGGTCTGCGGGTTAGCCGCAAGTACCAGGGGAGATAACGTTGCTTCAGCAACGGCCCGAAGGGCGAGGCGCAGCCGAGTAATCCTCCCGGATGCACCATTTACTATTTCTAACGCAGTACCCCCTGATGCATCCGTAGCTCAGCTGGATAGAGTACTCGGCTACGAACCGAGCGGTCGGAGGTTCGAATCCTCCCGGATGCACCATCTATTATTTTATATTGCTTTCGAAGTGATATGAATATCGAGTAGTACAGTAGTAGATCCTGATGCATCCGTAGCTCAGCTGGATAGAGTACTCGGCTACGAACCGAGCGGTCGGAGGTTCGAATCCTCCCGGATGCACCATATTCTCCGAGATAACAGCAAGGCTGTTGTTTCAAGGTCTGCGGGTTAGCCGCAAGTACCAGGGAGGGTAACGTTGCTTCAGCAACGGCCCGAAGGGCGAGGCGCAGCCGAGTCATCCTCCCGGATGCACCATCTTCTTCCCCATTGTTCATTCCTTCGACGTTCCCTCAGTAATCATTATCTCTGTCAGCGACAAAAACCTGCCTTTACGTTAAAGTAATGCTTTGTTATTAGCATGGCGAGCGCACGATGTACGCAAAGTATGACGGTCTTATCTTCGATATGGATGGCACCCTCCTGGACACGGAACCTACGCACCGTAAAGCCTGGGATGATGTGTTGGGCCGATACGGGATGCGTTTCGATTTGCAGGCCATGGTCGCACTCAATGGTTCGCCGACCTGGCGCATCGCGCAGGCGGTGATTGAACTGAATCAGGCCGATCTGGATCCACACCTTCTTGCTCGCGAAAAAACGGATGCAGTCAAAGCAATGCTGTTAGACACTGTGCGTCCACTTCCGTTGATTGAGGTGGTAAAAGAGTGGCATGGCCGTCGGCCTCTGTCCGTGGGGACGGGGAGCGAAAGCGCGGTGGCCGAAGCATTGCTGAATCATCTCGGTCTTCGTCACTACTTCTCAGCGGTTGTCGCCGCCGATCATGTCAAAAATCACAAACCTGCTCCCGATACCTTTCTGCTCTGCGCGGAATTGATGGGGGTGCCTGCTTCCCGGTGCGTCGTATTTGAGGATGCCGATTTCGGTATTCAGGCAGCGCTTAAGGCGGGAATGGATGCTGTGGATGTACGCTTACTGTGAGTGACATGCTGTCGCTCGCGTCTTTATTTGCCAGCAGTTTTTTAAGTGCCACACTTTTACCGGGTAACTCCGAAGTTGTGCTGGTCGCCATGCTGCTGTCAGGCGTCAGTCAGCCCTGGTTGTTGGTATTAATAGCAACAATGGGTAATAGCCTTGGAGGGCTGACTAACGTTATTCTTGGTCGATTCTTTCCGCTGCGTGAAAAATCACGCTGGCAGGAAAAGGCAGCAGGCTGGCTTAAACGCTATGGTGCTGTCACGCTTTTACTAAGCTGGATGCCTGTAACAGGCGATTTACTGTGTCTGCTGGCGGGATGGATGCGCATCTCCTGGGGACCAGTGCTCTTTTTTTTATGCCTGGGCAAGGCGTTACGTTACGTTCTCGTGGCGTTCGTAACCCTGCAGGGCATGACGTGGTGGCACTAATTGGTGGAAAATATAAGCGACCTTCAATCGTCAACCATTACAATTATGCTGGGTAACAATACTTTGACAGGCGGGAGGTCAATTTGATCCCGGACGTATCACAGGCGCTAGCCTGGCTGGAAAACCACCCTCAGGCTCTGAAGGGTATTCAGCGTGGGCTGGAACGCGAAACGCTGCGCGTAAATGCAGATGGAAGTCTGGCAACGACCGGTCATCCTGAGGCATTAGGCTCGGCTTTAACCCATAAATGGATCACGACCGATTTTGCAGAAGCGCTGCTGGAGTTCATTACGCCCGTGGATGGCGATATTGATCACATGCTGAAGCTAATGCGTGACGTGCATCGCTTTACCGCGCGTCAGTTGGGCGATGAGCGTATGTGGCCACTCAGTATGCCTTGCTACATAGAGCAGGGGCAGGACATTGAGCTTGCTCAGTACGGCACCTCGAATATTGGTCGGCTGAAAACGTTATACCGTGAAGGCTTGAAAAATCGCTATGGCGCGTTGATGCAAACCATTTCAGGGGTGCATTACAACTTCTCGCTGCCCATGGCATTCTGGCAAGCGAAATGCGGTGAAACGGATAAAGAGGCGATCTCTGCGGGCTACTTCCGCTTGATTCGCAACTACTACCGCTTCGGCTGGGTGATTCCGTATCTGTTTGGTGCCTCTCCGGCGATTTGCTCCTCTTTCCTTCAGGGCAAACCGACAACGCTGCCGTTTGAAAAGACGGACTGTGGCATGTATTACCTGCCGTATGCTACCTCTCTGCGCCTTAGCGATCTGGGTTATACCAATAAGTCGCAAAGCAATCTCGGTATTACGTTTAACGAATTGCACGAGTATGTGGCAGGATTGAAGCGGGCGATCAAAACGCCGTCGGAAGAGTACGAGAAAATCGGCCTCGAAAAAGACGGTAAACGTTTGCAGATCAACAGCAACGTCCTGCAGATCGAAAACGAACTGTATGCGCCGATTCGTCCTAAACGCGTAACCCGCAGTGGGGAAGCGCCATCAGATGCGCTGGAGCGCGGCGGCATTGAGTACATTGAGGTGCGCTCGCTGGATATTAACCCGTTCTCGCCAGTTGGCGTGGATGAACAGCAGGTACGCTTCCTCGATCTGTTTATGGTCTGGTGCGTGTTGGCCGATGCGCCTGAGATGAGCTCAGACGAACTGCTCTGTACCCGTACCAACTGGAATCGCGTCATTCTGGAAGGGCGTAAGCCTGGTCTGACGCTGGGCATTGGCTGTGAAACCGCACAGTTCCCGCTGGCGAAAGTGGGCAAAGATCTGTTCCGCGATCTTAAGCGTGTCGCGCAGACGATGGACAGCGTGTATGGCGGTGAGGAATACCAGAAGGTGTGCGATCAGCTGGTTGAAGGCTTTGATAACCCGGAGCTGACGTTCTCAGCGCGCATTCTGCGATCTATGCTTGATCAAGGTATTGGTGGAACCGGTCGTTCGCTGGCTGCGCAGTATCGCGAGATGTTGCAGCAGGAACCGCTGGAAGTACTAAGCGAAGAAGATTTCGTGAAGGAACGCGAGGCATCTGTTCAGCGTCAACGCGAAATAGAAGCATCGGACACCGAGTCGTTTGACGCTTTTTTAGCGAAACACGGCTAACAGAAAAGAAAAAGGCCACATTGCTGTGGCCAAAATAACATCTCTGAATTCAGGGATGATGATAACAAATGCGCGTCTTTCATATACTCAGACGCGCATCAGGCAGAAGAGTTCAGTTTATTTTAAAAAAAATCACTCCCGGAGGTGACGTATGCCGTTATTAGATAGCTTTACCGTCGACCATACCCGTATGGAAGCGCCTGCAGTCCGTGTTGCAAAGACCATGCATACTCCACACGGCGATACCATCACCGTGTTCGACCTGCGTTTTTGCGTGCCCAATAAAGAAGTGATGCCTGAAAAAGGTATTCATACCCTGGAGCACCTCTTCGCGGGCTTTATGCGCGATCACCTCAACGGTAACGGTGTTGAGATTATCGACATCTCCCCAATGGGTTGCCGTACCGGTTTCTACATGAGCTTGATCGGTGTACCGGATGAAACGCGTGTCGCCGACGCCTGGAAAGCGGCGATGGCCGACGTGTTGAAAGTGAAAGAGCAGAATCAGATTCCAGAGCTGAACGTCTATCAGTGCGGTACTTACCATATGCACTCTCTGGAAGAAGCGCAGGAAATTGCGCGCCACATCATCGAGCGTGATGTACGCGTCAACAGCAACGAAGAGCTGGCGCTGCCGAAAGAAAAACTGAAAGAATTGCATATCTAGCAGCGTGCCCGTGAGTGCCCGGTGCGTATCGCACACCGGGCCTGCGGGGTCTGTCTGCTGGTGCCCGGTGGCGCTTGCTTACCGGGCGTGCAATCACAGGCCCGATAAGGCGCAACCGTCATTCGGCGAAAATCACACGGTGGCCACCATGACCACAACCTCAACCTTCTCCTTTACCCACCGGCCACTCGTCCCGTTCGCACATGATTATGTCCACGGGGACAGCGAACCGTGGCATCAGCATGACTGCGCCCAGCTCCTGCACAGCCTCAGTGGCGTGGTTCGTGTTGATACGGCCGCAGGATGTTGGGTCGTGCCGCCCGGACGCGGCGTCTGGTTACCCGCGGGTACACGCCATGCGCTTCGTATTACCGGCAGCGTGGCGGCAAGAACGCTCTTTATCGATCCCCTTGCCCGTGCCGATCTGCCTGCATCCTGCCAGATCGTTCAGATCTCGCCATTATTGCGCGAGCTGATTGTGACCTCTTTAGCCCTCCCTGAAACATACGCGCCAGGCAGTCGTGAAGAGCGCATCTATGAACTGATTCTGGATGAAATCCGGGCCATGCCGGTATTGCCTTTCCATCTGCCGGAACCGACGAGCGCGGCGTTACGTCATCTCTGTGAGCATATTAGCCAGGCGCCGGGAGAAAACTGGAGCAGCCAGCAGGCCGCCACGCTCATCAATATGAGTGAACGAACGTTGAACCGGCATTTTCAACAGCAAACCGGTTTAAGCTACGGGGAGTGGGTGAGAAGGGCGCGGCTCATGGAAGCTTTACTGCGTCTGGCACAGGGGCAACCGGTCCTGCGCGTCGCGCTGGATCTGGGCTACGGCAGCCATAGCGCCTTTACGGCGATGTTTCGCCGGGTGATGGGGGTCTCACCCAGCGAGTATTTTAAAGAGGCTTAGCCAAGCGCGTTGAACAGCGCCTGAAGCGAGGCGCGTGCGACATCGCTGTCAATTCCCACACCCCATCGGCTGGATCCATTCTGGAACACGCATCGAATATAGGTGACGGACCGGCTGTCACTGCGCTCGCCCAACGAATGCTCATGGTAATCCTTGATGATAAATGGCGTCTCAACCCAACGACGCATTCCATGCGCGGCGGCGGATAAAAGCCCGTTACCCTGGCCTTCCAGCTGACGGGTTCCCCCGCCGGTTGCCACGGTGGCCGTTAAGCGTAACTGTCCATCCTGCTGGCTCTCACTGCGATACGTGTGCAGGGCAAAACGAGGAGCTGGCACCAGGCCGTACCGCTCACGGAACAACTGCCACAGCGCATTTTGCGTCATCTCTTTACCCTGACTGTCGGCTTCCTGCTGCACGTGCTGGCTAAAATCCTGCTGCAACCCGCGCGGAAGCTTGAGGCCGTGATTTTGCTCAATGAGCCAGGCGCTGCCGCTTTTGCCTGACTGGCTGTTAACCCGGATCACCGCTTCGTAAGTGCAACCAATGTCCTGCGGATCGACAGGCAGGTAAGGCATTTCCCAGCGTTCGTCCGCTTTACGGGCATCGAACCCTTTCTTGATGGCATCCTGATGCGAGCCGGAAAAAGCGGTATAAGCCAGACGTCCCGCCCAGGGATGGCGCGGATGCACCGGCAACTGGTTACAGCTTTCCACCACTTCCACCACCCGGTTCATTTCGCTGAAATCCAGATTAGGGCGAATCCCCTGGCTGTATAAGTTCATCGCCAGTGTCACCAGGCAGACGTTACCCGTGCGTTCCCCGTTGCCAAACAGGCAGCCTTCCACCCGGTCAGCGCCCGCCATAACGGCCAGCTCTGCGCATGCCACCCCCGTTCCGCGATCGTTATGCGGATGCACGCTAATGCAGACATCATCACGGCGACTAAAATGACGACAAAAATACTCGATCTGATCGGCGTAGACGTTAGGCGTACTGACCTCGACGGTGGCCGGTAAGTTAATAATCATCGGGCGCTCTGCGCAGGGCTGCCAGATATCGGCGACCGCCTCGCAAATCTCCAGGGCGAACTCGGGTTCGGTAAAGCAGAAGGTTTCCGGTGAATATTCATACTGCCAGTCGGTTTGCGGGTTGTCTTCGCAAAGCTGACGAATCAGGCGGGTCGAGCGCGTCGCCAGCTCAACGATTTGCGCTTTTTCCATGCCAAAGACCAGGCGGCGAAAAAGCGGGGCGGTAGCGTTATACAAATGTACCGTGGCGCGCTTTGCGCCACGTAAGGCGTCGAACGTGCGATGAATTAAATCTTCGCGCGCCTGGGTCAGCACCTGGATCGTGACGTCATCTGGGATGCGATTCTCGTCGATAAGCTGGCGCACAAAATTAAAATCGGTTTGCGAAGCGGACGGAAAAGCGACTTCAATCTCTTTAAAACCACAGCTCAGCAGTAGCGCCCAGAACTGGAGCTTACGGTCGCTGTCCATCGGTTCGGCCAGCGCCTGGTTACCATCACGAAGATCCGTGGAGAGCCAGCGCGGTGCCTGAGTAAGGGTCCGGTTCGGCCAGCGACGATCGGGCAGGGAGAGAGGGGGATAAGGCTGGTATTTTTGTTCGGGGTTTTTCAGCATGATGCGCTCCTGTTGTCTTTTCACTATCGTGAATCGATTTCAGGAGCGCAGCTTTATCGGCACTGACAATTGCTGTCGCGTTCTGGACAACCGTGCCTGGGAGCAGGGCCAGGAATACGCAGCGTCACCTGGCCCCCCTTACACAGGACTAGTGCGCGCCGCCTCCGCCGCCACCCGCACCAAACGGTGGTTTTGCAAACCACACCAGACCCAGCAACAGGATAAAGATCCCGGCTGAAATCCAGAAAATCTCATTGGCGGAGATAATCAGACCCTGGTTAGTGATTTGTTGGGCAATCCAGCCGGATGCCTGCTGCTCTGACATCCCCAACCCTTCCAGCTGGTTGTACATCTGCTGGGCGTTCGGGTTGAACGCGTTCACCGATTCGGTCAACTGGGCATGGTGTAGCGACTCCCGGTTCGTCCACAACGTAGTGGTGATAGACGTCCCGATAGACCCCGCCAGCGTTCGGGTAAAGTTCGACAGACTTGATGCCGCCGCCAGACGCTCAGGCGGTAAGCCGGATAACGTAATGGTGGTCAGTGGCATAAAGAAGCACGCCACGGCAAAGCCCTGGATAAACTGCGGCCACGCGGACGCGCCAAAGTCCATTCCGGGTTCGAACGTATACGCACGCCAGTAGAAACACACTGCATACATAATAAAGCTGAATGTCACCAGCCGGCGCATGTCGAGCTTATGGGCGAACCTGCCGATAATCGGGGACAGCAGCACCGGAATCAGGCCAACCGGTGCCGAGGCCAGTCCGGCCCACGTTGCCGTGTAGCCATAGACCTCCTGCAAAAGCTGCGGTAGCAGGACAATCGCGCCAAAGTAGAGCATATAGGCGAGACTGATACACAGGCAGCCAATGGTAAAGTTTCGCGACTTAAACAGCGATAAATCGACTATCGGGTTATCGTCCGTCAGCTCCCAGACAATCAGGAAGCTAATCGCCACCACTGCGACCACCGTCAGGACGATGATCTCCTGCGAGGCGAACCAGTCCAGCTCTTTCCCGCGGTCCAGCATGATCTGCAGACTACCAATCCCGAGCACCAGCAGGGCCAGGCCTACGCCATCAATGCGCCGCTGTTCGGTTCGCGTCTCGCGTCCACGCAGCGACTGCAGCGTCAGCAGGACCACCAGCGCACCGATAGGCACGTTGATAAAGAAGATCCAGCCCCAGTGGTAGTTATCACTGATAAAGCCACCCAGGATAGGGCCACAAATGGGCGCCACAATCACCGTCATCGACCACAGCGCCAGCGCGATAGATCGTTTGGCGGGCGGATAGTTGTTCAGCAACAGGCTCTGGGAGAGCGGAATCAGTGGCCCGGCAACAATCCCCTGAATGACGCGGAAGAAGATCAGCATCGTCAGGCTGTTGGACATGCCGCACGCCCAGGAGGCGAGAACAAACAGGACCGTAGACCACAGGAATAACTTCACTTCCCCGACGCGTTTTGCCAACCAGCCGGTAATCGGAATCGAAATCGCATTCGCCACCCCGAACGAGGTAATGACCCACGTCCCCTGGCTCAGTGACGAGCCAAGGTTCCCGGCAATGGTCGGGATTGCCACGTTGGCGATGGTGGAGTCAAGCACCTGCATGAAGGTTGCCAGCGACAGCGCAATGGTCATGATAACCAGCTGCGCGCCTTCCAACGGTTTTTGCGGTTTTTGCTGTTGCATAACGCTCACCCTCGGATTAACCGGCGTTCGCTTTCACGATATCGTCGATCAGCTTATTGACCGGATCAAGGCTGATTTCACGGGCGTTGCTTTCATAAGCCGGGTGAGTGCGAACCTGGTTTGCCAGCATCTGACCGTCACGTACGGCGGTATCCACGGTCACCAGCGTGGACAGACCAATACGCAGCGGATGGTCAGCCAGTTGCTTCTCGTCCAGTTCAATACGTACAGGCAGACGCTGAACCACTTTGATCCAGTTACCGGTGGCGTTTTGCGCAGGCAGAAGTGAGAACGCGCTGCCGGTCCCCATATCCAGACCGACCACTTTACCGGTGTACTTCACATCGTCGCCGTAAATATCACTGACGATGGTCGCGGTCTGGCCAATACGCATATGGGCAAGCTGCGTCTCTTTAAAGTTCGCATCCACCCACAGATTGCTGGCCGGTACCACCGCCATCAGCGGCGTCGTCGGGCTAATTTGCGCGCCTGGCTGTACGGCGCGGCGGGAGACATAACCCGTCATCGGGCTAACGATTTTAGTACGCTGCAGGGCAAGCCAGGCATTACGGACTTCAGTTGCAGCCTGTTTTACGGCAGGCTGATTTTCCAGGCTTGTGCCGAGAATCATCGCCTGATTTGCGTTGTACTGCTGGATCGCCACGTCAAGCTGGGCCTGAGCGCTGGCAACCGCATCACGCGCATGTTGCAGCTCTTCACGACCAATCAGGTTAGCAGTGCCAAGCGGGATACGACGGTTAAGATCGCTTTGCGCCTGGGCCAGTGCCGTTTTCTGCACATCGATGCTCGCCTGTAATTGCTTACTGTTGATCATCGACTGACGGGTTTGCCGCACGCTTGAGGCCAGCTCGGTCTGCGCTTTTTCAAACGCCTGCTGAGCATCGGTGGGATCTAGCGTGACCAGTACATCGCCTTTTTGCACATAGTCGGTATTGTCAGCCCAGACTTTCGTCACGCTGCCCGACACCTGCGCCATAATCTGAACCTGGTTCCCTGCCACGTATGCATCGTCTGTCTCTTCGACATGACGCAATACTAAAAACCAATAAATCCCATATGCCACGGCAATAATAATAAAGAGCAAGGTCAGCACAAGAAGGGCGCTCTTACGTTTGCCTTTCTTATTTGCTGGTTGCTGCGGGGGAGTCATCTCCGCATTTGCGCTCATTGTTGTTCTCCACGATCTTCTTATTTTCACATCGGCTGAGCCGACTGCTGTCAGAAAGGCCAGCAGTGTGACGTGCTGGCCTATCAATTCTTATTAAATCTGGATGGTTGAGCGTGTCGTCGCGTTAGCTCAGTGCCTCAAGGATGGCACCGTCTTCATCCATCTGATCCAGACGGGTGAGCAGCTTGCGCGTGATATGCTCGAGTTGATCGCGCTCAGACGTACTCAGCGCAGACCAGAGTTGATGCAGACAGTTGTGCTGAGGAGGGAGGACTCCACGCAAGAATTCGTGACCTTTTTCGGTCAGTTGCAGATGCAGACAACGACGGTCATTGTCACTTTCGCGGCGTTCAATCCAGCCGCGCTTTTCCAGCTCATCGGCAATGCGGGTCGCGTTGGTACGGGATGAACCCAGGGCGCAACTCAGTTCTGAAGGCTGAATGCTGTGATCTTCCTGAGACTCAAGCGTAATCAACGCCATAAACAACGTCTCGTTAATCCCTTGAGCTTTCAGCATCTTATTGCGGTTTTCCAGTAGCTTACCTTGCATGTGCATGCAAAGACGCGTCAGCAAAATCTCCTGATACGGGAAATCCTCATGACGACTGGCGCGAAATTTAAGCATTTGTTCAATGGGCGTAAACGAACTATCCATTTGGGTATGACCTCATTAATTACAGTCGATATAGTAACGACAGTGACAAATAATGTAAATGAATTATTTGTGCGGTTATATCCGTGGGGCGAATATTACTGTCAGAAAGCGCCGGGCAAGTCCGTGACCCGGTCAGCACAGAAGCGGTGGGGCGTACGCCCGGAAAAGACAGGATGGGGTGACGTGGAGCAGCGTTCAGGTCTGAGCTATTCATACTGAATGTAAATATGTCACTCACATTAAAATTTCTGGCATAAATGATTACGCTAACCTTAACAGACTGTGGAGCGGCTTAACACCCTAAGTCACCCCACGGCATTGTAAACGTTAGTTTATTGCTTCCTGGCGGTGATAACCGCGCCACCACACCAGCAGATTAAGCGCGGCAACCACCGTGCCCACCAGACAAACACCGCTCCAGCCTGCATGTTGCCAGGCCGAAGCAGAAATCAGTGAGCCTGCAGCCCCGCCAATAAAGTAGCTGGTCATGTAACCTGCCGTCAGGCGATTACGCGCATCGGGTTTGACGCGATAAATCACCGTCTGATTGGTGATGTGGACACCCTGCACGGTGAGATCGAGCACGAGAATACCGACAATCAGCGCCAGAACTGAAATATGGCCGTACCAGATGGCCGCCCAGGAGAGCAGCAAGAGCACCAGCCCTGCGGTAGTGGTGAGGTGCGATTTCCCTTTGTCGGCAAGCCCGCCTGCGGGACGAGCCCCGAGCGCGCCAGCGGCACCCGCCAGGCCAAAGAGGCCGATCACCCCTTCAGAATAGTTAAACGGAGGGGAGGCCAGCAGAAACGCCATTGACGTCCAGAGGATACTGAAGTTGGCAAAGGTGAAACAGCCAAGTAATGCGCGGGTGCGCAGCAGTTTGTCCTGTGTGAACAGGGCGAAAACCGACCCGAGAAGCTGCGGATAATTAAGGTGGTTCTCCTGCTTCACTTTAGGCAGTCCACGCCAGAGCGCCAGAGCCATGATGACCATAAGCACGCTGGCGACCCAGTAAACGGTGCGCCAGCCGCCAAGGCTTGCCAGCAGTCCGGCAACGGTTCTTGCCAGCAGGATACCCAGCAGTAAGCCGCTCATAATGGTGCCGACTACTTTGCCACGTTTCTCTGGTGCGGCGAGCGTGGCGGCAAGCGGAACCAGAATCTGTGCGACAACGGAGAAGAGGCCGGTTAACGCCGTACCCAGAATCATCATCGACAGAGACTGACTGGAGGCGGTAATGAGCATCCCACCGGCGGCCAGCAGCGTCATACAGACGATAAGCCGACGCCGTTCGAACATATCGCCTAACGGCACCAGAAACAGCAAACCTACGGCGTAACCTAACTGAGCGGCAGTGACGATAAACCCCGCGGAACTGGCGGAGAGCGAAAAAGCGCGCGCGATGGTATCGAGCAAAGGTTGGGCATAGTAATTGCTGGCAACGGCCAGGCCAGTGGCGACGGACATTAACAGGATTAATGCCGGGCTAAGATCTTGAGAAGTTTTGGTCATGAGGGTCTGGAATCATTCATTAAGTGATTATTTTTCCGGAAACCAATCATAACGGATGTAAATGAATATAGGGGAATTGTTGCGTGGTGGTTTGTGCGGTTTAGTGCTGGAGCAGTGCGGTGTGATGCCCTCACCCCGGCCCTCTCCCACAGGGAGAGGGGGAAAAGCAGCGTTCAGTTCTCTCCCCCACAGGGAGAGGGGGAAAAGCAGCGTTCAGTTCTCTCCCCCATAGGGAGAGGGGGAAAAACAGTGTCCAGTTCCCTTCCCACAGGGAGGGGGGAAAGCAGTGTCCAGTTCCCTCCCCACAGGGAGAGGGGGAAAAGCAGCATTCAGTTCCCTCCCCTCAGTGAGGGGGGGAACCCGCTGTGGTTACTTCTGTGCAGCCAGCGCCTCTTTTACCCAGCCGTCGAACTGCTGCTGGTGGGCTTTAATCCAGCCGTCAACGTGACCCTGAACATCTGCTTCTGACGATTTACCTTCGTGCATCATCGCATTCTGCGCGTTGATATCTGCCAGAGGTAATTTCATTACCGAGAACAGTTTTGCCGCCGCCGGGTTTTTCTCGGCCCAGGCTTTATTCGCCACAATGTGCATGGTATTGACCGGGAAACCATAGTTCATGCCGTTAGGCAGTTTGGTGCCGATATCTTTCTGTTCGCCAGGCAGAGACGAGAACGGCACCTGCAGCCATACCACGTCTTTCCCGGGTTTCATCACGTCGCTCACCCAGTACGGTGTCCAGGTGTAATAGATAACCGGCTTACCTTCTTTAAAGCGCGCAATGGTGTCAGCCATCATGGCGGAGTAGTTCCCGTGGCTCACGTCGACGGTTTTGGCCAGATCAAACGCTTTATTCTGATGGTTAATCACCGCTTCACAGCCCCAGCCCGGTGAGCAGCCCATCATGTCGGCCTTGCCGTCACCATTGGTGTCGAACAGTTTGGCGATCTTAGGATCCTTCAACTGCTCAATATTGGTGATGTGGTATTTGTCGGCAGTTTTTTTATCGATCAGGTATCCCTGTGCGGCGCCGGTGACAAACGTCCCTTCACGATAGAATTTTTTGTCGCCGCCCGCAGCGGAGTACATGTCATCGTGCAGAGGCTGCCAGTTGACCGCAGTGAAGGTCGCATCGCCGGAGGCAATCGACGTGTAGCCCACGTTGTAATCCACTTCGCTTGGCTTATTCACCGTGTATCCCAGTTTTTCCAGGGCACGACTCACGACCAGCGTCTGGAAAGACTCTTCAGAAATGGTGCTCTGAATCGGCTGAACGGTAATGCCTTTACCCGGCAGTTCTGCAGCGAACGTGCTGGTCGACACGAGGGTGGCAAACGCTGTGGCAAAAAGTACGGTATGTCGCATCGTTATTCCTTATTTAGTGAAAGGGCGGATGATCAACCCGACTGGGCCGGTGGTGTACCAGCGACGGTTGCCGCGACTGCGTGAATCGCGACCGACAGCCTGCGTCAGGCGGTCAAGAATAATGGCGAGGATGACGATCCCCACGCCGCCCACGGTGGCAAGCCCCATATCAAGACGACCGATCCCGCGAAGCACCATCTGACCCAAACCGCCAACGGCGATCATGGAGGCGATCACTACCATCGAAAGGGCAAGCATCAGCGTCTGATTGACCCCAGCCATAATGGTGGGCATCGCCAGCGGCAGCTGCACTTTAAACAACATCTGGCGCGGGCTTGCGCCAAACGATCGCGATGCTTCGATAAGATCCGCAGGCACCTGATTAATCCCGAGGATGGTCAGGCGAATAATCGGTGGCAGGGCGAAGATGATGGTTACCACCACGCCCGGCACGTTACCGATCCCGAACAGCATCACGATAGGCACCAGATAGACGAATGCCGGCGTGGTTTGCATGGCATCAAGCAGTGGCCGGATTATTTTGGCGGCACGCGGACTGCGCGCCAGCCATATACCCGTCGGCAGGCCGATAATCACGCAGAACAGCAGGGCGGTAAGAACCAGCGCCAGGGTAATCATCGCCTGGGACCATGCGCCGATGGCGCCAATCACAATCAGGGAAATGAGCGTCGCGATCCCCATACCCACGCTGCCAAACTGCCAGGCAATCAGGGCAAACAGTACAATCGCCACGGGTGCGGGCATGCCCAACATCATTTGCTGGAAACCGTTGAGGATGTAATCCACCGGCACACGAATACCCTGGAACAGCGGACGGAAATGCGTCACAACCCAGTCGATGCCTTCGGTGACCCAGCTATCGAGTGGGATCAGCGTTTTATGGAACGGGTCCATGATATTGAAATGTTCAGGTGCAGGTGCCGGTGCGCTATGAAGCCAGTCAGCCGCTCCACCGCCGTTAGCGGGTGCCGGGGTGCCCCAGGCATCTGCGGATTGTGCGGCGCTATCCGCCGCGTCTGTGGTTCCCCACGGATTAGATTGATCAGCCATTATTTGCCCCCTCGCGATCTAAAGCCTGCAGCAACATGCGTTTTGAAATGATGCCGACGTACTGTTGTTCTTCACCAATAACCGGTACGGCACAGGGTGCCTGTCCAACATGGGAGAGCAACTCGCTAAGCGGCGTTTCGGCGTCCACGGCAAGCGGAGCGTCGATCAGCGCAGCATCAATTCCCTGATTGGCGCTGAGTGCCGCTTTCAGTGAATCAATGGAGACAATGCCAACATATTTATTGCCGCGCTCAATGACATAACCATATTCACGGTCTTCATCCTGCAACAGCTTCAGTGCGGAGCGTGGACCAAATCCGGGGGTGCGGCGAATTATGCCGTTCAGGGCGCGACGGGCAATATCCTTCGCGCTGAATACCTGGCTGATATCCACGCCACGGAAGAAGGTGCGTACATAATCATTTGCCGGATTATTGAGAATTTCATCCGGCGTGCCAACCTGGACCACTTCGCCATTTTGCATAATGGCAATTCGATCGCCAATGCGCATTGCTTCGTCCAGATCGTGGGAAATAAAGACCACGGTACGCTGATGTTTCGCCTGGAGTTTTACCAGCTCATCCTGCATTTCAGTACGAATTAATGGATCGAGTGCAGAGAAGGCTTCATCCATTAATAATATGTCAGGATTTATCGCTAATGCGCGGGCGAGTCCAACACGCTGACGCATACCGCCAGAGAGTTCGTCCGGATAACCGTGTGCATAATTTTCAAGGCCCACCTGACGTAATGCATCAAGCGCTTTTTCCTGGCGTTCCTGAGCAGCAACACCCGCTAATTCCATACCGAAGGCGGTATTTTCCAGCACCGTCATATGTGGCATTAGCGCGAATGACTGAAAGACCATCGCAATCTTTTTCCTGCGCACCTCACGAAGCTCAGCATCTGATATTTTGGCAATATCTTCGCCATCAATCAGTACCTGTCCGCGGGTGGGTTCAATCAGGCGATTGAGAAGGCGAACCATGGTCGATTTACCCGAGCCGGATAACCCCATGATGACGAAGATCTCGCCTTCTTCAATGGCCAGACTGGCGTTTTTAACGCCAAGCGATAGCCCCGTTTTTTCCAGAATTTGTTCTTTCGAAAGTCCTTTCTCGATATATTTGAACGCGCGCTGTGGATGCTCGCCAAATACTTTATATAGATTCTTAACTTCTAATTTAATTGCCATGCAATAGAATATTTCCCGTTATTTAATAGTGTCAATATGATTACCAATGGAAATAATTACCAGGCCATACCCTAACATACTCAGAATCTGAGACAACCCTCACCCCACGGGCGGTGTGAATTCTGCCGTAAGCGAAACGGCTGAATTTCCCATGAGATAAGGGCTGAGCGGTAGTCGAATTTTTCTGATTTTTTTGTCAATGCGCAGCAGAATTTCACCTGAACCAGAGAGATTCAGGTGAATATGATGGGATAATGACAGTGTAGAGTATGTAAAAATATATGAGAGATTTATCAGTCTTTATATTAAATTAATAATCGCTATTGAATGTTTAAAAGTCCCAGTCCTCATCTTCTGTTTCCACCGCTTTACCCATAACGTACGACGATCCTGACCCCGAGAAGAAATCGTGGTTTTCATCGGCATTGGGGGACAGCGCTGCCAGAATGGCCGGATTCACTTCCGCCATTTCCGGCGGGAAAAGGGCTTCATAGCCCAGGTTCATTAAGGCCTTATTGGCGTTGTAGCAGAGAAACGCCTGAACATCCTCTTCCCAGCCCGTTCCGGCATACAGTTCAGCGGTATAGGCCAGTTCGTTATCGTACAAATCCATCAGCAGATCGAGAGCAAAACCTTTTAAGGCTTCACGCTTCTCGTCGCTGACCTTTTCAAGCCCTTTCTGATATTTATAACCGATGTAATAGCCATGCACGGCTTCATCACGAATAATTAACCGAATCAGGTCTGCGGTGTTAGTGAGCTTGCCCCGGCTCGACCAGTACATAGGCAGCCAGAAGCCCGAATAAAAGAGGAAAGACTCCAGAAATACGCTGGCGATCTTTTTCTTCAGAGGATCGTCGGCATGATACTGCTCCAGTACCCGTTGAGCTTTCCGCTGTAAGGATTCACTCGCTTCGCTCCAGGCATAGGCGGCATCAACATCTCTCGTCTGGCAAAGTGTTGAAAAGATTGAGCTGTAGGAGCGGGCGTGTACCGCCTCCATAAAGCTGATATTCGACATCACCGCCTCTTCATGTGGCGTGAGCGCGTCGGCCATTAATGCCGGTGCGCCAATCGTATTCTGAATGGTATCCAGCAGGGTTAATCCCGTAAAAACGCGGATCGTCAGCTGTTGCTCGGCGTGGCTCAGGGTTTGCCAGGCCGGAATATCGTTCGACAACGGGACTTTCTCCGGCAGCCAGAAGTTACTGGTCAGACGGTTCCAGACCTCAAGATCTTTATCATCCTGAATTTTATTCCAGTTAACGGCATTCACGCGTGACAGTTTCATCCTTTCTCCTTACAGCGCGCAAGACACGCAGCCTTCGATTTCGGTACCTTCCAGCGCGAGCTGGCGCAGGCGAATGTAGTACAGCGTCTTGATCCCTTTTTTCCAGGCGTAAATCTGCGCCTTATTGATGTCACGTGTCGTGGCGGTATCGGGGAAAAAGAGCGTCAGCGACAAGCCCTGATCGACATGCCGGGTCGCCTCTGCGTAGGTATCAATAATTTTCTCTGGCCCAATTTCATACGCATCCTGGTAGAGCGCCAGATTTTCGTTAGTCATAAACGGGGCAGGGTAGTAGACGCGTCCCGTTTTCCCTTCTTTACGAATTTCGATTTTCGAGACGATCGGATGAATGCTCGATGTCGCATGATTAATGTAAGAAATCGATCCGGTCGGCGGGACGGCCTGCAAATTTTGGTTGTACAGACCGTACTGCATGACGTCATCGCGCAGCTGTTGCCACATTTCGCGCGAGGGGAGCGTAATACCGGCCTCTGCGAACAGGGTCCGGACTTTCTCTGTTTTTGGCTGCCACGCCTGTTCGAGATAAGGTTTAAAATATTCCCCGCTGGCGTAGCGCGAGCGTTCAAAACCGCGGAAACGCTGGTGGCGTTCCCGGGCCAAATTCATCGAGGTATGGATCGCGTGCCAGGTCACGGTATAAAAGTAGAGATTAGTGAAATCCAGACCCTCCGGGCTGCCGTAGGCGATACCTTCCCGCGCCAGATAGCCATGGAGATTCATCTGACCCAGTCCAATAGCGTGCGAAGCCGCGTTGCCCGCGTCAATCGACGGAACGCTGCGGATATGGCTCATATCCGACACGGCCGTCAGCCCACGGATGGCCGTGTCCACCGTCCTGCCGAAATCGGGTGAATCCATGGTGTGGGCAATATTCAGCGACCCGAGGTTACAGGAGATGTCTTTGCCGATGTCGGTGTAGTCCAGGTTTTCGTCATACGTGGATGCGCTGTTCACCTGCAATATCTCGGAGCAGAGGTTGCTCATGTTAATGCGGCCTGCAATCGGATTGGCGCGGTTCACCGTATCCTCGTACATCATGTACGGATAGCCGGACTCAAACTGAATTTCAGCAAGGGTCTGGAAGAAGTCGCGGGCGTTAATGTATTTTTTGCGCACGCGATCGTCGGCGACCAGCTCGTCGTAGCGTTCGCTGATAGCGATATCGCCGAAGGGTTTTCCGTAAAGACGCTCGATGTCATAGGGGGAGAAGAGGGCCATTTCGGCATTCTCTTTCGCCAGCTGGAAGGTGATATCCGGGATCACAACGCCCAGCGAAAGCGTTTTGATGCGGATTTTTTCGTCGGCGTTTTCCCGTTTGGTATCGAGAAAACGCAGGATATCCGGGTGATGCGCGTGTAAATAGACCGCGCCTGCACCCTGGCGTGCCCCAAGCTGATTCGCGTAGGAAAAGGCATCTTCCAGCATCTTCATCACCGGGATAACGCCGGAGGACTGGTTTTCGATGCGTTTTATCGGTGCGCCGGCTTCACGCAAATTGGAGAGCAAAAACGCCACGCCGCCACCGCGTTTAGAGAGCTGCAGCGCAGAATTCACCGCGCGTCCAATCGACTCCATATTGTCTTCAATGCGCAGCAGGAAGCAGGAGACCAGTTCACCCCGCTGGGCTTTGCCGCAGTTGAGAAAGGTGGGCGTCGCGGGCTGAAAACGCCCCGCCAGAATTTCGTCCGTCAGCCTTTGCGCCAGCGTTTCATCCCCCTGCGCCAGCGTCTGCGCCACCATTACGACGCGATCTTCAAAGCTTTCGAGATAGCGTTTGCCGTCGAACGTTTTCAGCGTATAGCTGGTGTAAAATTTCCACGCACCCAGAAAGGTGCTGAAGCGGAAACCGCTGCGATGTGCACGCGCAAACAGGGCCACCACAAAGGCAGGGTCATACCGCGCCAGCACCTCTTTTTCGTAATAGCCTTCGCTCACGAGCCAGGCGAGGCGTTCCGTGGTGTCGGAAAACGTCACGGTATTTGGCCGCACGTGCGCGGCAAAAAAAGCCTCTACCGCTTCAGCATCTTTTTCGAACTGTATACGGCCCTCACGATCGTAGAGGTTCAGCATGGCATTTAACGCATGGTAGTCCATCGATCCCTGCATTACGCGTTCTGCGGTTGTCGTTGCCAAAATTCGTTCACTCCTTTACGCACGTTTTCTACGTCCTGCTGGGTCCCCATCAGCTCAAATCGATAGAGATACGGCACGGCGCATTTTTGAGAGATAACCTCCCCGGCGTGACAAAATGCATCGCCAAAATTACGGTTGCCTGCCGCGATCACGCCGCGAATCAGCGCCCGGTTACGGGGATCGTTAAGAAAGCGGATAACCTGACGCGGCACCGCGCCCGCGGTTCCACCTCCACCATAGCTGGGGACCACCAGAACATAAGGTTCGTCTACCTGAATACGTTCACGCTCGTTAAGGGGGATACGGCGTGAAGGAAGCCCGACCCGCGTCATAAAACGATGCGTATTTTCCGAACTGCTGGAAAAGTAAACGAGGAGACTCATGCGCTGGCGGCCTGTGCCTGCAGGCGGTTAATCATATCCGGACGAAATCCTGACCAGCTCGTCTCGCCGGCAATCACCACGGGAAGCTGACGAAAACCTTTTGCCCGCAGGGTTTCGGCTGCATCGGGTACGACGTCGACATTCACCATCTCAAACGCGACGCCACGACTTTCCATTGCGCGTTTGGTGGCGTGGCACTGAACACAGTCGTTACGAGTGTAAATAGTAATGATCATGATTCGTATTCCCATTTATAATGAAAGAACGCCGCGAATGAACGCGTCGGGTTGCAGGTCTTATCTAAAAGGAATACTAGATGTAGTTGAGTTAAGTTTCAACCATACAAGATATGGGATTTTCGGGTGAGGGGTTTATCATGGCTGCCGACAGTGCGGAAGGCCTTGCTGTGCGGGATTTTTGAGCAAAAAAAAATTGGCCCCCGTGCACGTCAGTGAACGGGGGCCAGATGGCAGATATTACGTTACTTACGCAGCGTAAGCAGGGCGCCGATAAAAATGCCTACTGCCGCAACGGTCCCGATCGCGCAAATGGGTTTTTCGCGAATGAAAGTGTTGGCGCAGCCAATCGCGTCGCAGGCCGCTTGCGTAGTCCGGGATCGGCCATTCATACGGGCGCGGGTTTCACGTAGCAAAGACTGAGCCTTACGTTTTGCGGCATCTGCCTCGTCCTTAGCATCGGATCCCCAGGATTTCAGCACATCTTCAAGTGTGTCTGCTAATTGGCTGACATCATTACGAATGTCCTGGGTGTCGTCGTTAATATCGTTTCGGTTCGGTCTGTTAAACATACGATCCTCCATAATTTGGTGTTCACATTCAGTCTAGACCAGAATTTTAATATCTGAGGCGAGTCACGACTTATTGGACGGTTTATGGAATATTCTGAAAGCGTTGCTAATGCTGAATATTGTAAGGTTGCGCGGCAGGAAAAGATAACGAGGATAAAATATGTATTTACGACCCGATGAGGTGGCACGCGTTCTTGAAAAAGCGGGTTTCATCATGGATGTAGTGACCCAAAGAACGTATGGTTATCGCCGTGGCGATAATTATGTTTACGTCAACCGCGAAGCCCGCATGGGACGCACTGCGCTAATTATTCACCCTACGCTGAAAGACAGAAGTCAGTCTTTTGCTGAGCCTGCCTCGGATATCAAAACCTGCGATCATTATCAGGAGTTTCCTCTCTATTTAGGAGGCGAAACGCATGAGCATTATGGTATTCCGCATGGTTTTAGTTCCCGCATGGCGCTTGAGCGCTTTCTGGCCGGGCTGTTTGGCGAACCGCAATAACGCGGCGACTGGCACAGGCCAGTCGCTTCTTCTCTTCTCAGGCTTTGGCTTGCTGGTAGGTGTCGACCTTAAACAGGCGGCGACAGTAATCCAAGAAATAGCCATAGGCTGCACCCATCAGCATAGACACCACGATGTTTGAGCTGACCGCAGCGAAAATTTGCGGCCAGTCGGCCCCCACGGTGAGCAGAATGGCGACATAAACCGGAGACTGAAAGGTGACATAGGCCAGAACATCCGCCAGATTTTTCGCCCAGCCTGCCGGGCTGATTCGACGAGCCAGCCGCATCGCCGCATCACGATACAGTCCATAAGGCCAGGCAATCAGAATATTGACCGGAATAGCCACCAGGCGTGAAGAGAGCGACTGCTCAAACGACATTCCGGACAAGAATATCTCGATCACCATGTTCACAACGGAACAGTAGACCACCATCGCGAAAGTGTCTGCTACTGCATGACGCAGGCGAGACTGCGGTGAGAACATGTCCGGACTCCTTGAGAAGGCTAAAATCGACGTTATACCCTTTGCAGGTAGTGCATTAGGTTGTTTAATTTGATGTGTATAGGGTATATCTCTGGTTTGAAACTAACAATGAGTTAAATATTTTTATTTAATGGCGTTTTGTCCACAAAATCCTCTGTTTGTGTATGCTTTTTGTTCGCTTCACTATTTTGTGTTCCGCATACCCTGTTATTCAAGTAAATCAAGTGGTTGTGGAGTTGTAACGAAAGGTGGCTTGATTTGTTGAATTTTGGATAAAAAAAGGGAACCAATGGCCAAAAATGAAATCTTAAATTGTGATTAAGTTTGAATGTGGCCGGGAACGCTTTGCAGGGTAAGTAAATAAAGTAAACAGTATTTAAATAAATATTTTGTTGAGACCCCTAATTAATGTTGGCGGAGAATGGAACTGGATATTTAAACTAAAGTCGATTACCCTATTCACTTAATGCTTATTGCATCCACTCATAAAAGGTCTTCAGTAATATGTCTTCTACGTTACAAAATCTTAATAATATCCGCACACTCCGTGCCATGGCGCGTGAATTCTCTATTGACGTGCTGGAAGAAATGCTGGAAAAATTCAGAATTGTTACTGAAGAAAAACGTAATGAACAGGATGAATTGCAGCAACAACAGGCTGAACAGAAGCAAAAAATTAATGCCCTGCTGGAACAAATGCGTGCAGACGGTATTTCCCCGGAAGATTTACTGGGTAAAGATGTGCTGAAAGGCGCTAACCAGCCGCAAAAACGTCAGGCCCGTGAAGCAAAATACCGTTTTACCGATGCCAATGGCGAAACCAAAACCTGGACAGGCCAGGGCCGCACGCCTAAACCTATCGCTGCGGCGCTGGCAGAAGGTAAGTCACTGGAAGATTTCCTGATTTAAGATGTAACGTGGTACTGCCGGGCGGGTCTGTCCCGCCCGGAGCCATTAGCAGACGCCGAAATCGCCGTCTTCTTGATACGCTGTGACATCCACTGCCTTCAGCGTGAACGTCTCGCCCTGCTCCTGACTCGCCTGCACGACGACAATCTGATCGTCATGAACCTCAACCACTTTCAGTTTTGGACCGCCCATACGGGGTTGCACAAAATCGCCGACAGAAAACATAGTACCTCCTCATCATTGTTGTCTTCCTCACCTTAGCCCAGGGGCGATGCGGGGTACAGTCTATTCTGGCTGTTACTGCTTACGAGGTATGTCTGTTCCATGGCATCACCTTCAGCAGACGCGCCATGCCGCAGAAGCCACTCACCCCTGCGAAAAGCAGCCCGGCGCCGACAAAACCACTGAGCAGGAAAAAGCCGCTGGAGACGCTGTAGCCCAGCACGACACCTGCCAGGATCAATAGCCCGGCGGCAATCTGGACCTGGCGCATCAGCGGAAGCGGCTGCGCTTTATCTTCAACGGTTTCTAGTCCTGCCTGCTTCCAGCCCTGAATACCGCCTTCCAGCAGCCAGGCCTGAGCCGGTGACGCCGCCTGTGCAAGGCGTGCTGCATTATTCGAGGTGCGTGCGCCGGACTGACAGTGAAAAATCAGCGTTTCACCGGCATGGGCCTGAAGCGCGCCGGGCAAGGTGTCCAGCGGCACCGAGTGCGCCCCGGGAATATGCTCACGGGCATATTCATCGGCATCACGAATATCAATGAGTTTTGCCCCGTCTGTAATACGGGTGCTGGCGTGCTGGGGAGAAATAAGTGGAAGGGACATCGTCACTCCTTACGGACAATAAAGGGTTTTCAGGGTGCTGATAATCTGATTCACCGCATCATTTTTGATGGAATAGAGAATGCGCTGCGCATCTCGGGTACTGTCGATGAGCCCCTCGTCACGCATGCGCGCCAGATGTTGCGAGGTGGCGGAGGCGCTAAGCCCGGTGGCTCGCGCCAGTTCACCCGCGCTGGTCCCCGGGGCACCGCAAAGCGTGCAGAGGATCAGCAGCCGACGCGCATTGCTCATGGCTTTAAGAAGGGCAGCGGCCTGCTCAGCGCTGGCCTGGAGTTGTTCAAGTTCAGTCATATTTAGTTTAGCATTTGCTTAATTAAGTAAATGCTAAACTAAAGGGTCGGATTAAGCCAGTGTCAAAAGCGTAAAGGAGGGTAAAAAGCGAAGCGGGAGAGGCAGCAAGCCGCTAAATTGACTATCCTTAGAGATGAGTCTCTTTTTAACTTTCAATTGTTTAGCTTGTATGGAGTATTTATGGGTTTTTGGCGCATCGTCATTACAATCATTCTGCCACCGCTGGGCGTGCTGCTCGGAAAAGGGTTTGGCTGGGCGTTTATTCTCAACATCATTTTGACGTTATTGGGCTATATCCCCGGTCTTATCCACGCATTCTGGGTCCAGAGCCGTAACTAAGCTCGCCAGAGCAAATCACTGTAGATGCCGGTCAGCACGCCCTGTGGTCCAAACTGCTGTTTGATCCATCGGGTGACCTGACCGGTTGCCGCATGCTGTGTGGCCAGCAGCATGCGGGAGTCCTGCCGTGGATTGTTGATTCGACGTGTAATTAATAATCCGTCTTCCATCGCCTCTCGCGCCATGTGCTCCGGTAAAAAACCAATTCCTTCGCCCAATATCTGGCACTGACATTTGGTATTAAAGTCAGGCACCAGAATCGCCTCCTGCCCGTGTAACAACCAGCCGACTTTTTTATTAATGGTGTGTGCGGTGTCTTCAACCATGATGTTGGGATACAGGCGCAGCTGACTCTCCGCCAGCGGTTCGGGGGCCAGCGCAAGAGGGTGGTCCGGGGAAATGGCAAATACCCATCGAATAGCCCCAATTTCGGTGTAATCAATTCCTCCGCCGTCGAGCAAGGTATCGGGAGCACCGATTGCAATGTTGGCCTGGTTATTAATGATGGAATCCCAGACACCGTTATATACCTCGGTAGTGACGGTGATCTGACAGGTCGGAAATTGTTTTTTCAACACCTGCAACAGCCGGGCAGTATGACGCGGCGTATATAAAAGCTGATTAATACAGATGCGCACCCGCGCTTCGATCCCCTGGGCAATCGTGTCTATGCTCCTCTTAATGGCATAGAAGTCATTCAGTAAATCGGTGGCTTTACGGTAAAAATAGGCGCCGGACTCGGTCAGCTCAATACTGCGCGTATTACGCACAAATAACACCACATCCAGACCGGTCTCCATGCGTTTAATCGTATAGCTAATCGCTGATGTCGTCAGGCCCAGCTCTTCGGCGGCTTTGCTAAAGCTGCGATAGCGTGCGGCGGTGGTGAATGCCAGAAGGTTCTCTTCGGTAAAAATGGAATTCATCTTCTGGCTCCTTTGAGGTCACGACATCGGGGTCATTTACAGTCTTTACGGCGATCAGTTTTGAACAGATTTTAACACTGCCGTCACATCTGATTTGAACAATATCACACTTCGTGTAAATTGTTGCGAGCCGCGCCGCGTAAGGCGTCTCGAGATATAAGCATAATGCGTTTTATCGCTTCAGAATGAGCTTAACCATAAGAAAAAGATTGCACCGACGCACATTTTGGCTGGATTGTGAAAATATATTCAATAATGAATCTGCTTACGATGAATGAAATTTAAGCGGATTCTTTTAGCAGAACGCTGTTGCTATTCTCAGGTCATCAGAAATGAAAACACGGGAGTCTGAATATGTCTGCAACTGAACTCATTACAGAATTTCTGCTGGCGGCAGAGCAGGGTAACGTGGATGCGTTAAAATCCTGCCTGGAAAAAGGCGTTGATATTAACGCCACAAACCGTCAGAAACGAACCGCCCTGATTATTGCCAGCCTGAATAAACATTATCCGTGTGTTGAATACCTGATTGCTGCCGGTGCAGACATCGATAAACAGGATCAAACCTGTTTTAACCCCTTCCTGATTAGCTGCCTCACCAATGATATCACCCTGCTGCGGATAGTCTTACCCGCCAACCCGGATCTGGATCGTCTGACCCGTTTCGGCGGCGTCGGCATTACGCCAGCCAGTGAGAAAGGGCACGTGGAGATCGTACGTGAACTGCTGGAAAAAACCGATATCAACGTCAACCACACCAACTTTGTGGGCTGGACGCCGCTGCTGGAAGCCATTGTCTTAAACGATGGCGGCGCGAAACAGCAGGAAATTGTGAAGTTATTACTGGATAACGGCGCAAATCCCCACATGACCGATAAATACGGAAAATCCCCGCTCGAACTGGCGCGGGAAAAAGGCTTCCATGAAATAGCCGATTTGCTGCTGGCCGCCGGCGCCTGATTCACACGACCTGCTTTAACCAGCAGGTCTTCACGACATGACGCATTCACCCATCGTGCATTTAGCCCGATGGCGGCCCCCTTTTATCCTTTTTCAGGAGAAAAATAATGCCCACCAAAATCGTTATTAAAAAGAATACCTATTTTGACTCGGTGTCATTGATGTCGGTTTCCACCAAAGCCAATAAATTGCCGGGCGTTGAGCAGGCTTTTGTCGCCATGGCGACAGAAATGAATAAAGGCGTATTAAAAAATCTTGGGTTATTAACGCCGGAATTAAGCGATGCCAAAAACGGCGACTTAATGATCGTGATTAAAGGCGAGGCGGCGAATGACGAAACGCTGGCAGCCATTGAAGCGCTTTTCACCCGCAAGGAGAGCGGCGGGAGCCATGAAGCGCGTTATGCCACCCTTGCCAGTGCGAAAACCCATCGTCCTGAGAGCAACCTGGCGGTGATTTCGGTAAACGGCACGTTTGCCGCCCGCGAAGCACGTCAGGCGCTGGAAAACGATCTCAACGTCATGCTCTTCTCCGACAACGTCAGCCTTGATGATGAACTGGCGCTGAAGCAGCGGGCACACCAGAAAGGGCTGCTGCTGATGGGGCCGGACTGCGGCACGGCCATTATCAACGGTACCGGGCTGTGCTTCGCCAATGCGGTGCGCCGCGGACCGATCGGTATTGTCGGGGCGTCCGGGACCGGCAGCCAGGAGCTGAGCGTGCGGATCCATGAATTCGGCGGCGGCGTGTCGCAGCTGATTGGCACCGGCGGGCGCGATCTGAGCGAAAAGATTGGCGGCCTGATGATGCTGGATGCCCTCGCGATGCTGGACGCTGACGACGCCACCCAGGTAATCACCCTCATCTCTAAACCGCCTGCGCCGTCGGTGGCAGAAAAAGTGCTGGCCCGCGCCCGCACCTGCCGCAAACCGGTGGTGGTCTGTTTCCTCGGTCGTCATCAGCCGCCTGCTGATGAAGACAATCTGCACTTCGCCCGTGGCACCAAAGAGACCGCGCTGAAGGCCGTGCTGTTAACGGGGGTGAAAAAAGAGTCTCTCGATCTGCATCCGCTGAACTGGCCACTGATCGAAGAGGTGCGGGCCCGGCTGACGCCCCGGCAGAAATACATCCGCGGCCTGTTCTGCGGCGGCACCCTGTGCGATGAGGCGATGTTTGCTGCACTGGAGAAGTACGACGACGTCTACAGCAATATTCAACCCGATCCGGCGAAACGGCTGGACGATATCAACGTCAGTAAAGCCCATACCTTCCTCGATTTCGGTGATGACGATTTCACCCACGGCAAACCACATCCGATGATCGACCCGACCAACCGCATCAGCCGCCTGTTGCAGGAGGCACGTGACCCCGAGGTGGGGGTGATCGTGATGGACTTTGTCCTGGGCTTTGGCGCGCACGAGGATCCGGTCGGCGTGATGCTTGAGGCCATTAAAGAGGCGCAGGCGATTGCGAAAGCTGAAAACCGTCCGCTGGCAATTCTCGGCTATGTGCTCGGAACCGACCAGGACTCGCCGTCCCTGGCACAGCAGTGTCAGCTTCTGACCGAGGCAGGCGTGATCTGGGCCAGCAGCAGCACCAACACCGGATTACTGGCACGTGAATTTGTTTTTAAAGGGGAGACTGCCTGATGACGACCTTATTTAACCAGCCGTTAAACGTGATTAACGTCGGTATCGCGATGTTCAGTGAAGATCTCAAAAAGCAGCACATCCCCGTGACCCAGCTCGACTGGACGCCGCCGGGGCAGGGGAATTTGCAGGTTGTAGAGGCGCTGGATCAGCTGGCCCTTGCGCCACTGGCTGACAAAATCGCCGCCGCCAATAAGATTGCCCTTGAGCGCATTATCCAGTCCCATCCGGTGCTGGTGGGCTACGACCAGGCGATCAACGTTGTGCCGGGCATGACCCGCACCACCATTCTGCACGCCGGTCCGCCCGTCAGCTGGGAAAACATGTGTGGCGCAATGAAAGGGGCCGTGACCGGGGCGCTGGTGTTTGAAGGGCTGGCGCGCGATATCGACGACGCGGAGCGCGTGGCGGCGTCAGGGGCGATCACCTTCTCGCCCTGTCACGAGCACGACTGTGTAGGCTCAATGGCGGGCGTCACGTCCGCATCGATGTTTATGCACATCGTTGAGAACAAAACCTACGGCAACCGGGCGTTCACTAACCTTAGCGAGCAGATGGCGAAGATCCTGCGCATGGGCGCCAACGACCAGAGCGTTATTGACCGCCTGAACTGGATGCGTGACGTGCTTGGCCCGATGCTGCGCGATGCCATGAAAATCATCGGTGAAATCGACCTGCGCCTGATGCTGGCCCAGGCGCTGCACATGGGCGACGAGTGCCACAACCGCAACAACGCGGGGACGACGTTGCTGATCCAGGCGCTGACGCCGGGGCTGATTCAGGCCGGGTATCCGGTGGCGCAGCAGCGCGAGGTGTTTGAGTTCGTCGCCAGCAGCGACTACTTCTCCGGCCCGACGTGGATGGCGATGTGTAAAGCCGCCATGGATGCTGCCCACGGGATTGAGTACAGCACCGTGGTCACGACCATGGCGCGCAACGGCTACGAGTTCGGCCTGCGCATCTCCGGATTGCCGGGGCAGTGGTTCACCGGCCCGGCGCAGCAGGTGATAGGGCCCATGTTTGCGGGCTACAGGCCGGAAGATTCAGGGCTGGATATTGGCGACAGCGCCATTACCGAAACCTACGGTATCGGCGGTTTTGCGATGGCTACAGCCCCGGCAATCGTGGCGCTGGTGGGCGGCACGGTGGAGGAAGCCATCGATTTCTCCCGTCAGATGCGCGAGATCACCCTCGGCGAAAACCCGAACGTCACCATTCCGCTGCTCTCGTTTATGGGGATTCCAACCGCCATCGACATCACAAAAGTCGCGGGCAGCGGCATTTTGCCGGTCATTAATACCGCCATTGCCCACAAAGACGCAGGCATTGGCATGATTGGGGCGGGCATCGTTCACCCGCCGTTTAGCTGTTTTGAAAAGGCGCTGTTGACCTTCCGCGATCGCTACTTCCTATAAGGTAAGCATCCATGAAAAGCATGAAACTGGAGTGGAAAAGAGGTGACTGGGCGGCGTATTTCGGGTTGATGACCAACAACCTGACCAATTTGCTGACCATGATGGGGCTGCTCATTTTTGTCGTCGGCATCCCGAAGGAGATTGTTTATGGACGCATTGCGCCCGCCTTCGGGCTGGCGGTGCTGGTCGCGAGCGTCTGCTACGCGTGGTTTGGCCTGCAAATGGCCCGCCAGACCGGGCGTACGGATGTCACCGCGCTGCCGTCTGGCCCAAGCGCGCCGTCGATTTTCACCGTGACCTTTCTGGTACTGATGCCGGTCTACCAGCAAACCGGTGATGCGGATTTCGCTATCCAGATTGGTCTGGTGTGGTGCTTCGTGGAGGCGATGATTCTGGCGGGCGGTTCGTTCCTGGGGGAAACCATCCGCAAGATGATCCCGCGTACCGTCCTGCTGTCGTGCCTGTCCGGGCTGGGCCTGCTGCTGCTGGCGATGAACCCGATGTTGCAGGCGTTTGAGGCACCTACCGTGTCGTTTATCGTGCTGCTGCTGATCTTTATTAACTGGTTTGGTAAAAAGCCGATCTTCGCCAAAATCCCGACCGGCCTGCTGCTGCTGATTGCCGGTACCGCGCTGGCGTGGATCTCCGGACTGCAAAGCCCGGAGGCCATCAAAGCCTCGATGTCGTCGTTTGGCTTTAACCCGCCATCCGTACACATCGACAGCTTTATGCAGGGACTACCGCACGCATTGCCGTACCTGGCCTCTGCCGTCCCGCTGGGTCTGGCGAACTACATATTTGACCTGGAAAACATCGAAAGCGCCCACGCGGCGGGGGATGAGTACCCGACCCGCAAGGTGATGCTGGCAAACGGGCTGGCCTCCATGCTCGGGTGTCTGATGGGTAACCCGTTCCCGGTGACGGTTTACGTCGGCCACGCGGGCTGGAAAGCGATGGGGGCCAGCATTGGCTACACGCTGGCCTCCGGTGTGACCATGTTTATTGTGCCGCTGTTCGGACTGGGGGCGTTTATGCTCGCCATCATCCCGATGACCGCCATCGTGCCGATTCTGGTGTTTATCGGGGTGGTGACCGCCAACCAGGTGGTAAGGGAAACGCCCAAAGTGGAGGTCCCCGTGATCTTCATCTGTCTGTTCCCGTGGATCGCCAACTGGGCGCTGACCATGATGAACAGCGTGATGAATGCGGCGGGGACCAGTGCGGCGAAAATCGGCACCGACGTGCTGCACAGCAAAGGGATCTATTACGAAGGGCTGGTGCATCTGGGTAACGGCGCACCGCTCGCCAGTATGCTGTGGGGCTGCATCGCTATCTTCGCCATCATCAACAAACCGCTGCGCGGAGCCGTAGCCGCCGCCGTGGGGGCGTTGCTGGCGCTGTTCGGTGTGATCCACGCGCCCGTGGTTGGCTTTGCCGAAGGCAGTTCGCTGATGTTTGTCACGGCCTACCTGATGATGGGAGGCATGTTCGTGGTGAAGCATTTTCTTGATAGCCGCGAGGCGGTGAATGCTGCTGCACCGGTTTCTGAGTCCTGATAATGCCTGATGCCCTCACCCTAACCCTCTCCCACGGGGAGAGGGAATATGCGTTCTCCCCATGCGTGAGAGGGAACGCTAATACCCCCTCTCCCACGGGGAGAGGGAATATGAGTCCTCCCCATGCGTGAGAGGGAACGTTAATTCCCCCTCTCCCACGGGGAGAGGGAATATGAGTCCTCCCCATGCGTGAGAGGGAATGTTAATTCCCCCTCTCCCTGCGTGAGAGGGAACGTTAATTCTCCCTCTCCCTGTGGGAGAGGGCCGGGGTGAGGGCACCAGAACGCACTTTTTTAAAGGAAAACAGATGAAAGAACTCATGGTCGTCGCTATCGGCGGCAACAGCATTATCAAAGATAACGCCAGTCAGTCCATTGAACATCAGTCCCGGGCGGTCAAGGCGGTCGCAGAGTCTGTGCTGGAGATGCTGGCATCCGACTATGACATCGTGCTCACACACGGTAACGGCCCGCAGGTGGGGCTGGATTTGCGCCGGGCAGAAATTGCCCACGAGCAGGAAGGGCTTCCCCTCACACCGCTGGCAAACTGCGTGGCGGATACCCAGGGCGGTATCGGGTATCTGATCCAGCAGGCGCTCAATAACCGCCTCGCCGCCCGCGGCGAGCAAAAAGCGGTCACTGTTGTGACCCAGGTTGAGGTGGATAGAGAAGATCCAGGTTTTACCCATCCCACCAAACCTATCGGCGCGTTTTTCAGTGAGACGCAGCGTGATGCGCTCCAGCGTGCCCATCCTGACTGGCATTTTGTTGAAGACTCCGGGCGCGGTTATCGGCGGGTGGTGGCCTCGCCGCAGCCGCTGCGTATCGTTGAAGCGGACGCTATTAAAACGCTCACGCAGAAAGGCTTTGTGGTGATCGGGGCGGGCGGGGGCGGAATTCCGGTAGTGCGCACAGCGCAGGGGGATTACCAGAGCGTCGATGCGGTGATTGATAAAGATCTCTCGACCGCGCTGCTGGCCCGCGAGATCCAGGCCGACGTGCTGGTGATCACCACCGGGGTGGAGAAAGTGTGCATCCACTTTGGTAAGCCGGACCAGCAGGCGCTGGATACGGTGAATGTGGCGCAGATGACGCGTTATATGGAAGAGGGGCACTTCCCGGCGGGCAGCATGCTGCCGAAAATCGTCGCCTCGCTGGCGTTTCTGAACGACGGCGGCAAGCGCGTGATCATCACCTCACCGGACTGCCTGCCTGCGGCACTGCGCGGTGAAACCGGCACCCACATTGTGAATGTGTAAGTAAAAGGAAGAGAAGATGAGTGAGAATAAAAGCCGCCGTGAATTTATCAGCCAGAGCGGCAAAATGGTGACCGCCTGTGCGCTCTTTGGCACGACCGGATCCGTCGCGTATGCTGCTAACTCAGCAACAAAAACAGGCGAGACCGGCAAACCAATGAACATCAACGCAAAACACTACTACCTGGACAACGTGCTGCTGGAAGCTGGTTTTGAATTCGAGGGCGGGGTGGCGATAAGCACCCGCACGCAACTGAAAACCCTCGAAATTAATGACGGCAACATTGTCGCCCTGCGCGAGAACAACAGCCACGCCGACCCCGCGCTTCCCCATTACGATGCGGGCGGCAAGCTCATGCTGCCCACCCTGCGCGACATGCACATTCACCTGGATAAGACCTTTTACGGTGGCCCCTGGCGCTCGCTGAACCGCCCGGCAGGCACCACCATTCAGGATATGATCCGCCTTGAGCAAAAACTGCTGCCTGAGTTACAGCCCTACACGCAGGCGCGTGCGGAAAAGCTTATCGATCTGATTCAGTCGAAAGGCTCCACTATCGCCCGCAGCCATTGCAATATTGAGCCGACCTCCGGCCTGAAGAATCTGGAAAATCTCCAGGCCGTCTTAGCGCGCCGCAAGCCGGGGTTTGACTGTGAAATTGTCGCCTTCCCGCAGCACGGCTTGCTGTTATCGAAGTCAGAAAAACTGATGCGCGAGGCGATGCAGGCAGGCGCGCACTACGTGGGCGGGCTGGATCCGACGAACGTGGACGGTGCGATGGAAAAATCCCTCGACACCATGTTCCAGATTGCGCTGGATTATGACAAAGGGGTGGACATCCACCTGCACGAAACCAGCCCGGCGGGCGTGGCGGCGGTCAACTACATGGTCGAGACCGTCGAGAAAACGCCTGCGCTGAAGGGCAAGCTGACCATCAGCCACGCCTTCGCGCTGGCCACGCTTAACGAACAGCAGGTCGATGAAATCGCCACCCGCATGGCGGCGCAGCAGGTGACCATTGCCTCTACGGTGCCGATTGGCACCCTGCACATGCCACTGAAGCAGCTGCGTGATAAAGGCGTGTTTGTGATGACGGGGACCGACAGCGTGATTGACCACTGGTCGCCGTATGGCCTGGGCGACATGCTGGAAAAGGCCAATCTGTATGCCCAGCTCTATATCCGCCCCAACGAACAGACGCTCTCCCGCGCGCTGGGTATTGCGACGGGCGACATTTTGCCGCTGAACGACAAAGGCGAGCGCGTATGGCCAAAAGCGCAGGACGACGCGAGCTTTGTGCTGGTGGATGCCTCCTGTTCCGCCGAGGCCGTGGCGCGCATTTCACCGCGCACCGCCACCTTCCACAAGGGCAATCTCGTCTGGGGCACGGTGGGGTGACGTGCATTTCTCCTTCTCCCAGTGGGAGAGGGCTGGGGTGAGGGCATCAGGCCGCAGGGAATGCTTTATACTGGTCGCCTCATTCTCAAAGAGGGATCTGCCATGGCGCAAAATATTTACGACAACCCGGCGTTTTTTGAAGGCTACGCCCAGCTTCCGCGCTCGGTGCAGGGGCTGGACGGTGCGCCGGAGTGGCCCGCGCTGAAAGACATGCTGCCGGATTTATCCGGCAAATCGGTTATCGATCTCGGGTGTGGCTACGGCTGGTTCTGCCGTGCGGCGCGCGAGCGGGGGGCTTTAGAGGTTATCGGCATTGATATCTCTGAGAAGATGCTCGCCCGGGCGGCGGAGCTGACGAACGACGCGCATATTCACTATCAGCGCAGCGATCTGGAGTCCATAGCGCTTGAAGAAAATAGCCTCGATCTGGTCTACAGCTCGCTGGCGCTGCACTATCTGCCGGAGCTAAACACGCTCTTTGGCAAGGTGCAAAAGGCGCTGAAGCCCGGCGGCAGTCTGGTGTTTTCAATGGAACACCCGATTTACACCTGCGCCACGCGCCAGGGCTGGCTCACCGATGACAACGGCGAGCGGTTCTGGGGCGTCAATCATTATCAGGATGAAGGTAAGCGCGTCAGCAGCTGGCTGGCGGACGGCGTCATCAAATATCACCGCACGCTGGGCACAACCCTTAACGCCATTATTAACGCCGGGCTGACGGTAGGCGAGGTTAACGAGTGGGGACCCACGCGGGCGCAAATTGCTGCCTGGCCCGCGCTGGCGGAAGAGGCCGAGCGCCCGATGCTGGTGCTGATCTCGGCCCGTAAGGCTTAGTAACCCACTTTATACACGCGTCCACTCTGTACGCCTTCCACGCTGCGGCGATAGGCCTGTGCCACCGTCGCGGCGGGCACGCTGATAAAGCCCGGGAAGAAACCGTCATAGGCTTCAGCGGATTCCGTTAGCACCGTGGGGCTAATCAGGTTAATGCGGATACCGCGCGGCAGTTCGCAGGCGGCTGCGCGAACGAATCCTTCCAGGGCAAGGTTCACCGTGGTGGCATTCACCCCCTGCGCAATAGGCTCATGGGCCACAATGCCGCTGATTAAGGTTATCGATCCCCCCTCATTCAGGTAGTGCTGTCCGGTCAGTGCCAGACGCACCTGACCCAGCAATTTATCCTGCAGGCCCTGGTTAAAATCGCTGTCTTTCATGGTCGCCAGCGGGCCGAAATGCAGGCCGCCGCTGGCAGATACGATGGCATCAACAGGGCCAATTTTTTCAAACAGCGCCTGAACGCTGGCCTGCGACGTGATATCGACGTGCTCATCCCCGCGCGTGCGTCCCACACGAATCACCTCATGACGACGACTCAGTTCAGCCGTGACTGCCTGACCCACCGTACCACTGGCACCAATAATAACGATTTTCATAGTCGACTCCTTAGGTTGTGAGCCTCCATTCTTTATCGAAGTGAAAGTAAGATAAACTGGGCTAAAGTTAGAAGATTACTAACCAGAGGTTTGCAATATGGATAAGCTTCGCGGCATGGAAACCTTTATGGCCGTTGTGGAAGGCGGCAGTTTTACCGTCGCAGCCTCGCGGCTGGAGATGTCAGCGGTGATGGTGGGTAAATACATTGCGCAACTGGAAGCGCAGCTGGGCACGCGGTTACTGGAGCGAAACACGCGGCGACAAAGTCTGACCGACGCGGGCCGCGTCTATTATGAAGAGGCAAAGCGCGTACTGGAGCAGGTCACCATTGCAGAAAGTGCGGTTGAGCGATTGCGTGCAGCGCCCGCAGGCACCTTGCGTGTCAGCGCGCCCACCTCCTTTGGGGGTTGCGTGATTGCCCCGCTGACCGCCACATTTTTACAGCGCTTTCCGGACGTGCGCGTGGAGCTGGATCTGACAAACCGACGCGTCGATCTGGTGGACGAAGGCGTCGATCTGGCGATTCGGATCGGTGATATTCATCAGGACGATCTGGTGGCGAAGTATCTCTGCCCTTACCGGATGGTCATCTGCGCCTCGCCGGATTATCTGGCGCGCCATGGGACGCCGCAAACGCCTGCCGATTTGAGCGAACATTTGTGTTTATCCCACACGGTCTGGACCGCGCGCAACGAGTGGCGACTCCCGGGAATGGAAGGGGAGGTGCGCTGGAAACGTGATGCGATCCTGCGCTGTAACGATGGGTATGGATTACGAATGGCGGCCATCGCCGGGGCGGGATTACTGTTACAGCCTGAAGTACTGGTCGCGGAGGAGCTGGCGAACGGCAGGTTAATTCGGGTCCTGGAACAGCATACGCCCCGACCACGGCCGGTACACCTTCTGTGGCGACAGGATTTACGCCCGTTACCCAAACTCACGCAGTTTATTGCGCATCTCGCTGCGAGCCAGCGTTAAGCGGTCCGAAAGAAGATCCCCTCTCCGTTAACCGGAGAGGGGCGCGCTGTCAGAAGCGATAACCGACGCTCACGTTCCAGCCGTTGATAGAGTGGTTGCCATCCAGGTCGGCATTGGTGCCTTCGTACCCGACGTTGAACGCCAGATCGGCAGTTGGATTAAACTGCACACCGGCACCGTAGGCAAAAGAGGTCGACTTCTCAGAGAGGCTGTCTTTCTGAGTATAGTTATCACCCGCGTTCACCCATTTGGTATCCACATCGGCCTTGGTGTGGGCCACGCCGCCTAAAGCATAAAGAGAAACATACTCATTAATACGGTAAGCCGGACCGGCCATGAGGGAATAATATTTCACATCGACGCTGTTTTTTACCGAATCAGAATCAACATAATAATGCTGGTCTTCATCGCCGCTCATATAGGTGAAAGAACCGATGACGCTGAGCGGCGTATCCCACTCATAGCGATATTGTACGTTCACGCCGCGAATATTTTTAAAGTTTTCCACCTTGCTCTGCGCATAACCCACAGAAACTGTCTGATTATCTGCCAGAGCCGCGCCGCTTGCGAGGCTTGCCGCCACGAATACCGCCAGAGAGATTTTTTTCATGTCCGTCATCCTTTATTTTATTTATGCGTAAAAAGTCACTGCGAATAATCGGATGAAATTGTTGGTTTTTTTAACAGAGGAAAAAATGGGGAATAGTCCTAAAGGTCGGAATAGTCCTGGTGAATGCCTCCCCTATATTGGTAGGGGAGGACCAGATTTAATTTAAGATGGATTTTTAGCGTCAGTTACACATGCCCGTGGGCGCTTTTAGCGGACCGCACTGGCTGAAATCCAGCAGCACGTAGCCTTTACTTTTCATGCAACTTTCAAGATGGGCGATCCGTTTGTCGTGTTGCGCCATACTTTCGCCGCCCACCAGCTGGTTACGATTAAAGGGCTGATGGTCTGGATCGATATTTTTATCCAGGCCGCACTGATAAAGATCCTGTTTACGCTGCGCCGTATCGGTATGCCCAAACTGTCCCTCCTTTTGAATCGTCTGGACATAAGGGACGAATTCGTAGTTTGTCGAATCCATATCCGCCACCACACAGCCCGTTAAATTCAGCGCACAAAGAAGAACCATGCTTTTTCGTAACGTCATATTTTCGCCTTATTTGGACGTAGTAAAGATAAAGTCGAGTAATTCAGGCGACACCATTTCGCTCATCGCAAACGGTGTGGCCAGCGGAATGGCGACGACGGTCCAGGTATTGGCGGCGACTTCGGTGAAAGGACCGCGATCGCGGGAGGTATTTCCTTCACTGTCATAGAAGCCCGGTAACTGCCCGCCGATATAATCGTGGGTCCCCGCGTAGGATTCAACAATGGTGTCGCCAATATCGCCCCAGAATGAACCCGGTTTATACTCTCCGAACGGCACCAGTAATCCCCCGGTCCCCTGGAAACCGCCGGTAGGCCCATACAGGCTGGCAGCATCCGGGCTTTTTGTCAGGAAATCATCGATGGTCGGGTATTTGTCGGTTCCTTTATAAATAACCATCCCTTTTTCGTCACGCTTAAGCACTTTCCCTGCGTCATCCACGGTGTAGCACCGCTCATTATTTCCACCGCAAATGACATCCAGCCCGACCCTGACCCCGCCTGCTTTGATACCGTCATACAACCCGTTGCTCTCGCCGGACACGTTGCTGTAAGCGCTGTTGGTATCTTTTATGCCCTCGAAGATGAGCGAGTTTTTAATGGTCTCTTCACGCAGTTTCGTGGCAGCCAGCGCCAGGGTTCCCTGGGTGACGGCGGCATCCGGCGATCCGGCGACGACGCCCACCAGCGTTTGCAGGAAGCGGCGCTGATATTGCAGCTTATAGACTTCCGCCAGCGCCTCTTCACGTTTGGCCTTATCCCCGGAATCGATCGCTTGCTTCAGTGCCGCCCGCGCTTTCGCCTGTTTGTCATCCAGCAGGGTGTCAATCTGACGGTTGGCATTCTCTTTGAAATCGCGCGTTACCTGCACCTGGAGATTCAGCTCTTTGAACACATCGTCTTTATCGAAGTTGTTGTCCAGTCGGCCTGAATGCGCGGCCGCGGTTTCGGTGGTGATATCCGTCTTCACCCCCTCGATCGCCTGCTGTTGCGCGTCAGGGTTGGTGAGGGTGATGTTACCGGTGTTGATTCCGCTGCGCGTGGTTGAGCTATCGCTGCCGCTGTCATGGCCCAGACCAAAGGTCACGTTTTTATCCAGCGAGGCGTAGCCCGTCGCCAGATGAGTGTTTCCATCCTTATCGGTAACGGTTTTACCGCTCTGCGGCGTGGCGTTGTCCCCCAGCCCCATGTCGGTGTTCATGCTCATGGAGCCACCCAGACCAAACCCGCTGCCTTCGTAATCAGAATGGTTATTCACGTCGCGCCAGCTTAGCGTACCGGTGCTAAAGCGGTTGTTGCCCGCCTGTTCCGCGCTTTCGCTGGAGGTAATAAGCCCGCCCGTCAAATCGGTATGGTCTTTCACGTTGATCTGGTAGCCATCAGCACCGGCAAACACGCCGGACTGCTCCTGTACGGAAGCGTAGTCCGCATCCACCTTCGACTGGCCGTAGTTGCCCGACGCGGCAAAGCCAAAGCCCACGGTGACCTGCCCACCCATGTTCATCTGCTTGCCTTCATACTTCATGGTGTCCTGCAGGCTTTCGATGTTCAGGTTGTCGGCGGTGATATCGACTCCCTGGCCCAATAGCTGACCGCCACGGAGCGTAGTGGTCCCGCCGCTGGTAATGCTGGTCTGGCTGGCCATGTCGCCAACATGGCTGTTACGCCAGGAGACCTCATCGCCGTTGCCATACCCTTTGCCTGTATTCGCGCCGGCGGTCACGCCAAAAGAAGCACCGCCCTGACCGTAGCTCACCGCCACACCCGCGTTCCAGCCGCTGGACTGGTTATCGCTGCGTTCGTGACGCTGCTGCTCGGCGGCAACGATATTGACGTCGTTGTCTGCAAACAGCGTGGTGCCTTGCTTACCGCTGACGTCAGAGCCGATGATATTGATGTCTGACCGTTCGCCGCCCGTTGCGACCACCACCGCCTGCTTACCGGCGTTAACTTTGCTCGCGAGCGCGCTGGTGCTCTCGGTGGTTTCGCTGTTGGTTTGTTTGCTTTGACCATAGGTCAGAGAGACGCTGACGTTCTGGGCAACCGCCTGCGCACCGTTCGCCATCAAGCCTTGCGCCGTATTCATCATGGCGCTCGCCGCACGTGCGCTGTCCCATGCGGCGTTTGCGGCGGCCAGCATGTTAATACGATCGTCGTTACTCTGGCCCACCTTCTGCGTGGCGTTAAGGGCGCTTTGCAGAGCCTGTACCACCGGGACGTTCACCGCCAGAGTGAAACCTTTTTGCTCGACGGTATGCTTGTACTGTGAGGCATACGTATTTTCCGCTGCGTCAATCGTGACGTTTTTGCCCTGAATCCCTACGTTGCCATTGGGTGAGGAGACGGTGCTGCCCGTTTGCCGGTAATCGTTACCCGCCATCAGCAGGGTATCACCCTGAAGACTGCCCACCATGGCGCCTTGTCCGGCGAGCGCCTGACTGGCCCGCTCGGTGGTTTCATTCCGGGACCCCACGGTAAAGCCAATGCCGCCGGAACTGAGCAGGCCAGACTTTTTCTCCTGTCTGAGGTGCGATTCGTCGTTGCGCCCACCCATGCTTGTCAGTGTCAGATCGTTTCCTGCCTTCAGCGCCACGCTGCCCGTTCCCACGACGCTACTGCCCGCCACGGTCAGGTCATTGCCAGCGGCAATTCGCACCGAACCGGCACTCAGTTCACTGCCCTGGACGGTTTGCCTGTCGACCGTATCGCGCGTGGTGCGGGTCGTTTTCGACAGCCAGCCGTTGCCGCCAACCACCTTATGACGTTCGTCGAGTTGGCTTTCGTTCAGGACGCCTTCAATATTCACGTCATGATTGGCCCCCAGCGTGAGCGCCCCGTCGGAGTTCATTTGCGCGCCGCGCGCCTGGATGTCATGGCCTGCGGCTAAGGTTACGCTGCCCGTCCCGCTGACGGTGCTGCCCATCTGATCCTGGCTGCTTTGTCTGAGCGTGTTGTCCGCATCCCAGATCAGGTTATCGCGTTGCGCGGTGGTGATGGTGTTGAGATTCACATCCCGTCCGGCGACCAGTTGCGCTTTACCGTTTTCCCCGCTGGCAATCACCTGCGCCCCGGTCAGCGTGATATCACGACCTGACTGCAGCGCCAGCTTGCCATCGGTACCCTGGACATAGATGCCCGAAACGCTGTCGATCGTGGTCCGGCTAAAGCTATTTTCCCCGTTGACGCTGTCTGCGCGGGTGACCGTACTGGTGACATTAATATCGCGTCCGGCGTTCGCCAGCAGACTCTCGTTGCCGACGAGGGCGCCACCGATGTTGTTGATATCATTTTTCGCGTTCAGGCGAACATCAGCCCCCTGAATGAGGCCGGTCTGGTTAGTAATGTTATTCGCATCAAGCTGCAATACCCGGCGACCGGCGATGGTGCCCGTGTTAAACAGATCGCCGTTGAGTTTCATCGACACGTTATTGCCGGCAATCAGCGCGCCGGAACCGTCAATGTCTCCTGCTTTCACTTTGGCGTAAACCTGCGGAACGAGCACCGTCTGCGTTGAGCCGTCCTGCATTCTCACCGGCGTATTGACCAGCCAGACGATATCGCCCGTCAGCAGCGCCATCTGCTCTGGTGTGAGCGCCACGCCAAGCTTCAGGTTGTACTGCTTGCCGAAGGTGATACCCTTATCCATCAGCGATTTAAACTGATCTTCGTCGTTGCTGTAGCCGTCAAGATAACGCTGACCGGTAATGCCGATCACCTGCTCACGCACCAGACGTTGTTCGTAATAGCCATCGCCCAGACGTTTGAGAGTGTTATCGCCATCGTCAGTGAAGGCTTTTTGCATGTAGTCACTGCCAAGCCACTGTCGTTCATTCGTGAAGCGGGGATCGGTTTCGACCAGATACGGCACGTCCGCCGACGGGTTCACCGTAAACAGGCTGTTATCTGGCAGGGTGGTATTTGCGCCAATGATGCGAATCGCACCGTCCGTTGGCGTCACTTCAAACTGTTGACCCGCAGGCGGCGTCACCGGCTGGTTGGGGTCCACGGTTTGTTGCCAGGGCGCGGTTACGCCCGTTGACTGACCGATTGTCACGTCCGTTCCCTGCAATATTAGCGGACTGATGCTCAGATTGCTGCCTTCCACGCTGCCGTTACTCACCAGTTGGCCTGGCTTCAGGGCGATACTCTGGATCGCGGTAGGCGGCGTATAGGCCGTGGTCTTCCGTCCCTGTTCATCATCCCCTTTATGGCGAATTCGATAGTAATGCATCACGGTTCCCACGTCGGTGGTGTGACGTTCGCCGGGCACATCTTCATTCAGGACCGTACCCATTGTCTCTGTGGAGAGCGTGCCGCCCGCCACGATCTGACTCTTGTCATTGAACAGCGTATCGCCCGTTACGCTCAGGTTACCTCCGGCGAGGATCTTCGCCGGATCGCTCTCTTTGATGCGCGTCTCTTCAACCGTGCGCGTGTAGTTGTACTGGTTGAAATCATCATGTCCGCCGCCGGGCAGTTCCGGGGTACTCAGGTTACGCAGCCCATCGGAGGAGTTACCGTCAACCCAGACTCCTTCATCGCCCGCTTTCCAGCGATTGGTCGAACCGGAATGCTGGTATTCGGTCAACGGCTCTTGTGAAACGGTGACAATTTCGGTCGAGAAATGATCGTTGATATTGTTGATTTGCGCGGCGTTGATGGCCATGTTGCCAGCCGATTCAATCGTTGAACTGTGGTTGTTGATCGCCCCGGCGCGACCGGTGGCGCTGCCGTTGTCGTCAAGCGCGCCGCCAATCAGCAGATCGCCCGCGCTGTAAATCAGCCCGTGCCCGACGTTGTTCAGCGTCTGAACGCCCAGGTCTACCCGTTCGCGCCCGGCGACCGTGGCGGCGGTGCCGTTTTCTTCCAGGTTATTAAACGTTATCGCGTTAATACCCACCGCGTCGCCGTAAACGCGTCCGGTGCCGATATTGGTCAGCGTACCGGCATTGATGCGGGTGCGAACTCCGTCAATCAGGCCGGTGTTCAGCAGTGTACCGGCGGTGTTGAGCGTATTGCTTCCGGCGTTAATTTCGCCGCTTGCCACGTTGGTCAGATTAGCGCTCTGCACGTTGAGCGCGGACCCGGCCAGCAGTTTGCCGCTGTTGGTCATATCTCCCGGGGTGGAAAGGGTGAAATTACCGTTGGCTATCATGGCCCCGCTGTTGGTCAGGCTTTGTGCGCTGTGCAGATCCATATCGCCCAGCGACAGAATTTGACCGCTGCCGTCGAGTGCGTCCGCATTGATGTGCAGCTTTTCTCCGGCCTTGAGCGTGCCGTTCTGGTTGATGATATTCAGACCGGCGCCGTCAATCTCCAGCAGACCCGAAGAGGCCAGCGCACCGCCGCTGTTGTTCAGCGTGCCGCTGTTATTCAGGGTGAGAGTCTCATTGGCGAGCAGGCTGCCGTTCTGATTATCCAGTGAAAGGGTGGTCATCGCGACGCGCTGGCCTTCCAGACCCTGGTTCTCACCGAGAGTATTCTGGTTCACGAACGCCACGGCATTCAGCGTCACCGACTGGCCGCTGCGGATAAGCCCGGAGACGTTATTCACGATGCCCTGGGCGCTGTCGAGCAGCAGATCGCCGACAGACTGAATCTGACCGCCGCTGTTTTGCAAAGAATCGGTATGCAGCGCGGTGGTGGACGCACCAATGATGCGCCCGCCCTGGCGGTTATCCATCTCCCGTGCCGCCAGGTCTGCTTCCGCTGTGGCCGCGAGCGTGCCCGCCTGATTATCGACGGTGTCGGCTGAGAGGCGAAGCGCGCCCAGACTGTTCAGCGTGCCGGAGGTATTGATGAGCTGTGTGGTGGTGACGGCAATGCCGTCGCCCTGGATCAGGCCCGCCTGGTTGTTCACCTGGTTCATCGGTGAGAGCGTCAGACTGTCGGCGGCCACCAGTTGCCCACGGGTATTGTTCAGGGTGTCGCCGAGCACGCTCAGGCTTTTACCGGAGAAGGTCACCCCGTCGGTGTTATCCAGCAGGCCGACGTTCAGGGCCATTGGCCCGGCTGATTTTAGCGCGCCGCCCTGATTTAACAGCGAATCGACGCTGGCGTTAAGTGCCCCCTCAGAACCGAGCTGACCGCTGCGGTTATCCACATCACCGCTGGTGAGGGTAAGCGCCCCCGTGCTTGCCAGGAAACCGTTTTGGTTATTAAGCGACGCGCTGTCCAGATTGAGTGCGCCATGAGAAAGCACCGAGCCGGACTGGTTGTTAAGCGCGCCATCTTTCAGGGCCAGCGTCGCGCCGTCGGCCAGGATCACCCCTTGCTGGTTATCAATGCCGCCGGTAGTGATGCGCTGCGTTTTCGCTGCTTCAATACGGCCTTTGGCATTGTTAATGGCCTGCGCGCTTTGGATCTCTCCGTCACCCGATGCGGCCGAGATCAGCCCTTCGTTATTGGTGATGGTGTTTGCCTGCAGGCGATTACTGCCCTCCAGGGCCAGCACCTGTCCCTGAGTGTTATTCAGTGAATCGGCTTTCAGCTGCACACCGTGGGTCGCGGCAATTTGCCCCTGCTGATTATCCATCGCGCCCGGCAGATCAATCGTCAGCGCCGTATCGCCGGTCTGAATAATCGAGCCTTTCTGATTCGAGAGGGCGTTCGCGTGCAGGGAAAGCGTGTCTGCGTTCAGCGCTCCACCGTTGTTATTCAACTGCTGGGTAGTGCGCGCGCTCAGGTGTGTGGCGCTCACCCGTGCGTTGGCAGTGGAGAGAGAGCCAGTACCGGTCTCCAGGGTGACCTTTTGACCCTGCGTCTGACTGTCGCTCAGATCAACACCCTGGCCGTTGATATCAAGGTTTCCGGCAGCCAGCGTCTGGCCGTGAGCGTTTAACTGGCCACGGCTCGTGAGCTGGAGATCGCCTGCATCAGCGAATTTGCCATCGTTTTTCACCCCGGCCGCCAGCACGCTGTTTTTGTCGCTTGTCAGGGTGGCGGCGCTTACCTGCACATTTTTACCTGCGGTGATGACCCCGCTGTGGGTCATTGCTCCGGCCGTTTGCAGGTGGACATTTTCGCTGGCGCGCACCGTGCCGCTGCTTTCAATGCGCCCGTCGGCCGAAATCGTGACGTTCCCCGCCTGAGCCCCGATCACACCGGCGTTTCGTACGCCGACGCCTTGCTCGGTGCCCACCATCCGTATTTTCCCGGCGTACATCCCGCCAAGGCTGGAAACATCCACAGAGAGCTGCGGACGCGTGGCGGGATCATCGCTCTCTTTCGCGGTGTGCTCATGCGCTGCATCGACCGTATTCCGGCCAGTGGTAACCTTAAGATCCTTAGCCCACAGGCCCGCGTTAACCTTCACGGAGCGGGCAATAATATCGGTGTAATCCGCGCCAGTGGAATCCATCCCGGCACCGTCCACCACCACTTCGCCGCGATCGACTTTATAGCCGGTCAGCTGACCGTCTTTCATCTGCGCCTGGCCGGTCGTGAGCGTGGCGCGGTTGGCGTTAATAAAGCCGCAGCCGCTACAGGTAATACCCGCCGGGTTGGCGATCACCACCTGCGCCTTTTTCCCGCCCACTTCAATCATCCCGTTCAGCTTGCTGGGATCGCGGGAGCTCACTTCGTTCAGGATGACTTTGGCTTCCCCTCTGGCAAGCCACGGGTTTCCCGCGACCATGCCGCCGAGATGCGTTTGCACATTTTTAGCCGAGTTATTGAGAATGACCCCTTTTTTGTCCACATCGAACTGGGTGTAATTATTGCGTGAAACCCCCGCGCGGGACGGCGTCTGGATATTGACCTGCGGCGTACCGTTGGCACTTTTCATGACCGTCGGCTGCTGATTTTTAGGCGCGCCGGTATTGGCGACAATGTTCGCCTGTACGGTCTGTATTGCGCCGGTCGCCAGCCAGAGGCTGAAGCTCAGGGCGCTGATCTTGCCAATGAGCCGGCTGTGGGTATGGCCGATGCCAGAAGAACGAGACGAACCGGCGCGGCCTGAACGGGCAATATCAGCGACCACCATCAGCATGCCGCGCGCTTTGTTGAAAACAATTCGATACAGGTTCTTATTCATGGTGCGTTCCTTTCAGCGCTTCCGGCAGATAGACGGCGAGCGGGTGTTTCAGTTGCCATTCGTGTGCTTCAGGTCGGGTGACGTGTTTGCCGTGGAAATTAACGACGCGCTTGCCGCGTTCTGCGCCCCGATGGTGCAAGGCTCGCCAGCACTGGTCGGGGAAAATATCCTGGCGGATCAGCCTGCTCATTGCGGCCGTGTGGCCGAAGGGAGCGATCCAGTCGCACAGCCACATTCGATTGCCGCTGGTCCAGTCCTCTTCTTTCATCTCAATGGACGGGCGGGTCAGAAAGCGCGCTTCTGCGGCGTCGTCAAGCCACGCCCAGCTCAGGAAAAAGACCGGGCGGGTGTTTTCTGACACCAGAAGGTACTGCTGACACTTGATAATGGGCAGCAGCAGTGTCGGAAGCGCATGCAAAGGTGCATCGCGATGTAGCGGGGAGTGCATCCACAGCCAGACCGTCGCCCCCAGCACTTCCGCTTCGCTCTCTTCACCGCCCAGGATCAGCGGGGCCTTGATATCCCAGTTTCCCACGCGCATTACCAGCTCCAGTTCAGGTTAAAGCCCAGAGTCAGAGAGCTGGTCTCAAATCCGTCTGGTTTGGAGAACGGCGTCCCGGCAAACAGGTCATAGCCGGTGTTGAAGGCGCTTCCGCGCAGACCCACCACGCCGCCCGCCAGGTGTTTGCCAATCAGGTAGTCGGAACTGTAGCCGCCCACTTCGCCATAGTCGGCGCCGAGGTAAAGTTCCTGATTTGGGAGCGGGGTACGCCATGCGACATCGTTACGCACGAACCAGCCATGGCTGGCATTCAGGGTGCGCTCGCCATCAAAGCCGCGCACGGTCCAGCGGTTGCCGATAGCAAACTGATCCTGAGGGGTTAACGGGGTATTGCTGATCTGGCGAAGGTACTGCACGTTGTAGCGGAAGTTTTGCGTGCCAATCTCAAACGGCAGATCGAGTTGTGCATTCAACTGGGTGATTTTGCTGAGCGCGGTCGCATCGCCGGTAAACTCCTCGGGCGCGGGTTGCGCGCCAAACCAGCGGGTACCGCGCTGATAGCTGATGCCTGCGTCAAGCGTGGCCTGACCAATATAGTGCGTATGTTGCAGACCCACGCGCCAGCCTGCGGTTTGACGGCGCTGCACGCCCACTTCGGTGTCGTCGATATAGTTACGTGTTTCGCGCGCCAGCACGTCGTAGGTAAACGCTGTTTTTTGCGTGCCGCTGCGGTGCAGGACGCGGCTTAACTGGATGTCGAGATTCTTGCTCTTGCCGCTGTAGCGATAATCCCCGTTCAGCCCTGCCACGGTCTGATGATAGTCATAATCACTGCCGGTCACGCCGAACATCCAGTAGCCAAAGGGGACGGAATAATGGGCGGTGTAGTTTTTGCTGCCTTTGCCACTCTTGTCATTAAGATCGTGGCTCGCCGAAACGTAAAACAGATCGCTCAAGGAGAAGGGGTTATCCAGCGACAGAGTTACGCCGCCCTGATAGCGACCGGTTGTTTCAGTCCCGGCGTCATCCAGCGAGAGGCCAAGTCGCCACATCTTGCGCTGTTTACGGGTAATGACCACATCGCTCTCGCCAGGCTTTTCACCGGGCACAATCTCCATGCTGGCTTCCACCGTGGGCAGCCGCTGTAAATTTTCCAGCCCTTGTTCGATGTCGCGCAGATCGAGAAGATTGCCCTCATGCGCCGGGAAAGTGCTGTAAAGCAGGATATAGTCATCGCTGTCTTTAGAAAGCATCACGTGACGCAGCGTGCCGGGCAATATCGCCAGTTTAAGGGTACCGCTTTTCAAATCCTGCGAAGGGGCCAGCACGCGGGTCGTCACCCAACCGTGATCGACAATGCGGTTTTGCAGGGTGCTCATCAGCAGGTTAATCCCTTTACCGCCCAGGCAGCGTCCCTCTGCCTGCTGCGCAATCCGCTGCAAGGGGAGCCAGTGGGGAAGCGCATCCTGGCCGCTTATTTCAACGCGCTGAAGCGGAAAGCAGGGGGTTTCAACAGGAAAATCAATGCGGCCGGTTCCCGATGACGGCTCGGAAAGGCGCACGTCAGGCACCGGGGGCGTAATCTGTTGTTCGAGCGCGCGCTGGCGTTGTTGTTGAATAATAAATTGATTATCAGGCTCAGCGGCATGCGCAGGCAGCATTAAAGACATGCCAGCGGCTGTCGATATAAATATCGCAATAGGGTGTCGGGCTATCATCAGACTTTCCGTGCTGTGTAAGCAAAAAGGATGCAATGTGAATTTGTGTAAGATTGTTTAAATAACAGAGGGGGAATAAAAGGGGGATTAATCCTAAAACTAAGAGGATTCCGAGTTTAGAACTCCTTAATTCTGGTAGGTGCGGATGATGAAGGGGATATATTTGTCGTTAACGCGGATATAACGATAATATCCGCGTTGAACTTAAGTCAAATAAGAAGGGTTATTTCTGAATGTGATTCACCCGTACAACGGGAGGTGTCATCTTCTTGTCCAGGCTACCGTTAATACTGATCATATGATCGGGTTTGACCGTGCGGCCATCAAACACCGCCTGTGGAATAATCACCGCAATACTGCCCGTTTTATCACGGAAGGTGAATTTATCCCCGCCTGTTCCATCGATCAGATTCCCGCGCAGCGAGATGGTCGCGCCATCGTGCATGCCCTTAGCCTGCTCAACGGTCATTATTCTTGCATCGTCGGTACCACGATAGCCATCATCCAGTGCATGCGGCGGCGGAGGGGCTTCGCCTTTTTGCAGTCCACCGTTATCGTCGGCCCAGGCGGCGGGAATCAGCAAACTACACACCAGCGCGGCAATCGATAATTTCATACTGACCTCCAGAGGTTAACAACTTGACTTATTAAGTCTGGTTGCTATTCCTTATTCTGACAAACAGGAACACTCCTAAAGCAGTTTGTTCTTATAAATCAGCTCGCTGGATTGATGATAAGCGAGGGGGTTGAGGTGATATATGGCACAGCCAAAAGAAAAAGATGAACAGTTGCCAGGCGTTAAAGAGGATCATTTTGCCCTGAATTTTGAGGCTGGTTTTCAGAAAATCGGCTTTGTTGTTTTATTCACTATTTTATTATGTGCTGTTGGCGGGCTATTTTCTGACGGCTATTTCAGTTCCGCTAAGAAGATAAATGACGCCGGTACGCTCAGTATTCATTACGATCGCTTTGGTCGTCTGCAATCGGAATTTACTCTCCATTTCGCGGTGAAAAACCGACAGGCTGATAAATATGTTTTTAGCCTCCGGGACGATTTTACCGATCATTTCCAGCCCGGTGTTATTTCTCCTCAGCCAGACAGGATGTACAGCCGGGGAAAAACACTTTATCTGGAGTACAACGGGGTTAAAACGAAAAGCGATTTTTCCGTGTGGATGTATGTGACGCCAACGGTGCCTGGAAAAACCAACATGACTGTGGGTGTCAATGGTGAACCCGCGCTTTCCTTCTGGCAATTTATCTATCCTTAAGGGGCAAATATGGAAATGGTCTTTCGGGCATTAGCGATCTACCTTATTTTGCTGGTGGTGTTTAAGGTCGCCGGACGCCGCGCATTATTACAAATGACCAGCTTTGATCTGATATTGCTGTTAATCATCAGCGAAGCGACACAGCAGGCGTTGTTGGGTGATGACTTTTCCGTGACCGGCGCCATGCTGACCATCATCACGCTGGTGGTGGTCGATATTTTGTTTGGCTACATGAAGAAATATATTTCAGGTGCGGAGTCGGTGCTGGATGGTTCTCCGGTCATTCTGGTGGAGAATGGCGTTCCGCTTGCCGACAAAATGGAAAAGGTCGATGTCTCCTGTGACGATATCTTAGTCGCGGCACGGCAGAATCAGGGCATCACTGAACTGAGCAAAATCAAATATGCCATTCTGGAGCGTAATGGGCATATTTCTATTATTCCCGTAGAGAGTTAAGAAGAGGACACCATGAGCCGAAATCCCTATAACGAAGCCAAAACGGCAGGGGAGCTAACAAAACAGGTCGCCAATGCGCTGATAGAACAGTCGCTCTTTCTGACCACCGCGGAGTCCTGCACCGGCGGTAATCTTGCTACCGTGCTCTGCGCCGAGGAGAACACCGCAGCGTTTTATGACGTTGGGCTGGTGGTCTTTAGCGACAGCGCCAAAGAGAAACTTCTCGGCGTCAAATCCTCAACGCTTGAGAAATATACGGCCGTCAGTGAGCAAACGGTGAAAGAGATGTCTGAAGGTGCGCTGGCGCGTGCCGGAGCGGATATCAGTATCGCCATTAGCGGCTATGCCGGACCGGATGGCGGGGATGATGGCACACCGGCGGGCACCGTGTGGTTTGCGTGGAATTTTCGCGGCAAGGCAGACGTGCAGCGCGAGCACTTCACGGGCGATTGTCAGGATGTGGTGGCAAAAGCGGTTCGTTTTGCCCTGGCGGGACTGGTCAGCAGACTGTCAGAGTGGAAAAAGAACCCGCCAAAATAACACTAAAAAAAAGCCCCGATCTAATCGGGGCGGAGGCGGAAGGGGTTTCAACGCGGGCTATTTTTTGGCTTCGACGCCCGAGGTTTCTGAACGAAGAAGAAACTCTTCCGTCGTCTGCGGAATATGACGCAGCAGCCAGTCGGCCATCTCGCGCTCTTCGGCAAGGATAGCCTCCAGTGCAGGCACCGATGCCGTATCACCCGCCTTTCTGGCGGCAGCCAGCAGGCTGGTATAGCAGCCAATTTCGAACTGTTCGAAAACGTATCCGCTGATGGCGCCTTTCACAATTTCATCTGACGGGAACATGCCGCCGATAGATTGCCCCAGGGCAGCCATTTTGCTCATAGAATCTTTTATCACCGAACGCGAAATATCGTTACGGTCGAGAATCTCCTCCAGCACTGAAATCTGCCGTTTCGTTTCAGATAAATGTTGTTCAATACGGCTGCGGAGATCGGGGTAATGATCAATACGGCTGGACATGGATTCGAGCATGGACTCGGCTTGCTTTTCCATCGCATGCGCATCGCGTAGCCAGTCATGGTAATGTTCTACGGGATTCATCATCATATTCCTCTTATGTGTCAGTCTCGTCGAATCAGGCTTTTGCTTTCTGGTTGATATTGCCTACCGCCAGATCGGTTAACTTCAGATCGGTGCTCTTTTCTTCTTCCAGCGTTGCGGTTAAGAGTTTTACCGCATTTTTGTAGCCCAGCTGTTGGGCCAGCGTCGCCAGGGTGCCGTAGCTGGCAATTTCATAGTGTTCGACTTTTTGTGCCGCTGCGATCAGCGCGGCATCGCGCACGTTGTCTTTCTGGGTACTTTCGATCACTTCGTTGGCTTCTTCGATCAGGCCTTCCATCGCGACGCACTTCATGCGTTTGATTTTGAGCCCCTGTTCCTGCTCAACAATCTGATCGATACGCTCTATTTGGCCCTGTGTCTCTTCCAGGTGCGCTTTAAAGGCGGCGCTCAGCTGCTCGCTGGAGGCTTCGCGAGCCAGTTTGGCCAATGCACGGGTAAGCTGTTTTTCTGCACTATAGGTATCTGAGAGTAAATGAATAAAAACATCTTCGATGGTTTTCATATTCATACGTAATCCTTAAAGTCAGAAAAATACTGCGAGCCGTATGACTCGCAGATAACATTTTATTGAGGAAAAACCCGTCAGAATAAATTAAGACTTATCTGACTTGTTATTTCCGCTGTGGCTGTTTTGACCACCTTTCTTGCCTGCTTCGGATGCGCGCTGCGGATCGTTTTTGAAATTACCGCCGCTATGCTGGCCGCCTTTTTTACCGGCGTCAGAAGCTTTTTCACGATCTTGTGCGAAATTACCGGAACCACCACGTTGCTCTGCCATAAATGAATCCTCATGATGTTGTGTTGACTTCATTTCGATACAAAGGCGTATCTGTTGTCGTTCAGGAATTAAGGTTAGCGTTTATTTTGCGATCGGGTAGGGCGCTATTTAACCGGGCCGTGGCGGCTGTGGTGAAAAAAGGTCCGGATACATCGCTTCGCTTAAGCGGAATATATTTTAGATAAATGAATCATCTGCACGACATAAAAACCCGGCGTTTTTTGTCGCTTATTCAGCCCTAAGCGAAGCGGTGAAGTTTACATAACTTTACGTTATAGCAAGGCGGATTTTGCCTTTCCTGTGCGGTTTGTGCGTGCGCGGAGGCGCGAAGAGACAAAAGGGGTTATCAAAGTGGATGACATGTGATACTAAGAATGAGAACACCATAAAAACAGAAAATACAGGGTACCTACCGCGTGACAACTCAAAAACTCGCCAGCAGCGTGCAAGCTCTGCAATCATCTGCCATCCGTGAACTCCTCAAACACAGCAAAATGCCTGGCGTGATCTCGCTGGGAGGTGGCATCCCCAATCCTGAGCTTTTTGACCATGAGGGATTAAAGATTGCCGCAGACGCGGTGCTCTCTACTCACTTTGGTGAAGCATTTCAGTACGGATTAAGTGAAGGTTATCCCGCGCTTCGGGAAGCGATCCAGCAATTATCCGCAGACCGTGGGATTCAATGTGCCGCTGATGAAGTGGTTATTACGTCCGGGTCGCAACAATCGCTGGACATTTTAGCGCGTGCGTTAATTAATCCGGGCGATACGGTTATTGTTGAGCGCCCCACCTATCTTGCCGCGTTGCAGGTATTTGGTCTTGCTCAGGCCAATATTGAATCGGTAGGCACTGACGGCGAAGGCATGATTGTCGACGAACTTGAAGCGCGGGTGGCGAATAAGCCGGTGAAAGCGGTCTATATTGTCCCGACGTTCGGTAATCCGGGCGGCGTGACATTATCGGAAGCGCGTCGTAAACAGCTGGTTGAGCTGTCTAAACGTTATGATTTCGTTATTATCGAAGATGACCCCTATAGCGAAATTAATTATACTGACGAGGTTTTTCGTCCTTTAATGGCACACGCAAAAGCCATTGGGAATCAAGACAATGTCGTGTATACCTCCACCTTCTCAAAAATACTCTCGCCAGGCACCCGTGTCGGCTGGGTTATTGTGCCGGAGTGGCTGAAAAGAGCCGTGGTCAATCTGAAACAGACCACCGATTTGCACACCAGTACGCTGTCGCAATTAATGACGTATGAGTATTTACAGACCGGGCGTCTGCCGGGGCAAATTGCGATGATCCGCGATGCGTATCGTCACAAATATCAGCTTTTTGCCAACGAGCTGGAGGCTGAATTAGGCGATGTGCTCACGTTCCATAAGCCGAAAGGCGGTATGTTCTTATGGGCGAAAATGAATAACGGCCAGAATACCACCCGCTGGCTGGAGAAAACCTTGAGCAATGGCGTGGTCTATGTTCCGGGTGAATTCTTCTACTGTAACGATCCGGACTACACCACGCTGCGCATGTCGTTTGTAACGGCCACCGACGAGCAGCTGAAAGAGGCGGTTAAACGTCTGAAAGCGTCGCTGTGATTCTGCTTGCGCATGACGGCAACAAGCCCGTCATGCGCACGACTGTATCATCGACACGACGTTCATTAAGGATGGCGTGGTGATCATGGTCCCCGTCCCCGGGTTTCCCTCCTCTTAGGTAATGAATGCCGTTTGTTTTTCAAAAGAGATTCAGCCATCGTCCGCGCAAAATCATACTGAGTGCGGCAATCCTCATGCTGAACTAAATGGAGACGGAAAGCGTATCAGCAGGTAACCAACGCGGTGATGAATAGTCATTTCTTATAAGAAGCCTTTGCAAAGTGGCAGGGTGAATAACTTCACTGACCAGTATTTAATATAAATGATCGATATGATGAATATATTTTTAGTAAATATCACTCAAACTGATCAGTCTTAAAATGGATTATTTAAATATTGAGTTTTTAAAATGAATAGATAAGAATCAACTTATTATCTTGCAAGGGAATTATGCATATGAAAAAAGTTAATGCTTTATTATTCGCGCTCTTAAATGCGTCAATAAGTCCTGTATTTGCCGTTGATGGCGCAATCAGTTTTCACGGCAGCATCATTACTCAGGCTTGTGAAGTGAATAACGGTGAAGATGTTGATGTTGAACTTGGTACGTTTTCAGCCGCGCAATTTACAGCAGTGGGTGAGAAATCACCGTCGATTCCTTTTGTTCTGCCTTTGACGAATTGCCCTGTTGCTGCCGCTCAGGAGGACCCAGTTCCGCATTTCCGCCTGTGGCTTGAAACGGAAACGGTGCCAGGGCACGATGATTTAGCCATGCTGGGTAATGATTTTGAAGACACCATGGCCGACGGGGTGGGGGTGAAAATCGTTGATGCAACGACTAAAAAGGCAATGCCGTATAACGTTTTGCCACCAGAGGATATGGAATATCAGTCCACTGCCGCAACATTGAATATCAATTTACTGGCCTATTACGTTTCTTATAAAGAGCCGAAAGATATCACAGCAGGGCCAGCGGATGCCCGCGTGAACGTTACACTCGATTACCGTTAATGACTTCTGAGTAAGCATATAAAATGCATCGGTATTTACGTTTGTTGCTCATTCTGTTGGGAACTGGTTCCTTATTTTTAGTTACCTCCAGTTATGCTGGCGGTATTATTATTGGGCGCACGCGGGTTATTTATCAATCGAGTGAGAAAGAAGCTGAGCTTGAGATTACCAATAATTCGCGCGAGCGCCCCTATCTCATCCAGTCCTGGATCGATACGGGCGACTTGAAAACACGCGGCCCTTTTATCATTACGCCTCCCTTATTTCGCCTTAATGCGCAGCAGGAAAATGCATTACGTATTGAGCTTGTAGATGAGGAGGCGGTCAGTAAAGACAGGGAATCGATGTTCTATGTCAACATTCGCTCGATACCCTCTACTTCCAGCGAGGCGGGTAATCGCCTGAAACTGGTTGTTAAGACGCGGATTAAACTCTTTTATCGTCCTGATTCGCTGAAAGGCCGTGCCGAAGATGCTTTTAAAGCACTTCAGTTTAAGCATAAAGAGGCGGGGCTTGTGATCTCAAACCCTTCCTCATTCTACGTGGTATTTGGTGCGCTTTCGGTGAGTGGTCATACATTGAAGGAGCCTGAATTTGTCCCCCCTCACGGCGACGTTACCGTGAGTCTTCCGGAAGGCAACCCCGCCGACAGCGTTAAATGGAGTGCAATAAACGATTACGGTGGTGATACCGTTCTTTTACAGCGCCAGCTGTGATCCTTCGAAAATGAAAATTTTTTCTCGATTCGTGCAGGTGCTTTTGTCCTTTGCAATGGCTAATGAAATCGTCAGTGCGGCAGAAGTTTATTTCGATCCGAAAATGATTGAGGTTCACAGTCCTGGCGTGGCAGCCGATCTTTCCATTTTCAACCGTGGCGATAAAGCTCAACTGCCGGGTATCTATAACGTCGAGGCCTATGTTAATAAGCAGAAAGTCAAAAAAATAGCGCTACGTTTTATTAACGCGAAAGAGGGTACGCTTCAGCCTGTTTTTACCCCTGAAATACTAAAAAGTCTGGGCGTGAATACGCTGGCATTTACGGCATTACAGGGAAATGACAAACGTGAATTGACCGAGCCGCTTAATGTGGTAATCCCATTTGCTACGGCGCAGTTTACGTTTACCACCTTGCGACTGGATTTAAGTATTCCCCAGGCGGCACTGGTGCGCCAGGCTCAGGATTACATCGACCCTCAACGATGGGACGACGGTATCCCCGTCTTTTTTACCAGTTATAATTTCAGTGGAGCAAGTCAGCGGCAGGAACAAGGAGATGATGAGTCCAGTCAATACCTTAACCTGCAAAATGGACTCAATTTTGGCGCGTGGCGCCTGCGAAATTATTCCACCTATAGCGCCAGCTCCGAACAACATCACTGGGATAATATCGAAAGTTACGCTGAGCGTGATATCAAATCTCTCGAGGCCAGACTCCTTGCGGGACAGGGGATGACGCAGGGCGATTTATTCAACAGCATTCAGTTTACGGGCGGCGAATTTTATTCTGATGACGCCATGTTGCCCAATCGTCAGCGTGGTTTTGCCCCCGTCGTTCGGGGTGAGGCCAGCACGAATGCCGAGGTGACCATCAGGCAAAATGGTTACCTTATTGCCCAGCGCTACGTCGCACCTGGTCCGTTTGTGATCGATGATCTTTATCCCAGCTCCTGGAGTGGTGATTTGGATGTCATTATCAAAGAGGCCGATGGCTCAACGCATAAGTTTACTCAACCCTTTTCCTCTGTCCCGATTATGCAGCGCCAGGGACATCTTAAATATAACGCCGTGTTTGGGCGATATCGTGCTGCAGACAGCAAGGATAAGCAGCCTCTGTTTGGCGAGCTAGCGGTGATTTACGGTGCATCCAACTGGATTACGCCTTACGCCGGCACCCGATTCTCTGATAAATACCTCGCATTGCTCTCGGGTTTGGGCATTACCTTGTCTGAAATGGGATCGGTTTCTCTGGATGTCACGCACGCACGCGCCACGCTTTATGAGGGGGAGCGGTCTGAAGGCAGCTCATGGCGTGCACAATACTCAAAATCCCTGGCGGCGACCGACACCAGTATTTCCATTGGCGGCTATCGTTATTCCTCCAGCGGCTATTATGATTTCGATGAAGCAAATCATCGCAACGACGATGAAAATCAGTGGCAATACGATCATAAGCGCAGCAAATTCCAAATTAGCGTACAGCAAGCGCTGTTCTCTGCCGTTAATTTTTATTTCTCGGCTTTTCAGCAAAATTACTGGAACAGCACCGCACAGAGCCGAAATTATATGGCTGGCTTCAACACCAGTATTGCCTCCGTAAATTACAGCCTCAGCTACAGTGCCAGCAAACTTGAAGATGGCGACAGCGACAATCAACTGGCCTTTAACGTGCGTGTTCCTCTGAATAAGTGGCTACCTCACAGTTGGGCGACGTACGCTTACACACGTCAAAAAGACCAGGGCGCTATACAGCAAACAGGACTTAGCGGAACGGCATTTGCCGATAACAGAATGAGTTATTCCCTGCAGCAGAGCCTCTCCTCCGATAACCAAAATGTTGGGACCAGCACTTACGCGGCGTACCGTTCCAAATATGGCAATGTTAACGCCGGTTATTATCGTCAGAGGGATAATGTGCAGCTTAGCTATGGCCTGTCCGGCGGGCTTTTTATCCATGAAAAGGGGGTGACGCTTTCTCAGCCTCCGGGGGAGTCTTTTGCGTTGATCGATGCCTCAGGTGCTTCTGGCGTAAGGGTTAAAAATATTCCAGGGGTTGAAACGGACTGGCGCGGTTTTGCCGTGATTCCTTATCTGACCAGCTATAACGAAAACCGCATTGCGATCGATACAAAGCATTTGCCCGATGACGTGGAAATTGTACAGACGGCCCAGGAGGTCGTGCCAACGAAAGGTGCACTGGTTGCTGTCCGGTTTAAATCGTTTCAGGGAGCGCGGGCATTGGTCCATTTACAGCGGGAAGATGGTTCGCCTGTCCCCTTTGGCGCGGGCGTGGTAACCGACGGTACTTCTGAGGAGAGTATTGTCGATGACGGCGGGATTGTTTATTTGTCCGGGTTGAAGCAGGGGGAACCCACGCAGCTCAGCGTTAAATGGGGCAATGCTGCTTCTCAACAGTGTCGGGCATGGGTCACCGTTTCCAGCGAGTCGTCAGGTGTGTTGTCGTTGACGGTTCCCTGTCATTAAGGATGAGAGATGAATGTGATTGTGAAAGGTCTGGCCATATTGACGCTACTGGGATGTGATGTCATGTCCGTCTGGGCCGGTTCCGCCGTGTGTATTCCCTCTGACGGCGTGGGGGCTGCTTATCATAACAACAGCAGCAAAGATATTCAGGCGCAAGATAATGCGATGGGCTACATCCTCGATCAGGAAATGGATAGCGGCGGGGAGGGTTATCATATTGCCTGTGACTGCACAGAGAAAGATGCCACCGGAAGCAGCGGGGTGCTGCTCATGTATATGCTGGACACACCGCTAGCCAGCGGCCATTCGACAGGGTATTACAAGCTAAACGATCATCTGGACGTCATGACCAGCATTACCCTACCGCAGAATGGCAATGTGCGCGTTCCTACGTCGAGTGCTTTAGGGGATAAAACGCACCATCGTGATAGCGACAATAACGGTGTATGTACGGTGCAAAATACGCAGGAGACGTTGACGACGGGTTCGCAGGGGCAGATTACACTCTATATCACCACGCCTTTTATCGGCCAACTGATTATCCCTCCAACGGAAATTGCGGCGGTTTACGCCTCGTCAGGGACGTCAGTGGTTTCCGCACCGCCGAGGGGCAACCCGATTGCCCATGTCTGGCTAAGCGGTATGCTCACCGTACCGCAAAGCTGCGAGATCAATAAAGGCGAAACCATTTCGGTAAATCTGGGGTATATCAGCGCAGGGAAATTCACCCAGATCACTCAACCGCCAGCGGGTTACACCCCACCTGAAATTGCGATTGAGTATGATTGCACCCGCAACGGGTTGCCGGTCATTCCGAACGGCGACAAGCTGACGATGATGCTTGAGGGTAATGATGTTCAGGGTGAGTATTACCTCGTCGCACGCCGCCGTCCCTCTGACAATAAACCGGATGTCGGGATTGAAGTTAAAAATGAGACTGGCACGTCTATTCCTTTTATCAGCGGTGTATTGCCAATGAACCAAAATGGAATAGGGCGTATTGTGTTGAGGGCGTACCCTATTAATCTCTTGGGAGGCTTGCTGGATAGCGGTGATTTTGATGCCATTGCGACGCTGCGAGTGGATATTAAATAGCGGGCAGCTCATATCCTGAAGAGGGGGAACGCCCTGCGCCCGGCAAATCTCTCATTCTTTTCGAAAGCGTGTCGGTCAGGGAGTGCACAATTTTCCCTGACCGTGCAGGCCAGAATTACCGCTCCCTCAGGGCCTCCTTCGCCCGGTTAAACGGCTTAATCAGATAATCCATCACCGATTTCTCGCCGGTTTTGATATCGACCGTGGCGATCATCCCCGGGACGATAGAAAAATGGCGTCCGGCTTTATTCACCAGATAATCCTGGCTGGTCCGAATAAAGACGCGGTAATAGAACACCTCTGGCTTGGCTTCATCCTGGATGGTATCCGGCGAGATCGTCTCGACAATTCCATGCAACCCGCCGTAAATGGCGTAGTCGTAAGCGGTGATCTTCACCAGCGCTTTCTGATTGGGGTGGATAAAGGCAATGTCACGCGGTGACAGGCGGGTTTCGATCAGCAAATGATCGTCAACCGGCACGATCTCCATCAGTTCGCCGTTGGGGGGAATGACGCCGCCAATGGTGGTGACTTTGATATTCTTGACGATCCCGCGAACCGGGGAACGCACCGTTAGTCGGGTAACGGAATCCTCTCGTCCTTTCAGAATGGCTGAAACCATATCGACGTCGGCGTTCGCCTTCGACAGCGCCTCTCGCGCCTGTACATAATATTGAGATCGTACGTCGGTGAGCTTCAGTTCGAGGTCGCTTTTTTGACGCTGCAGACGCAGCTCTTCTACGTGGCTGGCAGCCCCGGTTTTAATCAGCCGTTGGGTGATCGCCAGCTCTTTATTCGCCAGCGCCAGCGCTGTTTTTAACTCCCTTTGGGTGTCTTCCAGCTGTGCGCGACGCGAGGTATAGAGTCGGGTTTCGGCGGCAATCAGGTCGGGCCATTTTTGCAGGGAGGGAGGGAACTTCAGCGGCTGATCGTTAACCTCCGCCGTCAGACGAATACTGGAGGCGAGCGAGGCCCGATAGCGGGCTGCGCTCTCCCCCACATTGGATTCCGAACGGGTGGGGTCGAGACGCGCCAGCACCTGGCCTGCCTGAACCTGTGCGCCTTCCCGGACGTTCAGCTCTGCCAGAATACCGCCATCAAGCGATTGTAAAACCTGTTCGCGGGAGCTTGGGATCACTTTGCCCGTGCCGGTGGAGACCTCGTCCAGGATGCCATACCACGCCCAGACCCCGGCAACGATAAACAGTAAAAGGGTAAAAATGACAATGTTTCGCGCGCCGGTGTAGCCACTTTCCGAATTAAGCGCGTTGTCCAGATCGTCCATCGCGGCAACGTCACGCTGACTGATTTTCATTTTTCCACTCCCGTCCGGTTGCCTGCTGTTGCTGCTGCATACGACTGTTGTTCAGCGCCTGCGCTTTCGGCGCGTCCATGACCAGCATGCCCTCTTTCAGCACGACCACGCGTTCTACCAGCTCCAGCACGGGCACGCGGTGGGTCGCGACCACCAGCGTGCGATTGCCCAGCCATTCGCCAAGGCGCTGGATAAACTCGCGTTCCGTGTGTTCATCCAGCGAGGCCGTGGGTTCATCCAGTAAAACGATGTTGGGATCGCGCAGGAACATGCGGGCCAGCAAGATGGACTGCCGCTGGCCGCCGGACAGCCCGACACCGTTTTCCATGATGGGGTAATCGAGCCCTTTCGGCAGCTTTTGCACAAAACTGGCCGCGCCGCACATCTCCAGCACGGCGAAGATCTCTTCGTCGGTGGCGCGCGGCATACCAAGGGTGATGTTTTCACGCAGCGTGCCGTAAAACAGCCGTGCGTTCTGGGTCATCAGGCCGACGTTGCGGCGCAGATCCGCCACGTCCAGATGCGGCAGGCTGAGATCGTCCAGTCGCAGTTCGCCGCTGGCGACGTCCATTCCGCCTGCCATCGCCTGCAACAGCGTCGATTTTCCGGCACCGTTACGGCCAAGGATCGCGACTCTCTCGCCGGGTTTAATCTCAAGACGATTAATGCGCAGCGCCATGCGTGGATCTTCCGGGTGATAACGGAACTGAGCCTGATCGAAAAGATAATGGCCGCGCAGCACGTCCTGACGGATCGGCGTCTCTTCGCGCTGGTTCTCAGTCGGTAACTGCATAATGCTGTCCAGACCCTCTTTCGCCGCTTTGACCTGTTGCCAGCGCGCCAGCACGCCGCACAGCGTGGCCATGGGGGCAATCATGCGCGAGGCCAGCATGGAGGCGGCGACCACGGAACCGGTGGTCAGGGTGCCTTCAATCACCATGGGCGCACCCACCACAATAACGCCGGCGTAGACCAGGCTCTGAATGGTCATGCCCCAGCTGATCAGGTTCTGCGTCAGTTCACGGGTTTTCAGCCCTGACTCGGCGGTGATCTGGATATAGCTGTTCCATTGCTGTAAAAAGCGGTTTTCTGCCTGCATGAGCTTGATATCTTCCAGCCCCTGCACGCTTTCCACCAGGATGGCATTTCGCAGCGTCGATTCATGGGCCGACTGTTTTGCCAGCGCAGCGAGTTTCTTTTGCAGCAGTAAACCAGGCAACACCATCAGCACCGCCGCGACGGGGGCAATCCACGCCAGCTGCGGGGCAATGATGGCAAGCACCACCACGAAGAGTAAAAAGAAGGGCAGATCGACGATGGTGGAAATGGTCGAGGAGGTCACCATTTCACGGATCTGTTCCAGCTCCCGTAGCTGCGAGATAAAGCTGCCCGTGGAGCGGGGGATCGCGCTATGACGCAGACGCAGGGCGTGGCCAAACACCCGATCGGAGACGCGCAGGTCGGAGCGTTTTCCCAGCAAATCCATAATGTGCCCACGCGCCACGCGCAGCACAAAACCAAATAGCGTGGCGATCAACACCCCGATGGTCAGGACATACAACGTGGGGTAGGACTGAGCGGGGATAACCCGGTCATAGACCTGCATCGAAAAAATGATCCCCGAGAGGGAGAGCAGGTTAATAAACAACGCAGCCAGCATGACCCAGCTGTAGGGACGCAGATCGCGCATCACCAGCCGGTAAAGCCAGTCCGGGCGGTATTTTGAGATGTAGGCATCAACCCGGCTGTCTTTTAATGCGGCCAGCGGACGCAGCGCCACCACGTGCCGGATATCAGGCAGCAGGGCACTCATCGACACGCGGTTGGTGTGCACGTGGCTCTCAAAAAAACAGATCTCCAGCGTATCTTCCCCGTCAAAGTGTTCGATTACGCCCACTTTACCGTCGCTCAGGGCGACCACCACCGGCAGTCGCCAGCTGTTGATCGCCTGCTGATCGGCGGTCAGCAGCTGGAACGAGAGTCCGGCTTCACGGGCCAGTTGGGTGAGGGCGGGCACCATGGCTTTGCCTTTGAGCCAGGGCGCGCCGGCGATTAACGCACCCGGTGAGCAAGAGACACGGTAGCGGCTGGCGACATAACCAAACGCCTGTGCCCAGTGTTCCAGCGCATCATCGGTGATCGGTTCGCCCTGCGGAATGTCGGTTCGCTTCATGGCTGGATCTCCACGGTCTGGATGGTGCGATTTTCAAGATCGAACGAATGACGTAACCGGCCGGTGTTATACAGACAGTTGAGCTGGAGTTGGTGCAGCTGACCGGCGGTCTGCTGCTGGGTGAAGCGGGCCTGATACACTTCCTGTTCGGCATTAAGCACGTCGAGCAGCGGGCGGGTACCCAGATCGAGATACTGTTGCTGATAGAGTTCACGCGTGCGGGCGCTCAGGGATTCCTGCCGCGCCTGGATTTGCAGGGTGCTCATCAGGCTCATGATCTGGCTGCGGGATTCCAGCAGTTTTTGCCGAACGTCGAGACGGGTACGCTGTATGGTTGATTGCGCCGCTTCTACCGCGTGTCCGGCGGCGTTGCGCCGGGCGGTAAGGCCTCCGCCCTGATACAACGGCATCTGGACTTTAACCCATGCGGAATACTGCGTGCGGTCGAGCGAATCGTGGCCGGCATATTTGTCGTTTAAATAGTGGCGGACTTCTGGTTCGAGCGAGACGGTAGGGGTCATTTGCGCATTGGCATAATCCAGATTGGCCTGCGCCACGTTGGCCTGCGCCCAGGCGGAGAGCACGGCAGGGACCAGCCGATCGTCCGGCTCGGCGATATCACAACTGCGGTTCAGGCTCTCCGGAAAGTCGTTACTGACCCTGTTCAGATTATCCCAGCCGAGAAAGCTCATTAACGTCGCGCGGGCGCTATCGAGGCTGGCCTGATATTGCATCAGCTGGGCGCGTGCGCCTTCGATACGCGCATCGGTCTGGACCACGTCCGACAAAGAGGTCGCGCCCTCATCGTTACGCTGGCGGGTCAGGTTGCCGATTTGCGAAAGAGCATCGAGTTGTTCTTTTGCGGTATCCACCAGTTGTTGCCAGGTTTGCACCTGCACCATGGCGACAGCCGTATCGTGGGCGATGGTATCAATGCTCACCAGCACGTTAGCCTGCTGCTGGGCCACGCCTGCGCTTTCGGCGCGGACCTGGCTTGCCACTTTGCCGAAGTCATACAGCATTTGTGACAGAGATAGCACCAGCGAGGGGGTAAAACCGTCGTCACCGCCGTTACGCGTATAGCCGTTGTCCATGCCTGCGTTTATCTGGGGATAATATTTGGATTTGGCGACGTCGACCTGCTCGGTCTGTTCATAGAGTTTGCCTACGGCTTCGCTAATGGCAGGATGCCAGGTGACGGCCCGGTTCACCGCTTCGCCGAGTTGTAGCGTGCCGGGGGCCGCTTTGCTGGCGTTGGGAGCCACGCGACCGTTAAGCGAGGGCAGTTCCTGGGTTTCACTGAGTTGCCCGGTATTAATCACCGAGGCCGGATTCGCCGCGAGAACGGGCACAGATAACAGGCAGCACGAAAGCCACCAGTAAGGCATCTTCTTTCCCATGTCATATCCCTAATAAAATCGTACTGCTTTATTGTTTATGCCCGGGCGCTGAACGCCCGGGTCATTTGGTGCATGTGCTATCAGGTAATAATGTGGTTCTGGTTGACGAGTTCGTCGTAAGTGGTCTGAACGTTGTCCAGTGTGACAATCGCTGTATTAGTGTAGGCACTGCCTGAACCATCACGGTCGATGGAGATCACAGTATTGCTACCGCTTTGATTAACATGGACATAGTTCCCGAGCGTGGAGGCACTTCCGTTCCAGCCCACCAGCAGATCGCCGATATCGATCTTATCGCCCTGGGTCAACGAGAAGTTGGTCCAGTGATCCCCGGTACTGTTGCCCGCCGTGGCGTTTCCGGCCGTATTGTTCAGCACCTGGTAAATCAGCGTGTCGGCATACGCGGTGCCGGTGATGACATCGTTATGCTCGGAGCTAATAAACTGCGGGGCCATATTAATGGTCAGCGTGGCGTTATCCGTTTTGCCCGTAGGATCGGTCAGCGTGTAGTTGAAGACCTCTTTCGATGTGATGCTTGAGAGCGACACCCCCGCATTCAGCGCATAGGTGTAATGACCGTCTGCGCCAATGGAGAGCGTGCCGTAATGGCCTTGTACGTTAACCGTGGCGGCGCTGGTGGTGTACGGGTCAAGCGTGGTGGTGATCCCCGTATAACCCGTGATGCTCAGGCGGGTGTCGACAGAGTGCAGTTGATCCATCGCGCCTGCGGAATCGGTGCCGTCAAAGATGTTGCCGTTAACGGTGTGCCCGCTGGTGGCATCGAACTGCGTCAGGGAGTAGCTCGTCCCCGTCACGCTTGGGGTGATGGTGACATTCCCCAGGCCCAGAGCAGGCATGCTCCCGGTGTAGCTCAGCGTGTATGTCCCTGCGTTGAGATCCAACCCGGTCAGGTTAATATCCGCATTTCCGCCCAGCAGCAGACCGCCGCCAAAGGAACCGGATCGGACCGTGGTTCCCCCTTGTGACAGCGTCCAGTTGACCGTCAGGCCGCCCAGCGTCAACAGCGACGCAACGTTAAAGTGCAGCACCACGTTATGCAGTGCGGTGTTAGGATCCACCACAAAGGTCCCGCTACCGTTACCGCTGGTTGGCGCCAGCAGCGCCGCCGACCAGCTGGCGGTGCCCACGGTGGTATCGGAGTAGACCGCCGTATGGTGAACGGACGTGACATCCATAATGGCGCTGACATCGTTTACGGCATCCATTGCGCTGGCGGTCGGCGTAATGTTGAGTGAAGCAGTATCTTTCGCGCCATTCGGTGCAGTAATGGTGTAGACGAAGGTATCCGGTGTTTTAATCCCATCTGCGCCAACGCCGCTCTTCAGGGTGTAGGTGTATCCGCCCTGCGCGTTGATGGTAAGCGTGCCATATTCCCCCTGAATGGTGGTGACGCCCGTTCCATTGACGGCGACGCCATTGACCTCGGTGACCAGCGTGCCTGACGGCGCAATATCATCCGCCAGGACATCCCCGGTGGTGCTCGCCCCTACGCTTGCCACGCTATAAACGTGATCCTCCAGCACGTTGAGGGTATAGCCGGTCAGGGCGGTGATCCCCGCAGCCGTGTTCAGCAGGAACAGATACTCACCTGCGGGCAGGTTCAGCGTCAGCGCCGCCGAGGTACCGCCAAGCAGCGGGGCGCGCAGCCAGTTGGAGACCACGCGCATCTGCTCAAAGGTTTGCGTGGCTTCGTTGAACTTATACACATACAGGTCGAAGACCGAGGCCAGCGCGACGCCGCCCACCGAGGCCTGGATCGTCATGGTTCGGGTGGTCCCTTCCTCCACGTTGTAGATGATCGGATTGCTCAGATCGTCCAGCAGATTCAGCCCCAGCGTACTGCCCAGGTTGATCCCCACCACGGTAAAGCCGCCCTGCGAGGAGGTGCCGTTATCGATAGCGTGTACGGTGGTATCAAAGGTCAACGACCCGGTATCATCCACGGCCACCAGATTATTGGTGGTGGTGTTTGCCCCCAGGGAAATCACCAGGTTAGCGGAGGCGGTGGCCCCGTTATGGCCGATGGTGTAGGTGAAACTCTCCGTACGTCCAATCACCGCTGCGCTGGTGTTCGTCAGGTTGTAGGTGTAAGTCCCGTTAAGGTTCATGGTCAGGGTGCCGTAAAGCCCCTGAATGACCGTGCCGTCTGCAGTGACGTTAACCGTCTGGCCTTGTGCGTTCGTCACCGCCGTGACGGTGGTGCCTGCCGGCGCATTATCGCTGCCTGCGGTCGGATCGCTATCAAGGATAACGTTACCCGCCTGGCTGGTGGTGCCGATGACGGTCCCAGCGCTGGTCTCTTTCACATCGACATCAACGCTGGTATAGGACCCGGTGGCCAGCAGATTGGTGTTATAGCTCAGGACGCGGTACTGGCCGTTGGCAAGCCCGGTCAAATTCAGCGACACCCCGGTTGCCCCTAAGGTCAGGAGATCAGCAAACTGCGGCTGTCCGGTATCGACGACGGTGGTCCAGGTGTTATTGACCGCATCCCAGCGTTGAACCACCAGTTCCAGGGTATTCAACAGCGAGAGGACCGCACCGGTCGCGTTGGCATTCACCGAAATATCCGCGCTGCCGCCGTTACCGACCGTGAAACCGACCTGCGCGGTGTCATTCCCCAGCAGCGTCAGCACGTTGCCGACGGCACCCACCAGCAGGAAACCATAATCGCTGTACTGGGCGTTGGTGACGGTCGCGGTGGTGGTCAGATCCAGCTCTTCAAGGTTATTGCTGGCAGACAACGGCACCACTGGCGCAAGTGCGGAGCCAGGCAAGGAGGTATTGCCTGCGGCATCGGTCGCGGTGATTTGCAGCGTCTGGCCTTCCGTTTGTTTATTCTGGAAGGTGTAGCTATATGTCCCGTTACTGTTCGCGGTGGTGGTAACGGTGGAGTTATCCGCCAGGCGAATGGTAACGGTGCTGCCTGCCTCTGCGGTCCCGGTCAGAACGCTGCCATCGGCATTGAACGTCCCGTTAGGCGCCCCAGGTGCCACGGTATCGACAATCACGGTGGTTGGCGTAGAGATCGGCCCGCTGCCGGTGCCATTGGCGGCAGAGGCGGTAAAGGCATGTGAACCTTCGCTCAATACCGGCGTGGTGAAGGTCCAGTTACCCGTACCGTCTGCCGTCGCGGTGCCCATTGCCACGCCGTTGTTATACAGCGTGACCGTGGAGTTCGGCTGCGCCGTACCGCTCAGGGTTGGCGTTGTATCATCGGTGCTCTTACCGTTGGTCACATTCCCCAGAACGCTGCCCACATTATCGTTAATGGTGGCGATAACCGGGGCGTTAGGCAGGGCGGTGATCGGGGCGACGACGCTTGAGGTCAGCCCCGCATTTCCGGCTTTATCGGTCGCAAAGGCCAGCAGTGTTTCATTGTTGGTTTGCGCCGGAGAAATAGTGACGTTAAAGCTGCCCGTTCCGTCAGCCGTAGCGGTACCCAATACGGTACCCGTGCTGGTGGTGATCGTGACGGTACTGCCTGCTTCAGCACTGCCGGTCACGTGCGTCCCGTTGGTGATGACGGCCAGGTTGGTTGGCACCAGCGGCGCGGTGACATCCACCGTGATGGAGGTAATGGACGATGGCGCGCTGACGTTTCCTGCCGCATCGGTGGCGGTCGCGGTGAAGTTATGCTGGCCCTCAGTCAGCGTGGTGCTGGTTTGCGGCAAGGTCCAGTTGCCGCTCCCGTCCGCAGTGACCGTACCGACCAGCACGTTGCCATCATAAATATTGATCGTGGCGTTAGGTTCGGCGGTGCCGTTCAGCGTTGGGCGAGTATCGTTGGTGGGATTACCGCCCGTTACGGCACCGGTGACGGTACCCACATCATCCACCACGCTGGAAATCACCGGCGCGTTAGGGGCGGTGGCATCAACGTTAATGTTGAAACCTGGTGTCGACGCGCTGGTGTTGCCTGTCGGATCGGTTGCGGTCAGCGTCAGCGAGTGCGGGCCATCGGTCAGGGCGGTGGTAGGGGTAAAGCTCCAGGTCCCGCCCGTGGCGACAACGCTGCCAATCTGCACGCCGTTATCAAAGATTTTGACCGTCGAACCGGCTTCAGCGGTGCCGTTCAGCGTCGGTAACGCATCGTTGGTCAGTTGACCATTGGTCAGCGCTACCGTTCCACCGACATCGTCAGTCACGGCCAGCAGAACCGGAATCGCCGGTGGCGTGACGTCTATCGTCAGGGTAAAGGACGGCGATGGCGCACTGTTGTTGCCTGCGGCATCGGTCGCCTGGGCAAAGAAGGTATGCGGGCCCGTGCCGAGCGGCGCGGTGAGCGTGACGGCCCAGTTGCCGGAACCGTCCGCCGTGGCGATACCCACCTGGGTGACCCCTTCAAAGATGCGCACGGTGGCGTTCGGTTCACTGGTACCGGTGAGACGCGGCAGCGTGTCGTCGGTTGTCTGACCGCTGCTCAGTGGCCCGGTTACACTACCGACATCGTCCACGGCCTGCACAATCACCGGTGCCAGTGGCGCGACGTTATCAACGATCACCGTAAAGGCGGGTGACGCTGGACTCACGTTGCCTGCCGCATCGGTGGCCGTTGCCGTCCAGCTGTGGCTGCCGTTGCTGAGCGTATCTGGCGTGAAGCTCCAGTCACCGTTGATATCTGCAACGGCAGTGCCCACCGGTGAGCCATTTTCATAGATGGTTATGGACGCGTTCGCCGCCGCGGTGCCGTTCAGCGTCGGGGTGGTGTCATCGGTGGACTGCCCTGAGGTGACTGGGGTCAACTGCGTGCCGACATTGTCCGTCGCGTTCACAATCACCGGAGCTGACGGTGCTAAGGTGTCTACGGTCAGGTCATAGGTGGTTGGCGTTGTGCTGACGTTCCCTGCGGCATCGGTGGCGCTAAACGACAGGGTATGCGGCCCATCCGGCAGCGGGTTAGTTGGCGTGAAGGTCCAGTTGCCCTGGGCATTCACCACGGCGGTACCCAGCGGCTGGCCGTCGCTGAGAACCGTGATGGTTGCCCCGACTTCACCCGTCCCGTTAAAGGTTGGGCGGTTGTCGTTGGTGGTGCCGCCAGACGTCAATGGCCCGGTGACAGGACCCACATCGTCCTGCACGGAGGTAATAGCGGGTGCGGTCGGCGCGGTGGTGTCTACCGTGAAGGAGAAGAGCGGCGAGTTCGCCGAGACGTTGCCTGCCGCATCGGTGGCATTGACGCGAATATTATACGTGCCGTCCGTCAGTGCCGAAGGGGTATAGGTCCAGACCCCGGTGCCATCGACAATCACGGTATCGATTTCGACGCCGTTATTCAGGATATGCACGGTGCTGCCTGCCACGCCAGCACCGGTCAGTGTTGGCGTCGCATCGTTGGTGACCTGGCCCGATGTGAGGTTGCCCGTCACGCCGCCCGGCTCGTTATCGTTTACCGAGGTAATCGACGGAACGGCTGGCGGCGTAAGGTCAACAATCACTGTGTACGCGTTAGAGCTGGTACTGACGTTACCCAGCGGGTCGGTCGCGATAACGGTAAAGGTATGCGGACCTTCGCTAAGTGCAGATAACGGTGTAAACGTCCAGTTGCCGCTTGCGTCAGCAATGGCTGTGCCTATCCGCGTACTGCCTTCAAAAATCGCCACGTTGCTGTTGGCTTCCGCCGTACCAGTAAGCGTTGGCGTGGTGTCGTCCGTTGTGCCGCCGGTGAGGACAGTCCCTGTTACCGTGCCCGCGTTATCCGTTGCACTGTTAATCACAGGCGTTGTGGAGAGGGTATCGACCACCACGTTAAATGCCGGTGATTCCGCACTGACATTGCCCGCAGGATCGGTCGCGGTGATGGTCAGCGGGTGGCTGCCATTGCTGAGCGGGGTTGAAGGGGTAAAGCTCCAGGTCCCGGTTGATCCAACCAGCGCAGTGCCGATCGGCGTTCCATTATCGTAAATCGTAATGGTGTCGCCAGCGGTTGCGCTGCCGCTCAGGGTTGGACGTTCGTCGTTTGTGGCTTGCCCGCTGGTCAGGGGGCCGGTGCCCGGGCCGACGTCGTCCGTCACGGTGCCGATCTGCGGCGTATCAGGATCCGTCAGGTCGATGGTCACGGACGCGGCAGGGGATCGCCCGCTGGTCAGCCCGCCCACCGTAGTGGTGGCCTCGAAGGTGTGCGTACCCTCCGTCAGGGCCGGAGTAACGGTATAACTCCATGCGCCCGTTGTCGCATCGGCAGTTACGGTGGCTAGCGGCGTCAGGCTTCCGTCCAGATAGAGGGTGATAGTACTGCCCGCCGGAGCGGTGCCGTTCAGGGTTGGCGTAGGGTCATCGGAGGTTTTGCCTTTCACATCGCCGGTGATGTCACCGACATTATCGATAAGGGTGTCGATAACCGGTACGGCGGGCAGAATCACGGGGGCGTCTACTACATCAAACGGCGCTGGAGGACTTACGTTGCCCGCTGCATCTGTGGCGGTGACGGTCAGTTGGCCAGCGATAAGCTGGGCCGGGCTGAGCGCAATGGAGAAGTTACCGCCCGTGGCCACGCCGGTCCCAATAATGGTGCCTCCCGCATCCTTCACGGTAATAATTGCTCCCGCCTCCGCGGTCCCGGTCAGCGGCGTGCCCTCGTCGGCCAGATCCATATTCGCAGGCGCGTCAGGAATGCCCGTATCCACGGTCACCGCAACGGTAGAACTACCCGAAATATTGCCTGCCGGGTCGCTGGAAGAGACAACAATGGTGTGTGCCGTATCCGAGAGCGCGGCATCCGGGGTCCAGGTCCAGGTGCCATTCGGCTGCACCGTAACCGGAACGGTAGACGGCACGCCATCCACCGTGACGATAACCGTGGCGCCAGCTTCACCTGTACCTGTCAGGGTTGGGGTGCCGTCTTTGGTGTACAGGATGCCATTGCTCAGGGTGCTGTCAGAAACGGCATCCACCTGCGGTACGGTTGGCGGCAGCGTATCGACGGTGACCGTAAAGGCCGGGCTGAGCGGGCTCAGGTTGCCCGCCTCGTCAACGGCAGCCACGGTAATATTCAGCGGACCGTCCGCCACTGCTGTTCCCGGGGTGTAAGACCATTCACCATTGACGACAGGAATTCGCACGAGCTCCACGCCATTATTATAAATAATGACCGTATCACCCGTGGTGCCTGTTCCCCCAATGGTAGGCGTGTTGTCGCCTGTGACTCCGCCGGTATCTTCGCCACCGACGGCGCTAATGACAGGCGTGACAGGGGCGAGGGTATCCACCGTAATGTTGATCGGCGTGGAAGGAGCCGACACGTTCCCGGCTTCATCCGTGGCGGTGGTCGTAAATTGATGCGGACCTTGATCGAGGCCAGCAGTTGGTCTCCAGCTCCAGTTGCCATCCGCGCCAACCGTGACGCGTCCCACTTCCTGTTGTGTGGTTCCCCCATTCAGACTGTCATAAATAATGATGACGTCGTTGGCGGTTCCGGTTCCGCTCAGGACAGGGCGTCCATCGTTAGTGGCGCCGCCTTCGGCTACCGGACCGGTGATTTGGGTGACGTTATCGGTGACGATTGGTGTCGCCGGGACATCCGGGGCGACCGTATCAATCACAATGGTTACGGGCTGGGAAGGGGCGCTTTCGTTACCGGCGCCGTCTTTGTTGGTCACGGTTAATGAAATGTCGTAGCTGCCGTTGGTCAACGGTGGAACCGGTGTCCAGGTCCAGTTACCGCTACTGTCGACAGTGACTTCGGCGGGCTGTTTTACCCCGTCGATATAAATCGCCACGGTATCCCCGGGCGTTCCTGTCCCGCTCAGCACCGGCGTGGTGTCGCGCGTTGGCTCGCCCGGATTGAGCGGCGTGCCGGTCGGCGCGTTATCCGGATTAACGGTAACGTCCGGCGCGTCCGGTGTGGCGGGCGCAACGGTATCGACCACCAGATTAAACGGCAGTGAGGTCGATGAGGTTCCGGCTTCATTGGTGGCGACCACGGTGAGCACATGGGTGCCGTTGGTCAGTGGTGTGGTCGGTGTAAAGCTCCAGCCGCCGGTGCCGTCGAGAGTGGCCGTTCCCAGCAACGTGGTGCCATCGTAAACGGTAATCGTTGTCCCGGCAGGGACGGTGCCCTGCAACAGAGGAAGCGTGTCATCCGTTGGCGAACCACTGGTAACCGGACCCGTGACATCACCGGCGTCATCGGTGACGGAGCCAATGGTGGGCAGGGCCGGTACGGAGGTATCAACGGTGAAGTCAAATCCACCTGACGGCAAGCCGACGTTACCTGCATTATCAGTCGCCGTCGCGGTCAGTGTGTGGTCCCCGTCTGGGATCGCAAGGGTTGGGGTGAAGGTCCATGCGCCGCCCGAGTTAACCAACGCCGTGCCGATTTGGGTGCCATCCAACAGAATACTGATGGTTGCACCCGGTTCCCCGGTACCATTCAGCGTAGGACGATTGTCATTCGTGACGGCATTCGGGGCCAGCGCACCGGTTGTGCCTTGCACATCGTCCACGACCTGACCGATCACCGGCGCGGCCGGGGCAGTCAGATCGATAGTGACGCTCCAGCTATTCGATGTCCCGCTTGGATTGCCATTGTCATCAATGGCGGTCGCGGTGAAGACGTGTCCACCGGCAAGCAAATTCGCTGACGGGGTGAAGGTCCAGATACCCGAGTCCGGGACAATGAACGTGCCGATTTGCGCGCTACCATCGAAGATATAGATGCGCGTGCCTGCTTCGCCCGTCCCCGTCAGGGTTGGCGTACCGTCGTTAGTCATGCCGTTGTTGGCGATTGGGCCGACGGTGTTCTGGACGTTGTCATCGACGGAGGTGATCACCGGCGTTTGAGCAGGGGTAACGTCAGGCGCGTCGACCGAGGCCGTTGGCCCGGTATTTTGCGCGTTGTCCGTGGCGTCTGCGGTCAGCGTTTCGCCGTTCAGTTTTGGCGGAGAGATGATGATGGCGAAATTGCCCTGATCGTCGACCGGGCCGGTGCCAATTTCAACGCCATCCGGTCCTTTGATGCTCACCGTGCTGCCTGGTTCGGCAGTCCCGGTGACCGTAGTTCCGTCTTCGGAGACGTTAAGATTCCCGGGCGCTAACGGATCGGTGGTGTCTGGTGCATCCGCCAGACCCGGCTGGCTGGTATTATTGGCGGCATCGGTGGCCACGACCTGTAAGACTTCGGCATTGGTTTGAGGTGGAGCGATGGGTACGGTAAAGCTCCCGTTGGCATCCGCCGTGGCCTGACCAATAACATCGCCATTCGGTGCTTTCACGGTAACGGTGCTATTCGGCTCAGCGGTACCGCTCACGCTCGCGCCATCACCGGCCACGGTAAGTCCGGAAGGAGGGTTTGGGGCGGTGGTGTCTGGGGCTGTTGCGGTGGCAGGGATACTGGTGTTACCGGCGGCATCGGTGGCCACGACGGAGACCGTCTGTCCATTGGTCTGTGGCTGGGTTAAGTCAATGGTGAAGTTGCCGTTGCCGTCTGTTTTACCGGTGCCAATTGGCGCACCGCTCCCGTTAGTGATGGTAATGGTGCTGTTCGGTTCTGCGGTACCCGTCACCTGTGTACCGCCCGGGTTCAGGGTGATGACCGGCTGCGCGGGAGCAAGGGTATCGACAATAAAGTTAATGGGCTGCGACAAGCCGCTCTGATTGCCCGCCGCATCGATTTCGCGCACGGTGACAGAGTGTGCTCCATCCGCTAAGGGGCTGTCAGGCGAGACGCTCCAGGTGCCATTTGCCCCGACGGTCACTCTGCCGATTTCTACGCCTTTGTCATAAATAATAATGGTGCTGCCCGGATCGCCCCGGCCGGTTAAACGCGGCTGGCTGGCGTCGGTGGTTTGTCCGGCAGATACGACCCCGCGAATCGAGCCGATCTCATCGTTGACGATAAAAGCACTCGGTGTGGCTGGCGCGGTGATATCAATCACCACCGTGAAGACAGGGGAGGCCGCGCTGGTGTTTCCTGCGACATCGGTAGCGCGAACGGTCAACTGATGGTTACCTTCGCTCAGATTAGCTGACGGAGTAAAGCTCCAGCTGCCGTTAGCGGCTGCCGTCACGGAGCCGATAGCAATCCCGTTATCATAAAGGGTGACGGTGGAACCAGCTTCGGCAGTGCCGGTGATCTGAGGACGTTGATCGTTGGTGCTGCCGCCATTGCTGACGGCCCCTGTCACAGGGGAGACATCATCGCTGACACCGGTAATGGCTGGCGCCGTGGGGGCCACCGTATCGACCACAAAGGTTACGGCGGCAGAAGGCGCGCTGGTGTTGCCGGCGGCATCCGTGGCCGTGGTGGTGATGGCGTGATTACCATTACTGAGCGCGGTTGGCGGCGTAAAGCTCCAGTTTCCCTTCGCATCAACGGTGGTGGTGCCAATCTTTGTGCCGTTGTCATAAACGGTGATGGTGGTGCCCGCTTCGCCGATGCCGCTGAGGGTAGGGCGGGCATCATCCGTACGCTGACCGTTGGACAGAGGACCGGTTTCAGCACCGACATCATCATTCACGATAATAATATCCGGAGCGTCTGGCACGGTGAGGTCGGGCGCGGTGACGGTGCCTTGCTGGCTGACATTACCTGCGGAGTCGGTTGCCGTGGCCGTGATCGGCTCGCCGTTGGTCAGTGGCGTTCCCAGTTCAATCGTAAATTTGCCGTCGCTGCCGGTTTTGCCTGTGCCGACGAGATTGCCATTCGCATCCTTCAGCGTGATGGTGCTGCCGGGTTCCGCGGTGCCCGTGACGGTACTGCCATCTGACGAGAACTGAAGATTCGACGGCGCACCGGGCGCAGTGGTATCGGGATCGGTCGGCTTACCTGGGGTTCCGGGATTGCCGGGGGTAGGGCCATCGTCGTCATCCCCGCCGCCACCACCACCTCCGCCGCTGGCAGCAATAGCAATGCCCCCCGCAACGGCAAGCCCGCCAAGTGCCCAGGGCCAGATCGCGGCCCCACCGGTATCAGAACCGGACGAAGCCAGTAAGGCATCCGTCGAGGCGATAGATTCATAATGTTCAGCGGCAATCGGGTCTTCAATCCACCATAGCGCCCCATTGCTCTCTTCCAGTACCAGCTGGCTGGCACCTTGCGCATCGCCCACATAGAAGTTTTTGAGCGTAATCACTTCGCCGGAATTCAGGGTAACGATAAGATCGTCACCGTTACGGGCATAGTGCGAGATATCGGCTCGTCCCACGTGAAGCTTAACGATAGAGGAATGGCCCAGGGTAACCTGCGTGCCCTCCGTGGTAGTTTCCACGCCAGTCAGTTTCGAGATGACAGAGATTTGGCTCATATTGTTATTACTCCAGCAGAAGTTGTTTTAAAAGGTCTGCAAGACGGAGCCATCTCATTTCTGTGGGTAAAGTGCGCCCCCGGCAGTGGGCGTAATTTAATTACGCCCTTACCGTTACTTTTTTTAGCGCGACCAATATCCGCCAGCTTTTCAGAGCGGCAACATCTGGGCTAATTGAATGGTTAAATGTGAATAAGCTATGTTTGTGTTTTTTGTGTGGTTTAAAACCCTGTGATTTATAGAGATATTAATTATCTGCGGTATGAAAATGATATAGCCATGAATAAAGAAATATGCAAATTAAGCGGCTGTTAACATTAGGTCTTAAATGTTTATGAGCAATAATTAAAGATGAGAATTAACAATTCATTGTTCATGCCAGGGCGCATGGAGACTGGCTTCTTGTGTGAAAGTCTTATCCGGCGAGGGCTGGCATAGGGGAGGGGAATTCGGGAGTTTATTTATCGGATAAAAAGATTAAGGATGAGTTAATTTAATGTCACTTAAGTTTAAGTTAAGTAGTGGTGAATTGAGGTAAATACGATATATTATGTTTGCGCCCAATTTTAAAATAAGTCTGGCATTCGGTCATTACTCTGCTAATGCGAAATAAAAGCGGCTGATATCGGTTAATGTGAAAAACATACCGCATTTCATTCAAACGCTGGATACGAAAGAAGTATGATTTGAAACGTTAAATAACGATTCGCTTTTCTGAAGAGAAGACCCGCCGAAAAGGTAATGGCTGCGTTAATTATCTGTTTCATCCCTTGCGGTAAATAAATCATCTCTGGTTTTAAGCAAAAAAAGGCCGCGTCTGCGGCCTTTTACAGGAATAAATGGGCTTATTCAGTCACTTTTTTCTCAAGATCAGAGGCACCGGATTTGGTTTTATTCCAGCCTTTCTCTGCGCCTTCTTTCGTGGCATCCCACCCTTTCTCAGTGCCTTCTTTGGTACTGTGCCAGGCTTTTTGCGAATTTTCGCTGACTTTGCTGCCAACGCTGTCGCTTTTACCTTCCGCAGCGTGCTGCTGTTTCAGTTTAAGCTCTTCGCCTTTGTTCTGCTCTTCATGCAGCTTTTGCTTTGCGTCGTTCGCATTTGCATTCGCGGCGGCAACGGTATCGTCAGTAGCGTGTGTGGTCGCGGCAAGTACCGGAGAAGCCAGCAGAATGGCAGACAGTGCAATAATTGTTTTTTTCATATTATCCTCATCTAACGTTTAGGTTGTGAGCGTGATTAAGGATGACACGAGCGAAGCGGTAAGGCTTTAGGAAAAAACTGTAAGTGGATCAAAGGCTTTGTTAGGACTGTTCTGATGCGCTGTATTAAGCCTGCTTTGCAGGCAGGCTCAAGGGAGGGGGAAACGACACGCGAGGGTTACTGCTCGTTACGCTCTCTGGCTGCCCGAAGACGCTCATAATACTCATCTTCAGCCGTGATGATCTCGTCCATCAGGGAATCCATATCGACTTTATGTGCGGCTTCGACATACTTTCCGGTGAGCGGGGTTTCTGGCGTTAACTTGCCTTCTTCATACAGCAACCAGATCTCTTTTGCGTAGCGTGTCTGCAAAAGTTGCGGCGCGAATTGCCCGTAGTAGGCCGTAATATTGTTCACATCACGTTCAAACATGGCTTCCGCATGATTGTTGGCCGCGGCATCAACTGCCTGCGGTAAATCAATAATGACGGGGCCCTGGGCATCCAGCAGGACGTTAAACTCCGACAGGTCACCATGCACAATCCCGGCACACAGCATGCGCACGATATTGCGAATCATGGTTTCAAAATCAGCCAGCGCGTTTTCTTCTGATAAGGTCACATCGCTCAGACGCGGCGCGACGGCGCCGTCGGCGTCGGTGACCAGTTCCATCAGCAGAACACCATCAATACAGAGATAAGGTTGCGGAACGCGGACGCCGGCGCCAGCCAGACGGAACAAAGCATCCACTTCAGCCGTATGCCAGGATTCTTCCTGCTGTTTACGGCCAAATTTGGACCCTTTCTGCATCGCACGGTTATGACGGGAGTTACGAACCTTACGTCCTTCCTGGTACTGAACGGCTTGCTTAAAGCTGCGCTGAGACGCTTCTTTATAGACCTTCGCGCACTGGATCTTGTCACCACACAAGACAGTGTAAACGTCAGCTTCTTTGCCGCTTTTCAGTCGCTGAAGGACAGTGTCGATCAGGCCATCATCAACCAGCGGTTGGATTCGGTTTGGGATTTTCATGCGACTTTATACCTTATTTTTTGCGCTTTTCGTATCCCTAAACGCATAACGATTTTCTCTGAATGGGGGCTTTTCGTTTTGAAGGGGGAGGAGCGTAGTTAAAAACAAAAAAGCCCGCAGGGCTTGCGCCTTGCGGGCTCTCAGGACTTCATCGGATGACTCTGGTAATTGAATGGTAATTCTGCCGTGAATACCGTGTTTACGCTGGAAAGCAGTTACGAGGATTCTGCCGGATCTATCTTCATTGGGGTTTTCTCATCTGTACAAAATGCCCAACAAAGAATCAAAGAGATTATGGGGTTTCCCCGTAATTTTTGTCTGCCAGATCGCTTTTACATCTCGTTCGTGCTGCTCGATATCGGGCAGCCCATACTGATTGAGACCGTTGTGACCAAGAATGTGTTTAAATAGGACAATATGTCCTATGTAGTCTGTCTCATAAGGCCACCACACTGGAAGGTCAGCTACCGGAGACAACCCGATGAACACAGTAACCATTCGCCGCAATGCTTTTAAAAAAATCTCTACCATCCTCTCCATCGCTAAAGGCGCGATCGCTTACTCTGCTCACATGCGGTCGACGATTCATACGACACTCATTACGGTTTAACACCTGCAGAAGCTGCACTGGAATGGCTGAAAGAAAACCGGCGTGATGCCCGCGTTACGATGACCGGCAACGAGCTGCGTATCGGCGGTTCTTACTGGTTCTCTCGTGAATTTGTGGTTTACCTTGATGAAGCCGAGTTTGCTGCTGCGAAAGCACAGTATGTGAAATCCGCGCACCAGGAAGATGCGCAGCCAGTTGAAGCAGTGGTGGCCGAAGTAGCGGAAGAAATTGCCGCCGCGCCGGTTCTGCTGGTGGCCGCTAACGACCACGACTACGAAAAGCCAGGTGCGAACGATGATGTTTACCTTGTTGAAGAAGTACATGCTGCCCCGGTAGAGCAGAAGTCCGCGCCGGTGGAAAAGAAAGCCAAACCAGTGAAAGCGATCGCGCAACTGGACGACGGTAATTTTTTCCTCGGAAGCCGCGGTAATAAAATGACGCTGATCAACGGGGCGAACGGCTGGGAAATGCGGGTCGATAACGCATTGCATCGAGCATATTGCGGGGCGGGTGTGCGGGTATCTCGCAGCCTGCAGGATGTCGAGAAGAAATATAAAAGCTGGCGCGGCATATCCACACTCGCAACGGAGTACGCACATGCCAGACATTAAAACTACACAGACGGCGCGCGAAGCCGCCGCCCTGCAGGGCATCATAACCCTTTCCCCATACTTTGAAAGCTGGCAGGCACCATCTACCGACGAGATCCGGGCGCTGCTGGTGAGTTTTGCCGGGCTGGGTGAAATCTGGAAAGAATGAGGGTTGCCAAAAATCATCACAAACTACACTGTTTTTATATACAGTAAAATTTGTGAGGTGATTATGGACGGTAAAGATCCAAATTATCAGGTCGTCTATAGGGGGGAAGTGCTATCCCGTTATGTACAAGCGGGCTGGGTCTTATTTCAGCGTCCAAAATAAAATGGCGGCGGATACTGGTTAGGCAAAACTTACGACGATTGTTTTTGGTTGGAGTTTGACAGGCCGATATCGCTTGGTGAAGGAATGGAATACATCATTACATCCAAATCAGTCGAAAGCAGGCATAGGGATTTTGACGACGATTTTCAATTAACTCCTTAGTAATTTCTAGCCCTGGCACCCGCCGTGGCTTTTCGTATCAGGCCCACTGTCTGACGGGTTCATACCCCAATCCGGGCAGGCTGCTGGCGTTATGACCCCTCATCCATAACCACCAGCAGCAGGGCCACCACTCCTAAATAAATTTCAGTTTAGATTATCACAGTTATAAATAAATTCACGAGGGGTATATTTATGAGTGTTTGATTTATTTTGTGAATTTAATAGAATGTATTGTGTTCTGTTTTTTGTTTTTTTTGTGAAAATTTCAAGGCGGTTTTATAAATGTGATGTTGATCATGTTTGTCTTTTTGACTGTGCATTATTTTCGACGGTGAACATATACAGTGTTCCAATTAATGTGCATAAGGGAATGTATAATGAATATGGTTAAAGTAAAAAAAATATCAGTGCTTAAATTGGATATGAGCGACCGTCTGGATAATGCAGAGGATGCGGCTTATAGCTCGTATGAAGCTGATAAAGGTTATGGCAGTATCGCTTCTGTAACTGGCAGGGTTCAAAAAGGGGCAAAAATTTCTGCTCATGTGAAAATTGCAATGAATGTAGTGACTGTTGATAAAATCCAATCTCTTTACAGTACACATAAATCCCATCTGGATGAACGATCTCGTCATGAAATTGAACATCATCTTGAGGAGAATAACTCATGTAGTGGTTTATGGGGCATCTTCGCAGGTCTCCGAAGCCATCGTGATAAACATGAGTGGGAGCGCGAATCAAACATCAAAGAAACCATCCAGGACTCTGAAGATAAAAAAGTACTTCGAGATATTTATAATCTGGTGAATACAAATGTAGAAGTTACTGGCGAGATTGACATCGTCGGGTTGAGCTTTATTCCTACAGAAGCAAGTCTTTATGTAAAAGTTTGTACTATTGAATTTGAAGATGGGAAAACTATTCAAGTAATCGACAGTGCACCAGTCGCATTCTCTAAGGATGGCGACGCAACGAAAGTTCAGGTTCCGGAAAATAATAAGCTTAAAATAAAAAAATTAAATTAAAGTGATTTTTTAACAAAAGCCCGCAATGTGCGGGCATTTTTATGGAAAAATATAATGCCATACGAACACACGCTCCCCAAAGTGCAGGCGATGCTGTTTACAAACCCGCCAGAAGCATTTCGTATTATTGCGATAATGGCTGGTGGCGCTTTTACGCGCGTCTGTCTTAGTTCGTCAAACTCGCACTTAAAACGCCTGGACGACTTATTTTTTTGCATCCTTGCTTTTTACTGCATTTGTCCGTTTATCCCTGTGATGCCGACTACTTTTGGCATACAAGTGCCGCGCGGCACAATCGCGATCTCTCTGCTGGGTAGTCACATCATTTATGCGCTCGTAAAATTCTTAATTAAATGCCGCACAGTTGTGGACCTGACCACAGGAAAAAACGTGTAAAAACGGCAGGGCAGCCGGGAGGGGTTGCCATGATGAATCATCTTGAAATAGACGTAGCATTCTCCGGCCTCGGTGTTTTTGCCCATCTTGCGAATCACTCTTTGTCCGGCACATTGCTGGCGCCGAAAGTCATTGTTTCGAACTTGCTTATTTCTGCCTTTGCTGCCGCGCTGATGTACCTGATCGCGCTTCGCCTGGGCTGGCAGTTCTATAGCGTTGGCGGCGGTTGCAGGCTGTCGGCGTGGATGGGCGTAAAAATTCTGGCTTATTTCGAAGGGCGTTTTTTACAGAAATTTGAGGAAAAAAAATGAGTCAAAAAGTGGTAGCGGTGGCGCAAACCCAGCTCGGAAAGTGCGAGCAGCCGAAGGGGTATATCTGACGTTCGGCCAAAACGGAATTGAGTGGCTGCCGATTGTGGAGACACTTTTTGCAGATGAGCCGGAGGCATGACAGGCCGCATACGGTCACTGGATGGATAGGTGCAAAAACTGGATGAGATAAAAGGTTGGATGGACGTAATGTGGACATGGACAAAAAAAAAGGGTTACGCTTTCACGTAACCCCTTGTTTTATTTGGTGGAGCTGGCGGGAGTTGAACCCGCGTCCGAAATTCCTACATCCTCGGTACTACATGCTTAGTCTGGTCTTTACATTCGCACGCCAGCTGCGGACAGACACGCCACTAACGAACTAGCCTGATTAGTTTTAACGCTTCAGCCCCAGGCAGGACGTCCACGCGATCTCTTTTGGGTTTGACCTCTCTTGATCCCCGTCCTAAGAGCGGAGGCTAGGGAGAGAGGGCTCTTAGCAGGTTATTAAGCTGCTAAAGCGTAGTTTTCGTCGTTTGCGACTATTTTTTTGCGGCTTTTTACGAGGCCAACCGCCCCTCGGCATGCACCTTGGGTTTCGCAAATCCCGTCGAATCCAGAATCAGCCCCAATGTGTTGAACTCAGTATACCAGAACTGCCCGTGTAGATGCCAGTCCGTCGCAGTAAGTTCTTAAATCAATGTCTTATGCTGAAAAGATGAACAATGATTAACGTCCTGCGTGCTTCATGATACGCGCTTTATCGAGCTGCCATTCACGATCTTTCAGATCGGAGCGTTTATCATGCTGCTTTTTACCTTTTGCGACGCCGATTTTCACTTTACACCAGGCGTTCTTCCAGTACAGCGACAGTGCCACGACGGTATAACCTTCGCGATTGATGCGACCATACAGCGAGTCCAGCTCGCGCTTGTTCAGCAGCAATTTACGCGTACGCGTTGGGTCGCAGACGTAGTGCGATGAGGCAACGGTCAGCGGCGTAAAGTTTGCACCGAACAGGAAGGCTTCGCCGTCAATCAGGATCACGTAACTGTCACTGATGTTGGCCTTGCCCGCACGCAGCGATTTAACTTCCCAGCCTTGTAGCGTAAGACCGGCTTCGAATTCTTCTTCAATGAAATATTCATGGCGGGCACGCTTGTTCAGCGCAATGGTTGCCGAGCCAGGTTTATGTACTTTTTTCTTCGTCATAAGTGTCGTAAAGCCATAGGTAATCTGATTTCAAAAAGTAACCTCATTGCGATTGCGTCCCGTGAGGTCTAACGCGCTATCTTAGCACGAGATGAGGCTTAGCGTTTTTTTAACAAGGGATAAATGTTAGTATTTGTTGGTTGTGTGAACATGGGAAATGTTATGCCTCAGATTAGTCGTACTGCGCTTGTCCCCTACAGCGCGGAACAAATGTATCAGTTAGTGAATGACGTCAACGCCTATCCGGAGTTTATTCCGGGATGCACCGGTAGCCGGGTGCTGGAGGCGGGGCCAAATCAGATGACTGCTGCAGTAGATGTCTCTAAAGCGGGGATCAGCAAAACGTTTACCACCCGAAATACGCTGACCAGCAATCAAAGTATTTTGATGCATCTGGTGGATGGGCCGTTCAAAAAGTTGATGGGCGGCTGGAAATTTACCCCGCTGAGTGCGGATGCGTGCCGTATTGAATTCCATCTCGATTTCGAGTTCACGAATAAGCTGATTGAACTGGCGTTTGGCCGGATTTTCAAAGAGCTGGCTTCTAATATGGTGCAGGCGTTCACGACCCGCGCCAAAGAGGTTTACAGTGTTGCCTGAGATCGTTGTAGAGGTGGCGTACGCGCTGCCGGAAAAACAGTATCTGCAGCGGGTTAAGCTTGAAGAGGGCGCGACGGTCGAAGAGGCTATTCGCGCTTCCGGTTTGCTGGAGTTACGCAGCGATATAGATCTGCAGAAGAACAAGGTGGGCATTTATAGCCGCCCGGTAAAGCTATCCGATCACGTTAAAGAGGGCGATCGCATCGAGATTTACCGTCCTCTGATTGCCGATCCGAAAGAACTGCGACGCCAGCGTGCAGAGAAAGCGGCTAAATAAAGGCAAACAGTCTCTTTTTAAAGGGTGGAAAAACCCAACAAAAAAGGTGCTCAATGAGCACCTTTTTGCGTTTATCAAACCTTTACTCTTTCGTGAGCGCGGGTTTGTTATCGATATTGGTTAACACACCACTACTGTTAAAGGTCAACGTCAGCGTCTGTTGAGTCACGCCTTCATGGCCAGGCTGCTGGCGGAATACATAGAACCAGGTGTTCGTACCGAATGGATCGGACATCATCGGGGTTCCCAGTGCATAGGCAACCTGCTGTTGAGTCATACCGACACGAATTTTAGACACGTCGTTAGCAGTAAGGTAGTTCCCCTGGTTGATATCAGGACGATAAACCACTTTCTCGAAAGTGGAACAGCCTGCGGTCAACATCAGAAGAACCGCTGCGGCAGCGGTCAGCATTTTACAGCGCATAATGATTTGATTCCTTTTCGGGCCCGAGCAGAACGCGGCTCATATGTAATATGCCGATGATAATAGACCTTGCCCCACTTTGAAACCTCTGGTCAGGCCTAACGGCATTTTTGTTGTTCTGTATGACTCTGAGATCCCGAAAAAGTTTATGCTGCCAGCAGTTCTTTAGCGTTAGCCAGCGTGTTGCGAGTAACTTCGCTACCGCCAAGCAGGCGCGCCAGTTCCTGTAAACGAGCTTTCTTGTCTAACGTCTGCATATGGGTTTCGGTCATTTCACCGTCGGTTTCTTTACTGACGAAGAAATGGTGATGCCCGCAACCGGCAACCTGAGGAAGATGGGTGACACACATGACCTGCGTTGACTCACCCAACTGGCGTAACAATTTGCCGACTACAGCCGCCGTCGGACCGCTGATGCCCACATCCACTTCATCGAAAATCAGTGCTGGCGTTTCCATCTTACGGGCCGTAATGACCTGAATAGCCAGGGCAATACGCGACAGTTCCCCCCCAGACGCGACTTTAGAAATCGCCTGTAACGGCTGTCCTGGGTTAGTGGTCACGCGGAATTCGATTTTATCTGCCCCCTCGGCTGTGAGGTGGTTATCTTCAAATTTCACGTCGATAGAGAATACACCGTGCGGCATAGACAGCGCGTGCATGCTGTCGGTAATCAGTTGGCTTAGCTCATCGGCATAATGCTGGCGAATTTCATGCAGCTGTTTGGCTGTTGCCATTGCCTGCTGATGATGAACATGCACTGCCAGCGAGAGCGTTTCCTGGGAATCAGCTTGATCGTCCAGCTGTTGCTGTTCATCGAGCAGGGATTGATGGAACACCGGTAACTCTTCCGGGGCGATGTGGTGCTTACGTGCCAGAGAGATCTGTCGGGAAATGCGCTGTTCCAGCTCAAACAGACGATTGGGATCGAGATCCATACGTTCACAGTAGTGACGCAGTTCATCGCCCGCTTCGGAAATTTGGATAGCGGCCTCTTCCAGCATGTCCAGCACGCCAGAAAGCTTGCTGTCGAGCGCTGCCAGCTCGGTTACCTGCTGCCGCACGGTATAAAGCTGACTTTGCAGATTAAGGTCTTCGCCATCGGCAAGCAGATTTAACGCTTGCTGGCTGGTCGAGAGAAGATGGCCGCTGTTGGCGAGACGCTTGTACTCTTCGTCTATTTGCTCAAATTCACCTGGCTGTGGGTTGAACTCATTAAGCTCTTTTAACTGGTATTCCAGCAGCTCTGCGCGGGCAGCGCGTTCCTGGCTTTGCTGCTGATGCTGCGCCAGTTCACGGCAGCTCTGATGCCATTGACGATAATGTTCTGCCATCAGTTGAGTAAGCGCGTACTCACCTGCATAGCCGTCCAGGAGACTTTTTTGCTGTTCAGGTTTAACCAACTGCTGATGCGCGTGCTGACCGTGAATCTGGATCAGCAACTGACCCAGTTCGCGCAGCTGTGAAAGGGGAACGGCTGTGCCATTGATAAAGCCACGGGAGCGACCGTCAACGCTGATGACACGACGAAGTAAACACTCACGTCCCTCTTCGAGTTGATTCGCTTCGAGCCAGCGTAGGGCGGCTGGAGTATCTTTTAAGGAGAAACGCGCGCAGAGATCGGCGCGGCTTGCACCGGTGCGCACCATGTCACCTTCTGCACGGCTGCCAAGGCATAAACCGAGCGCATCGATGGCAATAGATTTACCGGCACCGGTTTCCCCGGTGATGGCCGTCATTCCGCTTTGAAAATCAATCTCAAGTTCACGAACAATGGCGAAGTTGCTGATGGTCAGTTGTGCCAGCATAAACGTTTTCCTGTATGAAAAACCATAACTGTATTTTCATACAGTATAAACTGGTTTTTTATACAGTAAAGTACTGGCGGCAAAAATTAGAACAATTTTTTTGACCAGCCAAGTTTAGAACTTAATGTGTTGAAATAGCTATAGTCTTTCGGATGGATAAGATTCAGGTGGTAATCGCAGCGACGGATTAAAACATCTTCACCTTCCTGGATGGGCAGGGCGATTTGACTGTCGCAGCTGATTTCAAGGTCGCTACGGCGGTGGGAGAAGCGCAACCGAATCGTGCTGCTGCTGTTAATGACCAGCGGGCGCGCAGAGAGGGTGTGCGGGAACATGGGCACCAGGGTGATGGCATCCAGCGAAGGCGTCAGGATGGGGCCACCTGCAGACAGCGAATAGGCCGTCGAGCCGGTAGGCGTAGAGATAATTAGCCCGTCTGAACGCTGCGAGAAGGCGAAGACTTCATCAATGTAGACTTCAAACTCAATCATATGCGCAACTTTGCCCGGATGCAGCACCACCTCGTTAATGGCGGTACTGATTCGCGTCTGGCAATTTTGCTGGCAGACCTGCGCCTCCAGCAAGAAGCGTTTCTCGCTGATGTAATGGCCTTCCAGTACATCGGCGAGCTGCTGATGCGCATTATCCGGGTCGAGGTCGGTCAGAAAACCGAGGTTGCCACGGTTAATGCCGATGACCTTAATATCGTAGCGGGCCAGCGTGCGTGCGGCACCGAGCATATTTCCGTCACCGCCGACCACCACCGCCAGATCGGCCTGCTGACCAATTTCTGCCAGCGTCCCCGTCTTCACATTCTGTAGCTGCAGCTCCTGGGCAATTTGCTGCTCAACGATAACCTCGTAGCCTTTGGTGCACAGCCAGCGATACAACATTTCATGTGTCGTCAGCGCCGTTGGGTGACGTGGATGTCCGACAATCCCAATACACTTGAAATGATTATTCATTTTCTGGAGGTCCTTGTGCCGAATGATGGTGACAATATGCTTTGTTCCCTTGAATCCCGGAAACTGATCCCCATAATAAGCGAAGTTAGCGAGATGAATGCAGAAAAAAACGCGGAGAAATTCATGAGTAGTAAAGAACAGAAAACGCCTGAGGGGCAAGCCCCGGAAGAAATTATCACGGAACAGCACGAAGACATTGAGGCTGTCGAGCCGGTTGATTCTGCTGAGCAGGTGGATCCGCGCGATGAAAAAATTGCGAATCTGGAAGCTCAGTTAGCGGAAGCCGAAAATCGCGAGCGTGACAGCGTTCTGCGTGTGAAAGCTGAGATGGATAACCTGCGCCGCCGCACGGAGCTGGAAGTGGACAAGGCGCGTAAATTCGCCCTTGAGAAGTTCGTTAATGAACTCCTGCCGGTGATTGATAGCCTGGATCGTGCACTGGAAGTGGCTGATAAAGCGAACCCGGACATGGCCGCCATGGTGGAAGGTATCGAGCTGACGCTGAAATCCATGCTGGATGTGGTGAGCAAATTCGGTGTCGAAGTCATCGCACAGACCAATGTTGCACTGGATCCGAATGTCCATCAGGCGATTGCTATGGTCGAATCGGAAGACGTTCCGGCTGGGAATGTGTTGGCTGTGATGCAGAAGGGTTACACCCTGAACGGCCGGACCATCCGCGCTGCGATGGTGACGGTGGCGAAAGCCAAAGCCTGATTCGTTCAGCTGAGTGCCGGGTAGTGGCGAATGCCATACCCGGCCTGCTGTTACTCTGCGATACTTTCGCGCAGGGGTTTACTGGGCAGGATTTTCACCTGCTTAATCATATTGTCCTGGACGTCCAGGATATCAATATCATATTGCGCTATACGTACCCGCGTGCCCGCCGCCGGGATCTCCTCCAGCGCTTCCAGAATCATTCCGTTCATCGTACGCGCCTCGTCTTCTGGCAGTTGCCAGTTAAAGGCTTTGTTAAGCTCGCGAATATTGGCGCTACCGTCAATAAGCACTGAACCGTCGTTTTGCGGCGTGACCTCTTCAGCAAGTGAAGGCGACATTGACGTGGTGAAATCACCGACAATCTCTTCCAGAATATCTTCTACCGTCACCAGGCCCTGAATATCGCCGTACTCGTTGACCACCAGGCCGACTTTCTTCTTATTGCGCTGAAATTTGACCAGCTGCGTGCTGAGCGGTGTGCCTTCCGGGATGTAGTAAATTTCGTCCGCGGCGCGCAGCATGACCTCTTTAGTGAACTCTTTTTTCTCGGTCATCAGGCGATACGCTTCACGCAGGCGCAGCATGCTGATGGTGTCATCCAGCGAATCGCGATAGAGGACGATGCGTCCATGCGGCGAGTGCGTCAGCTGACGAACGATAGATTTCCAGTCGTCATTGATGTCGATTCCCACGATTTCATTGCGCGGCACCATAATGTCGTCAACGCTGACTTTTTCCAGATCCAGAACGGATAACAGCATGTCCTGATTACGGCGGGAAATTTGTGAGCGGGATTCATTCACAATGGTGCGCAGTTCATCTTTGCTGAGCGCGCTGCTTATGGTGACATCGGCTTTAATGCCCATCATGCGCATCAGCAGGCGCGTCACCTTATTCAGCAGCCAGACCAGCGGCAGCATGAGAATCAACAACGGCCCGAGTAAGAAGCTGCTTGGATAGGCGACTTTTTCAGGGTAGAGCGCGGCGATGGTTTTTGGCAGCACTTCGGCAAACACCAGTACCACAAACGTCAGGACGCCGGTCGCAATGGCAACGCCCGCGTTGCCGTATAATCGCATCCCGACAATCGTGCCGAGCGCGGAGGCGAGAATATTAACCAGGTTGTTGCCAATCAACACCAGGCTTATCAGACGGTCAGGTTTACGCAGCAGTTTTTCAACGCGACGGGCAGCCCGGTTACCTTGTTTGGCCCGATGACGTAACCGATAGCGGTTTAACGTCATCATGCCGGTTTCCGAGCCAGAGAAATAGGCGGAGATAACCACCATAATGACCAGCGTGACGATCAGCGTGGTGGTAGAGATGTGTTCCAGGGGGAACTCCTTTATGACTTAGCTTATGAACTGCTGTACGACGCGGCTACCGAAATAAGCCAGGGTCAGGATGCCAGCGCCCGCTACGTTGAACCAGACGACGCGACGACCGCGCCAGCCTTTCTGATAGTGGCCCCACAAGAGGACAATATAGACAAACCACGCGATGATGGAGAGGATCGCTTTGTCGATATTTTCCACGCTGAACAGGTTCTGCATATAAAACAGGCCGGTACAAAGCGTCAGCGTCAGCAGCACAACGCCAATCTGAGTGATATGAAACATCTTACGCTCAATCACCATCAAGGGCGGCATTTCATGGTTAAACACCAGCTTCTTATTTTTAAGCTGGTAATCAATCCAGGCCAGCTGCATGGCATACAGGGCAGCGATGATCAGGGTCGCATAAGAGAAAAGCGACAGGCCAATATGCACCAGCATCCCCGGCGTGGCTTCCAGATGCGTAATGAACTCGTTGGGCATGAAGGTCGCCAGGGCCAGATTGATGAGGGCGAAAGCATAAACAATCGGCAACAGGAGCCAGCCGCGATTTTTGGACGCGACAATGGTCATCACCGTACAGATCATCAGGCTGACCAGCGAGCCGACGTTCAACACGCTCAGGTTCTGCACGCTCCCGTCTCCGGGAATAATGCGTGACTCCAGCGCAAACGCATGGCTTATCAGTGCGATCACCGCCGACAAAATAGCCATTCGCCGCCAGCCACTGTTTTTTTGCAACAGGCCAGGAATAATCAGCGCAAGGCTGACAGAGTAGGCAACAAGGGCGATCAGTGCGAAAACAGGCATATAGGCGTCGACAGTTGTCTTATTAAGAAAGAGAAGCAGTATAACGTCAGGTGACGCCTGCTCCAACCGTTGCATAACAACAAAGGCGCCTTCATGTTATACTCCGGCAAAATTCTGTGTATGTGTCGCTGTGGCGGCCCAACGTTTCTACCTCAGGCGAGAGACAATGTTTGATAATTTAACCGATCGTTTGTCGCGCACGCTGCGCAACATCAGCGGCCGCGGACGCCTTACTGAAGAAAATGTGAAAGAGACGCTGCGCGAAGTGCGCATGGCGTTGCTCGAAGCCGACGTGGCGCTGCCCGTCGTACGTGACTTTATCAACCGCGTAAAAGAGAAAGCGGTAGGTCATGAAGTTAACAAAAGCCTGACGCCAGGTCAGGAATTCGTCAAGATTGTCCGTAACGAACTGGTTGCGGCGATGGGCGAAGAAAACCAGGTCCTGAACCTGGCTGCGCAGCCACCGGCTGTCGTGCTGATGGCAGGCCTGCAGGGTGCGGGTAAAACCACCAGCGTCGGCAAGCTGGGTAAATTCCTGCGCGAAAAGCACAAAAAGAAAGTCCTGGTTGTTTCCGCCGACGTGTATCGCCCTGCGGCGATTAAACAGCTCGAAACCCTGGCGGAACAAGTGGGCGTGGATTTCTTCCCGTCTGACGTCGCTCAGAAACCTGTCGACATCGTGAATGCGGCGCTGAAAGAAGCGAAGCTGAAGTTCTACGACGTGCTTCTGGTGGATACCGCTGGTCGTCTGCACGTAGACGAAGCGATGATGGACGAGATCAAACAGGTGCATGCCTCTATCAATCCGGTAGAAACCCTGTTTGTTGTTGACGCCATGACCGGCCAGGATGCGGCGAATACCGCGAAAGCCTTCAATGAAGCGCTGCCGTTAACCGGCGTGGTGCTGACCAAAGTGGACGGCGACGCCCGCGGCGGTGCGGCGCTCTCCATTCGTCATATCACCGGTAAGCCGATCAAATTCCTTGGCGTGGGTGAAAAAACCGACGCGCTGGAGCCGTTCCACCCGGATCGTATTGCTTCTCGTATCCTTGGTATGGGCGACGTTCTGTCGCTGATCGAAGATATTGAGAGCAAAGTTGACCGTGCGCAGGCCGAAAAGCTGGCGACAAAGCTGAAAAAAGGTGACGGTTTCGATCTGACCGATTTCCTGGAGCAGCTGCGCCAGATGAAAAACATGGGCGGCATGGCTAGCCTGATGGGCAAGCTGCCGGGCATGGGCCAGATTCCGGATAACGTGAAATCGCAGATGGATGACAAAGTGCTGGTGCGCATGGAGGCGATCATCAACTCCATGACGCTGAAAGAACGTGCTAAGCCAGAAATCATCAAAGGTTCACGTAAACGCCGTATTGCCGCAGGCTGTGGTCTGCAGGTGCAGGACGTTAACCGCCTTCTGAAGCAGTTCGACGACATGCAGCGCATGATGAAGAAAATGAAAAAGGGCGGCATGGCTAAAATGATGCGCGGGATGAAGGGGATGATGCCCCCAGGATTCCCGGGCCGCTAAAAACAAGGGTATAAGGCTATCTTGTTTGCCATTTTAGTTCCGGGGTGTGCTCAAAATGCTCACGTACTCCGTGTACGCTCCGCTTTTTGCGCGCACGCCGGAACTAAACTGGCTGCACCGATATACGCCTTATATCCCTTGTTTGACGCTCAGCGCCAATATGCTGATTGCATTTTCCCCAGAAATCAGTAAAATTTTCGGGCTTTTAATATGACACTGGGCTCCGTTCCTCGATGGGGCCCAGTGTTTTATTCACACAAGAGGATGTTATGGTAACTATTCGTTTAGCACGTCACGGCGCAAAAAAGCGTCCGTTCTACCAGGTTGTTGTCACTGACAGCCGTAATGCACGCAACGGTCGCTTCATCGAGCGCGTTGGTTTCTTCAACCCGCTGGCTAGCGGTTCTGAAGAAGAAACCCGTCTGGATCTGGATCGTATCGCTCACTGGGTTGGCCAGGGCGCAACGGTTTCCGATCGCGTTGCTACGCTGATCAAAGCAGCAAACAAAGCAGCTTAATCTGTCACGGTGGTCATGATGAGCAATAAAGCACCTGTTGAACCGATCGTATTGGGAAAAATGGGTTCTTGCTACGGTATCCGTGGTTGGCTCAGAGTGTTTTCCTCCACTGAAGACGCTGAAAGCATTTTTGATTACCAGCCCTGGTTTATCCAGAAAGGCGGTAAGTGGGAAGAGGTCGAGCTGGAAAGCTGGCGTCGCCACAATCAGGATATCGTGATCAAGCTGAAAGGCGTTGACGATCGCGATGCTGCGAATCTCCTGACGAATTGCGAAATTGTCGTTGATTCATCGCAGTTGCCACAGCTTGACGATGGCTACTACTGGAAAGACCTTATGGGTTGCCAGGTAGTGACCACGGAAGGATACGAGCTCGGTAAAGTCATTGATATGATGGAAACTGGCTCAAATGACGTTCTCGTCATTAAGGCAAACCTGAAAGATGCATTTGGCATCAAGGAGCGGTTGGTTCCGTTCCTCGATGGACAGGTTATCAAGAAAGTCGATCTCACTACTCGTACGATTGAAGTAGATTGGGATCCTGGTTTTTAAATTCTCCGGATAAACGGTAAAAGACGGCGCTATGTGGATTGGCATTATCAGCCTGTTTCCTGAAATGTTCCGCGCGATTACTGATTACGGGGTAACTGGCCGGGCAGTAAAAAAAGGCCTGCTGAACATCCAGAGCTGGAGTCCTCGCGACTTCGCGCATGACCGGCACCGTACCGTGGACGAACGTCCTTACGGCGGCGGACCGGGGATGTTAATGATGGTGCAACCCTTACGGGACGCGATTCATACAGCAAAAGCCGCGGCAGGTGAAGGCGCAAAGGTGATTTATCTGTCACCTCAGGGACGCAAGCTTGATCAAGCGGGCGTGAGCGAACTGGCAACGAATCAGAAACTGATTCTGGTCTGTGGTCGCTACGAAGGGATAGATGAGCGTGTAATTCAGACCGAGATTGATGAAGAATGGTCTATCGGCGATTACGTTCTCAGCGGTGGTGAGTTACCGGCAATGACGCTGATTGACTCCGTAGCCCGGTTCATTCCGGGTGTACTGGGCCATGAAGCATCGGCAACAGAAGATTCTTTTGCCGACGGATTGCTGGACTGTCCACACTATACTCGTCCTGAAGTGTTAGAAGGGATGGAGGTGCCGGCGGTTTTACTGTCAGGTAACCATGCCGAGATACGTCGCTGGCGTTTGAAGCAGTCGCTGGGCCGCACCTGGCTTAGAAGACCTGAACTTCTGGAAAACCTGGCTCTGACTGAAGAGCAAGCAAAGTTGCTGGCCGAGTTCAAAAAAGAACACGCACACCAGCAGCATAAACATGATGGGATGGCGTAAGCCCCCAAATATCAGTTTACCCAGGATAAGAGATTAAATTATGAGCAACATTATTAAGCAAATTGAACAAGAGCAGATGAAGCAGGACGTACCTTCATTCCGTCCGGGTGATTCCGTGGAAGTGAAAGTATGGGTTGTTGAAGGTTCCAAAAAACGTCTGCAGGCATTCGAGGGCGTGGTTATCGCTATTCGTAACCGCGGTCTGCACTCTGCATTCACTGTTCGTAAAATTTCCAACGGCGAAGGTGTTGAGCGTGTCTTCCAGACTCACTCTCCAGTAGTTGACAGCATTGCTGTTAAACGTCGTGGTGCTGTACGTAAAGCTAAACTGTACTACCTGCGTGAGCGTACTGGTAAGTCTGCTCGTATCAAAGAGCGTCTTAACTAAGATTCGCGCAATACACATCCTGATAGAAGGGCTGGCCGCAAGGCTGGCCCTTTTTTATGGAAGCCGCTTTAGGTTGTTAACTTTCTTGCTATAAATCATTTACACTATGCGCCTCTTAATCGGAGGATAAGTGATTAACCCATTCCATCAGTCAGACAGGAAACGCGCAGCGGCATTGACCGCCTTGGTTGCGATCCTGCTGATCGTGGTGGCTCCTCTTATCTCCGTATCGCTGCAGAAAGATCCCATGGCCGGAATGCCGGGCATGCATCACGACATGAGCATGATGTCGATGAGCGAGCATCAGGGCGAAATGTCCCATTCACTGCCTGTCGATCACGCCGAAGCATGCGGATACTGTGTGCTTATGGCGCATGTGCCGGGGGTGATGCTGGCGCTGATGGTGATCGTCTGTGTTCTGCTACAGCGTCTTTGCATTCGACCGTTACCCCAGATTGTTAGCCTTTGGCACTTTTTCCCCTGGTTATATCCTGATACCCGTGCGCCGCCGCATCGGTCTGCTTTCTCCTTCTGAAAATTAAATAATCACTTTTTACCTTATCAAAGGAAGAGTATGACCACCTGCACTCCACGCGCGGCATGGGGCAACCTGCTGCGCAGGCTTCATTTTTATATCGGGCTGTTTATAGGTCCGTTCATCTTCATTGCGGCCTTCACCGGCACGCTGTATGTCGCCACACCACAAATCGAACATTACCTTTATCGTCAGGCGCTACACGGAGAAACAACAGGCGAACCGCAACCTCTGGCAGAGCAAATTGCCGCTGCGGAAAAGGCGCTCAGCGCGCCACTGCCAGTACAGGCGATCCGACCAGGTCTGGCGCAGGGGGAGACGACCCGAGTTATGTTTGCCGATCCCACGCTTGGGCCTTCGGAGAGCCGCGCTATCTTTATCGATCCGGTGAGTCTCGCGGTCCGTGGCGATATCACCGTGTATGGCACCAGCGGTATTCTTCCGTTACGACAGAAGATCGATTACCTGCATCGCTCGCTGATGTTGGGTGACCCCGGAAGGTTGTACAGTGAGCTGGCGGCATCCTGGATGTGGATAGCGGCGCTGGGTGGCATTGCGCTCTGGTTTTATTCTCGTCCTAAACGGCGCATTCAGAATCGCTTTCAATCCCGCCGTCGCCTGCACGTTTCGCTTGGCTGGGTGCTTCTGGCCGGAATGTTGCTCTTTTCTGCGACCGGCCTGACCTGGTCACAGTGGGCGGGTGGCAATGTCGACAAGCTGCGGGCAGAAATGAACTGGCTGACGCCACAAGTGAACACAACGCTAAATGGGCCAGCGCAAGCAATAGATGCCCATGCCGAACATCATGGTCATGATTCAGGCATGATGATGCCTGACAGAGAGAGCGATCTCACCCAGTTCGATACGGTTTTACAGGCGGCAAGACGCGCGGGTATCGATGCTGACAAGCTTGAGATCCGCCCGGCAAAGCAGGCCAGTCAAGCCTGGACCGTCACTGAAATTGACCGCCGTTGGCCAACGCAGGTGGACGCGGTGGCGGTGGATCCGCTCTCGATGCAGGTGGTGGATCGGACACGTTTCGACGATTTTCCGCTTATGGCAAAACTGACCCGCTGGGGCGTCGATTTTCATATGGGGATTTTGTTCGGTCTGGCAAACCAGCTGGCGTTAATCGCATTTGGCGCGGCGCTTTGCGTGCTGATTATATGGGGATATCGCCTGTGGTGGATGCGGCGTCCGGCCCGGTCATCAGGTAATCCTGTCCAGACGTTATGTCAATGCTGGCTGGACTTGACCGTCAACGGGCGGGTGATTTCACTGGCTGTGAGTTGCCTGCTCGCGGTGGCGATGCCGGTGTTAGGATGCAGCCTGCTTTTGTTTGTGTTGATTGACTGGCAGCGATGGCGCTTACACTCCGTGCTGCCTCTGATAAACGAGACGAAATAATAGCCTACGGCGTGCTGATGACCACGGCGACCCGACGGTTTTCAGCGCGCCCCTGGGCAGTACTATTACTGGAGACCGGGTATTTTTTACCTAATCCCCGCGTGGTGAGATGACTGCGCGGGATATTGGCTCCTTTTGCCCAGGCGTCAGCAACAACGTTGGCGCGCTTGAGGGAGAGCGTCTCGTTATAGCCCTCTTCACCGTAGTTATCGGTATGACCATCCATACGTGCATGCGTTAAGCCGGTTTTGGCAAGACGCGCTGCCATTGTCTCGATTTGTTGCTCGCTTTCACTGCGTAGCTGCGATTCGTTTTTGCCGAACAGGATCTTATCGGAAAGCCCCAGCGACCAGTCGCCATTAAGCTCATTGAAACCATAGGATTTCATGGCGGTAATTTGTTCTGGTGTAAATTTTCCCTGCGGTGCGGACTGGCAACCTGCCAGTAGTGTTGATACCAGTAAAACTGGAGCGAAATAGCGCTTCAACATAACGTGTTCCTTTTACAATATCGTTTTTGAACGTTGGTTTTTCACCTGATACATATTGCGATCGGCCTGTTCAAGAAGGGTTTCCACCGACGCGTTGTTCCACGTTAATGCAAAGCCAATGCTGAGAGACAGGTCAGCCGTGTGTCCATTGTGCAGATCAAATGGTCGCATAAATTGCTGAGTCAGTGCCGCGCAGACCTGTTTAACGTCCGTCTCGGTGTAAACGCCATAGAGGATCATGGCAAACTCATCACCGCCAAGCCGATATGACTGATGACGTTTCGCGCCAAACTGGACCATTCTGCTGGCAACTTCAATCAGCACGCAATCTCCGGCAGCGTGGCCCCAGGTATCGTTAATTGCTTTGAAGTTGTCCCCGTCAAGGAACAGCAGTGCTGAATTTGTTTGTGCTGAGTGGTCCTTCATTAGCGCAGCAATGCTATTCCGAAAGGCGGCACGATTCGCAAGACCTGTTAAAGGGTCGTGCATGGCGGTGCGCATCAGCTGGGCATTCTTGGCTTGCAGCTTAAGCTGCCACTCCTCCATTTCATCCAGCAGGCTATTGAAATCCTGTCCAAAACGATGGAATTCATCGATGCGCTCTTCGGTTACCCGATGAGAGAAGTTACGGTTTGTCCGCACGTCGTGGACGACGTCAGTGATATTTTGCAGGGCGGTGACGACTCCGTTATGCAACGATCGGGTGATCGCGAGGGCAACAAACGAAGCAAAAAGAATGCAGCCGGTGAGAACGGCAAAAGACATCCAGATAAAATGGCTTATCAGGCTATCACGCGCGGTAATAAGCACTTCACCAATTAGCCTGCCGTTATGCATAATCGGCTGGGCAACCGGAACCGGGAAGAGCCAGCGGCTGACCAGCTTACCCAGCGTGTCAGAGTTGTCAGCCGGGTTCCACGACCATGAGGCAAAGCGTTTCTTGCGAATATCGAGAACTTCAGCCGCGGCAAACTGGCCCTGTTTGCCCAGCGTGGCCAGTGTTTCAGTGGCGGCAGCGGGGTCGTTAAATACCAGTGAGGCTTCCAGACTGCGGCCCATCGTCGCGGCCGTTAATTCGAGATTCTTTTGCGCATACTGCTTTAATGTGACCACCGAAGCCATACACAGCAATAGCCATATTATTGTCATCGTTATGATGACGCTTATCATGCTAATGCGGCGCAACGTTCTTTTAAACGTCGGACGGGATGGAGATGAAATTTCCTTATTCATGCTTCTTATTCCGGGCAAGCATTAATACATCCGGATTGACCCTTACACCGCTTCGGGAAAGTGCATCCAGATTGACGGAGAATCTGACGGAATGATCATTGATAATCAGGCAAAAAGCACTGCCAATAAGACATTCAGGATTTTGTTCCGCAATTAACAGAAGAGGACGACCCTGATATTTATCGATTAATTCCAGTTGGGCCGCAGTTGACTCGTCCCCAAAATAGATTGCATCACAGGTGGCGCTTAATGCTTCTGATTGATTATTAACAATAACAGGCGTGTAAGGTAGCGACGGCGGAGCATCATTGTTAAGCGCATACACAAACCGTGAAGAACGGAAAATACAGAGCCTGGGTTGATCGGAAAGGGCTGGCCAGCGGGTATAACTCACTATGCCTGAGACGATAGCACGTACTGACTTCTCCGTGTCTGACATCGTCCTGGCGCTGGCTGGCCAGTTGGCAAGTAACAGTGTAAGTGCCAGTGTCAGTTGACACAAAGAGATGATTAAAGAGTGTCTCACCAGCATTTGTTACACCGACTGGAAATATAGATCCCTGAAAAGTGCAGGCAGAATACCATTTTTTCCCACACTCGTCATTAAGCCAGAATTACATTCATTCTGACTTAAGTTAAATCTTATTGATGGCAACGGGCGAGGGTTTATCTTTCGTTCAATTAAGTCGCGTAGCCTGCATGCCCTCATTCATTCCTTTTTGCCATACGCTGCGTAATTTGTCTGTGTTTTCAACTATGTCGCAACTGGCCGGAAATAGTTTCCCTGCCAGCCCCCACGCATGAAGAAAATCTTCCGTGCAGATTCTCTTCTGGCCCTCCGCATAGCCGCGAAGATAGTCGCTGCGATTGACCTCAGGATCGTTAAAATTATCGGCCAGGGTTTCATTACTTTTGACCGACGCGCCGTTCATGGCATCTTCTTTACCTGCATCAAACCAGTTTGTGCCCGTCCAGTCTGGCTGAAAAGTGTAGGGATTTATCTGGCATCCGGTTAACACGAGCACCAGTATCGCAAGCGGTATCAGTCGCATAGAGAATTCTCCTTTTTCTTCAGCATAGCCTGGCGAGAGATTTAAGGGGTGTAATATTATCTTTACGATTCAATCGGCATTATTTTGCTATTAACGGCCATCTGTACATTAATCTTTACGTATTTTGGATTGAAATCTTTACTGCATGTGATATGGTGAGTTCACCTCAGTGAGGAAACTTCTATCGCAAACGAGCATTACAGGATCGCTATCATGCAAAAAGACGCGCTGAACAACGTACATATCACCGACGAGCAGGTTTTGATCACCCCGGATCAGCTGAAGCAGGCATTTCCACTCAGCGCTGAGCAGGAAGTGCAAATCGAGCACTCTCGCCAGACTATCTCCGATATTATTGCAGGCCGCGATCCGCGTCTGCTAGTGGTTTGCGGTCCGTGTTCCATTCATGATCCTGAAATGGCACTTGAATATGCTCGTCGATTTAAAGTTCTGGCAGAAGAGGTCAGCGATAGCCTCTATCTGGTCATGCGCGTCTATTTTGAAAAGCCTCGTACCACGGTTGGCTGGAAAGGGTTGATCAACGATCCGCACATGGATGGTTCGTTTGATGTGGAAGCCGGTCTGAAGATTGCGCGTCAATTGCTGGTAGAACTGGTGAGCATGGGCCTGCCGCTGGCAACGGAGGCGCTGGATCCGAACAGCCCGCAATACCTGGGCGATCTGTTTAGCTGGTCGGCGATAGGTGCGCGTACCACCGAATCACAAACTCACCGCGAGATGGCGTCCGGCTTGTCGATGCCGGTGGGTTTCAAAAATGGCACCGACGGCAGCCTGGCTACCGCGATTAACGCGATGCGCGCTGCGGCAATGCCTCACCGTTTTGTCGGGATAAACCAGGCAGGTCAGGTTTGCCTGCTGCAAACACAGGGTAACCCGGATGGCCATGTGATTTTACGTGGGGGGAAAGCGCCTAACTACAGCCCGGCCGACGTCGCCCAGTGTGAAAAAGAGATGGAGCAGGCGGGACTGCGTCCGGCACTGATGGTAGATTGCAGCCATGGTAATTCGAATAAAGATTACCGCCGCCAGCCTGCGGTAGCGGAATCCGTTGTCGCACAAATTAAAGATGGCAATCGTTCTATTATCGGTCTGATGATTGAAAGTAATATTCATGAAGGCAATCAGTCGTCGGAACAGCCGCGTAGCGCAATGAAGCCGGGTGTATCCGTTACGGATGCCTGTATCAGTTGGGAATCCACTGATGCGCTGTTGCGTGAGATTCATAAAGATTTAAACGGCCAGTTGACCGCACGTCTGGCTTAAGAGGTTGTTATGGTTGCAGAATTGACCGCGTTACGCGATCAAATTGATGAAGTAGACAAAGCACTGCTGGATTTACTGGCGCGTCGTATGGCGCTGGTCGCCGAAGTTGGCGAAGTGAAAAGCCAGTATGGTTTGCCCATTTATGTGCCAGAGCGCGAAGCCTCTATGCTGGCGTCACGACGGAAAGAGGCGCAATCGATGGGCGTATCGCCCGATCTGATTGAAGACGTGCTGCGCCGCGTGATGCGTGAATCTTATTCCAGTGAGAATGACAAAGGGTTTAAAACCTTGTGTCCGACGCTGCGCCCCGTCGTCATCGTGGGCGGGGGCGGCCAGATGGGACGTCTCTTTGAGAAGATGCTGACGCTTTCGGGTTATCAGGTTCGGATACTTGAAAAAGAGGACTGGGCACAGGCACCGCAGTTAGTCGCCGATGCGGGAATGGTCATCGTCAGCGTACCGATCCATGTGACGGAGCAGATTATCGGCAAGCTTCCTCCGTTACCAGACGATTGCATCCTGGTGGATCTGGCCTCGGTGAAAAATGGCCCACTTCAGGCAATGCTGGCCGCGCACAGCGGTCCCGTGCTGGGTTTGCATCCCATGTTTGGGCCGGACAGCGGCAGCCTGGCGAAACAGGTGGTGGTGTATTGTGATGGTCGCCAGCCGGAAGCCTATCAATGGTTCCTGGAACAGATTCAGGTCTGGGGGGCGCGTTTGCATCGCATCAGTGCGGTGGAACACGATCAGAACATGGCGTTCATTCAGGCATTGCGCCACTTCGCTACTTTTGCTTACGGGCTGCACCTGGCAGAGGAGAATGTCCAGCTTGAACAACTGCTGGCGCTCTCTTCCCCTATCTATCGCCTGGAATTAGCCATGGTTGGCCGTCTGTTTGCGCAGGACCCACAGCTGTACGCTGACATCATTATGTCGTCAGAAAATAATCTGGCGCTCATTAAACGGTATTACCAGCGTTTCGGTGAGGCCATCGCGCTGCTGGAGCAGGGCGATAAAAATGCTTTTATCGACAGCTTCCGTAAGGTCGAGCACTGGTTCGGCGATTATGCAAAACGTTTCCAGAATGAAAGCCGCACACTGTTGCGACAGGCGAATGATAGTCGCCAGTAATCTGATGATGTATATACTTTAAGCCAGCAATGCTGGCTTTTTTCATTTTGGGGATTTGTCATGGCTGAACCGCAGGTTTTATTTGATTACCGGGGGCACTTACCGGAGTGCCCGACCTGGAGCGAGAGTGAAGGCGCGCTCTACTGGGCCGATATTCTGGAAGGGGAAATCCACCGTTATCATCTGCAGACTGCCGAACATACGGTATTGTCGTTTCATGAAGAGGTGGGATGCTTTGCGCTACGCGAAAAAGGCGGCTTTATTGTTGCAATGCGAAATGCCATCTGGCTGAGCGATCGGCACGGTTTGTTGCAGCGTAAAGTCTGCGATAACCCGTCGAATCCACAGCTTGCACGCTTTAACGACGGCGGGACGGACAGTTCTGGCCGCTTCTATGCCGGGACATTTTGGGGGCCTGGCGATTATAACGGTGCCATGCTCATGCGTATCGACAACGATCTCACGCCAAAAGTGATCCAGTGCGATATTCAGGGACATAACGGCCTGGCCTTTAGCCCGGATGGCAAATGGATGTTCACTTCCGATACACCAAACGGGGTGATTTATCGTACGCCGCTTAATGCGCAGGGTGAACCCGGGGATCGTGAGATTTTCCGCCAGTTCGGGGAAGGTGAAGGTATCCCTGACGGTGCCGCGATGGACAGAGAAGGTTGCTACTGGAGTGCGATGTTCGATGGCTGGCGCATCGCAAGATTCTCACCCCAGGGCGAGCAACTTGAGGAATATCGATTACCGGTGCGCTGTCCGACGATGGTCTGTTTTGGCGGGGAAGAGATGAAAACGTTGTTCATTACCACCACGCGGGAAAATATGGATGCGGAAGAGGTGGCGAAATATCCACTGTCTGGCGCGCTCTTCACCCTGCCCGTGGACGTGGCAGGGATGAAGAAAAAGCCTTTTATGGAGCGTTAAACCGGATCGACCGGCACCACGTTTTCACCCGGATAGCAGCCCAGTACTTTCATTGACCGGGTGATTTGTCCCAGTTCACGCAGGGCTTTCTGCATGGAGGCCGATTCCAGGTTGGCCTGGATATCAAGATAAAACATCTCTTCCCATGGGTTTCCATGGATAGGCCGGGACTCAAGTTTTGTCATGATCAGGTTGTGATTACGTAAGACCAGCAGCGCTTCCACCAGAGCACCTGCCTGCTGGCCTGTCGCCATCAGCAGCGTTGTCTTGGCAGGCACTTGATCGGAGACATTAATGGCTTTACGCGCCAGGACGATGAAACGCGTGATGTTTTGCGTCTGATTGGCAAGATTACGCTCCAGCACCTGCAAACCGTAGAGCGTACCGCCGGCTTCGTTACCCAGCGCAGCTACGGTAGGAGAGTTCATTTGCGCCACCTTCTCCATCGCTGCCGACGTACTCTCGGTATAGTCGATTTTCCAGTGAGGATAGCGGTTGAGGAACTGGCTGCATTGCTGGAATGGCTGCGGATGGCTGTAGACGGTTTCGATTTTGCTAAGGTCGGTTGAGCCTGATACCAACACGCAGTGATCGATTGGTACGGTCAGTTCTCCCACCAAAGAGAGCGTGGTGTGCTGCAACAGATCGTAGACCTCGTTAATGGCGCCCGAACTGGTATTCTCAATCGGGACGACGGCGTAATCCGCCTGCCCGGTTTCCACCTGATTGAAGATATCGGCAAATTTGGCACAGCCGCTCTCAATAAATTCTTCAAAATGGCGGGCTGCATACTGACGCGCGGCCAGATGCGAGTAGGAGCCTTTTGGACCCAGAAACGCGATACGGGCTGAATGCGGATTGGTTTTATTCAAATGTTGTTGCAGTAGCGCTTGTTGCGTCAGCACAGAATCTTCAATGATGAGCTGGAAAAGGCGGGTAATATAATGCGCATCAAGGTGATGAACTTTGCCAAGTTGTATGAGGCGTTCCATCAGATCGCGCTCACGATCGATATCGCGCACGGGACGATGAGAGTCCAGTTTGGCTTTACCCACTTCAACGGCGAGCGTGCGGCGTTCTGCCAGCAGGGCCAGAAGCTTTTCATCGAGGGCGCTGATTTTTACTCGCAGATCCAGTAACGGGTTTTCCGGTGTCATAGCGTTGCCTATTCTCTTTCTTGTTTTCAATAAAAAAGGCCTCCCGCTTTGGGAGGCCTTGTTGTTCGTCTTCGCATTCTTTATCACACGACGAAACGCCTCCCAGTCAGGGGAAGGTAAAAAAGAATGCGAAGAAGAACGGTGACTGTTTCATGAAATCATCCTGTGGTTGAGACCTTAAAGTACCTGTACTGTTTTCGTTCTGTCAATAAAAAACGCGCCCGAAGGCGCGTTGGCAGTACACTCAATTTAAAGGATTACTCTTCTTCAACTTCTTCCGCGAAGCTGGCGTCTTTCACCGATGTTGCGGCGCGACGGGCTTCACCTTTGTGTTGCACTTTATTGAGCTGCCGTTCCAGCTTGTTGATCAAATCGTTGATAGCCGTATACATGTCTTCGTGCTTAGCGCTGGCGACCAGATGGCCGTTAGGAGTATTGATAGTTGCGTCAGCGATAAACCCCTGTGGTTCTTTAGACAGAATGATATGCGGATTAATCAGATGGGTTTGCCATTTTTCCAATTTGGCGAGACGGTCTGCGACGTGCTGGCGGATTGCCGGAGTAATTTCCATTTGTTTACTGGTAATGTTCACTGTCATAAAAGTTACCTCTTGTCTTTCCGTCTTGGTGATCCCAGCATACCGTTCTTAATGTCAAAATGTGTGATCTAAATCACGATGTTTTGTCGGTTTTTGTCAGGGAATCTTTTTTGTGAGGCAAGACAGGAAGAGGTGAGATTTACCTTGTTGAAACCGAGAATACCGGCCATAGTTGACTGGATGTGTTGCGGTGAAACCGCTGCAACAAAGCGTTATATGGAATAAAAAAACGGCAGCCCCAGGGCTGCCGTTTTGCATTTGCGGGTCTGTCAGGTATTGCTGCTGTTGGCTGCGATGATTTTCGCCACTTTTTCAGCTTGCGCATTCATCTGCATCTGACGGTAAGCGTTCTCCATCAGTTTCAGACCATCACGCGTTGCCTGAGTATCCGGGTAATCGCGAAGCATACCTTCAACACGGTTGACCACCGCCACCCATGCACCACGGCGGGTGTAGTATTCAGCAACGGAGTACTCGTATTTCGCCAGACGGTCTTTCAGGAAGACCAGACGTTTGGTGGCATCGGTAATGTATTGACTGTTCGGGTAGCCACGCACCAGCTTCGAGAAGTCGTTGAACGCATCGCGGGCGTGCTGCGGGTCACGGTCAGAGCGATCAACGCCAAAGAAGCCCTGCAGCGCACTGTCATCTAACGCCATATTGGTCAGGCCACGCATATACATGACATAATCAATGTTAGGATGGGTAGGATTTAGACGCATGAAGCGATCGATGGTGGCCTGAGCCAGCGGCAGATCGGCATTTTTATAATAGGCGTAGATCAGATCTAACTGTACCTGTTGGGAATACGGACCAAATGGATAGCGATTATCCAGTGCTTCCAGTTGCGTTATCGCCTGTTTCCAGTTACCGTCCTGCAGTTTTTGCTGAGCAGTCGCATAGATTTCATTCGGCGGATTGTCAGGGACCTGTTCATTTGAACCGGAGCAGCCCACCAAAGCCAGGCTCAACGTGGCCGCTGCCACCAGATATTTCATGCGCGTCATGACGTTTTGACTTTCCTCAAATGTTTGTCCGGGAGAATCTCTTTCCTGCTCCCGATTAAGACCAGCTACAATAGCACACTATATTATACGGCAAAGCCGTAAAACCCAACGTTAAACGAAGAAGCAGTCTATGGCACAACGAGTAGAACTCACCGCAACAGTCTCCGAAAATCAACTCGGTCAACGCTTAGATCAAGCTTTGGCCGAAATGTTCCCTGATTATTCACGATCACGCATAAAAGAATGGATTCTTGACCAGCGCGTGCTGGTAAACGGCAAAGTATGGGACAAGCCAAAAGAGAAAGTGTTAGGCGGAGAAGCGATCGCCATCAATGCTGAAATAGAAGAAGAAATTCGCTTTGAGCCGCAGGATATCCCGCTGAATATCGTCTATGAAGATGACGATATCCTGGTGATTAACAAACCCCGTGGCCTGGTTGTCCACCCTGGCGCAGGCAATCCTGACGGCACCGTCTTGAATGCGCTGCTGCATTACTATCCGCCCATTATTGACGTTCCGCGTGCTGGCATTGTCCATCGTCTGGATAAGGACACGACGGGCTTGATGGTGGTTGCTAAGACCGTTCCTGCACAGACCCACCTGGTGGACTCCTTGCAGCGCCGTGAGATTACCCGCGAGTACGAAGCCGTCGCCATCGGTCATATGACCTCAGGCGGTACGGTGGAAGAACCTATTAGCCGTCACCCAACCAAGCGTACCCATATGTCTGTGCATCCTATGGGGAAACCCGCTGTGACGCACTATCGCATTATGGAGCATTTCCGTATTCACACCCGCCTGCGTCTGCGTCTTGAAACAGGGCGTACCCACCAGATCCGTGTTCATATGGCGCACATTACCCATCCGCTGGTGGGGGATCAGGTGTATGGCGGTCGTCCGCGCCCGCCGAAGGGAGCCTCTGAGGCTTTTATTACGGAGCTGCGTAAATTCGATCGCCAGGCACTGCACGCGACAATGCTGCGTCTTTATCATCCGGTGACCGGCATTGAGATGGAATGGCATGCACCGATTCCACAGGACATGGTGGATCTGATTGCGGCGATGCGCGCCGATTTTGAAGAGCATAAGGATCAAGTGAGCTGGTTATGACCAAACTGATTGTTCCGGAGTGGGCTATACCGGAAGGTGTGGCCGCCTGTAGCTCAACGCGTGTGGGGGGAGTGAGCGAAGGCGCGTGGAATTCGCTGAATCTCGGCGCTCACTGCGGTGATAACCCTGAACATGTTAACGAGAATCGACAGCGGGTGTTTGCGGCGGGGAATTTTCCCTCTGCTCCCGTCTGGCTCGAACAGGTTCACGGCAAGGAAGTATTGAAGCTGACCGGGGGACCTTATGCCTCGAAGCGTGCGGATGCCTCTTACAGTAATACTCCGGGAACAGTTTGTGCAGTGATGACGGCGGATTGTCTGCCCGTTCTGTTCTGCAATCGTGCAGGTACGGAGGTGGCGGCTGCCCATGCAGGATGGCGCGGATTGTGTGAAGGTGTTCTTGAAGAAACCGTCGCGTGCTTTGCCGATCGTCCTGAGAACATTATTGCCTGGCTGGGGCCCGCTATTGGCCCTCGCGCCTTTGAGGTAGGGCCGGAGGTGCGTGAGGCGTTTATCGCAAAAGACGCGCAGGCCGCAAGCGCCTTCCACGCCACAGGGGAAAAATATCTGGCAGATATTTACCAGCTTGCTCGCCAGCGCCTGAAGAATGTTGGCATTACGCAGATTGCGGGCGGTGACCGCTGTACCGTCACTGAAAAAGACGATTTTTTCTCCTGGCGACGCGACAAGACCACTGGCCGTATGGCAAGTTTCATTTGGCTGATATAACCTAAGTAATCAAGACGATCCAGAACGTGTCGTTTTCTTTTCGCATAAAACAGGTCATTCACCTTGAATAATTGAGGGATGACCTCATTTAATCTCCAGTAGCAATTTTGACCTGTTATGGGAGGAGTTATGCGTCTGGATCGTCTTACCAATAAATTCCAGCTTGCACTCGCTGATGCCCAGTCTCTCGCGCTGGGACACGACAACCAATTTATCGAACCTCTTCATCTAATGAGCGCCTTGCTGAATCAGGAAGGGGGATCGGTACGTCCTTTACTCACGTCCGCTGGCATCAATGCCGGGCAGTTACGCACCGCTATCGATCAGGCGTTGAGCCGTTTACCGCAGGTGGAAGGCACCGGCGGTGACGTTCAACCCTCGCAGGATTTAGTGCGCGTGCTTAATCTTTGCGACAAGCTGGCGCAAAAGCGTGGGGATAACTTTATTTCGTCAGAACTCTTTGTTCTGGCAGCGCTTGAATCACGCGGCACTCTGACCGACCTGTTGAAATCGGCCGGTGCCACGACGGCCAATGTGACTCAGGCGATTGATCAAATGCGTGGAGGTGATAGCGTGAACGATCAGGGAGCCGAAGACCAACGTCAGGCTTTGAAGAAATTTACTATCGATCTGACCGAGCGTGCCGAGCAGGGCAAACTTGACCCGGTGATTGGGCGTGACGAAGAGATTCGTCGAACGATTCAGGTCCTGCAGCGCCGTACTAAAAATAACCCGGTACTTATCGGTGAACCCGGTGTCGGTAAAACGGCCATTGTTGAAGGCCTGGCTCAGCGTATCGTCAATGGAGAAGTGCCTGAAGGCCTGAAAGGTCGTCGGGTACTGGCCCTGGATATGGGATCGCTGGTGGCCGGGGCGAAATACCGCGGTGAGTTTGAAGAGCGTCTGAAAGGGGTGCTGAACGATTTATCGAAACAGGAAGGTAACGTCATCCTGTTTATAGATGAGTTGCACACCATGGTGGGCGCAGGTAAAGCTGACGGGGCAATGGATGCGGGGAACATGCTGAAACCCGCGCTGGCGCGTGGTGAGTTGCACTGCGTGGGGGCCACTACCCTGGATGAATACCGTCAGTACATTGAAAAAGACGCTGCTCTGGAGCGACGTTTCCAGAAAGTGTTTGTCGCTGAGCCAACGGTTGAAGACACCATCGCGATTCTGCGTGGTCTGAAAGAGCGTTATGAATTGCACCACCATGTGCAGATTACTGACCCGGCAATCGTTGCGGCGGCGACACTGTCGCATCGTTATATTGCCGACAGGCAGCTTCCGGACAAAGCTATCGACCTGATAGATGAAGCCGCATCCAGCATTCGTATGCAGATTGACTCGAAACCTGAAGAGCTGGACAGACTCGACAGGCGAATCATTCAGCTCAAGCTGGAACAACAGGCGCTGAAGAAAGAGTCTGATGAAGCGAGTAAGAAACGCCTGGAGATGCTGAATGAGGAACTGGATGACAAAGAACGCCAGTATTCTGAATTAGAAGAAGAGTGGAAGGCAGAAAAAGCATCGCTTTCCGGAACCCAGACGATCAAAGCTGAACTTGAGCAGGCGAAGATTGCCATCGAGCAGGCTCGCCGCGTGGGCGATTTGGCGCGCATGTCGGAACTGCAATACGGCAAGATTCCAGAGCTGGAAAAACAGCTGGAGATGGCCACGCAGTCAGAAGGTAAAACGATGCGTCTGTTGCGTAATAAAGTCACAGATGTAGAAATTGCCGACGTACTGGCTCGCTGGACGGGGATTCCTGTCGCCCGCATGCTTGAAGGTGAGCGCGACAAGCTCTTGCGTATGGAAAGCGATCTGCATCAGCGCGTGATTGGTCAGAACGAGGCTGTTGAAGCGGTATCGAACGCCATTCGTCGTAGCCGCGCGGGTCTGGCCGATCCTAATCGCCCAATTGGTTCGTTCCTGTTCCTGGGGCCTACGGGGGTCGGTAAGACAGAGCTTTGTAAAGCGCTGGCGGACTTTATGTTCGATAGCGATGACGCGATGGTGCGTATCGATATGTCCGAGTTTATGGAGAAACACTCCGTCTCCAGACTGGTCGGGGCGCCTCCGGGATATGTGGGTTATGAAGAGGGCGGTTACCTGACCGAAGCGGTTCGCCGTCGTCCTTATTCTGTCATCTTGTTAGATGAGGTGGAAAAGGCGCACCCGGATGTCTTCAACATCCTCCTGCAGGTGCTGGATGATGGTCGTCTGACTGACGGGCAGGGGAGAACGGTCGACTTCCGTAATACGGTGATTATCATGACCTCAAACCTGGGTTCTGATTTGATTCAGGAACGTTTCGGCGAACTGGATTACGGTCATATGAAAGATTTGGTTCTCGGCGTAGTGAGCCATAGCTTCCGTCCGGAATTCATTAACCGTATCGATGAAGTTGTAGTGTTCCATCCGTTGGGTGAACAGCATATAGCGTCTATTGCGCAGATTCAGTTGCAGCGTCTTTATAAACGTCTGGAAGATCGTGGTTATGAAATCCATATCTCTGACGATGCGCTGAAGCTGCTGAGCGCAAATGGTTACGACCCGGTTTACGGTGCGCGACCATTGAAACGTGCTATTCAGCAACAGATAGAAAACCCGCTGGCGCAGCAGATACTTTCTGGCGAGCTGATTCCGGGCAAAGTAATACGTCTGGAAGTGAACGAAGACCGTATCGTGGCCGTCCAGTAAGCACTAAAAACAGTAAAACGAGCTCTCCGGAGCTCGTTTTTGTTTAAAAACCAGGCGGTGAAGGATGAAAAAGTGTCATGTTGCCTGGAAAGTGAGCGGTCGGTAAATATTTTTCACTTTAATCTTGCAGACTCAGAATAACTCCCTATAATGCGCCTCCACTGACACGGAACAACGGAACACAAGCCGCCGGGTCAGCGGGGTTCAGCGATGAACGCCGGCAGAGAAAAGCGAAAACAAACGCTTGACTCTGAACGAGGAAAACG